>Ga0194125_10007104_pt1 | contig 16250 bp, 9 predicted proteins | sample TA2KigC250mmetaG_FD_148626 | JGI IMG/M metagenome (GOLD analysis project Ga0194125, IMG submission 148626) | Freshwater microbial communities from Lake Tanganyika, Tanzania - TA2015034 Kigoma Deep Cast 250m | ecosystem: Environmental > Aquatic > Freshwater > Lake | place: Tanzania: Lake... | reverse complement strand
TTCCTGTATATATATTATTTTCATAAAATCCACCAGATGGTAAGAACTGAAAAGAATTATCACCTGTATATCCATAGCATAAAAATATTTCATTATTATTAGTAAAACCAGATGGTATTCTTATTTCAAAAATATAATTTAAACCACTACTATATTGTTCGTAAATACCAGTAGGAAGTGAACCAAAATTATCAACATTAATAGTATGATCTGCCCATTGTATACCAGAGGCTCCATAGTTAGAGAAAACAATTCCCGTAGGATTTAAACCAGTTCCTGTTCCAGCAACAAGGCTTAAAATATTTTCAGAAATTCTATTGTTTAGAAAATAATCGTATTTTGTTTTATTTTTACCACTTTCTTCAACTAATACATGAAAATTACAATCTTGAGATTGCGATACTGGATTCCATTTTATAAAAGCATTTAAATTTAGATCTTTAGATATAGCATTAAAATTATGATTTACATAACCAGTAACATTAAAAATCTGAGATGGAAAATATATTTCATTATAAAATGGTGGTTTTATTCCCGAAGATGTTATCAACTGTCCTGTGCTAAAATAATTACTGGGCAAAAGATGAACGTAATAAGGTATTGATACATCATTATCTACTAAAATATCTGAATTTGATGTACTTGTAGATATCGCGGGTATTTGAATCGTATCATACGATGGATAAAAATATTTATTTTGATATAAATAATTACCACTTGCAGATGCAAAATCAGATTGGTTTGTGACAAAAACATCCAATTCTTTTATACATTTAGGACTAGATGCATCTAAAGATATAGAAATATCTGCATTAAAATCAATAGAAGATATTGACAACGAAGAAGATGGAAAAGTTATATATGCAATGCCAGTATTATAAAAACCACTATTATAAAATCCGCTATTACTAACACAAACAACATCGATAAAAAATTCATTTAAACCAGACAAATTATCTTGTCCAGTTAACAAAGAAAAAATTCCTGTTATTTCCTCTACAGTTTTTGTATATTTTGTTATTTTTAAGACTTCTGGATCTTGGTACAAAAAGTTTCTATTTTTATCATAATAATTAACTAAAAAACCTGAAAAACCATTATCTATAATAGCTCCTGATAGTAAATCATTTGTAGTTGGTCTTTTTACCTGCCACAAAACAGTTATGGAATCTTGTTTTATAGATCCACTAAGAAATTCTGTAGATGGATCGAAACCGAATTCGGATGCAGAAATCGACTTATCATACGATGAATAAACATCAATAAAATCAAGAGAAAGATTTTGTATTTCAAAAAGATTCGTATAATTAACTTCAAGATTTTCTAAAAAAGCCATATATGATATTACACATTAATAATTTTGAAATTTGAATCAAAAGCATATAAATCAAGAGATGTTTTTGCTGAAAAATTGCCTAAAAGAGATTCTCCCAGAAACACACTAACTATACGAGCTTCATTTCTAAGAATATTGAAATTCAATGTTTTTCCATTTCTATTAATAACGCACATTATGCCATAAACATTAGCAATACTTCTCGAAGACAAATTATCAAACATAGAAAGAAAATTTAAATTCATATATTCAAAAGCAGAACTAAAATAATCAGCATTTAAAACTTCTATTTCAATTAAAAAACGATAATCAAAATCAGATTTTATAGCTTGAGCATAATTAATTGAAAACAGCTTATAAAAATTATATAATTCAGCATCTGTAAACAATTCTGAAACAATATTATCTGTTGAAAAAGTTATTTGTTTCGGTTTATTTTGAGAAGCGTCAATATATTCATCATTATCAATTATATTAAATTTTTCATTTTGATATTTCATCGCAGATATTGCATATTCATTCGATGAAACTTCATTTATACTAATAATTTTATATAAATCAAAATCAGAATCAGAATCATTGACATAAATAGAAAAAACAGCACCAGATCTTATATTTGCAAATTGACCATAAGTGATATCTGGCAGTTTTGAAAAATTTAAATTATCAACACGACTAAAACCTTGATATAATGCAACAACACCATGTAATGGCTGGCCTTTTGATCTTGATACTGGATTTACTAATAATATATTGTTTTTATAATAACGTATATATTCACCATCGTATGTAATTTTTAATATATCAGATGTAGTAACACTTTGATGTGCAACAGGCACCGTAGGAGATGATCCACCACTTTGAAAAATTGATAATACACCACCAATTATTTGCAAACCATAATTTATATCGCTTTCGTCGTTTTTTGGATTATTAATAATAGATAAACCAACTATATGTCTATCAGCAGAAGCGAAAGGAGATGTATAAGAAATTTGACAATTATCAATAAAACTATTATTTGTATAAGCTTTTTTATCAAAAGCATTTGTCTCGTTTCCTGAACGTAATAATAATCCATTGTTTTCAACAATAATTTGATTAACTATAAACCAATTCATATATGCATGAGAAAGCAATTTTAATCTTAAATTTGTATTATCTAACTCTATAACTGTAAAATCTAATTCAACTGGATATTCATTTATAATAGATAATATTTTTATATTTGCGCCTAAAGCGGTTGATGAAATTTCTCTATCTATATAAATATATTGATTTTCAAAATCTAAACTGACTATTTTACCATATATAATATTAGCATTTTTTAATTGGTCGGATAATCTTATTACATTTCCAATTTGTAATAATGTAGCTTCTAAACCTGTCGAAAAACCAACTACTTCAGATTCTAATTTTCCAGTTGCTAAATACCATTTGCCTATTCTTTGTGCTTCAGATCTGCTTGTAATTCCAAAACTTAGTATTTCTTTTTCAACAATACCATATTTTCTGATCAAATCTTGATCTTCAGCATAAACTATTTTATCTTTATAGTTATCTGTTTTATCTAAATAAGGAACTTTTGCAACTGAAAAACTAGTATTCAAATCTGAAGATGCGTATGTAAACAAACCATCTTTAACATTTGAATTTGTAAATATATAAACAGGTTTCTGTTTAACATCTGAAGTTAAGCTGAGAAGACCATTTTTAAAATAAAAAATACCTCTAAAAATAGATGATAAATCAGATAAAGTTTTTAAACCTTCAGATTCATTATTAATAAGAACATTACAAGAAAATCTAGGTTCTAGAAAATCATTATATTCAACATGTTTTGCCACGCAATAGCCTTTAGAAACATTTAATGATTTATCAAATATTTTATAATTTAAATGAGTTTTACTAACACTTTCATCTTTACTGGTTGGTAAATTCAAAGACGATCCATCAACCATATATTGTAGAATAAATAATTTAATTTTATCTTCAATATTTTTCGACGGATCACGTTTTACAAAGTTCATTAACTCATTAAATAAATTTCCGCTAAGATCTGTTTCTAAAATTTTTCTAGGACCAAAATCATTACAAAGTCTGATATAAGCTTTACCCCCAGATATTTGCACAGAACAAATAATTTTTTTATAATTAATATTAATATTTTCACCAGAAGAATTTTTTATATCATAAAGATACAATATCGATCCAACTGGATATTTTAATTGTAACTTCTCAAGCGGTTCAGATGTATTGAAACTTATGTTATTATAATATAACTTGCCAGATTCAATATCATTATCGTAATCAAATAAATCTGCTTCAAATTTTGTTTTTGAATTTGTTTTTATTAATTCATCACAAAATTTAGATAATGATAAAAACTGCCATTTATCTAAGTCTGTTTCATTTATATGGCCTTTTGCCATACCATATCTGCTATTAACACATAAATCATAAAAGACCCAAGCTGGATTGTTTGTCCATTTTAGATTTAAATTAAAATTTCCAGACCAATTTCCTATATATTCTCTAATTTCTCCATCATAATTATCAGGTACTCTAATTTTCAACAATTTACAATCATAAGATCTAGTTGGTATATTATTAAAATGTTTAGAACTAATTGTAGTATTAACAGCGCATGAATATGGATAAGTGAAACCGTACGCAAGCATCTCAACCACAGAATCTAATGAAAAAGATCTGAAAATATTTGTTTTCGACAATACTGATTCTTGAATGCTAAAAACAGATAAATTAACTTCAGGAAAAGGTGTATTTAAAAAATCACCATCTGCATGAGAAAAACTTATTTCAAAAGGTAAAACTATTTGTCCACCTTTTGCAACAAATGAGCCATTAAACATTAAATATGCTGATATTCCGGTAGATAGATTTCTAGCTTCTATTACAAAAGCAATTTGTGCTGGTGCAGTGTTATTATCAGAAATTTGATATAAATTATCAATAGAAATAGAAAATTTATAAAAACTTGCATATTTATTTAAAACTTTATGATTAACAACGGGTGCAAAACTTTTGATTTTTATCAGATCATTTAACTCATTTGGAGTTTGTTGATTAGTGTCTGATGATTTAAAAACTTTTATTGAAATATTTGAGTTATTAAGTTGTAATGGATTTCGAACTAAAAGTGGCAAATTTTTACTCATAACAATAGCCGTGGGTATATCATATATACGTAATTTATACTCAAGAAGACTTGAAGCTATATATCTTGTTTTCTTTCTTTCCATTCCTGTGTCAAATATAATACTACTTTGAGCAAAATTAAATAAATTGGTTTGAGGGTCAACTACAGGTGTATTATTAAAATAAATTGAACTACCAACAGGTGTTAAAGCGTTTTCTATTTGTAAATAACCAACAGTTTTTCCATCTGAATTAGAAAAACCTTCGATTGGTCCTTCGCATAATAAATCTAAAGAATTATAAAAAGATTCTGTTTCAATTGGAACAGAAGTATTTTTCTGAACATCTGTCGATAAAAAATCAAAAACCTCTTTATTTAATCCTATGTTCATAATAAAATACTATGGTATTGGAGCTCCAATTTCTTTCGCTACTAATAAAAGAGCTGCACTTGAAGCTTGATTACCAGCATATACATTAAATGATATATCATTACTTATAGTAACAGATCCAATTCGCAATCTACCATAACCTATTGGCACTGGCACGTTTCGCAATGATACGTTTTCATAATTATTAAATAATCTTGATACTGTTTTTATATCAGTAGGAGATTTTGGAGTTAATAATGATGTTATTAACATTTGTATTCCTGTTGAAATAGCTAATAAAACGAAACCAATTAAAATTTCTCCAGATCCTAAAATAACAGGAGTAATTTCGACTTTCGAATTATTTTTTAAAATTGGAGAATTAATATATTCAGGAGATACTATTTTATCATCAACATATACCAAAAAATGTGTAATATATTCATTTATATTTCCCAATGTAGAAACTAGTTTACCTGTATTAGCTTCAATTGCATTAAATATCTCTAAAACAGATGAAGCATTTAATTCCCAATCTGTTTGTATGAAATTTTCAAATATACCATGTAGCTTAACACTAACCATATATCTATTTACACTTTCTTTCTATAAATTCATCAGTATTTATATTATATATTAACATATCAATATTATGGTATTTTTGATGAAGAATGTCTAATTCTGAAAAAAAAGAGTTTGATAAATGACTATGGAATAAATATAAGATAGCATATTCTTGTTTAATTTTTAAATAGTCTTTTGGAGAAATTGCAAAATATTTGCTTTTATCAAAATGCCTATTTTCAACTGGAATAAATTTTAACTCATTATTATTTTCAACAATAAAACCGCAACTTTCTTCAGAAAAATTAGATAAACAATATTTTTTTATTTCGTCTAATATTTCATTTTTTATTGTCATATGGGAAAGTAGCTGGAAAAGCGCCAAAAGGTAAAAAACCATTAGGTTGATCGTCATAATCTTTAAATCTTAAAAGACAACCTTGCAAAGTTTTTGAACATTTATCTTCTTTCCATACGTCAGTATTCAAATCGGGTTGTTTATTAGTAACATTAGAAGAAATACAAACATAAAAAATTTTTTGTTTATTATTGGAAATTTGTATAAAGTTATTTTTCAGATCAGTTGGAACACTTGGTACAAAATCTAAATACACAAAATCACCAGCAGAATAAACTGTAGTTTTATTCCATCGTCCCTTAGATGTTAATTTTAATAAACCATAATTTCCGTTTTGAAAATTACCAGTGAAATCATTTTTACCTTTATAGAAAGATAGAAAAGTTTTATCATTTTCGTCGGCTATAGGAACTCCAACATCTTGACCTCCCCACACGTTAGAAAACCACCAAGAACTATTTAATCTACCACTATTTCTTCTTTCATAAGCAACCGCATTATCAAGTAAACCAACTTGAAAACCTTGGTTTATATTTGGTCCTTTATAATCTGGAGTGCTTCCATAATTACAACCATAACATCTATAGTTCCAAGAACAAGTGTCATTAGTTACTTTTCGACTTGGTACGTTTAAATTTTGAACATCAATTTTTGTAGCTAATTCTAGTTCAACATACTCTTTATTCTCTGATTTTTTTAGATTGATCAAAAACTTATCATAAGCAATATATGTTTTAAAAGAAGAAATGCCAAAAGGATTTACACCATCAGCAAAATTAGAAATATCTAAATCTTTGCCAAGAACTTTTTTCCTTATAAATTGTTTACCAATAAGATTATTTCTATCCTTTAAAATATATGATAAATAATTATTTATATTTGCAATTTTAAGAGTTGGTTTAGATTGTTTTCCATCAGATGAGCTTTGTAAATTCGATAATTCAGAAGGAATAAAATAATAATTTTGATCTTGAAAGATTATATCTTTTGAAAAATTCTTTGACCCATGAAATCGCAAATAACCTTCTGTAGATTCTAATTCTAATTCATAAAGATCAAAAACAACATAATTATTAAGTTTAAAAAATGTATTCATATTATGATTTTCCAGCTAAATTGAAAATATTCGGCAATCTGAAATTATATAAGTTTGATTTTAAATTTATGCTCGTACAATTTGCTTCGCCAGTAAATAAACTCAAATAATTATCTACATAATAAGCGTATGCCGAATTTAATTCTGTATTCGACAACAAACGGTTATAAAAAGTTACATCAAAATAATTTATACCAATAGTTGCATTTCTATTAATTAATTTTAAAGTAGTACCTTTTAAATTAGTAATAAGATCTGTAATTCCAATATATCGACTTATTACTTCCCTGTTTATAGAAAGAGTATAATTTTGGTTGACTCGTCTTATTTGTAAAATAAAAGGTCTATATAATGAAGCTGATTTTATTTTTAATATAGAAACATTACTACCAGTTGTAGTAATATCTGTAGCTCCTAATTTAAAAGTATTTGGTGTTACATGACTAACAGTATATATATTTTTGTCTTCAGAGTATGGAGAAGAAGAATCGTAACTCTTTAATGGGTTAGGTAAAGTATCTGCAAAAAAAGCTATTCTATCATTATTTGCTAAATCATGATTTGTAGATGTTGTAAATACGTTTGTACTTATATTAACATTTGAAATTTGTTTTTTAATATATAACTGTTGAGAAATTGTACCACCAAAGCCATTCTCTCTTGATCGATCAATTGAATTCGATAAAGATTTATTTTTATAAAAAAAAGATAATTTTTCTTTTACATATCTACCTCTTTGTAAATCAGGAAAAATTCGTATATTAAATTGATCACTTGTTATATTATTTGGACTGGTAGACGAATACCAATCAAAAATAGAAGCATAAAAATTATCAGTAGATCCTGGATCATCAAAATCATCAAAACTACATATAAAAAATAAATCAAAATCACCAAATGTTACAGTATCAGTAAAAGAATATTGTAAATTTTGAGAATTTTTTAATTTTATGGCTTTATAAGATGAAGAGCCTAAGCTCTGATAATTAGATAAAGGTATACCTCCACTATTAGTTAAAGTTTTGGTGGTTGTTGTATCGGTCCAATTTCCATTTGAAGTATCGATTCCATCATTTGAAAATCTAAAAACAAAATCAGACGGTAAACTTTTATTGTAAATACTAAAATTCACACTAGAATTTGATAAAGAATCAATTAAAAATCCTGGTTGTCTATTGTTTAAATCTTTATTGAAAGGATACCATCTAATAATTTTCTTAAGAATTGTATAATTAATTTCTCCCAACCTTTCCGATAATGGGCCGCCAGATAGACTTGAACGCGGAAAAAAAGCGTTTCCTAATATTTCATCGGTATAAGTTAAATAAGCTGACCCAACTTCACCTTCGATCAAAATAGGGCTATTTATAGTATATGCTTCAGCATAATACCTTAAAAAATCTCCTGTATCTACATTTACATATGTCCGACTTTGGTTTCCATAATAAATAATATAGTACCAATATTTTCTATTTCTACCTGTATCTACAAAATACCCTTTTGGATAATTTCCATTGAAAGGAATGATACCCCATCTCAATTTTGAATTTCTATCAATTGTATCAGAGAAATAAAAAGAACGAGTATAATTATATAAATAAGCAAACCCCCCTTTTCCTCCTCCTGAACCAGAGCCAAATTTAGGGCGGCATACGATACCGTCTCCTAACATCGTAGTATCATTTATATTAGGTAATTGACTATATATATTATATTTGAAATCTGTTCTTGTACCAATCGTACCTCCTAGATCAGTTTTAGCTTTTAAAGTTAAACAAGGACCACCATTAGTTGTATCAGAATAAGCTTTTAATGGGTCATTTGGAGTAGTATTGTTATTGTTTTGTGATCTACTTAAAAGACTAGACGCATCTTCAAGAATCGGCCAATGCCCATTAAATGTAATTCCCATTCCTTCTCCCATTCCTTCTGTATAATAAACATTTGTACCTACACCATACGCACCTGCTATTTCAGTATTTAATGGCACATATATATTTATAAAAGTACTAGCATCTCCCGATAAACCCATAAAAGTTCCATCTAAAACTATTGCTCCTTTACTTGTATCAACAGATTCGAATAATGATTTTTCTGGTAAATAAACATTTATACCAGAATAAGCTGAGAAATCATTACTGTTTCCATTAGCTACAATGAGTTTATTATATAAATCATAACTATAATTATACCTAGTAGCAACAGTCTCAGTAAAATCAAAAGCTTTTTTTGCTATTTTTATATTATTTGGAGCGCCAGAATATCCTAAGAACACATCTTCAGAAACAGCATCAACTTGAGAATTAACTTTAGTTGCATATATGGAAACTCCAGTGTTATTATTTGTCAAACTATATAAACGCGCATAATAATCTTGACCGGCAGCTAAATCAGTATATAAATCTTTATTTAAAACAAATTGTATATCATTATCACTAAATCCATAATAAGTAGAAAATTTTGGATTTAAATTGGTATTTTCTACTATATTAAAATCTTTTGAATACGCAAGATCTGTGAAAGTTGCATTCTTATGCAAATCTAATCTATAACCAGTAATAAAATAATTACGCAAATTAACACCTGAAATACCTGTAGGATGTTTCCAATAAAAATCATATTGTACATTTTTAGAATCTCCAACGACTCTAAACGATCTAGGATTTCCACCAGTTATATTTATTAATTTAGAACCAGTTATATAAATATTTATATCACCACTAGGATCTACAGAACCATCTTCGACAGAAGTTGAGGAAATAGTTAAAGTTGTGATTTCATCAACTACAGCACTTGTTAAAGTTGGTTTATAAAAAATATCAATCGAATCATAATCAGAAGCTCCAATCAATAAAGAATTATTAGATAAGCTAAAATTTGTAGAATTAGAATTATTTATATTATATAAAACTTCTCCATTTCCACTATTGTATATAGTGAGAGGATAATGAATACCAAAACCAGTCAAACAATTGCCTATATTTTTACCTGTTAAATTTGTATAACTCATAATCCTAAAGTTGTATTAAAATATATATCTGATGATAGATAACCTTTAAATTCTAAAAATTTAACAGTTATATCATGATTATCCCTAAATTTATAAGTATGATTCCATTGTGGACAATAAAAAGTCAATTGTTTATTGTAAGGTTGCGGCAAAGTAAATTCAAATAATTTAAAACCGCATTTATCATCTAAAAATTTCAAAATAGCAAAAGTCTCTTTATCAGATCTGTTTGTAAATGATAAAGATAAATCTAATATATTTTTATTTATTCCATCTTGTTCATAAGCAACAGAAGTCATTTCATATTCATTTTTTAAAAAACGAGGATTCAATGGTATTTCAAAATCTAAATCAGGTTTAAAATAAAATTTCTTTGTAAACAAACTATTATTGCCAGTAGGACTTTGTGAGAAATTCAAAAAAAATGTTGAATTTCCAGTATACCAATAATAGCCACCTGAAATAGATTCATCGTTATAATAAACAACATCATGTTTTTCATATTTTCTATTTGGAGTGAAAGGTCTAATAGCTAATTTGTCTGTTATTAAATAACCTTTATAATCAAGACTTGAATCATACGCTGTAGTACAATTTATAGATAAATTATTAATATCAGAATCAACTGATTTATAATTTAAACTTTCAAAATATATTTTCGCATTATTTTTATAAGGATAAAAGAGATCCATTGATACATTTTCGTATGAATCAATTGGTCCTAATGATTGATATTCAAAAGAGTTTTGAAAAAAACCGATTAAACAATTTGACTGTTTATCAGTTAAGCCATCATATTTTAATGAAAAATTGCTTACTAAATTATTTGCATTCGGTATTACATTTAAACTATATCCATCTCCATAATTAGCTTTTATAGCTTTTGTTGCAAAATCCGCTGAACAACCATATGTTTTATTGAAAAGATTATCGATATTCTTTGTTAAATATTGCGCACCTGTAAGATTAATTGGAGCGTAACCAGAATCATTAGATGTAAAATTTTCACTTACAATATATAAATTATCATCATTTGTAAAATATTTTTTAAATAAATATTTTTCTAATTTTAAAATTTCTTCATCAGTAGGTACTTTTGAATATCCAAGTATTTCGTAATAAGAAATATTACTTGCATCAAAATTAAAAGGTGCGCTCTCAGCGGCATTTCCATGACCATTACCAGCAGTTCCAATTCTTAAACTAGCGCAACCACTAGCAAAATAATTTGTGTTCGTGCTTAATAATTCGCAACCATTATTTCTTATTCTAAGATTTGTTGTTGTATTATTTTTCAGTATTGATACTATATTTTTATCAAATAAATCTGATGCAGAAAATGCTGAGTTCAATGTCGATGCGTTTGGATATAATTCACCTGGCTTATCTGCAACAATTATAAATTCCTGAGATCCTGCTAAAACATTAGGATTTAAAGACTTATCTATATTATTTCCATAGACACCAAAAAATCCAGTAGATGCTGTTGAAATATTTTTATTATCAGTGTTAATTATTGTCGAATAATTAGCGAAATAATATTCAGGAGTTCTCGAATCACCACGACGCAAAGAATCAAATTTATAAACCACAAACCAACATCTATCACCAGTTATAAAACCGCTAAAATTAGGAGAACTAGGAATTGGATATAATTGATTATATGTTTTTACATCTGCATTTGCCGAACATTTTACATTATTATTTGAAAAATCATATGTAGGTTTAGTTTCTGCCGAATCAAAATTATATAAATTTTCTGTTGAATGACCTGGAGCAGAATTATACCAAACTGATATTTGACCAGAAGTATTTATTTCAAAATTATCTAAATTATCTACATTAAACCAAGCAAACAATCCACTAATATCTGTAGGATAAATAGCGTTGCCTGTATAATATTGATAATCAACTAAATCATATTTATAATAAGATTGTGAATTTGTTTTAAAATCTTTTATTCCTGTGATCGAAAATTGAGTATCTAAAAATTTACTCATATGCTATTCCTATCTCTTGTTACCCTTTGAAGCATTGATAATGTACTTTGCAGCATTCCATCACTAGAAACATTTAAAGACCTAGATTCAATTTTACCAGATATATTGAAAGTTTTTAATAATGCGTTTTGATAATTTTTTAAATACAAATCACAATTCACCGATTGACCTTCTATTTCAGCTATGTTATTTTTTTTAAAATAATTGCCTTCAACAGATGTCGTTTTAATCTTATTAGTTTTAGCTACTCTAAAAGGAACTATTTCTCCATTAGCAAAAAACGGCAATAAATCAACTTTTTCAGAATAATTAAATGAAAATATTTCATTAAAACCAAACACTTTATCTACATCCATTAGAAAAGTATGATGTGAATGCGAAACATCTGATAACTGAGAATTACGATTATTGACAAATGGTTTTATATTCAATGTGCTATTTGTTGCATTTATTTTACCATACCAATCAAATTCAGCATTTATCAAAATAGGTTGAAAATTTTGAACATTAAAAGATAGTGATTTCAGATAACAATTATCTATTTGTATATCAGCAAATTGACTTGTAACAGAAGTTTCATTTGTTGCAAGAGTATTAAGACAACTTGGGAATGTATCTTTTAAATAAAATTCAGTATTTAATGAACCAATTACAGTATTATCTGGAGCGTATCTTAATAACGTACCATCGGATAATAATATAGGCGAAATGTTAGATTGCAAAGAAATAGTCACTGAATTAGAATAAAATACATCATTATCTATTCTAAAATCTAAATTCTCATATTTAATGAATTTACTCATCAATTTATAGTATATGCAATCGTAGATATAATTGTAAAATCAACAGAATCTGGTTTTGTGCCATTTCCTTCACACAATCTATATTGAATTAATCGACCTGAAGAAAATGCTGTTGATCCGCTTATATTAGATTTGTTTTTTATTTGTATAATATTTGGATTTATAGTATTAAAATATGTCGCACCGATTATTCCACTTACAGGATAAGATACTGGATCAGATGGAGGACTAACGAAAAATCCAGTTACGAATTTTGTTGGAACTGCTGGGTTGTATGTCGGAGTGATTACTGATATTTCAAATCGATAATCGGCTGATAATGCATTTTGATCAGATGTAAATAAAGCAATTCTTTCAATAGATCCATCGTATGGAGTAATAGTAAATGGAGCATGATCAGAATTATTTCCGCTTGGAATAGAATCAGAATCAGGAACAATCGGACTAAAATAAATATTAGTGCCAGTTACTCTTGTTTGATATGTTTGAATAAATTTACCCTTGGAATAACCTCCATTTGTAGTATAACTTCCATCAATATCTAAATTACCATTTTTAGATAATGAAGCAACAACATTTGGAGAAGCACCAAAATAGCCATTAACAACAAATACAAAATCATCATTACCATAAAATGTAGGATCAACATACAAATTACCTATTGACCATTTATTTACATCTGTGCTACCATCATATCTTGAGAAAGTTAAAAATGAATTTCTAGGTCCAGTATCTCCACCACCTAAAACTTTATTACTACCAATTACTACTTCACAAATTTTAGCTCCTGTTGTTTCAATATGAGCGGCAGTGTAATCTGTAGTTCCAGTAACTAATACATCAAGTTTATATAATGGATTTGTTGTTCCAACACCTAAAAATCCATCTCCATTAACAATAATATTTTTATCACTAAGTGTTGAAACGCTTCCTAAAAATCCTTTATTTGATTCTGTACCAACATAATAAGTTGCAGTCGAACTTTTATAACTTGAAACTGATCTAGTAGTGGCACTTTGAAATCTAACAATTTCTCCCGCTCCAGCCGCTCCACTTACATGTAGAGTATACGCAGGAATTGCATGACCAATACCAATTTTTGGTGTAGTTAAATTATTATCAACATAAATACCTTTATAGCCGACCATTACATCACCAATATTATTATAATTTAATAATAATGCCTCATCAGCTGCGCTTGTTTTTATTTCAGTATTATAAGGATCAAAATATATAGCATTTCCAGAATTTTGAAATTGTATTGAATCTCCACTAACTAAAAATTTATCAGTTAAAGCTCCAGTAGCACCATGAATTGCAAAATTACCGCTTTGATCAATAACAGCTAAATTAGTAAATGTAGATCCACCATTTATAGAGGATTCTATATATAATTTTCTATCATCTGGTTTTTTGCTAATTTCGTAATAAACATTAGGATCACTAATTGAAAAAGCTATTTTTCTTCCTGAATTAAGAGTGCTTAATCTAATTTGTCCAGAACCATTTGTAGCTGCCAAATTATCCATCACATCTAATGAAACAAATGGAGTTCTATCGTTTATTCCCACAAAACCATTTGATCCACTTACTGAGAGACCGACAGCTCCAGCAGATTCAAAAATCGTAAAACCATCGATAGTTTGGGCCGTAAAGCCTGTAAAAGATTGAGACAATTCATCTCTGGTTATTTTATTATTTTGTGTGGAGTTTGAATTTGATATTAGGAAAATATCACTCGACGCAACATTTATGTTTTGTTTTTCTGGTAAAGATGAAAGAGGTATTCCCATATTAATTGTTTAAATAACCTTTATAACTAAGTTTTACACTTAAAATGTCGTCAGCACTTGAATTAAATTCTTGAGATACAAGTTTAAAATCATTAAATGATTGATTGAACATATTTATTCCAACACTTTTTCTGATAACAAATAGCACTTCATTGTCGTTTACAAATAAAGGTGAATCACCTACAGATAAGAAATCATCTTTAAAAACTGTTCCATTTATAGATATAGAAAAACTAGCATCATTATCATTATTCAATTGATCATATAAATTTTTAGCTTCATAATCATCTACTTCTAAATTAAAAGAAGCATCTATTTCAATAGGTAAATTCAATAAAACCTCTGATGGTATAAAATTTGAAACTGGCGCTACTGGGCCTATCGGACCAGAAAAAGAAATACCACTTTGATTCAATGTGTATATCGGCTGCTTTGGACAATTGATGGAATAATCAAAACTAGTTATTCTATTTGAAGACGATCCACTACAAGTTAAGACAATATCTTTAACTTGTGGAACGGATAATTCTGGTGGTTTAAAATTACCTGACGCATTATAACTCGGACCCAAATCTCCATAAACAATTATATCCGCTGTTGTTGACGGTATCTCACCAACAGAACACGATAAAGAAAAAGAATTTAAATAACCAGACAAAAAACCCAATTTTTTTCCATTATAATTTATACTTCCTTTGAAGGATTTTGCAGTTTTATTACGGTTTTCACCAGTAAAAGGCAAAAAAGGATCATTATATAATAAATATTTATTTATAGAAAAATTAGCAACTGGAACCTCTGCTATTACTTGTTTATTATAACCAACACCAATTGTTTTGATAGGTGCATAATTTATATTATAACTACCATTTACTGATAGAAGACCAGAAATAGTTGTACTATTTAAAAAGAACTGATTTTCGTAATTTAAGATGGCGTTTTTCATTTTATGAATTTCTCATTCCAGCTAATGAGCCACCAAATTGTTTTTCTTTACGAATAACTTCACCAACAGCAGCATATATTTTATTATTAAGATTCTTAGACAATTCAACGTCTTGCTGTTCATAACTTGTTGAATTGCTACCCATATTAATTGTTCCATCTCTTTGAACTGTTGTATTGAAGTTAAAAGAGTTAGTAGCATTTGTATTATTATTAACTGTAGAGCTATTATTTCCAGCAGCCATAAGTGATGAACCGCCAACTTGCATACCAGTTCCATATTTTTTAACCATAGGTGAATTATACAATCCGCCTTCCATATAACCAGGAATTGTATCTGATAAACGAGATCCTATGATTCCACCTTCTTGTCGTCTTCCGCTTCTGAAAGGTTTACCAAGCGTAGCACCTGCTTTTTGATACCATGTTTGACCTGATACAGGTCCAGACAATAATGATCTAAATCCTGTTTGTCTTGTTCCACCAATATACTGTCCAGTTGAGCTTATTAAACCTTTATCCATAAATCCTCTGATTGACATAGACTCAGATTTGGTTAACTCAGCACCAGATGTTAATTTACCTGATAAAGATTGAGCTTTTGCCGCTTGTGCATTACTTGCAATATTTGAAATACCAGCGCCAATTGCAATAGTCGCTGCCGCAGCAACTAAACTACCAATCATTGCAGCTCTTTGTTGTTTTGCAGCAAGTCTTTTTCTTCTATCTTCTTCAGCTTGTTGTTTTGCAGCATCATTTAATTCTTTGTAATATGGACTATTTTCTAATCCCATTTCTGTCATATTAGATTCCAT
>Ga0194125_10007103_pt1 | contig 16257 bp, 10 predicted proteins | sample TA2KigC250mmetaG_FD_148626 | JGI IMG/M metagenome (GOLD analysis project Ga0194125, IMG submission 148626) | Freshwater microbial communities from Lake Tanganyika, Tanzania - TA2015034 Kigoma Deep Cast 250m | ecosystem: Environmental > Aquatic > Freshwater > Lake | place: Tanzania: Lake... | reverse complement strand
GAAGGACTACCGGCATTGCGGGTACGCGGCAGCAGTGGCTGGGGATGCGAAGGCGCGGGCAGGGTTGTTAAGTGTGTACGCGGGCGGGAGTGAGGGAGCGTCTCGGAGCGGGGTTGGGGCGGGAGGGGGTCGGTCGGCGGGGGCAGCAGCGGGGGCGCCAGGGGAAGAGGAAGGGGCAGGGACCCGCGGGCAAGATGCCCGCGCTCCGTCCTTGACCGGCGCACGGTCTGCCGAGGTTTCCGAGGAGCCGAGGACGGTGAAGGTGCGGGTGCGTGGGTGGAAGGAGGTTGGGGCGGAGTATCGGCAGCGGTTGTTCGTGCGGGGAGGGGTGTCTGGGAGCAGCCAGAAGAAGGAGTTGAGTCGGGAGCAGATTAGGCGGGTGTTGCAGAGGGGCGGGGAGTTGAGCATGGGGGAGGTGTTACGGCTGCGGATTCGTCACATGACGGACGGGGTGGTGCTTGGGTCGAAGGGTTTTGTGGACGAGGTATGGTTGGCGCATCGGGAGCGGTTTGGGGTAAGGCGGCGGAGTGGAGCGCGGCCGATTCGGGGTGGGGGAGCGACGCTCGCGGGCTTGAACGCATTGAGGGATTTACGGGTAGAGGGTGTCTCGTGACATGGGGAGAGCGGCTGAGAACGCCTGAGATTGGGGTATTTCGCGGAGGCGAGCGGGGCTGGTTGGGATGGGGCAAGTGGCCTGAGTTAAGCTGCGTCACTTGTGGGTGTGGGGTGGTGTTGGGCAATGTGGTTTGTTAGCAACCAGTTACGCGGCTGGGCTGGGCGACGGGGGTGGTTCTGGGCGGAGATTTCTTTTGGATTGGAGGTGTGTTTGATGCAAGGTAGCGCACCGCGCCGGGATCCCGGCACGGTGTTATCCTCGATTCTATGGGTAAACCAACAGATCTAGACTTGCCGGATGAGGGTCGCTTGCGGGTGGTGATCGAGCGGGTCACGCCCGAGGTTGACGCGGGGCGGTATCCGATCAAGCGGGTGGTGGGTGAAGAGGTCGTGGTGGAGGCGGATATCTTTGCCGACGGGCACGAGACACTCCGTGCGGTGGTTCAGTACCGGGCGCCGGGGGCGCGGGAGTGGCGGGAGGCGCCGATGACCTTGCTTGGGAACGATCGTTGGCGCGCCGAGTTCAGCGTCGAGCAACTCGGTCGCTACACGTACGCGGTGGTGGCGTGGGTGGACCATTTCAAGTCTTGGCAGAAAGACCTGGGCAAGAAGGTCCAGGCGCAGCAAGACGTCGCCGTGGACTTGTTGGTTGGGGCGCGATTGGTGGAAGCGGGTGCTGGGCGCGCCCGTGGCGGGGATGCGCGCCAGTTGCGGACTTGGGCGCAGGAATTGGGGGCGGTGGAGGGGCGGTCGGTCGAGGAGCGGGTGGCGTTGGGGTCGAGTCGGGCGTTGGGGGATCTGATGGCGGCTTACCCGGAGCGTGGGTTGGCCGCTCGTTCGGAGCCGGAGTTGGAGGTGGTGGTGGATCCGGTGTTGGCCCGGTTTGGGGCGTGGTACGAGTTTTTTCCGCGTTCGTTCGGCGCGCGGCCGGGCGGGCACGGGACGTTTAAGGATTGCGCGGCGCAACTGGAGCGTGTGGCGGCGATGGGTTTCGACGTGGTGTACTTCCCGCCGATCCATCCGATTGGGCGCGCGTACCGCAAGGGGAAGAACAACAATCCTGTGTGCGCTGCGGGCGAGCCGGGGAGTCCGTGGGGGATTGGGGGAGCCGAGGGTGGGCACAAGTCGGTCCATCCGGAGTTGGGGACGCTCGAGGACTTCCGGGGTTTGGTGCGGCGGGCGCGCGAGTTAAAGTTGGAGGTGGCGCTGGACATTGCGTTTCAGTGCTCGCCGGATCATCCGTACGTGAAGGAACACCCGGGATGGTTTCGGCAGCGGCCGGACGGGACGATACAATACGCGGAGAATCCGCCCAAGAAGTACCAGGACATTTACCCGTTCGAGTTCGAGACGGAGGATTGGCGGGGGCTGTGGGTCGAGCTGAAGAGCGTCTTCGAGTTTTGGATCGAGCAAGGGGTGCGGGTGTATCGGGTGGACAACCCGCACACGAAGGCGTTTGGGTTTTGGGAGTGGTGCCTGAACCAGCTCAAGGCGAAGCATCCGGAGCTGATTTTCCTGTCGGAGGCGTTTACGCGGCCCCGGTTGATGTACCGGCTGGCGAAGCTGGGCTACACGCAGTCTTACAACTACTTTCCTTGGCGCAACAGCAAGGCGGAGCTGACCGAGTATTTCTTGGAGATCACGCGTCCGCCGGTGGCGGATTTCTTCCGGCCGAACCTATGGCCGAACACGCCGGACATCCTGCCGCAGTATTTGCAGGACAGCGGGCGGCCGGCGTTCATGATCCGGCTGGTGCTGGCCGCGACGCTGGGGGCCAGTTACGGGATCTACGGTCCGGCGTTCGAGTTATGCGAGGCGACGCCGCGGGTGCCGGGCGCCGAGGAGTACCTGGACTCGGAGAAGTACGAGTTGAAGCGGTGGGATTTGGGGGCGGCGCACAGCCTGCAGGACCTCATCACGCGGGTCAATCGGGTCCGGCGGGAGAATGCGGCGTTACAGACCAACGACGGGTTGGTCTTCCATGCGATCGACAACGACCAACTGCTGGCCTACACGAAGGCGACGCCCGACGGTGGCAACACGATTCTCACGGTGGTGAATCTGGACCCCCACCACACGCATCATGGCTGGTTGGAGTTGCCGCTGGCGCCTTTTGGGTTGGCGCCGCGGCAGAGCTACCAGATGCACGATTTGTTGACCGGGGCCCGGTTCCTGTGGACCGGCGCGCGCAACTACGTCGAGCTCAACCCGCAGTATGCCCCGGCGCACATCTTCCGGCTCCGCCAGCGCGTGCGGACGGAACGGGACTTCGATTATTTCCTGTGACGGCTAGGCGGGGCGACTATAGTCGGTGCCGACCGCGGCCTGGCGGTGGGCGGTGCGGGGCCGGCCCAGGCTGACAACGACCGAACCATCTATGACCGATGCGAAGCGAAACCGGGGCGTCCTGGCGTGGGAGCCCCAGTGGTATAAGAGCGGTGTCATTTACGAGGTGCATGTCCGCGCTTTTCAGGATAGCGACGGCAACGGCACGGGCGACTTTCGGGGGTTGACGACCAAGCTTGATTACCTGCGGGACTTGGGGGTGACGGCGCTGTGGTTGCTGCCGTTCTATCCCTCGCCCCTGCGCGACGACGGGTACGACATTGCCGACTACTACAACGTGCACCCGATGTACGGGACGCTGAGCGACTTCAAGGTGTTCCTGCGCGAGGCGCACCGGCGCGGGTTGCGGGTGATCACCGAGTTGGTGCTGAACCACACTTCCGAGCAGCACCCCTGGTTTCAACGAGCGCGGCGGGCCAAGCCTGGCAGTCGGCACCGCGACTTCTACGTTTGGAGCGACACGGCGGAGGAATACAAGGGCACGCGGATCATCTTCAAGGACACGGAGACGTCGAATTGGACGTGGGATCCGGTGGCGAAGGCGCATTTTTGGCACCGCTTTTATTCGCACCAACCGGATCTGAACTTCGACAATCCGGTGGTGCATCAGGAGGTGTTGAAGGTGGTGGATTTCTGGCTGGACCTCGGGGTGGACGGGTTGCGTTTGGACGCGGTGCCTTATCTGTACGAGCGGGAGGGGACCAGTTGCGAGAATCTGCCGGAGACGCACGAGTATCTGCGTGGGCTGCGGCAGCATGTGGACCAGAAGTACGGGGACCGGATGTTGTTGGGTGAAGCCAACCAATGGCCGGAGGACGCGGTGAAGTACTTCGGTGGCGGGGTGGGGGACGAATGCCACATGACGTTTCACTTTCCGCTGATGCCGCGGTTGTTCATGGCCTTGCGCATGGAGGATCGGGTGCCGATCGTGGACATCCTGCAGCAGACGCCGCCGATTCCGGAGACGGCCCAGTGGGCGCTTTTTTTGCGCAACCACGACGAGTTGACGCTGGAGATGGTGACCGACGAGGAGCGCGACTACATGTACCGCGTTTATGCCCACGTGCATCAGGCCCGGTTGAACCTGGGCATTCGCCGGCGCTTGGCGCCGTTATTGGGGAATGACCGCAAGCGCATCGAGTTGCTCAACGCGCTCCTCTTCAGCCTGCCCGGGACGCCCGTCCTGTATTACGGCGACGAGATCGGCATGGGAGAGAACATCTATTTGGGGGACCGCAACGGCGTGCGCACGCCCATGCAATGGAGCGCCGACCGGAACGCCGGGTTTTCGCGGGCGAGCACGCAGAGCCTGTATCTGCCGATCAATCTGGACCCGGAGAACCACTACGAAGCGGTGAACGTGGATGTGCAGCAGCGCAATCCGCACTCGTTGTTGTGGTGGATGAAACGGCTGATTGCCCTGCACAAGCGGTGGAAGGCTTTTGGCTTGGGCACACTGGAGTTTCTCGAGCCGGAGAATCGCAAGATCTTGATGTTCCTCCGCCATTACCAGGATCAGTCGCTGCTGATGGTGGCGAACCTGTCGCGCTTCGTGCAGCCGGTGGCGGTGGACCTGAGCCGGTTTGGGGGGCGCGTGCCGGTCGAGTTGTTCGGCCGCACGGAGTTCCCGCCGATAACGGACCGGCCTTATTTCCTGACGCTTAGCCCCCACGCCTTTTACTGGTTTTCGCTAGAGGCGAAGCCGCCTAGCCAAGCGGATGTCGCGGTGGCGCCACCCCGGGTGGAGGGGGCGCCGCCCTTGGCGGTGTCGGCGGGTTGGGAAGAGGTATTCGGGGAGAAGACCTTGCCGGCGCTCGAGTTGGCGTTGAGCTGTTATCTGCCCGCGCGCCGCTGGTTCGGGGGCAAAGCCAAGGCGATCAAGGGCGTGCATATCCAGGAGACGGTTCCGGTTCCGCTCGACGGCAAGGACCGGGCGGTGCTGGCTTTGTTACGGGTGGACTACGTGCAGAGCGAGAGCGAGAGGTACTGTTTGCCGCTGAGTTTCGCGGCGGGCGAGGAGGCGAGCGCGTTGCAGCGCGAGTGTCCGGGTTTGGTGGTGGTGGGGGTGCAGGTGGCGCGAGCGAAGCTCGAGGGGGTGCTGTACGACGCGGTGGGGAGCAAGGGTTTTTGCCAGGCCATCCTCGAGCTGATCGGGCGGCGCCGGACCTTGAAAGGCTCCGGGGGCGAGTTGGAAGCCAGTCCGACGGCCTTTTTCCGGCAGATGCGCGAGGCCGGGCTACCGCCGTTGGAACCGGCCATCAGCCGAGCCGAGCAGAGCAACTCGTCGGTGATTTACGGCGATCGGTTGATTTTAAAGTTCTTCCGGAAACTGGACGTCGGCGTGAATCCGGACTTGGACATTGCGCGCTTTTTGACGGCGCGGAAGTTTCCGAACGTGCCTGGTTTGGCTGGGTCGTTGATGTACCGGCGCCCCAACGGCGAGCTGTTGAGCGTGGCGATTCTCAGCGCGTTTGTGCCGCAGTGCAAGGATGCGTGGGTGTACACCCTGGACACGCTCAGCCGGTACTTCGACCGTGTGCAGTCGCTGCCGGTTGAGAGGCAGCAGGCGCCTGGGTTGCCTGGGTCGCCGCTCGAGGTCAGCGGGGCCGAGCTGCCGCCGCAGGCCCTGGACATGATCGGGACGTACGTGGCTTCGGCGGAGCTATTGGGAGAGCGGACGGCGGCGTTGCACCTGGCGCTGGCTGGGGAGGCGGAGGACAAGGAATTCACGCCGGAACCGCTGACGCCGCACTATGTGCGGGGTCTGTTCCAGAGCATGCGGAATTTGATGCGGCAGAATTTTCAACTGCTGGCCAAGCGGTTGAAGGGCGTGCCGGAGTCGTTGCAGGCTGACGCGCAGCGGGTGCTGGGCCTGGAGCCGGAGATTCTGAAGCGGTTCAGCGCGTTGTATCAACAGCGCATCAGCGCCATGCGGATTCGGCATCATGGCGACTATCATCTGGGGCAGGTCCTGTACACGGGGAAGGATTTTCTTATTATCGACTTTGAAGGCGAGCCGGCGCGGGCGCTGAGCGAGCGGCGGCTGAAGCGTTCGCCGCTGCGGGACGTGGCGGGCATGCTGCGGTCGTTCCACTACGCGGCCTACGCGGCGCTGTTTCAGCAGATCGAGCGCGGCAATCTGGGGCTGCAGAACGAGCCGCTGGCGGCGTCTTGGGCGCGGTTTTGGTATCATTGGGTGAGCGTGGCGTTTCTGAAGGCGTACCGGCGGAGGGCTGGGGCGGCGCCGTTCATGCCGCGCAGTGACGAGGAGTTCCAGATCATGATGAACGCCTACCTGCTCGAGAAGGCCGTGTACGAGCTGGGTTACGAACTCAACAACCGTCCGACGTGGCTGAGGATTCCGTTTCAGGGGATCCTGCAGTTACTGGACGAGCCAAAGTAAACCACGGTCTGGGCGGCGCGCTGCCGACTGGACCGACACACCTCCGACCCTATGCGCAAACGCATTCTCAAACCCAACCCTAACGCGCCGGCGCCGGTGGCCGGCGAGCTCGACGTGGCGGCGCTGGCCACCGTCTTGGTGACTTCGGAGCGGATCGACCATCCGGTCGAGAACGCCTTCGACGCCTCGCGGGGCCCGGGCGGGTCGCGCTGGGTGGCGGACTCGCCGGGGGAACAGACGTTGATCCTGGCCTTCGACCAACCGCAGACGATCCGCCAAGTGTTGTTGGAGGTCGAGGAGACCCAGACGGAGCGGACGCAACAGGTCGAGTTGGCCTACTCGACAGACGGAGGGCGCAGCTATCGGGAGTTGGCGCGGCAGGAGTACAATTTCGCGCCGCCCGGCACCACCTTCGAGCGGGAGCGGTGGGAGCTGAGCGTGGTGGGGGCGACGCATTTGCGACTGGTGATCTTGCCGGACAAGGGGAGTCGGCCTTGCCAGGCGAGCCTGACGGCGATGGCGTTGCGGTGAGGTCACGCGACACGATGGCGAATCATACTTCGGAGGCTCAGGACACGGCGGCGGGTCACGCGCGGGCGCTGGTGGCGTATCTGGCGCAGCAGCGCCAGCACTTGGCGCCGCTGCTGATTTTGACCCATGACTACCCGGACCCGGACGCTTTGGCGGCGGCGTTTGGGCTGCAGCACTTGGCGCAGGCGGGGTTCGGGATCGAGTCGGTGATTGCGTACGGCGGGGAAGTGGGTCGGACGGAGAACAAGGCGATGGTGCGGCTGTTACGCATTCCGATTCACAAGGTCAAGAAGGCGTGGTTCAAGAAGTACGCGCGGGTGGCGTTGGTGGACACGCAGCCGGACTTTGCGAACAATCCTTTTCCCAAGAGCCGCAAGGCGACGCTGGTGATCGACCAGCATGCGGCGGTGGCGGGGCCGAACGCGGAGTTGGCGTTGATCGATCCGCACTGTGGGGCGACGTGCGTGATTGTGGCGCAGGCGCTGCTGCAGCATGGGTTGCCGCTGCCGCCGCGGGTGGCGACGGCGCTGGCGTACGGGATTCTGACGGACACGTTGGATTTGTTTCGGGCGCAGCGCCCGGATGTGGTGCAGACTTACCTGCGCGTGTTGCACCACTGCGACATGCGGGCGTTGGCCCGGATCCAGAACCCGGTGCGGTCGCGCCGGTTCTTTATCACGCTGGGCAAGGGGATCCGGGACGCCACGTTGCACCGGCGGTTGTTGGTCTCGCATCTCGGGCCGGTCGAGACGCCGGACCTGGTGTCGCAGGTGGCCGAGCTGCTGTTGGCGTATCGGCGGGCGGTCTGGTGTTGTGTGACCGGCCGCTACAAGGGTCGGCTGCACGTTTCGTTGCGGACGACGCGGACCGATGCGCAGGCTGGGGAAGTGCTGCGGGACGCCTTCGACAACCGCAAGCAGGCGGGCGGGCACGGGCCGATTGCCGGCGGCAGTTGTCGGGTGGGGGCGGAAGCGCCGGAGGAGGCCTGGCAAGGCAAGGAGCAGAGCCTGCAATTGCGGGTGCTGAAGCGTCTGCGGGTGTCGGCGAAGGTCGAGCCGCGCAAACCATTTGTCCGCTGATGAGCGAGGGTTCGCCACTGCTACCGTTGGTTCGCAAGTATCTCGAGGCGGACCTGGTGACGGCTGCGCGCATGCTCGAGACCATGTCGGAGGATGAGGTGGTGGAGGTGCTGCGGTTGCTGCCGGCGCCGTTGGCGGGGGCGGTGGTACGGCAGTTGCAGGTGGGTTTTGCGGCGGCGTTGCTCAAGGACGCGGAGGCGGAGTTATTCACGGAGATTGCGCAAGGGGTGGACTCACAACATGCCGCGGCGATCTACATGCATTTGCCGCCGGAGGCGCGGGAACGTTTTTTGGGGCACCTGCCGGAGCGGTTAAAGCGGGAAATCCAGGAGCAACTGGCCTACCCGGCGGACAGCGTGGGGCGGCTGATGAACCGGAACTTTTTGGCGTTTCGGAAGACGCTGCGGGTGCAGGAGGCCATCGAGCGGATTCGGGCTTTAGCGGCCAAGCGGTATCCGGCGTCGTATGCGTATGTGGTGGACGAGGGCGAGCGTCTGTGCGGGGTGATGAACATGCGGGACTTGCTCCTGGCTTCGCCGGCGGAGGCGCTGGAGCGGATCATGCGGACGGAGCTGTTCACGCTGCACTGTTTTACCGACCGCGAGCAGGCGGCGAGCGAGCTGTCGAAGCGGCGATATTTTGCGGCGCCGGTGGTGGACAGCGAGAATCGGATCTTGGGGATCATTAAGGTCGAGCAGTTAATTCAGGGGGTACAGGAGGAAGTGACCGAAGACCTGCAGCGGATGGTGGGGGCGGGCGGGGACGAGCGGACGTTTTCGCCGATTCAGTATTCGCTGAAGAAGCGGTTGCCGTGGCTGCACGTGAATTTGGCGACGGCCTTTTTAGCGGCGGCGGTGGTGGCGCTGTTCGAGGGGTTGATCGCCAAGATCACGGTTTTGGCGGTGTTTTTGCCGGTGGTGGCGGGGCAGGGGGGCAACGCCGGGGCGCAGTCGTTGGCGATTGTGATGCGGGGCCTGGTGATGCGGGAGATTCCCAAGGCGCGGGTCAAGGAGTTGATTTTGAAGGAAGGGTGGCTGGGCGCGCTTTCGGGGGCGATCACCGGGGCGGTGACGGCGCTGGTGGCCTATTTATGGCACGGGAACCCGTGGTTGGGGTTGGTGATTGGGCTGGCGATGATCGTCAATCTACTGGCGGCCGGGTTATCCGGGGCGGCGATTCCGATCGTGATGAAGGCCCTGGGTCTGGATCCGGCGCAATGCTCGAGCATCATCCAGACGACGGTGACCGACGTGGTGGGCTTTTTTGCGTTTCTCGGTTTTGCGCTGCTGTTCCAGAGTCGCTTGCTGTGAGCCGGCGCGGCGGGAGTTGTCCGTGAACCTCGAGATATTGCTGGTGGTGTTGATATTGAGCAGCGCTCTGATCCTGCTGGTGACGGAGCGGCTGCGGGCGGACCTGGTGGCGTTGCTGGTGTTGTTGACGCTGTCGTTTGCGGGCTTGGTCACGCCGCTGCAGGCGGTGGGAGGGTTCAGCAGTCCGGCGGTGGTTGCTGTCGGGGCCATCTTTGTGCTCAGCGCCGGGTTGCGGCGGGCGGGGATTGCGAACCTGATCGGGCGCGGGATTGCGCGGTTGGGTGGGCGGGGCGAGTTGCGTTTGGTGTTGGTGTTGATGGCGGTATCGGCGCTGTTGTCGTTCTTCATGAACACGATTGCGATCGTGGCGCTGTTGCTGCCGGCGGCGATGGATTTGGCGCGGCGTCATGGGCTGGCGCCGTCGCGTTTGCTGATGCCGTTGGCCTTCGGGGCCTTGTTAGGGGGGCTGACCACCATGTTCGCCACGCTGCCCAATCTGCTGGCCAGCACGGCGCTGCGCCAAGCGGGGTATGAGCCGTTTGGGCTGATGGATTTTGTGCCGGTGGGCGCCCCGGCGGCGTTAGCGGGCATTTTGTTTATGGCGTTGGTGGCGCGGCATCTGTTGCCCCGGCGCGACCTGCAGAAGGAGTCTTCGGCGGGTGGGCGGTTGGATTTGCGCGAGCACTACGAGCTGCACGAACGGATGTTTGTGTTGCGGGTGCCGCCGGGCGGGGCCTTGGCGGGTCGGACGCTCGAGGAGAGCCGGTTGGGATCGGCCTTGGGGCTGCACGTGGTGGGGATCTTGCGCAACGGGCGCACGCAGTTGGCGCCCGAGCCGAGCATGGGGCTGCGCGAGCACGATCGGCTCTTGGTGCAGGGCACGCCTGACCAATTGAATGGGCTGGATGGTTGGCGGGGCCTGCGGTTGGGGGCGCATCAGGCGGAGATCGAGAAGTGGTTTCCCGCCGACATCGAGTTTGCGGAGGTGACCTTAGCGGCGGGTTCGAGATTCGTGGGGCAGACCTTGGCGTGGCTGGACTTGCGCCGGCACTGGGCGGTGACCGTGGTGGCCATCCGGCGGGAGCAACGCATCCGGCGTAGCAGCCTGCAAGAGTGGCGGCTGCAGGCGGGGGACGTTTTGCTGGTGCAGGGTCCCCACGCCCAGGTCCACGCGCTGCGCAAGGTGGCAGGTCTGCAGGGGTTCCAACCGGTGCCGCGTCCGGAGCTGGCGTCGCGGTACCAGCTCGAGGAACGCCTGTTCACGCTCGAGGTTCCGGCGCAATCGTCGCTGGCGGATCGGACCCTCGAGGCCAGCCGGCTGGGGGCGGCTCTCGGCTTGACGGTCTTGGCGATCTCGCGCGGGGAGGCGAAGCTGGTCATGCCGGGCTCGCAAGAGACGCTGCAGGCGGGCGACTCGTTGCTGGTCGAGGGCCGGAGCGAGGATCTGCAACTGCTGCAAGGCATTCAGGAGCTCGAGCTGGAGCGGGAGGTCTCGCCGCAGGCCACCGAGTTCGAGTCCGAGCAGTTCGCGCTCATGGAAGCGGTGTTGTCGCCGCGCACGGCCCTGGCGGGCAAGACGCTGGGCCAACTCCGGTTTCGCGAGCGTTGGGGCTTGACGGTGCTCGGGCTTTGGCGCGGGGGCAAGGCGGTGACGACGCGCCTGCGGGATGTGGCGCTAGGTTTTGGCGACGCGCTGTTGCTTTACGGCCCGCGGGAGAAGCTCAAGCTGCTCGGGCGGGACTCTGACTTCATCGTGTTGACGGAGGCGGTGCAGGAGCCGCCGCAGTATCCGAAGGCTCCGTGGGCGCTGGTGGCGTTGGTGGCGTTTTTGGGTTTGGCGGCTTTGGGTTGGGCGCCGGTCTATTTGGCGGCGGCGTTTGGGGCGGTGTTGATGGTGCTCTTCGGGTGTTTGCGGCTCGAGGAGGCGTATGGGGCGATCGACTGGAAGGCGGTGGTGTTGATCGCGGGCATGTTGCCGATGGCGGCGGCGCTCGAGGATACTGGCGCGGCGCGGTTGGCGGCGGAGAGTTTGGTGGGTTGGCTGGGGCAGTACGGGCCGTTGGCGATCGTCGCGGGTCTATTCGCGTTCACGGCGTTGGGCACGTGCGTGATTCCGGGCACGGCGTTGGTGGTGTTGCTGGCGCCGATCGCGCTCAAGGCGGCGGCGCACGCCGGACTGTCGCCGCATGCGGCGCTGATGGCGGTGGCCTTGGCTGCGGCGGGCAGTTTCAACAGCCCGCTGGCGCATCCCTCGAATGTGATCATCATGGGCCCGGCCGGCTACCGGTTTGTCGATTTCTTGAAGGTGGGCATCCCCATGACGCTGCTGGTGCTGGCCGTCGTGTTGTGGCTGTTGCCGATCTTCTGGCCCCTGGAGGTGGGCGGGTAAGGGGCGGATGGGCGGTTGTGCCCCTGAGGGGTGAGGAGGAGGCGCTCAGAACTTCCAGCCGGTGCCGAACTGTACGCTGGCCGAGGTCCACGCTTTGCCGATGTTGGTGTAGGCGCCGACCATGGTGTAGCCCTTCTTCTTCTTGGGGGAATCGGGTTTGCCTAGGAAGCGGTGGCCGAAGCCGCCGCCGAGGGTCGTATAGCGCGACATAAAGGCATGGTCGCCGAGCAGCTCGGTGTCGAGAGCGTAGATCTCCACGTACCAGCGCTTGCCCAGGGGGACACCGATCTTGAGGCCGTTCTTGATGATCTGAGAGCTGACTTGAGCGTCGAAGGTGTAGTCGCCAAAGGTCACTTCGAGACTTTCGTGGAAACTGAAGTGGCTGCCCCAGGATACCTCGAGGCGGCCAAAGTCATAGGCTAACAAGCTGGTAAGTCCGCCTGAGTTGACCACGCCGCCGGCGACTAAGTCGACCGAGCCGGCCACTTGGGTACCGCCGTGGGGCGTGAGTTGCCAGAGCCACGGTTGCACGGGTCGTCCCGCCTCGTAGCGTCGCTTCGCGAGCAAGGCCGGCAGGCCGAGCTGCAGGCCCGCACGGAAGGTCTGGGAGCCCTCGATGTCGGTGTAATTGAGCGGCAGGCCGAGGTCCAGGCGCGCCCGGCTGCACAGCCTGATTGGAAGGAACGGAGTCAGACTATAGGTGCGCACGTCGAATCCTCGGGAGCGGACGAAGCCCGCGTCGCCCATGAGGGCAAAGCCGACGGCGCCGCTGGGATCGCTCGGGTCCGCTTTTTCTTCGGCGGTGAGGGTGCGGGGGAGTCCGTACTCGTTGAAGGCGTAGGTGGCGGTGAGGGCGGTGGTGCTGTTCGGGTTCCCGTTCATGGTGGCGAAGGCGGACTGTCCATTGACCGCCTTGAGGAAGGCGCCCAGATCGGTGCTGCCGTCGCGTTGGAGGTAATCCTCGACCTGCTGTTCGAGTTCATCGCGAGTCGGTGCGAAGAACTGCCGTTGGATCAGTCCTGGCTGAAAAGGGCTGCTCAGGAGCGCGCGCCAGCCGGCCGGCTCCTGCTGCACGTCAAACCGGAGGGCCTGCGCCACATCGCCATAGTCCAGCCGAGCGAAGAAGCCGCGGTTCTGCAGATTGCTGAACTGGTCGGTCCCACGGATCAAGTTCTCGACGAGGTCCGGCATGCTCTGGCCCCCTTGCTGGAAATTTAGGGCGGGGCCTGCGTCGGTCGTCTGGCCGTAGATCAGCAAGTAGTCTTTGGCCTGGGCCGCGCTGGCAGCCAGCGCCAACGCGGCACCGATCAACGACGGAGTGGTGAAGGTGCGAACGGTAGCTTTCATGGGGGATGAGGATCCGACCTGCGGGATTGCCTGACCGGCGCTTAAGCGGCGCGAGCTGGGTGCAGCGTTGTCCACGAGTGGTCGGCTTTATACTGGACAGAGGCGCGAGGTGTCAACATCTTAGCGGGCAGTTAGACGGCCAGCAAGAGCTGGCTGGCGCATGCGCACTCTGAGCTATGCAAGTCTCACGCACTTCCGTGATCGGTCAGGCCCTGCTCACTGCGGGCCTACTCTGCCTCTCGACACCAGCCGCCGACAGTCCGGCCTCCGCACCCGCGGGCGGAGACCAGACCCTCGAGCTCGAGGTTTCCGTTATCCGCTTTAAGCCCGACAGCAAGGAACGGGTTTTGCAGAGCTTCGCTCTCCAAGGCAGCGCCTCGAATGTTGTCGAGCAACTGAAGGGCATGGCGAAGTCGGTCGACGTGCTCTACCGCGGCACGCGGCAGGTGATACTGGAAGACAAGAGCAAGGCCCTGTTTGATGCCACGGAGACGCGGCCAGTGGTGCTGCTGGGTCAACCCGGCGCACCCGTGCCGCCGGCTACGGTGTACGGATTGAAGCTCGAGGTGAGCGTGCGCCCTGGGGCTGGCGATCGGTTTGCCTTGTTTTGGGAGGGGAGCTTGACGTGGTCGCCCGAGCTCATGGACCGGCGTGCGGCGTACCAGAACACACTGCAATTCCTGGGCAAGGCAGCCTCGGTTGCGCAACAGGCTGGGAACCTTACGGGCGGCGACACCAGGACCTCGATCCACCAGGCGGCGGACATCGGGTTGACGCTGGCGCAGCTTTTTGGAGGCGAGAAAGCTGGCGGCGGCGCCGTGTATGAATTGCCAGTGGTGAAGGTGTTGGGCTTGACTGGGAGCCGGTATTGTCGCAGCGGCGAGGTGATCGTCAACACGACTGCCGCCGAGGCTGGCACCAAGGAAGCCCAGTCGATTGTCGTGCTCCTTCACCCTACGTTGCGGGACTGAATGCCTACGGGCACCCACGGCACCGTGAAGGGCGCCCCCGCGAGGCGATGGGGACGGGTGTACGCGCTCGGGTTGACCTTGCTCGCTCTGGCGCTGGGCGTTGGCACGGGGGCCTGGTGGGGGCGAGCGCAGGTGCTGTTCATCAATCAGGCGAGCGTTTCGGCGGGCCCGGCCTGGACCTATTCTTCAGGCGGAGCTGCGACGGTGCAGTTGACTGCGACTCTGCTGCGCTATGTGCCGGCGTCTCAGACCGTGCCTTCGGCCGAGGCGCTCGCTCGGTGTGTGAGCGTTGAAGATCTGGTGCGCTTTGTGGAAACTGGAGGCCAGCCGAGCGCCCGAGCCAGCCGCCCGACCCAGGCGAAGGCTAAGCCGGCCCGTGGCCACGTCCGGGTCTTGTACCACGCGTCGCGGGACTGGTTATTGGCGTCGGGCGCAAAGGGCAGTTTTACGGCTCAGGAGACACGTCCGGCGTTTGTCGCCGCCGCCGGAGGTGAGTTGGGGCTGACGAATCGGCAGTACGGGCTGGCGCTGGATGTGACGGTCCTGGGTCTGGCGGAAGTGGGGGCGGCCCTGGTGGTTCCGCCTTCGGCCGACGCGTCCGTATTCCTGAGGTGGGAAGGCAGCTTCGTTTGGTCGGAGCAGCTCTTGGCCAAGTGGGAGCAGTACGCCGTCGCGGTCCACTCGGCGTTCGCCAAGGTTCCCGGGGTGGTCTACGAATCCCAGACCGAAGACGAGGACGGCTTTGTGACCGGCGGGGGTGGCGGCCTGAACTTGGGAGGGCTGTTTCGGAAAAGAAGGAGGACGGACGCCGTGCCTGGGGCGGTTCGCCGTGGGTCAGTTGCGGGTCCAAGCCAGGCCGGTTCCCCGCTCGTGACCGATGAGCCTTCGTACCAGGCTGAGGCTGAGCGCAGCGAGATTACGCTCGCGGGCGAGCAATGGTTGGCCGACGGCGCGTTGGGTGTTTGGGCCTATCCGGTGCAATCGGCGGGGAGCGCAGCCGAGGTGTTTTACCTCGTGTTGCAGCCGCGGTTGACGGACTAAGGTTGAGGGAGCGGGCGATTTTTTTTGGGGGGGGCTGGTCGCTCCTGGCGGCTGAGTCAACGCAGGAAGTCAAGCAGAGACTGGTTCATGATGAGAGAACCGGTTTGGAGGGCGGCGCGGTAAGCGTTTTGGGTGGCGGTGAGTTGGACGAGGGTTTCGGCCAGATCGGCGTCGGCCTCGGTCGAGCGGGCTTGAGCGAGTTGGCTGGAGCGGCTCTTGAGGAGAGCCAGTTGGGCTTCGAGCCGGGCCTGGACGGAGCCGTTGACGCTGTAGTGCTGGATGAGGTTGTCCTCGTCGCGCTGGAGCGCCGGCCGGTCGGTTGCGGCGATGGCGGCGGTGTCACCGGCCAGGAGGTGGTCCTGGAGCGAAATCAGGTGCGCGAACAGATCGGCGCCTGTGCGCGTGTCTGCGAGCAACCCTTGCTGGCCTGCGCCGGTTCGGTTCTCGCCGGGGATATGGACGGTCAATGGGGTGCCCTCGGAAACGTCGGTGGCGGGGACGTCGGCATTGCCGTGGTAAGTGACGTTGGTGACGCGGCCGGCGGCATCGAGGGCCTCGCGGAATGGGGCCTGGCGGCCGTCGGTGCCGGCGAAGAGGTAGGCGCCTTGATGCTTGGTGTTGACCCATTGGACGGCCTGCCGAATCAACTGGGTGACTTCGTGGCCGAGGGTCTGGAGGTCGGCGGTGGATTTGGCGCCGTCGGCGAGGGTGGCGATTTCCTGGGCGCGATCGGAGATGGTCTTGAGGCCTCGGAGGACGTCGAAGGTGGCGGTGGCGAGCTGTTGTTGGGTGCCGAGGTTGCGTTGGTACTGCTGGACGGTCTTGGCTTCGGTGTCGAGGCCGGCGATCCGGCGGGCAGCGAGCGGATTCTCGGCGGGGTTTTGGTAGCGCTGGCCACTGGCGGCCTGGGTTTGGAGGCGAGCCTGGCGTTGGGTAAGGTCGCCGAGTTGGCCGATCAAGGCCGTGGGGTAGGTGGCGAAGGTGACGCGCATGGGGGTGGCGAGGTTGGGGGAACTTGGTGGGGGGGCCCAGGCAGCGGACTAGGTGTAGGAGGTGGTGTGGTGGAGGTGGGCCAATGGGGGGTTGTCCTGAGGGTTTAGGGAGTGAGGGCAGAGGGCGTTGGGGATTATCGTTTGAGATTGACGGCCTCGGCGAGGAGTTGATCGATCGTGCTCAGGAGGCGAGCGGAAGCCTGGTAGGCGCGCTGGTAGGTGACCAGGTCTGC
>Ga0194125_10007102_pt1 | contig 16257 bp, 12 predicted proteins | sample TA2KigC250mmetaG_FD_148626 | JGI IMG/M metagenome (GOLD analysis project Ga0194125, IMG submission 148626) | Freshwater microbial communities from Lake Tanganyika, Tanzania - TA2015034 Kigoma Deep Cast 250m | ecosystem: Environmental > Aquatic > Freshwater > Lake | place: Tanzania: Lake... | reverse complement strand
CCGTCGTCCGCAACCCCTGGTACTACGGCTGGGGCATCCACTGGACGCCCCACGGCTGGCTCTACAACGTCTCGGGCCTCGGGGCCGTCGAGATCGTCTTCGCCTCGGGCAAGAAGGCCCGCATCGGCAGCGACGAGCCCGACAAGCTGGCTGCTGCAATCCGCCAGGGCCTGTGATCTCCGTCTCTGCCCGGAAGCTCGAGCCCACCAGTGACAGCTGAGTGGCCAACTGACAGCATTAGCCGGCCACTTTACGTCGATGGCGAGGCCAATGAAATGGCACCTGTGGATGTTCTTCCCCAAAGCCCCATCACCTGTGGCTGTGGGGATTTGGGGAAGAACATCCACAGTTCCTGATCAAAGGGCGCACGGTCGGCTCCTGCGACGTAAACCGGCCGGGTATTGCTGTCATCTGGCCGCTGAGTAGTCTGCGGTCCCCAGGTGCGCTCACCTCTTGCATTCCTCCGTGCGTGCGCTATACTACTGACGCTCGGCGGCGGGAGACTGGTCAATCCGGGATAGGTCGGCGGGCCATTGCAGATGAGCCCGTCGCCGAGGGCGCGTGGCTCTCTTGATCCACCCACAAGGGCCGAACATCCATGAGTAGCCCCCATTGCCGGGACGAAGCGCGGGAGGCCATCCGAAGAGCCCTGGCCCCCCTGGGGTACGGCCCCGAATGTATCCGCTACGAGTGGCCTCTGCCCAACTCTGGTGCTCTCCGCGACTATCAAGGTTCCCACGGCCATTGGCGGGAACGTCAACCCGGCGGGCAGGTGATCAGGCTGGATCTCCTCGCATTCTCTGACCCTGTCAGGCAGAACTGGCAGACAACTGCTCTGGCAGCGGACCTCGGCATGGGCCCTGACATTGGAGAGGCGAGTAGCCGGGAGATGGCCAGGAGACTGTTCAGGGCCAGCGCCGCGCCCACGAACATTGTGGGTTCCGCCACCCAAGGCAAAGCCGATATCTGGTTCAGTTGTCACGACGGGATACGACCTGAGATCGGGGTGGACCTCCGGACGGAGACGCTTGTCCGCGTCTTTGAGCGGAACCGAGCTGATGTGCAGAAGGACCGCGTGGCAGGTCTACGCGCTGCACAACGGCACCTGTTTGATCGCTATGTCTTCGCCCAGAGGCAAGAGCTAACCGCGTTCCTCCAGCACGGCATCTCTAAAGCGGCGTGGATGGTGCCGGAGACGACATGGGCGCAAGACTCTGGCGAGATTCGCTCATCGTTTTCCCAAGTCGCATTGGCTCTTCTCGCTGCCCGCATCCTTGAGGACAAGGGCGCGTTGGGGCCAGGCGGCCCGGAGTCCGTGGCCCGCCTGTTGCTTGAGAAGGCCGAGGAACATTGGCACATGTTCTTTACGCCCGTGTTGGAGAAAGTGCTGCCCGGGCTGGAACAGTCTCTCGGGTGCAAGGTGGTGGAGGGTATGCTCGCTCAAGTCCTTGCGCACCTCGGGGGACCCGTGCACTTCGGCTTGGTCACGCACGAGATGCTCGGCGATTTCTGGGAGGCCACGGCTGCGGCAGAGCGTCGTGCCGGCCGACAACGATCCGTCGATCTCAAAGGGGTGCATTACACGCCGTTCGGCATTGCCAAGCAGATACTCGACCGGATACCTCTGGAGAATATCCCTCCCGCGGAGCGGACCACCTGCGATTTTGCGTGCGGATCCGGCTCTTTCCTGCTCGCGGCCACGGAACGTCTTCGCGACCTCTTCGATCCACGGGAACCCGGCATCTCGGGTGACAGGCTTCATTACTTGAGCAGACACGTCGTTGGCAACGACATGGACCGGCCTGCACTTCTTGTCGCAAGGCTTTCCTACGTACTCGCCTACTGGTCACAGTTGTCGCCGGCGCTCAGGGATATGCCGATCCCTAAGGTGCTGCTCGAAGGCGATGCCCTGCACCCGGGTATGTGCGCGCGTCTCGGTATGGCCCCGAGCGTGATTGTTGGCAACCCGCCATTTGGGGGAAAGAACCCACCCGGCCGGTTTCTGGCGAAGGCGCTGCAACTCCTCACGTCTCATCCATCCCGCTCACCACGCTATGTCGGGATGGTCATGCCCGCGGCCTTCCTTGTGGAGGGGAAAACGCACGGTGAGGCCCTTGATGCCCTGCGGCGGGAGGCGCGCATACTGGAGGTTTGGGAACTCCCGGAACGCGCCGTAGGTATGTACGCGGAGCACCCAACCTGTGTCGTGATTGCTGAGGTAACGGGCGCCGCGACCGGGCGATCGAGCATCGTGAGAGTGTGCCAGACTAGGAGCAGGAGAGCCGAAGCTATCCGCGCGTTCAAGGACCAGGGCGTGCCAGATTGGTCTTATGCTGTTCAAGTTGGTGCCTTGAGCGCCGGTTCCGCCACCAGACAAGATGCCCGCTTAGCGTTTTCACCACTGCAGCCAATCTGGGACGAGTTGACTGTGGCTGACAGGGAACTGCGCCGCATTTGCGAATCCGCTTGGGGCTTCGTTCATACCCGGAGCCGTGGCAAGCCGGCTCCGGTTTTCAGCTCCAGAAGGGGGCGGGGTCTCGTGCCATTTCTGCGCCACCAGACGGCGCTCATGCCCTATTGGGTAACCAAGGAGGATTGGAAGGCCAGCCACAAGGAGGGGGAAGGCACGTACTGGGAAAAAGGGTCGGGACCCGTTCCCTGCGAAGCCAACTGGGACAGGTATCGGTCGAGTAAGATCATCGTCACATCCCAGACCCATAGGAACGAACGGAACCAGGTCATTGCCGCCTTTGAGCGCGGCATCTACTGGCCGGGCAAACACTTCCAGGCCATCGTGTTGCAGGATCAATGGAGGGAGGCCATCAGAACACGGTGGGGCGATCCTTCATTCGCTCGCACGCCTAGCGCAACCATCCTCCATTGGCTATGTGCGATCCTCAATAGCCCAGTGGGGCACGCCTGGGTTGCCGCGCATGCAGGGCCGCGAGGTCCACGGAAGGATGTGTTCAAGAGCTTGCCGCTCCCGGCACGTTTCGATCCTGAGATCCCCAGAATCGTCGAGCGTCTACGCAACATGATCCGCCCTCGGAACCTGCGGAAGAATCCGACCTGGGACCCACAGGGCGGTATGGTAGACGTTGACGGGAGCCTGTTTGACCATGCAGACTCTGCGCTTGACAAGGCGGGCAACAGTTATTGGTCTGAAGTCAGGAAGATCAATGAGCTTGTTCTGGGTTCCTACGGCTTGACAGAAGAACAAGGCAAGGAGATCCAAGTCTATCTACAGACAATGACAGACCCCCGGGCCCAACATTGCCTTGATGTCGCTGGCCTATCCCCGGACACTAAGCTACGGGTTCTCCGCGGGGGTACGGGGCGTGTGGATCTCCCTCGGCAGTTGATCAACCTCCAGCTCTCTTGGCGCTCCCTCGGCAGGGGTGACTTCGTCGAAGTCCCAATCCCTAAGTTCATGCCGGGTTGGGCGCTTGAGGAGGGCCGGAAGTTCTCATGCAGGGCACCAGAGCGCTGCACTCTCGACCAAGTGCGGGCCGATCCCTGGCTACTCCGCGATTTCCGGCCCGTCCCGTACAGCTATCTCGATAGACAAACACTGGAAGCTATGATCGGCTACTCGGCCGGTGGAGGGGGCAGTGACCCAGCCTGACCTTTCCCAGGCGCTCCGCGTCAGGATCCTGGACGTTGGCCAAGGGGATGCGATCGTCGTGATCCTTCCCGGCCGCAGGCGCGCTCTGGTCGTTGACGCTTTCAGCGGGGAGCGTGTGCTATCCGTCTTGCAGGATGAGGGTATAGAGGAACTTTTCCTCTTTCTGAGCCATTCGGATGAGGACCATGTCGCGGGGGTCGACTACGTCCTCGACAACTTCGAAGGTTCCCTCCTGGGCTGCGTCTTCAATGCCGACCGCCTATCAGCTTCGCCCCGGTCCGAGTATGTGACGCGGCTTCGCTACCTCGCTCGGGCCACTAGGGAACACGGTGGCTGGAGCGCTGATTTCGATACGGGATTGAACACCGACAGACGGTTTGACGGGCTATGCTCTGCTCCTGTGGCCGCTGAGGTTCTGCACCCTACCGACGATGAGCGCAAGAGCCTGATGGGAACGACCAATGAGGCCTCGGGTGTCTTGCGCATTAGCTACGGCCCCGGTTCCGATCGCGCCAAGGCGGTACTCCTTTGTGGGGACGTCCAGTTGACCGGGATTTCGTGCCTGATGCATAGACTGGAAGCGGAGCCGAACAGACTTCGTGCCGAGATCCTCAAGTACCCTCACCACGGGTCGTGGCCCGAGGAGTATCCGGGCATCGCACAGTTTCCAGGCTACGGGAGGCGCACAATGGCCGATTTCCTTGAGGCTGTTGACCCGGAGGTGACCTGTCTATCGGTTGGGCTGGACAATCCCCATGGCCACGTATGCGCCGAAGTATTCGCGACACTGTCTGCGATAGCACGGGATGGCATGCGCCTGCGGCGCGTTCTATGCACTCAGATCACGGCGACATGCCTTCGCGAGCAGCAGTTGTGTCCTGCGCTTGGGTGTGCAGGGGATATCGAGATCCGGATCGGTCAGGGGATCCAAGACGGCCTGGAGGTAGTGCCCAACCTCAAGAAGCACACCGAAAGGATTTTCTCGCTCACTGACAGCGAACACGCCGGCTGTGCTGCCGTCCAGTTGCGGAGCACACAGGAAGGGTGCGCCGCGGGGCGCGGTTGACTCGTCTCCCTGAGTGCGTATAGTGCAAAGGAGCGGGAGGTGGGGGCCGTGGTTGTCTGCGCAAAGGAGCCGAAGCTGAAAGCCTTGATCCTGGTTGCTTTGCCCCTCGTGGTTGCGTGCGCCTGTGGCTGTTCGCCGTGGAAGGCGGCCGCGGGCGGACGGGGGACGATTCGGCTGCTGGGGCGGTGGGATGCGTCGGGCGCGCCGGAGCGAATCGTGGCGGTGAACCCAGGCTCGTCGTTCGAGTTCCGCTTCACCGGCAGGCGGTGTGTGCTGCACTTCGACCGGTCGGCGAACAAGCCGCCGTTCCCTGAACTCTGGGTCCAGTTCGACGGCGCGTGGGGCCGGGAAGTCGTGGACCGCGACTCGATCGTCGTGGGCGAGTGCGATTGCGCCGAGCCGAGGCGGCATCAGGTGTGGGTCGTCGTGAAGGCGCTCGACGAGCACCAGGCGCGCTGGAAGCCGCCGCTCGTGGCTGCCCTCGTCCTCGCCGGGGTCGAGGTGCCCGAGGGACGGCTCCTCGCGCCGCCGCGGCGCCGCAAGCTCCTCTTCGAGGCCATCGGCGACTCTATCACCGAAGGCGTACTCGCCGTCCGCGGCGGCAAGCTGGAGGAGTGGACGGAGATCGCGGACGCCCGGGCGACCTGGGCGTTCCAGACCGCGCTCGCCCTCGGCGCCGAGCCGCGCCTGATCGGCTTCGGACGCCAGGGTATCACCATCGAGGGCAACGGCGGCGTGCCCCCCGCGCCCCTTGCATACCCCTTCGTCTACGAAGGCGTGCCCGCCAACGAGCGGCCCGCCGACATCGTGGCCATCAACCACGGCGGCAACGACAGCCGCGTGCCAAACATCGAGAATGGCTACCTCAACCTCATCCGCCGCGCCCGCGAGCGCAACCCCGACGCCGCCATCTTCTGCGCCGTGCCCTTTCCCCAGGCCCACGCCGCCTCCATCGAGCGAGCCGTCGCCGCCGCACGCAAGGAGGGCGACGCAAATGTCCACTTCGTCCCCACGGCCGGCTGGCTCGACCGCCGGACCGACACCACCGAGGGCGTCCACCCGAACACCCAGGGCCACGAGAAAGCGGCGAAGCTGCTTGCCGCCTTTATCCGCAAGACGCTGAGGCGATGAAGCCTGGGGGAATGTCGAATGTCGAACGCTGAATGTCGAATGATGAATGAGGCCAGGAGAGCAAGCTGCGTCCGGCCATTCGACATTCGATATTCGGCGTTCATCATTCAGCATTCCGGCTCTCCGGTGGCTGCCACGGCTTACGTCATCCTCGTTCCCAAGCTCCTGCTTGGGAACGCATCAGGGGAAGCTCCGGCTTCCCACATGCCAGCAGAGCTGGCGGCGGGGCGTTGCGAAGCAGGAGCTTCGCAACGAGAATGAAGCTGTAAGGAGGCGATGCCATGCGGTCGTGCCTCACGACCCTCATTGCGGTGGCCGCTCCCACTCTCTGCTTAGGAGGCGCGAAGCGGATGACGCCGGAGGAGCGAATCGCACTCGTGCTGCGCGAGACGCAGCCGCTGAAGTTCCCCCGCGGCGAGCGGCTGCCGCTCTATGTCTGGCCCGCTCTCGACCCGCCCGGTGACGAGGCACAGGCCGAGGCCACGCTCAAGGCGCTCGACGCGCGCGGCATCGCCGCCTGCGCCTCGTGGCACCCCGGCAAGAATCAGCCGCAATCGCTTGAGCGCGCGCTGCGGGTGAGCGCCCTCCAGAAACGCCTTGGCCTGCAGGTGAACATCAACGCCAATGCCTGCACCTACAGCATCTGCGACGGCTCCGAGGCCACCGCCCACCTCGACGCCGACGGCAAGTCCTTCTTCGACACATCGTCCGAAGGCCGCAAGCTCGGCTGCCCCTTCCGCCTCCAGCACCGCTACGCGGCGATGAAGGAGCAGGTGGACTTCTTCTGCCGCGCCTACAGAGAGAAGGGCGTCGAGCCGAGCTTCGTCTTCGCCGACTGGGAGATTGACGGCCCCATCGAGTGGAACGGCGGGTGGGACGCGGCGAGGCGGTGCACCGTCTGCCGCAAAAGCATCCCGAAGGTTGGCGATTTCCTGGAGTTCCAGCGAGCCTATCGCCGAGTCCGCAGCGAGATTCAGCGCGAATGCTACGCCAGCGTCGTCCTCAAGCACTTCCCCAAGGCCCTCGTGGGCAACTACGGCGTCTACCCCCACGGCGGCTGGCGCTACTGGTACGACTACTTCGAGACCGACCCACCCGAGGGCTGTCCCGTGAAGATGGACCAGCGGGCGCCCTATCGCCCCTGGCCGCACGAGTTCGAGGGCTGCGGCTACACCTTCGCCATGCCCGTCGTCTACACCTGGTACCGCATCTGGAGCTGGTACGACTGGCCGCAGGACGACTACCGCTGGTTCTACGCCCTGCTGCTCGAGGCGAGCGCGGCCGGGCAGGCCGCGCCCGCGGGCCTCCCCGTCATCACCTTCGTCCACCACACCACCACCTCACCGCCCAAGGAACCCGACCCTGCCGTCAAGCAGTTCAGCAGCGACGCCTACCAGGAGCTGCTCTGGCACATGCTCCTTCGGGGCCACGACACCTTCTTCCTCTGGTGCCCCGAGACGGAGATCGCGCAGGAGATTCGGCCGCTGCACGAGACCTGGGCCGCGGCGCTTGAGTTCCGCGAGTTCCTCGACAAGGGCGAGCCCGTGACGTTCGGCGTGCCGAAGCAGCCCGGCCCCGTCGTCTCCGCCCTGCGCCTCGGCCCCCGCCTCCTCGTCCGCCGCACCGACTTCACTGACGCCCGCGAGCCGGTCGCGCTGGCCGTGGGCGGCAAGACGGTCGCCGTGCCCCGCGCCGAGGGGAAGTGCCAGGTCCTGACCCTCCCCGAGTGACCCGCTTCGCAGACACTCCGTAGCGCCCCGTTTGGAGTGCGGTGACGAAGTCACCGCTTTGCATATTCGCGGAGCGTCTTCCCTCACCTGCGGCGTCCGCTTCGCGGCCAATCCAAAGCGGCAACTGCGTTGCCGCACTCCATAGCAGGCTTCGCCAACATCCAAAGCGGCAACTGCGTTGCCGCACTCCATACCTGTTTGGAGTGCGGTGACGAAGTCACCGCTTTGGATATTCGCGGAGCGCATTCCCTCCCCCGCGGCGTCCGCTCCGCTGGAAACCAAAGCGGCAACTGCGTTGCCGCACTCCAAAACCCGCCCCTCAGAAGTCGTCATAGACCCTCAACTGGTCGATCTTGAAGCTGTTCACAGTCTTGCGGAAAGCAGCGTCCGCCGTCCGCTCGAACCACGCCGCCGAGCACCAGGGGTACTTCGTCGCGTCCTGCACCACACCGTGGTGGACGGGGTTCTCGTTCACGTACCTCAGCCGCGCCAGATAGGACCGCTGGTAGGTGAGGCGGGTGTCCCAGAACTGGAACCACACCTGCCGGCCACGCGCGCCATCCATCCTGTTGAGCGCGCCGGCGGTCTCCTTGTGGAGTTCGCTGATGACGCCCTTCAGCGGCCGGGCGTCGGGCCGGGGAATCGCGACGAAATGGTAGTGGTTCGCCAGGACGGCCCACGCCTGGAGTTCCCACCCCGCCTCTGCCGCCGACACGAGGAGGGCGTCGTGGACGAGCTGGAGCCGCGCAGGCGTGTTCAAGTGGTGCAGCTTGCGGTAGGTGCCGGCCGTGACGATGAACGTATGCTCTTCGTCGAGCTGATGGACAGGCGCGTGGGGCCAATCGGGCATCTGCTTCCTCCTTTGGAGTGCGGCGACGAAGTCGCCGCTTTCCATGCGCGCGGGGCGCTCTGTCCTGCTTGCTGTGCGCTGGAGTCTACTCACCGCTCCGCTGGCATGCAAAGCGGTAACTTCGTTACCGCACTCCAAAGCAGGCTTCGCCAATATCCAAAGCGGTAACTTCGTTACCGCACTCCAAAGCAGGCTTCGCCAATATCCAAAGCGGTAACTTCGTTACCGCACTCCAAAGCGGGCTTCGCCAATATCCAAAGCGGCAACTGCGTTACCGCACTCCAAACTATCGCCTCACGATCTGGCGGCCGAGGCTACGACCGAGGCGCTTGAGGGCCTCCGAGCGGTCGTAGGGGTCGAGGTGGAGGTTGAGGAGGGAGAAGCTGCGGGTGTTGGCGCGGGCCTTGGCCAGGGCGTGCTCCAGCTCCCCCTCGGTCCGCACCTCGCAGCCCCAGCCGGCGTCCAGCAGCCGCGGCATCTCGTGGTAGGCCCAGTTCGGGATGTCGTTGTAAGCTCCGTCGTGGATGAAGCGCTCGGTGGTGTAGCCCTTGTTGTTGAGCACGATGACGATGGGGTTGAGGCCGAAGCGGGCGATGGTGGAGAGTTCCTGCCCGGTCATCTGGAACGCCCCGTCGCCGACGAGGACGATGGGCCTCAGGCGCCGCTTACCGATCTGCACGCCCAGCGCCGCGGGCACCGCAAAGCCCATCGAGGTGTAGTAGGCAGGGCTGAGGAACTCGGTCTTCCGATGGATCATCAGGTCCGCCGCGCCGAACAGGCTGTCGCCTGGGTCGCAGATGACCGCGAAGTTGTCCTCGAGAAAGTCATTGAGCCGGGCGAAGAAGCGGCGGACGGTGACTGGCCGGTTGCGCTGCGGCCGGAAGGGCTTCTGCGTCGGCTTCGGCGCCACGGCGACCCGCCGCCGCGGCCCAATCGGCGCGTGGAGCAGCCCATGCAGGAAATCGTGCAGCGTAACCCCCTCGAAGTGGTGGTGACGGATGGCGATCCGCTCCGAGGTCGCGTGGACCGTGCGGCTCACGTCCAGGTGCGCCGTGAACACCCCGAGGTCAATATCGGTCAGGAACGCGCCCAGGATGAGCACGACGTCGGCGCCCTCGATGGCTCGCCGCACGTCGCCCCGCCCCATGCCCCCCTCGTAGATGCCTAGGTATTGGGGGTGGACCTCGGAGATGACCGACTTGCCGAGCAGCGTCGCCGCCACAGGGTAGCCGGTCCGCTCCACCAGGCGCACTAGGGTCTCTTGGAGCCCGAAGCGGTGAAGCTCCACGCCCGCTAGGATGACGGGGTGCTTGGCCGCCCGCATCATGGCCGCGGCCTCGCTCAGGGCCTCGCGCAGCGCGGCGGAGTCGCTGCCCACGTGTTCCGCGGGCAGCGGGGCGGGTGCCGCGCACGGGCGGTCCACCATGTCCCGCGGCAGCTCCAGGTAGACTGGCCGCTTCTGCCGGCGGCAGGCGGCGATGGCCGCGTCTATCTGCTCCGGCGCGCGGGCGGGATTCTCCAGGGCGGCCGAGGCCACTGTAACCTGCTCGAAGATCAGCCTCTGCGTATTGAAGTCCCGCACGCGATGGTGCAGGAGCGGCGAGCGCACCCGCTCCCGCAGCCCCGGCGCCCCGCTGATGACGATGACCGGCGACTTCTCGGCATATGCCTCGGCCACCGCGTTCACCGTGTTGAGGCCCCCGACGCAGTAGGTGATGCACAGCGCGCCGAGGCCGTTCACCCGCGCGTAGGCGTCGGCCGCGAACGCCGCCCCCTGCTCGGCACACGTCCCCACCACCTGCATCCGGCTCGCCTCCAGCAGGTTGTAGAAGCGCAGCACGTAATCGCCCGGGATGCCGAACACGTGCCTCAGCCCCGCTTCCTCGAGCCGCTGGACCAGGTACGACCCCACCGTCGCCGACTTCGCCATGTCAGGGCCACTCCTCTTATGACGACCCCCCACACTATTCTACCCCGACTCCCGCCCGCTGCAACCCACGCTGCCCCAACCACTTGCACCCGTTTCCCCACGCCCCAGTCCTGCCCGGCCCAGCGGCCCTCCACTTTTCGACAGCCCCCTCTCGCCCTCCTTGAAGCGCTACGAAGCGCTAGGGGTCACATCTTTAGGGCGTGTTGCCCAAGTCCCCTTCGGGGGGGTGCGGGCCGGAATTGTAGGTGGAGGCGCACCGAAGGCCGCGGAAAAGACACCCGCTGTCTTTTGTGCGAAGCACCCGTAGGGCCGTGGACGGCAAAAGACAGCGGGTGTCTTTTCCGCGCCGCCGGGTGCAGATCACCTACAATTCCGGCCCACACCCCTTCGGGGGGGTGGACCCGTTCGGAGTCCCGCCTTTAGGCGGATTGGGGCAGGAGAAGACCGCCTGAAGGCGGGACTCCCAACGAGTTCACACTTTGGGCAACACGCCCCAAAGATGTGACCCCTTCGCTCCTGGAGCGACTACTCGTCGCCTGGAGAAGCCGGCCAACTTGAGGAGATTGATGAAGTGCTAGGGGCGGAACTCGTAGACGTTGCGACCGTCGAGGCCGTAGAGCACGTCGCGCGGCGTCACCACCAGAGCGTCGGGTGCGTACTCGAGCTGTTTGGCCACGATGTTGAACAGGAGCGCGCCGCTGGCGTCGAAGGCGCGGAGGTAGACGCCCCCCTCGGACGCGGCGACATAGACGCGGCCCTTGGAATCCACGGCGACCGCGCGGACGTAGTCGAGCGCCGCGGCCGCGCTCTTCGCCCACGCGGGGTCCACCGACCCGTCGGGCTTCACCTTCACGATGGGGCCGCTGCCGCGGCGGACGTAGAGGTTGCCCTCCGCGTCCACCCCCCCGCTCTCCGGGCGGCTGTCGCCCGGCAGCTCGATGGTCCTCTCCACCGTGCCGTCGCCCCTCAGCTTCACGACGAACTTGTCGCCGCACAGGGCGAAGAGCGTGCCCGCCTCGCGCCCGAGGAACAGCGCGTTCAGGTCGCCGGGCAGGTCGAGCTTGCGCTTGGCCTTGGCCTCGGCCTTCTCGCCCCAGGTCTCGCCGAAGACCCAGAGCTCGTCCTTGCCGCCCTCGCGCACGCCGAGGTAGAGCGAGCCGGCGCCATCGGTCGCGACGGCCTTCACCTCCGCGCCCCCCTCGAGCTTCAGCGGATAGCCGGGCGTGCTGTCGGCCTCGACCATCTTCACCTCGTTCGTCGGGCCGCCGCCCATTGGCCCCATCGGCCCCATCCCGCCGCGGGGCGACGTGGTGTAGAAGACCCGCCCGCCGGCGCCGATGGCCATCTTCTCGGCGTGGTCGGGGAGCTGATAGGTCCTGGTCAGGCGCGGCGGCCCGCCGTCGCCCGAGCCCCCGCATCCCGCGAGCAGCACACACATCAGGCCCATGCCCGCAAGTCGAAACGCGAAACCCGAAACCCGAAACCCGAACAGAACAGCCATCTCGCCTTCCTCCATGCACTATCAACGGCTCGGGAGCTACACCAGATGGCACCGGCCCAGCCCGACTCCGGCGGGCGGCAGAAGATAGCCACGGGCGTCAGCCCGTGGACCGCGGCGGCCCCATCCGCAAGCCCCCGCAGGGGGCGGTAGGAACCGTAGCACGCCCAGTTCACTGCCTCTCTGCCGCCCCCTGCGGGGGCTGGGCCTCGGGTCCCGCCCCCTCCACGGGCTTACGCCCGTGGCTACCCTCTGTCGCCCCTACGGGCTGGCGTCGCGGCCATCCCAAACCACACCCAATCTACCGTTGCCGGGCCTCTCTGTCAAGCCGCTGTCGGCTCGCCTCGTAGAGCAGGATGGCCGCGGCCGCGGCGGCGTTGAGCGATTCGGCGCCGCCGGGCATCGGGATGGCCACCCGCTCGGTCGCCTCGGCCCGCACCGCGTCGCTCGCGCCGTGGGCCTCGCTGCCAACCACGACGACGGCCGGGCCGCGCAAGTCCGCCTCCCAGCAGCGCCTCGCCCCGCGCGGCTCGGCCACGGCCACCCGCGCCCCGCCCTCCCTCAGCCGCCGCAGGAGCGCCGCCAAGTCGTCCACCGCCAGCGTCGGCACGGCGAACAGGGCTCCCACCGAGGCCCGCACGGCCTTGGGGTTGAACCTGTCGCAGCACCCCGGCCCCAACACCACGCAGGAGGCCCCGGCCGCATGAGCCGCGCGAAGGGCCGTCCCAACGTTGCCCGGATCGCTCACCCCCTCAAGAGCCAGGACCAGCAGGCCGGGCGCCACTGGCGGCTCAGCCGCGTCGGGCAGCAGCTCCGCGATGGCCACAACTCCTTGCGGCTCCTCCGTCGCGGCCAGGCGGCGGAGCAGCGTCTCCGACACCTCCCACACCGGCCACGGCGAGGCGTCGAGCCGTCCGGCCAGCGTCGCGTGCGCCTCCGCGAATGCCGCCGTGCAGAACGCCTCGCGCACCGCCGCCCCAGCCCCGAGCGCCGCCTCCAGCAGGTGCGGCCCTTCGAGCAGGAACAGCCCCTCCTTCTCCCGCTGCCGCCGCTCATGCAGCCTTCGCGCCAGCTTCACCCGCGGGTTCGCATCGCTCGTCAACACCCGTCGGTTCATTGTGGCCCCTGGTTTCTCCCGCTCCAGTTCTACCCGAACGCCACGGGGACTGCAACTGCGCATTGCAGACGGCGCATCCCTGGCCGCACGCCGCACTGATTGACAACGGCGTTCCTGGGCAGTATGCTAGCCTTGGATAGGAGAATAACATGGCCACGACGGTGGCGGAGATGAGTGCGCGCGAACTTCAGCAGATCGTGGAGGCCGCTGTCGAGCGCAAGCTGGCGGAGTTCCTCGGGGACCCGGACCAGGGACTGCGGGTGAGGAAGGCTCTGCGGGACAGGCTGCTTCGCCAGAGGCAGGCGGTCGCCGCAGGCGAACGTGGCGAGGCGCTCCAAGACGTCGCGAAGCGGCTTGGGCTGGAGTAGCAGCGGTGTACCGCATTCGGCTTCTTGACGAGGCCGTTCGGGATCTGGCGCGCCTGGACAAGCCCGTGGCTCGTCGTGTGGTCGAGCGCCTAGACTGGCTGGCAGGAACCTGCGGTCAGTCAAGCCTGAGGCGCTGACGGCAGACCTCGCGGGGCTCCTCAAGCTGCGCGTCGGCGATTACCGCGTGATCTATGAGGTGCTTCACAAGGAACGAACGCTGATCGTCCACGCCGTGGGACACCGCAGGGACGTCTACCGCAGGCGCTGAAGAAGCCCCGCTCCTCACATTTCTACTGCCAAGACCTGGAGGCAGCCGTCCACGGTGTCGTTGAAGAGGAGCCAGCGGCCGTCGGCGGCTCGGTGCTTGAGACAGCCGAGCGGCGGCCCGATGCAGACGGCCCGAATCTCCGCCGTGTCGGGGTAAAGCGCGGCCAGGTGGCCGCCCTCCTGTCGGGCGTGGACCAGCATCCAGCCGTCGGGCAGGTGCTTGGGCATTCGGAAGTAGGGCACGGCGGCGCCCTCGGGCATCGCCGTGAGCTGCCGCACCTCGCGTCCCGTCTGCTCATCCACCCACGTTCGCACTGCGTTCACGCAAACCCCTTCAAACAGCGTTGTGCGGGGGATGGGGTCTCAGAACTCTGGCTTGTCCGCGAACGTGTCTTCGAGGAGCGACAGGACGGGGTAGGCCGCGTTGTAGTGCTTCTGGATGAAGAGGGGGTTGCGCTCGCGGTAGAGGGTCTCGCCCACGCGGTCGGCTATCGGCACGAGCATCTGCTCGTAGCGGCACAGGACGGGCGAGACGGCGTTGATGGTGCCCGTCGCCTGCCAGTTGAGGCAGCCGCAGGAGTTGTTGCACCTGTCGCGGATGGCGCAGGCGCGGCAAGTGGCCTTCTCGGCCTCCGACTGGTCGTGGATGCGCTGCCGGGCCTCCTCGCGGATGCCCTCGGCCACGCTGCCGATGCACCATTCGCTCGCCGGCCCCGCCCGCGTGAACTGCACGCAGGGGTAGAGCCAGCCCGCGGGGTCCACCGAGAGCTGGCGGCGGGCCAGCTCGCACCGCTCCTTCTTGTAGCAGTGGCGGTTGATGTGGCTCGACAGCTTCACCTCGAAGGGGCTGAGGTAGAACTTGCGGCCCGCGCGCGTCCACTCGATGTAGCGTTTCCCCAATCGCTGGCACTGCTTTTCGAGGACGCGCAGAGTCGTCTCGTCCCACGGCGCCGCGTAGTTGAGGGAGACGATGAGGTAGCGCGCCCCCAGGTCGAGGAGGAACGCCACCGAATCGCACAGGAACCGCGCGGTGTCGGGGTTCACGACCATGAGCACGCTTGAGTACGGTCGCGCGGCGAGAAGCAGCTTGAGGCGAGGGAGCAGGGCGTCGAAGGTGGGCGAACCGTCGGGGAAGCGGCGATGCGCGTCGTGCGCCTCCCGCACCCCGTCGAAGCTCATCGCAACCAGCACGTCGTTGCGGACGGTGTACTCGATGAACTCGTGGTCGAGGAGCACGCCATTGGTCGTGAGCTTGAAGTGGAACTGCCCTGTCCGTCCCCTCTCCCTCGGGGCCTGGCCCGAGCGAAGTCGAGGGCAGAGGGCTGGGGTGAGGGTGCCTGTCTGGCGCCCGTAGGCGACGAGGGAGCGGATGAGGTCCTTGTGGAGCAGCGGCTCGCCGCCGAAGAACACGATGCCGCACGAGCCGTCGGTGAGGCGTGCCGCGAGGTCCATCGCCTGCCGCCCCACCTCCTCGCCCATCCCCTGGCACGGGTGCGGCGGCGAGTAACAGTAGTCGCAGCGCATATTGCAGGCGGCGGTGAGGTGAAGGGTCAGGTGCATGGCAAGTGGCTCTCAGCGATTCGGCTCATTCCGGGCGAAGACTGCCTAAAGGCAGGACTCCAAACGGGGAGGGGTCCTGGTTCGGAGTCCTGCCTTTAGGCAGTCTTTCACTGCAAGCCTAGATCGCGCCCTGGGCCTTCAGCCAGTCGGCGAAGTCCTTCACCTGCTGGCGAAGCAAGGCCTTCGATTCTGCCGCGGCTTTCTCACGCCATTGCTTGCCCAATTGATGCAGACGCTCGTTGATCAGGCGCTGCACCTCCGGAGACTTGTCCTGGCGGCGCCTCTCGTTGAGCGCCTGCAATTCCTTGTCTTGGTTGTATATTTCCTGGAGTTTGTGGACGGTTGCGGGGTCGTAGAAGACGCCCAGGCGGATTGGCCTCGGGCTCGCCCCTGCACGCTCGCCCAACTCTCGCGCGACCTTCTTGAAGTCGTAGTGCTCCACCGTGCTGCCGGAGGACGGCCCGCCCAAGCGGTGGTAGTCGTTCTGCGAGACGAATTCGACGGCGACCTTGCGGCCGGGGTCCTGGGCGTCGAGGCTCACGGGCTCCGCCCTGTCCTTCAGTTCAACCACCTCGGGCACGTGGCGGTCGCCCACCTTCTTGTAGCGCTCCATGCGCTGGGGAATGAGCACGCCGGGCAGGTCGCCGCCCGGCTCGGCCAGGCGCACGCCGCTCTTCGCCATCTCCTCCTTGATGACCTGGAGGGCCTCCTCCTCGGAGAGGAACACAGGCGGGTTGTGGACCACACAGCCCGTGACGCCGCGTCCCTCGCCGTGCTCGAAGAGCGGCGCGACGATGGCGGCCTTGCCTTGGCCCGGCGGAGCCGCCTTCTCGCCCGCGAGGGTCACGCCAGTCGCGGCAAGAAGCGCCGCCCCCGCGAGCGCGACCTCGGCGCACTTGCGCCAGCCCAGTGGCACGTGCTGCCTCAACAGCTCAGGCTCCGCGAGGACCGCGAGACGGCTCGGATAGGCGGGAAACGCATAGCGACGGAGCGGCCGAACGTCCATTGCCCTCTCCTTCGACCTGAGCGGCACAGCTCCCCTCGACCTCAAGGCCCACTGATCATACCACGCGCCGGCGGCCATTTCAATCCCACGCGCTAGTACTCTGTCGACA
>Ga0194125_10007100_pt1 | contig 16258 bp, 19 predicted proteins | sample TA2KigC250mmetaG_FD_148626 | JGI IMG/M metagenome (GOLD analysis project Ga0194125, IMG submission 148626) | Freshwater microbial communities from Lake Tanganyika, Tanzania - TA2015034 Kigoma Deep Cast 250m | ecosystem: Environmental > Aquatic > Freshwater > Lake | place: Tanzania: Lake... | reverse complement strand
TCCTCGAAGGTGATGACCACGAGGTTTAGGAGGAGGACAGCAGGGTGCAGGAACAGACCTGGGATAGAGGTAGGTTGGTAACGGCCCTGGGAACGAATGTGCCTTTTTCCTCGTCGGGGCATAGATTATTCCTTTCTCTGCCGTAAGTTGTTGGGGGTGGGGTGGGAAAAGTTGAGGAGAAGCATCGTCTCTTCCTCGCTTCGCGCACCGGCCGATCAGATAGTGGCGGTTGTAATACCTCAAAAGCGCTTCTTGACACCAACGGGCTTCTGTGCTATAATAATTGCAAATAAACCGGCTTGCCGGTTTTCTCCCGCCCAGCGAAGAGCCGCCGGACGGCGGCCTGCCTGGACAAGCTCCAGGCTAGCTGGGCGGGTTTTCACTGCCCACGTACTCCCACAGGGCTACTTTTTCCCGAATCAGCCCATACCAACTGTGGTCCCCCGTCGTTACGCTCCGCAGGATAGCACCGGCCACCATGTCGGCCACCTGGAGTGCACTCTCGCCTCGCGAACGCCTGGCCGCGATTCTCTTGATGCTTCCCATCCTGCCGCTCACCTTCAATTGCCTCCTGAGCATCCGGATGGTCTTTTCCACACCATCGAATTGATCCAGAATCAAACTCGTCCGGCCCAACTCACCCGCAGGAACGTGCTGGATCAGGTCATTGAGGAAAAAAGCGTAGAAACCCAACTTGCCCATCTCGCGGAAGGACAGAGGCAGCCTGGTTTTGTTGACCGCAAGGGCTCTGACAACAAAGTCGAACGGTTGCAACCCGGCAAGAAAGGCGCGACGATGGGCATCCGAAGATTTTTGGAACTTGAACTCCTTCAGGCTGGTCACCCTCAGTCTGGCTCGCATATCATCAACGTACTCCCTCAATGGCTGAAGGTCGTCGGTCAACACAATCGAGTACACGAAGAAGGTGGTCGAGCCTCGCTCAAACCTGAAGCCCGTTTCCCCTGCCTCATCCCCCAGGGCATAGCGGTAGGGCTGGTCCCGCATCAAGTGGATAGCTCCGCCAGCAGTTGTCCGATCCATTCCCCGATCCGCTGTAACTGCTTGAGGGTGAGGGGGTGGGAGAAGTTGAGGAGGATCATAGCCTGTCCTCCTGAAGGATGAACTGGGTTACCCGTCGCGCATCGTCATAACAGACCTGGAAGCGGGGGAAGATGCCCGCATGCCCCAGCAACCGTGGCACCTCTGCCCTCTCGGCGAAGGCCACCGGACAGGAAAAGCTCTCAGTGCCCAGTCGCAAGGGAACCTCATGAACGAAGGTGCGGATCAGACCAGTGCAGACCCCGCTGATGAGCAGCAAGCGTCCGGCTGTCAATTCGCGCCCCAGTGCCTGGCAATCGGCCTCTCGGAGGAGCGTGATATCTGCACCGGAGTCGGCGTACAGGTCAAACAGACGCCATCGCCTATCCACTCCTTGCAAGTGGATGCGAACATAGGGTCTGAAGATGACCGTGCCATCCTCCAGGTATTCTTCAAGATAGGGGAAAGTGAACACGGTCATAGGATCAGCATCCCTGGCTTGGTGATATACCTGATGACGATCTCTTCTGGGTCTTTATCAGGGAACAGCTCTCGAGCCCTTTCATACACCTCAACGGAGTTGTGGCCGGCGGTTATCACTTTCCCGTTGACGATAGCTACATCCATCCCCGCGTACTTCTCCTGCTCCTCCAACGTGATCTGGGGGATGTCAACGAAAATCTCCTTCATTCCCATGCTCATCACCTCCTAATTTTTTACTTTACCCCATTCTGCCCCGCCGGTCAAACTGTCAAAGGCCGATCCTGAAGCCCGTTTCCCCTGCCTCATCCCCCAGGGCATAGCAATAGGGCTGGTCCCGCATCAGGCGGATAACTCCGCCATCAATCTATCCTCACCACGCGCCGCCAGCGGTCACGTCTTCCGGCGTGAACAGATGCACCGCCTCCTCGTCCACGCCCTCGACCTGCACCTGACCAAAGGCTCTGGCGAAGAAGGCGTAGTGCACGTCCCACCGCGAGGTGTCGCCCCGCAACCATAGCAGCCCTTTCTCTATCAGAGCGTTCAAGTCCTCGCTCGTCACGTTGGTGGCTCGCCAGCGTGCTTCGCCAAACACCACCCGGCGTTCGCTACGATTCACCCCCACCACGTCCACCTGGGCGCCCCGCGTCCACCAGGTACCTACTTCCTGCACCGGGAACGGAATCTGCCCTTGCCCGGAGGCGATCAGAAGATGCTGGCGGGCAACCGTCTCCCACACCGGCGCCACGATATAGGGCAGGTTATTGCGGATCTCGCTCAGCGTCTCCGCCTGGCGCTGGTTGATCTCCAGCAAGGCCCGGTGGGGTGCCACCCAGCAATGCCAGAAGCGCAGGAAGGGGTCGAGGATGTGATAGGTACCCTGGCGGCCCTCGTCGCGAAGGCGGGTCAGCGGTCGGCGATGTTCCACCAGCCCGATGGCTTGCAGGTCGTTCAGGTAGTGCTGTATCGCAGCCAGGGTCATGTGAGTGGCGGCGGCGATGTCTCGCCGGTGATGAGCACCAGAGGCAATAGCTTCCAACACTCGGCTGAAGATGTCCACCTCCCCTTTCAACTCCTCGTGCAGCAGCAAGCGCACCTCGTTGAATAGGCTGCCAGCCGGGCTGAGGATCTCCCGTTCCACGTTACGCATCAGGCCGGCCTGGGGGTCCATGGCCACCAGGTTGCGGGGCATCCCGCCCAGGATAGCGTAGGCTTCGATTATCTCTTCGGCGCTATAAGTCGGTAAGAAGGCCAGGCAATCGGCTGGCTGAAGCGGCAGCAGTTCATAGGCCCAGGTATGGCGACGGTAGAGGGGGGCACGGCCATCCAGAATCTCCCGCCGCACCACACTGTGGGTGGAGCCAGTCAGGCCCAAAAACAAACGGGTGTGCTGCAGGGAGGTGTCCCAGGCCCGTTGCAGGATGGTGGACAGGCCAGGCACCGAATCAGCCAGATAAGGGTACTCGTCAATCACCACCACGAAACGTTGCTCGCCGGCCAGGTCGGCCAGGGCCATGAAGGCGCTGTTCCAATCGGGGAAGGTCCGCTCGGGTTGCTTCAGAGCCCTGGCCACCTCCTGGGAGAACTCGTGTAGCAGGGCCTCGCCGGGCAATCGGGCGGCGAAGAAATACAGGTGTGGTTTACCCTGGCACCACTCATAGATCAGGGTAGTCTTGCCCACCCGTCGGCGGCCGTAGAGCACCGCGAACTCTGCCCCGGAGCGGGTATATCGGTTTTCAAGATAGGCTAACTCGCGTTGGCGGTTAAGGAACACAGTGCACCCCTCCAGACAGTACTTTGCGGGGATACTTTTTCCAAGTATACCTTGTCAGGCTTCGTTTGTCAAGTGCGGCTGACCTTCCCCTGCTCGATCAACTGCACCATCTGCTCCGCCCAATGGACGGCGTTCTGCTGCGAGACCCTTCGCAGACGCGAGACGGGCACAAAGGCCGGGTGGGGCATGACAAACGTCTGGTCGCTGATGCCCAGGTCCTGCCACAGCGTGCCCATCACGTAGCCCAAAAGCTCGTCCGGCGCCTCATCCCGCAAGCGGTCCAACTCGGTCTCTGGGCCGGCGAAGCAGAAGGAGAGGAAGCGCTGTTTGTAATACAGAGGCAGCGCCCTTTTTCCTTCTGGAGCCATGCGGGTGAACTCAGCCATTTTGCTGGTGCGCAGCTCGGGCGCTTCGACCATCCGGGGTTGCAGGTCCCCTTCGAGCGCATGAAGAATAGCCTCGCTGTGGGTCTGGGCGATGCGGTGCTCCAGGTAATCGTCGGGGTTGAAGAACTGGCCGATGAAGCTGATAGCTACGCCCTTGCCCTGATCGCGGTCCAGGTCAGGGAAGTCGTAGGTCTGGCGGATGAGGGCCGTGACCTTGTCCACCGTCTCAGGGGGAATGAGACCATCGGTCTTGGCGTCGTCCTCGAAGGTGATGACAACGAGGTTGAGGAGGAAGACGGTGGGGTGCAGGAACAGACCTGGGATAGAGGTGGGCCGGTAGCGACCCTGAGGGCGGGCGCGCTTTTCACTTCGTTGGGGCATGGTTTATTTCTCCCTCCGTTGTAACTGCTCGGGGGTGAGGGGGTGGGAGAAGTTGAGGGGGATCATGGGGCTTGTCGCTGCTCTCTCACCAGCACCCAAGCGTCTCAGCTACTTCCCTGACCAGACGCTCCCGATCACGGTCTGGCAAATCGCCTGTTTGTCTGTCATAGCCAGATAGCTCGATCAAAGCAATAGCTGAGGCTTCGGCCAGTTCCTTGAGGTTTGACCTGGTGTGATCCACTGGAGTGCCTACAACCAACAGCTTTTGAGTATAGGTCCCTAGAAACTCACGTCTACCAGCAGTGTTCAGGTGATTTATCGCAGCGCCCGAGATAGTACCCACCTTAGCTTGCGCAATTCCCACCTGGTTGGCACAGCGCAGAGCCAAGTCAATTTCTAAGGCTCCACCGGCAATGACACCGACCGCCACTTCGTCTACTATCGGCTCCAGAGCACAGCCGATCGCTTCTTCGAATCTGCCCCCTTCGGTCTTTGCAGCTCCCCTCACTATGTAATCACCCAGGTGAACCAGAAAATAGTTATCCAGGGTGATCACGCCAGGTATGATATCCTGACTGTCTGGCAAAGCCGCACCAACTTGGTCAAAGCGATAGCGATAAAGTCGACTCGTGGCTGCCTCACCTTCCAGGTAGATGAAACGACTGCGCCACGCTTCGGCCAGGCTGTAAGCAGCGAAAGCCATCGCCTTGGTCCCGCCGGTAAGGTTGAATACTATCTGCTCTGGCTTCCATCCCCGGCCTTTGATAGAATCCTCCAGCACATGGCGGATGGCCGGAATGTCAAAGGGCAGGACTTCCAGCGGATAGACCAAAGCCTCCCCATGAAATACCCTCTTCAGGCGGTTGCTAACTTGTTCGGTGCTCTTCGTGTAGGCCAGTACCACGTGCTTGGGTTCATCGTAACGGACAGGCAGCAGGTTGGGCAGTGGTTGCTCACCCACCAGGCAAATCATCACTTCTTCCATACATCACCTCCATCACCAGCGGTCGCGCGGTCGTGAGGAGGGTCGCTGCACCAGGTAACGCACATCTACGTCCGGGTTCGGCCGCAGGATGTCGCGTAACTTTTGAATTGGCTCAGCCTGGCTTTGGCGATACGGCAGCAGCCATTCTTCCAGTTCGGCTTTCAGCGCCTCGTTCTCCAGCGGTTCTGCCACGCCGCCCCCCAATACCCGGTAGCGCTCCGCCCGGTCAATTCGCGTCCATTTGACGATCTCAAGATGTGCACTCCCCAGGCCGATGGGCTTGCCCAAACCGATCTTGTGCCACAAGCCTTCTTCCAGAGCCAGGGCGTAAAGCAGCAATCGCAACTCTTTGGCATCCAGGTCGGTATATTCCACTGCAAAGCGAAAAACAGAGCCTTCCCGGACCGGCTGCACTGTCTTGTTTTGTCTATCGCGCTGGGGCTGTCCTCTGCGATCTGGGGGACGCTCCAGCACATCGGGTGGATAGCGGTGACGGTAAAACTTGCGCCCCTTGATTTGCCCGCTTTTTAGCGTATACGCCGTGGGGCGTCCCTCCGGCTTAGGCGTGCTGAGTACGTCCAGCGTCAGATAGTTCATGAGGGCATATTCGCCCTGGGGCGAACGAGCGTCACCGATGGAGACCTTGCCCGCGTATGCCCAATGCCCCTTTGGATCCAGCGAGCCGAATAGCCGGCAGGCAGGGCAAAGTTCCTTGGGTTGATTTTTCTTCCCCTGCTCATAACAGTGCTCAAAGCCCTTCGGCAACCTGGCTGTGATGGATTTGCCCCGGGTGATACCCCCTCCGCGGTAGGTTCTCGTCCTTTCCTGCCCCCAGTCAGTGGGCAGAGTGAAGCAGCACGCTTCTATTGCTTCAACCACGCTGCGGATGACCCCCTTGAGTGACGTGCCGGGGATGAGGGCCACCCCTTTGAAGACCGGAAAGTCCACCGTCTCGTGGCTCTGGTCTATGCGGCGCACAAAGCGCGGGTCATGCACAAACAGTGGCGTTTTGGCCGTCAGACGGCACTCCATGATGCCGCTGTACCACCCTTCGTTCTCACCCTGATAACGGTCATGCCAGGCCGGCTCTTTCCGGTCCGGCGGACCAACCAGCGGCACAAAATCATACGGCTCCACCTGTGGCTTATCAGCCATGTTCCACCTCCCGCTTTAACCCGGCATAGTGGTAAAAGACCAGCCGGCCGCTATCGTCTCGATATTCGATCACTCCCAACTGCCCTCTGCCGGGGCCAGGGATGATACGCGAATAGTCTAATCGGCCGCCGATAGCCACGTCCTCCTCGCCCCACAAGTAGTACCAGGCCGTTTCTTGCTCCAGGCCATCCAGAGTAGAGGCTTCCTCGAAGCCGTCTGATGGCAGCGACTCGTTCACGCAGGTTAGCCTGGTATGGTACGCCGCATCTTCCTGCTCCCAATACAGCTCTACCTCTGCGCCAAAGACACGGCCTACCGGCCAGTCAGCGATGGCGATCGTTTCCGCTCTGCCCGGGAAATCCACTTTATCCGGCCGTTCCAGGATGGCAAAGGGAGCCTGGGGGCGTAAGGTGGCGATCAACGTCGTCAACTCCTCCGCGTCCAGGGCGGCCACGTACACTTTGGCGCTCATCCTTCCCCTCCCGCCTGCCCCCGAATGGCAGCCATCGCTTCCGACAAGGCGTAGCTCGTTGCATAGTCCACCCACACCGGGGCCACCGCCTTCCAGGGGAAACTATCGCCGGGAAAGACGTAGGTGGTGCGCAGGCCCAGGCCAGGGTCCGGTTTCACGCCCCCCGGCAGGGCCGCCATGCGTTGATAGGGTGGTTTCATGTCATACTCACTCGCCAGGGACTCGCCGGTCAGCGCGCCAACGCCGCAGATGGGGAATTGGCCGTCGTCGGTTGGCCCCGGCACCTCCCGTCCCAGATAGTACAGCCTGACCTCCTGCACTTCGCCCCGCACTTTGCCCAGGCCCCGTGATTTGGACGCGCCGATGCGCAGCAGGCCGTCTTTCAGATCCTCGCGCAGAAAAGCGACCAGGCCCAATTGCCACAATTCAAAGTTGCGCAAGTGCAGTGTGGTCTTGAAGCGCCCCTCGGTCACCACCTCCAGGTCGAACTTGACCCCTGGCGCCGAGCCGCCGGTGAAGCGGTCAATGCCCACCCCGTCGCGAGGTTGAGGCGCGGGCGGCGTCCCCACCGCGTAGGCATCGGCCGTGGCCAGCCGGCCGGCATACCAGGTGGAGCCGAACAGCCGGCAGATGGGACAGGAATCAGCGTAGACCTTGCGGTTCAACTGGTCCGGCTCTTGGGTCGGGTCGGGAAGCTCATAAGGCTTCAACTGTTCAGGGATGTCTCGCTTTCCGTGCTTGATCTTTTCAAAGCAATTCCCGCAGAACATAGCCGGCCCTTCTTTGGCAAATGGGTCACAGGCCGCAGCCAGGTTCAGTGTGCGGGTTATGCGCTCTGCGTGGCTGCGCAACACCCCCTTGAGCGAACTTCCTGGCAGATAGACCTCCTGGCGGCCATTGCGCCATACCCTGACAAAAGCCATATCCGGCCCACTGATCGTCGCCACCCCCGACTTGATCAGGATTGGCCCTTCGGGGACGATGTGCAAGTCAATCAGACATTCGTTCACCAGTTGCTTGAGCATGTTCCACCTCCTACCCCACTAACGTATCGATGTAATGGGCAATGAACGCCGCGCCCTCTTCTTTGGCCATCTTGCCCTCCACCAGATAATCCCGGCGCTGCTGCCAATCTTCAAGGTTCACCGATTCCACCTTCAGACCGTCCAGGTGACAGCGACCCAGTCCCCGCGAGCGGATCCCACCAATAGGCACCATACTCTGGACAAACTCTTGCAGGCCCAGGGCAATCAGTCCCAGGTCGTGCCCGGCAGGATTCTCCAGCGTCAGCCCGAAGGTGAAAGCCGTCTGTGGTGGCACCACCTCAAAGTCGAACTTAATCTGGTCCTTAGCCCGTTCACTGTCGCGGTCAATACCCACGCCATCGCGGATCTGGAAAGTGTCGTACCACTCGCCGCTCACCGGCAGGTCGTGGAAAAAAGCAGCCGAGGCCAGGTGCACCGAGCCGAAGGTCTTACACGTATCGCATAGCAGGACCTCAAGCAAAGCCAGCAGGTGCTTCTCCTCGATAAGTTGCCCGACCCAGTCAGGCCAATTCAGCACAGCCAGTGCTGGCGAGCCCGGTGCAAGCCGGTCAGTAGCCGCCTGCAACGCCGCTAATGCCTGGCGGGTTTCCTGGTCGTCGGGCAACTGGCGGCCCTGTTGTCCGGCTATGACCTGGTACTGCTCGCCCAGGGAGCGGTTGGTGGAAAGGCAATCGGCGTACCCTTCGGCCAACTGGCAGGTGCGCAGGTCCAGCAAGGGAGCCAACCGTTCGACAGCCGCTCGAAAAGCCCCCTTGAGCGACGAGCCGGGGATAAACGGCTCACCGGCCGGGTTTTTCACCACCGGGCTATCGGTGATGGTCGACGTCTCCCGTCCGCCGCCGACATGCAAGGCCGTGTCCAGCACCAGCCTGCCGGTGATGCGGTAACGGGAGCGCAGGTCTGCACGGTTTAGGTTACTCATATTTCATCCTCCTTAAACTCGATTTCCTCGTCAATCTGCTCTCGATAAGGAGACGGAGCATATTGACGAATGCGGTCCTCAATCCGCCTGCTCAGATCGCCCCGGCGGGCAAGCAAGTACCTCCAAATGGCGGAATGTTCCTTTGCTTGGTCCCAGAAAATGAGATGTCGTGCCACATTCATCACGTCCATTTTATCAGATAGAGACGAAGACAATTTCCCAGCGAGGTTTTCCATCAGACCACAACGCACGTCATTCCTCAACAAAGGCTTTACGGCATTCCACAAATCAATGGCTTTGCCAGACTCAATGTCTTGGTTATCGGGTGTCGCGAACAGGTTGTCCAGCACAGTATTTGCCAACGTGCCTTGTTGGTCTTCACACACCCACCTCACGAGCTCCTCTGCTTTCTGCTCATTCCAAGAGAACTTGTGATCACGGGCACAGACAAACACGACTTGGACAGTCTGAAATCGCTCTTGAGAGACCTGGCGATGCAACAACCACTTGACCGTGTTGATCGCGTCCAGAACAGCATTGGCACTTATGGACTCGTCGTTCGGATGAGCGTACCGGTTGCGTGTATCGTAAAAATCTTTGATTGCGTCTACCTTGGCTCTATCCTCAGACGTTTTATCCTCAAAGAATCTCATCCTTTTACAGACAACGTAGAACGGCTGGTCGCTATGCTGAATCAGGTGAAGAAAGGACTGGGAAGCCTTTTCCATCTCGTCTCGGTAGAAGCACTCCGCAATATCGTGTCCGACAGTGTCTACAATCAACCGAAGATAACGGGCAACGGCACACCAGCCAGCCACAGTAGCGACGGCATAGGCACCACCTGCAAAAGCGCAGGCGCACTCCTCCAGGTACGGTCGAAGAACCGGTTCAGGGGCGCTTTCCACCAAACAGCGCAATTGCTGCACCTGTTCCTCCGCTGGTCTGTCACCTTCCAGGCAGCCCATAGGCAACATTCCCTTTGGTAACAGAGGCTCGTTATAATCGCTAAACGGCCCCCAGATACAGGCTGTGAGTTACCAGATGCTGCACGAATTCCTGAGCCAGCCAGAGGGTCAGCCAAGACGGTGCTCGCGGTGGCCGCTTCCCTCTGTCCTCTGCCTCCTCGACCAACAAACCGGCCTTATCCAGCAGTTGGGCCGCCTCGCTCTCCAGGTCCCCCAGTACTTCGCGCACCGCATCCCAGTAGCCCTGCACGTCCAGCCGACCAGCCCGTGCTGCCCTCGTCCCCTGATGTTGGGCAAAATCCGTTACCTGCTCCAGGCTTTCGGCCGCCTGCACCACACTGCTTAGACCAGAAAGCTGAGCAGTGGTGATCCGCTTGGGCAAGAGATTACGATGCTGATCGGCCAACGTCGTCGCCAGGTCCAGCCCCCGGCCAGCGCTCCAGATCGCCACTGGCCGTTGCAGTTTGTGCCAATCCCTATCGCTCATCGTTCTTCCTCATCGTTCTTCATGCAACCGGAGCTGGTAGACAAAGTGGGCTGCCAGATGCTTGATGTACTCCCGACACAACAACAGGTGGGCTCGCCGGGGTAAATCATCGTCCGTCGCATCGACTCGTTTCGCTATTTGCTTTGCCTCAGCCCATCGTTTGTCCAATGCTGCCAGGATATCCTCTCCTACATCAAGCGGCCACCGGCCACGCCCAATCTGCTTCTTTGCCAGATCCAGAACGTCGGACACCTTGTCCGTGGAATAGGCCACGTTCTCCAGGTTGCGCACCTGGTCGGTCTTTAAGCCTGCCTGCCTCATCCGCTCGGCCAGCTTTCCAGCATCTGCGTAGTATCCGTCGCTGATATGAGCAATCTCTTGTCGCAGTTTGACTCGTGTCAGGGTGTTCTCTCGATTCTCTGTTGTCGCTGCCGTATTCATCGCCTCGCCTCCTCCATTTCCTGCAATACAAACGTGTAGTGGAATGGGTCACAAACACAGACCCGACCGAATCCCTCGGCCCTCCGTCGGCCCAGTCCTTCCACTTCGATCTCGGCCAGCCGCTGGCGCACGGCCGTTTCGTCGGCCGTTTCTACCTGAAAGAAGAAAACAGATCCCCTTCCTAGGGCCGGCTCATCCTCCTTGGGCAGCCCTTGCTGCGCGTTCCACCCGCGCACTACCGCCGGTTGAATTACGTGTCGTTTCAAGGCCACGCCCTCCAGTCCCAACAGATCGGCCAGGTCAGAGTGCCTGGTCAGCCGGGTGACCGGCCAGCCGGCGCCATCCCGCAGGAGCAGGTGGCTTTCCAATGTCAGGGAGAAGTAAACGCATGCCGGCTCGGTGTCATAATGCTGCCAAAGAGAAACTACCACCTGGTTGAAGGACAACCAGCGGGCCTCCAGAGATAGCTCCGGCCACGGATCGCTCCAGCCGACGATCTCCACTAGCCCCAGCCCACGGCTGCGGTCGGCACCGATCCGCAACCGCTCACCTGCTCGCAGAACCGATTCCAGCCGCCGACTCAAATTGTCGGCCGTCTCGTCGTCCCCGGCGATACGCACCACACTCCGAAAATAATGTCCTTCTTCTATTGCCTCCTGGGAGAAGAGCATGCCCGACTGGGCCGTGCCGGTAGCCCGGTTAATGCTAGTGCCGGTCAGCAGTCGTTTTGTCGGCGAGATCCGCCGGTTATCCAGCGTAAGATACCCTGCAGCACGGTCGCGCTTGTTTCCACACTCTGGCTCCGGGCAATATTCCCACGGCTTATCTTCCAGAGGTTCTACACTCTCCAGTTCCCCGGCCAATGCCAGGCGTAGCAGGCTGTCGGTCAGGCTTTGAGGGTGCTCCCAACCGTAGCGTTTGCACCAGCGAGCTGTGTTCGGCAACAGGCGACCGGGACGATCTTCTGTAGCCGGCAGTAGATCGGCAAAGGCAGCCCGCCCGGCCACAAAAAGCACCTGGAAATCGTCGTCTGCTCCATGAAGTTGTAAGTAGCGGGCCGCGGTTGCGCCGCGCAATGCGCTGCCAGGGATATAATCCAGCCCCGGTGTAAACTGCGCCCGGCTTCGCTCAGCGTGCAACGCCAGGGGCGATAAGCTGCGTAACGTCAACTCACGCTCGACCATCCCCCCCTCCTTCCTCCTCGGTAAACAGTCCCAATGAAGCAGCCGCTGCTAGCAAATTGGTCACAGCGTAGCTCTCCGGCTCGTCCTTCCCTTCTACCCGGAGGGATACCTTATCGGGCAAGGCGATCTGGCAGCGCCCGGAACCTCGGCTGCGCCCACCCCCCAGCATCTTGACCATCCGCAACCCAGCCAGCAAGAGGTTGACTTCATAGTACCCGCAGTCTGCCGAGCAGGGAGTGACTTCTAGCCAGCCGGAGACCCGCCCGGCAAAGGTCAACCCCGGCGCGGCAAACTCGCTGGTGTATAACCGGTCTTCGGCCGCCATTCCTCGTGCCCGGCTCAACTGCACCTGGGTGCGCTCCGTCGTCTGTCCCCACGGCTGTCCTTCAACAGACACCTCTTTGCGTGACTGAGCCGTCAGGTGTGCATCCTGCCAGTACAACTCGCGTCCTTCGGGGATGTTTTCCCCCGGTGCACCGAACACCCGGCATACCAGGCAGTAACCGTCCCGGTCCCGGCCGCACATCGTCAGCGGTTGGGGCGCACTGCAGAGCTTAAGGCCGGCCAGTCGAGCCAGGTCCTCGCAGGTGTTCCGCACCTTACCCTTCAAGCTGGAGCCGGGAATATAGACGTGGTGAGCAACGTTCTCTTTCTTGCGGTCTCTGGCGTGTTTGCCAATCACCAAGCGCTCGCGCACCACTGTGCGGTGGATCAATCCCCGGTCATAACCGGTGCCCACATGTAGCGGCCCCTCGACGGTGATGGTCAACGGTAGATCCAGATAGATCCAAACTCGTTCGGGCATCACACCCTCCTTACAAACGGATAGATCTCGACCAGGTCCCCCAGGGGGGTGGAGAACCGCCCGGCCAGTGTCTTGTCTTCACGCCACGGCAATGATGTCCATGGCACTTCAAAGTCTTTGAAGAACTGCCGGGCCAACTCTCGTTGCCCCTGTTTTGCCCGTGCCAGTACCATCAACGTGGCCAATTGTGCCTGGACCTTGGACAAGAACAAGGCCTCGTACATCGCCTGCAGCGACGCACGGGGAAAGTCCCGCTTGAACCGTCCGGCATAGTGCAAGAGCGTCCGCAGCCGACCGACCGTGTACGGTCGCTCCGTAAGAGCGAACTCCTCGTTGGGTGGCGCAGGAACGACAAAAGACTCATGGCTCAGCACGTGGTCGCGGATTGCATCTACCCCAGCCGTCGCTGCCTCGGTCACGACCATGAAGTCAAGTGTACCGATGTGGCCCATTTGGGAACTAGCCCGTTTAGCTCGCTTGAGCAGGTCACCTGCCAGGTCATGCATCGCCTGGATAGGGAACTTTTCGTGGGCAATGGCCACACTGGCCGACAGCGATAGGTGATCAGAAAGTCCAATCCCCCTGGCTAACCGGTTAGCTTGGTCCTCAAAATCCTCGGTGATCTTGAGCGCCACCTCCAGGGCTGCGTCGGCCGCCACCACCAGCATCAAGTCGTCGCCTCCCATCAGCAGGATTTCAAACGGTGCCACACCCTGACGTGGCTCAGGAAACACGTCCAGCAAAGCGCCACAAGTCACTTGCCGCACCAGTTCGTCTAGGCCAGTGGCAAAACAGTAGTAGGATGGAAAATCTCGCATCTTTCGCAACATGGAGCCCATCCGGTTGCCATCCGCAAAAATGAACCCCACATAGCCGGGCGGTCGTGAAACACGACCGATGTCATGGAGATCCTCCGGAAACGAAAATCCTGCCCAGATTTGACCTGCCCCTTCGCGTCCGCCAACAAACTGCTCAAATCGTGAACGGAAAAGGTTTCTCCCAATCCGGTTCCAATCATGCTTCTTCCAACAAGACTTGCACAGCGCCTGGCCCGGCTCATCCGGGTCAAGTCTGAATGCCGGGTAACGTCCACATGCGTTGCACTCCTTGAAGTAGGCCGCCAACGGCAACGCCAGCTCATATCCCTTGCTGTCTTTGGCCTGACGGAGCCTGGCGCCAAGCTCGGCCACCCTCTGTCCAAAGGCCTCGGAGTGTAAATCGGCCTCCGGTATCTCCAGATAAGCGCCGGTGATGGTGCCGTTGACGGTCATACGCCTGTACCTGCGCTCCACGGCCGCGATCACCTGTTTAGCCAGATCGACCGTAGGAACGATGGCCATGGCCGTACCCCCACCTTTAGCAATGTGCTCCCCTGGGATATCGCAACCAGCAACGCCACAGGTACCCCGGATAATCTCTGTGGTATCTTTCTGATTAAGCATCTCCAGCAGCGTGCTGCCGCCACGGATCTTTTTCAAGTCCGGTGTAGCAAAAATATACTCCTTAACGCGATCGGTGTCGAAAGACACCAAACAGATCGAATTACTCACGAGTCCCTCCTTAAGCCATAATTAGTCATTGACCCCTATTGGTTATCCACTCCATTCACTCCTTCTCAGTCTTCCTAAAACGGAATATCCTCACTAAAACTGGGCGTGTCTGCTCAATTCGCTGACCGATTCGCTCTTGATCAATTGGTGTGTTCATACAGCCTCCTTACCGTCTCCAATGTTGCAACCGGCTCTTTGATTTGACTCACATGGCCCTCCTTTCATTTTATCGCTCATGTTCAGTCAGCTTCCGTCCGAAAGAACACAAAACGCCAACGCAGGGATGCATTATCCCCTCACGTTGGCGTAGGTAAGTCGAAAAACAGGATGATGTTGAAGCGGGGTCCGGGCTGTAAAGTCCTCATGATGCCGCTCCCGGAATAATTACAATCGCTACGAGACCTCTCCGCACTATCCGGCGCTCGAAGCACCAGGTCTCGGAGCTGAAAGCCTATATGTCCGGCTGATTCACCCGCTATCAGCCCGGCTTACCGGGCTCTCTGGCTTGTTGTTTGCACGTTGGGCGGGTGCCCAGAATAACCAATTGTTATTATGGCACAGAATTCCAAAAAGGTCAAATCGCTATCTACTACCGCCAGGGGATCACCGTCCGCCTCCTCACCAACAGGTTGGTTAATCCATCCCGAAGCCACCGATAGATGTCCCCCAGCCGGCGGAAGAACCAGACGCCGGCCGAGGCCAAAAGGCCAGCCGCTGCCGATAAGAGTCCCCCAATGGTCAACCAATCGCTTACCGACGGGGTCTCTACCAGCTTGGATGGCTCTGGCACGTTGGGAAGCAACCCCTGCACCCAGGGGATGACCACCCTGACCACCAGGCCCACAATCACTGCCACCAAAGCTGAGAAGGCCAGCAGGATCAGCAACAAGATGAGAACGAACGCCAACACCGATAGGACGCCCACCCAGAGCCGATCCCTACGTTCAAGGTAATCTTGCGGCAGCTTCTCGTCCTGCAAAATGTCCCCCCATACCCTGGCCTGCTCTCCGAAGCGCCCACTGAGGGCGCGGGCCTGCTCCAGACTAAACTCGGCCTCAAGCCAGGCCGGACGCACCACTCGCCACCGCTTCAAGCTGTGCTCCACCGCCGTGAAAGCGTAGGGCGGCAGAGAAGCTTTGACCCGACCGAGGGCTTCCAGTACCCTGGGCACTTTGTACAACATCCTCTGCCAGGCATCGGCCCACACTGGGAGGTTGTGCCGCTGAGGCACTGGCAGAGCCCAATAGAGATCGGCCAGTTCGCCCGCGAAAGAGAAGGCCTCGCGCAGGGCCAGGCCCCGAACCCCTAGCTCCAACCGGATTAACTGCGTCCAGTCTTCCAGCAATTGATAGAACTCCTCGGGCCTCAGAGCCGTTGTGGAGCTAGGGTCAGCGATGAACTTCCGAATCTCGGCTGGCAGAGCCCTGATGCGGACGTCAACGCTGCCCTCCTTTTCCTTGCCCTCCAAATCGTCCAAGCCCAACTCATCTGAGAGCATGATCAGCCGCTGGGCCAGGAGCCAGAAGAGATCGTTGTTGGACCTCAAGACGCGGCTGCTGTAGGAAAGGCGGGGCAGTGCCCATCCCCGGCTCGCCTTGCGAGACGCCGGATTCCGAGGATGGATGCCGTGGCGATACCGGCCAACGAACTCCCCCGCCGACCAGCCAAGCCCCAGAGCCAAAGCCAGTTGTTTGGACAGAGGGAGAACCGTAGTAGACGGCTCGTTCTTATGCTCCATAGTGTTCGGATCCTATTTGACAAATATGGCTTGATAGAGTATAATACAAATTGGAGCGCCCAAGGCAACGTCGAAAGTGAGTATAACTGCTTGCAAGTAGATGCCCTTGTTGGCGCTTTCTTCTTGTTCCCCCCACGTCATCCATCCCCGTGCTCGCCACCGCTCTCGTAATACAAAACGCCAACACAGGGACGTACTGTCCCCTCACGTTGGCGAAAGCACCAGGTCTCGAAGCTGAAAGCCTATTATTTGCGGCTGATTCACCCGCTATGAACCCGACTCACCGGGCTTTGTGGCTCGTTGTTGGAAGGCTGGGCGGGTGCCCAGAACAGCCAGTTGGTATTATGGCACAGAACTCCAAAAAGGTCAAATCACTGATGACTGATGACTGATCACTGAAGCCTGGCCGCTATAGCCTCGGCAACCTCCAGGGTGGTGTTGTCACCGCC
>Ga0194125_10007093_pt1 | contig 16273 bp, 11 predicted proteins | sample TA2KigC250mmetaG_FD_148626 | JGI IMG/M metagenome (GOLD analysis project Ga0194125, IMG submission 148626) | Freshwater microbial communities from Lake Tanganyika, Tanzania - TA2015034 Kigoma Deep Cast 250m | ecosystem: Environmental > Aquatic > Freshwater > Lake | place: Tanzania: Lake... | reverse complement strand
CAAACAGGTAATGGCTGTAATGCGTCAGATACGCATCTTATCAGTATCTATGCTGACCCTGTAGTTACACTAAATACTGACCCCAACTTATGTATTGGTAATGATATATCTATTAGTGCGAGCACAACAGGCGGTACCCCAAATTCAATTAATAATCTTACTTGGTTTGCTGAAAATCCAAATGGACCAATTAATCCGCTTTTGGTCCAAGGACCTTCAACAGCAACCTCATATGTATTTAATCTTAATTCGGATACGACCATTTTTGTGAATGTAGTAAATACAGGTTTTGGATGTGATCTAGCTTCAGACACCATAATTATTGATGCCTTGAACCCGGCGATAGCGGCATTTAGCGCCTCATCTACGTCTCAATCATTTTTTAACCCGACATTTAGTTTTTTCAATGAATCGGTAAATGCAACTGATTACATCTGGGATTTAGGAGAATGTGATCCGCAATTACCAATTAATGAGCTCTTTGCTACACCAAGTTTTAACTACAATCAAACAAGTATTGATATCATCGATTACACATACGGATGTCCTCCAGGAAATTACCTGGTAACGCTTTATGCCACTAATCAAGGATATTGTGCAGATTCTACATCACTCTACATAGCAATTTTATCAGATATTGTGCTCTATGTTCCTAATTCATTTACCCCTGACGATAATTCTCGGAACGAATATTTCTTCCCATTTTTTAACGATTCTGTCTCTCCGAATGGATACGTTTTCCGCATCTACGATCGTTGGGGAGAAATAATATTCGAAACAGATGAATTGCCTGATATACCTACAACTAAAAATAATACAAAAGGGAGTTGGGATGGTTATTCCCCAATTCAGAATAAGCCATGTCAAGATGGAACTTATATTTGGGAAATAATTTATGGTAATCCTCTTAACAATGACCGTAAAAAAGTAATTGGACATGTTACATTAATTCGATAATTATTAATATTCACAAAATGCGAGATTATATAACATTTAGTTTGTGTATTCTAATTTTATTTTTTACTTCTTGCGGGTTAATTAAATCAGGCTCCAAAGGTAGCCCTACCCATAAGTTAAATGGAATACTAGCGGAAAAGGTAATAAAGGTTGACCCTACCCCGCCAAAAAATCATTTGACAATTAAATCACTGCAGGAAATAAAATCTAAAGACAGTAAAGTATTGGACTCAAAAATGATTCAATTAGAATCCTTTGACGCCCGTATAAGTGCTAATGAGGGAAGTATTTCCTTTACCTTCTTTGAGCCCTATACAAATTCATACTTAACTGAAATAAATAGAAAGTCAGTTACGGGTATACAAATTAAAAAAGATTCACTTTCGTGTAAAATCTTAAATTTTAAATTAACACAAACCATTGATGGTAAGCGTTCGCCACAATCAATTGCATTTATAATGGATCACTGTGGATCAATGGGAGATGATCGAGCTAATATTCTCCAGTCTGCAGTTGATTCCGCCATAAATCAAAAGCATCCTGATGATGAAATTACACTCATTAAATTTGACAATAAAGTAACGAAGATTATTACCTCTAAAAATAAAAATACAATTCAAAGTATGCTGCGGCCAATAAGTGGGCTGACTGGATATGGCTACACAACTGCCATTCAAGATGCTATTGGGATTGCCATTGAAAGTTTAAAGCAATCAACAGTAAAAGATAAATCAATAGTATTGCTTACCGATGGATATGAAAACTCATCTACTGTTTCAACCGATTTAAAGGCACTTTTGAGTATTGGGTAATTAATTGTAAAATGAAATTTCTGATATCCATTTTTTTTATTGGTTTAATAAATTTATATTATTCACAAAGGATATATATTTACCTTCACGGAAGGGGTCTTTTAAACTCCAGTTTTATTTTTAATAATTCAATAAAAACGAATGAAAATCAAAGTTATGCATTCGCATTAAGTGGTTCAGGCGGCTTAGGGGCTTCTTTTTTGTATGAAAATAAGATTGGTGGTTCCTTGGAATTTTTAATTGGAAATCACCAAGCAAAGTATACGGGCGAAGATATAACTACCGGAACCCCGTACTCTTCAAAAATCAATTTATCCAAGGTTCAAATTCCACTTCTTTTTCGTTTAGACCGCGAAGAGGGATATATAGAAATTGGACCACAACTTAATATGATTAATGGCGCAAATTATTCGAGTAACTTTGTTAATGGCGCAAATTATTCGAGTAACTTTGTTGGATTTGACAATGATCAAGTTTTAGATCTGTATAAAAGGGCGAGTATTTCTGGTGTTTTTGGTTTAGGATCCTATTATACGATTGGTAAAAGGAGGAGTCCACTATCGCTATCCTTTGGTTTTAGAATTAATTATGGACTTACCGATATTGAAGGTGTGAATCCTTCAGGAACATGGGTCATAGAATTGCCCCAGAAAGAAAAATCCATCTTATTTACTGCTGGATTGAATATAAGCTTCATCTACCTATCGCAGAAGTAAAAAAGCCGCTGTACTTTTTTATTATTTCTTATACCGGATCCTCACTTGAAAAATCAAGTACAACAACTGCCCAAACAGAATACTTGCAAAAAATAAATGGCTTGTCTGAACCAAGCCCGGCATATCCGCATAGGCTAACAATACACCTGAAATAAGTCCGAGGGCGAGAACGATAAAGGACCAACGCAACAGAGGTATATGAAAACTCTTTTCGTTTTTGTAGGCCAAATATCCCAGAATTATCAATACCAACCACGAAAAACTGCGGTGAATGTAGAAAATCCAGCCCAATTTATCCGTCCAACTATCTCTACCAAAACCTTGTTTGGTTAATTCATCGATGTACTCTCGCACTTGAGTTCCCAAAAACATTTGGTAGAAAGTAATCAGAAATATCAAATAAATAGCGAAATACATTGCTTTTGGAATCTCAAATTTCGTTTCTTTCGTAAATGTTTTCATTTTGTAAATGAGAAATAATTGAAGGCCAATGATTACCAAGGCCAAAAACAGGTGAATTGTAATTGTCCAAGGAACGAGATTCGTAGCAACCACAATAGATCCAAACCAACCTTGAATTCCCATTAAGATTAGATTGAATGCTGCCAGCCAAATTAACTTGGACTTCCTGTAATAGAGCAACATCCAAAAAAAGCTCACAAGCATAACGTTTCCAGCCAAGAACCCCAATAAGCGGTTGATGTATTCTGTCCAGGTCTTTGTTGCGTTAAAAGGCTCTTCGTAATAAATCGTTGGATCATTTTTAATACGTTCAGCTGTTTCTTCCATGCCAAGCGAATTTAGAAACGCACAAAATTTTTCTATCTTTTTCCCTCGTTTTGTAAGGAAAATATCTTTATAATCTTTGGGAAGAGAACTTTCCTCAGTTGGTGGAACCCACTGTCCGAAGCACTTTGGCCAGTCGGGGCAGCCCATCCCACTCCCTGTTATTCGAACAAAACTACCGGCAATTATCAACAAATAAATTAAAATCAAAGAAAACCAATTGAACCAAATAATTTTATTTGAAAACTTCATACACAAAATTAATGAATGTACTTTTTAAGGTGAAACAAATCAAACAAATAAAAGTTATATTAGCACTTATCAATCTCGAATGGAACTTAGAATAATTTTATTTGCCTTTATTTTTACTCCAATATTAAGTTTATGTCAAGACTCTTGTACGATTGATCATTCGATAAAGAAATACTTTTTTTTACAAGACTCCTTTGAAGATTCTCTAACGTATTACCGAAAATTATTTAGAAAAACGAAAAAAATTAGCAAAAAAGATGAACGCTTGGAATTAGCTTTTTATGTAGCATTAAGGCACTATCCTGAGCTCGAAAATACCAGTATAAGAGTTAAATTTAAAAAGATTAACTCAACAATGGTTGCTCAACCCGAAGCAGATTTTATTGTGAAATCAAGGAACAATCGTCGGTATAAAATCATTATTAATTCAACCAAAGAAACAATTGGCATGAATTACGCGGATTTAACCTTCAATGCATTAGTTGGTTGGATAGGCCATGAGTTAGCGCATATAACTGACTATAACAAAAAATCCAATGGTCAATTAGTACAATTTATCTCCAATTATTTATTTTCTCGTAAACACATGAAACATACTGAAAATTGTGCTGACAAAGAGGCGGTAAAAAGAGGTTTGGGGTATGCTCTTTACGAAGGAGTTCATGAGCTTTTCAGAAATCCTAAAATTTTCAAACACTATAAAGAAAGGAACAAGGAATATTATTTGACTCCTGAAGAAATTCTCGCAGAAATAAAGCGGGTTGAGAAGGAATAAAAATGTGGTTTTCATTTGGAATTCTTTGACACATCCTTCTAATAAAGCGGTTTTTCTTAAAACACATCGATTAAATTGGTTAATATTCAAAATAGAGCACTTTATTGTGGTATATTTGTTTGAAGACTTAAAATATGGCATTCGGATTTTTATCAAAAACAGGCAAATACAAACGATTTAACTTCGTTCCACGGTATTACGATGAGCGTAAGGAACGCCTTGAACTAAAGCGTAAAATGTATCAAGAACAAGAGATCGACTCTGACTCTCAACGCACTGCCTTTTTTCGCGATTCATTGCAACAATCATGGAACAGAGGAAAAATCGTTCGCAAACAAAAGCAATCAGCCAATATGCGAATCCTTATTTTAATTTTACTCATTATAGTTCTTGGCTATTTTGTTTTCAATGGATTGGACGATGTTGATCAAGTAATTAAATCTATTTTCTAGAAAGTGTCTGGCATCATTAAAATACTGCCTGATCACATAGCCAGTCAAATTGCAGCCGGTGAAGTAATTCAACGTCCAGCCTCTGTTGTGAAAGAATTGATTGAAAACGCTGTTGATGCCAAATCAACAAGAATACAAGTAATTATCAAAGATGCTGGAAAAACACTAATTCAAGTTATTGACGACGGAAATGGAATGAATTCAGAAGATGCAATCGTCTGTTTTGAACGACATGCAACAAGTAAGATTTCTTCAGCCGATGACTTATTTTCTCTTCAAACAAAAGGTTTTCGGGGAGAGGCGTTAGCATCGATTGCATCGATTGCTCATGTTGTATTAAAAACAAAAATAGATACAATCGATATTGGCACTGAAATTTGTATTGAAGGATCGAAAATTATTTCTCAAACTGAATGTGTTTTTTCAAAAGGGACCTCCTTTGAAATAAAAAATCTGTTCTATAACGTTCCGGCTCGGAGAAATTTCTTGAAATCTGAATCAATGGAATTTAGGCATATCGAGGAAGAGTTTGAACGTGTTGCCTTGGCCCACCCGGAAATTAGTTTTTCTTTACACCATAATAATCAAGAAATTTATTCCCTTTCTCCATCAAATTATAGAAGGCGAATCTGTGATATTTTAGGGAAATCATCGAACGATAAATTGGTCCCAATTGAGGAAGATACAGATATCGTATCTATAAGGGGGTTTGTTTTGAAACCCGAATTTGCCCGAAAAACAAGAGGAGAACAGTTTTTCTTCGTAAATAACCGTTTTTTCAAAGATAGTTATTTCAATCACGCAGTAAATAAGGCATTTGAAGGACTTATTCAACCTAAATATTATCCGGGTTATTTTCTATTTTTTTCAATTTATCCAAATAAACTAGACGTCAACATTCACCCAACAAAAACAGAAATTAGGTTTGAGGAAGATAAATTCATTTATTCTATTTTATTAAGTAGTATTCGTCAAGCTTTGGGAAAATACAACGTTATGCCCACACTAGATTTTGAGCAAGAAACAGCATTTGATGTTCCGCTGTCTGTTCGAAATCAAACCCCGATTGAACCTATTATTCGCGTAAATCCTGACTTCAATCCATTTCAATCATTTCCCAATAATTCAAAAACATCGTCTGGATTAAGCCCTGCTTTAAAAGCACAAGGATTCGGGCAGATGATACCGGATAAAGAGGCATGGCAAAATTTCTATCAAACTGAAGATACTTATACCGAACAAGAACAACAACTCATTCCAGAGGAAGAGATTGAAGTAACAAAAAAGTATTTGACAAAAGATCGATATATTTTTACTCCAACAAAATCAGGAGTATTATTGATTGATCGAAAACGGGCTCAGGAGCGAATTACGTATGATTCTTTAATGTCTCAATTCATTAATTCCCCCATTCACTCGCAGCAATTACTTTTTCCATATAATGTTGAATTATCTAAAAATGAAAAAGTACTTTGGGAAAGCCATAAGAGTCTCATTCAGCGCTTTGGATTTGAATTTGAGATTTCAGGTAATCAATTACTTTTAAACGGAATTCCCTCATGTCTTCCCGAGGATGCCATTTATTCCTGTATAGAAAATATTCATGATACATTGGGTCATAAGGAAATTGATAAAGGCGAAATCGCACATTTCATTGTGCTCTCTGTTGCACGATCAATTTCTCAATCTTCCCTGAAATCAAAATTAATTGTTGATAGTTTTATCGAAAATTTATTCCAGTGTAGGGACCATCAATATTCTCCATCAGGAAAAACAATACTCAGTACATTAACGTTAGAAGAAATAAAATCAAAATTTTAGTATGTTTTCTTTTTTGAATTCTATACCCCAAGTTACTAAAAACATTCTTCTTTTAAATGTAATGTTTTACATCGTGACTGAAATTTTAGATCTACAAGGAGTTAACTTGCGCGGAACATTGGGTGCGCATTATGTGAATTCCCCCTTGTTTGAGCCCTACCAGATTGTTACCCATTTTTTCATGCATGGTGATTTTTTTCATATATTCTTCAATATGTGGTTATTCATCATGCTTGGTGGATTTTTAGAGAAATTATGGGGCCCTAAGCGCTTTTTTATTTTTTACGTTGCCGCGGCAATGGGGGCATTTGCTCTATACAATGCAATTGGGGTCTATCAAATAATTGAATTATCAAATGTTATCGGAAAATCAGTAAATATAGATCAACTTAATTTAATTATTGCTCAAAGTGAAGGATTAGATGAGGCATTTGCTCTATACAATGCAATTGGAGTCTATCAAATAATTGAATTATCAAATGTTATCGGAAAATCCGTAAATATAGATCAACTTAATTTAATTATTGCTCAAAGTGAAGGATTAGATGAATTAAACTCAAATCTGAGTGAGTTTTTTCAAAATGTACCTAATTTAAATTTGGAAGCCGTCCGTCAATATATTACCTTATCGTATACGCCAATGGTCGGGGCCTCGGGAGCAATTTTTGGAGTGATGGCTGCTTTTGCAATTCTTTTTCCTAATACAGAATTTATGCTTTATTTTGCCATTCCAGTTAAGGCAAAATATTTAGTCGGAGCTTACTTCTTAATCGAAGTATATCAAGCATTTCAAAATCAAGCAAACGATCCGGTTGCACATTTAGCACATATCGGTGGAGCAATTGTTGGAGCGATTTTGGTTTTAATTTGGAGAAGACAAGACAGAACAAATTTTTGGTAATATGCAAGCTGACCAAAATTTATTTGAATCATTGAAAAATTCCTACCGCTTCGGAGGGATGACTATACGTTTAATCATCATTAATGCTTCTATTTTCTTATTAATCCAAATTCTGAGTGTTGTAATTCGCTTGATGATGGCTGATAATAGTATGCTAACAGTTTTTCTAAACGCTGTTTTTACATTGAATACAGATCTTAAGTATTTTATTTTCATGCCATGGGGACTCATTACCAGTATTTTTGCACATTTTACACTTTGGCACATTTTACTTAATATGCTTTTTTTATTCTTTTCCGGTAGAATGTTCGAACAAATATTTGATTCCAAACGACTATTGTACACATACTTAATTGGTGGAATGGCAGGTGGTGTTTTAGAAATTATAGCTCACCTGATTTTCCCAGTATTACAAAATTCCCACATCGTTATTGTTGGTGCTTCAGGGTCTATTATGGCCATTTTTATAGCGCTCGCTTTTTATAAGCCAAACCTAAAAGTTATGTTATTTGGAATTTTTCCGATACGTTTAATTTTTCTTGCCCTATTTTTTTTACTGTCAGATTTAATTTCTTTGGGAATGAATGACGGAGTTGCCCATTTTGCTCATTTAGGTGGCGCCCTTTTTGGCGCTTTATCAATTCGCAACAATACAAACAAGAATAATATACTGAATTTAACTCAACGATGGGGAGACTCACTGATAAAATCAATTAACTCTATTTTCAAAGGTTCTTCCAAGCAGCCAAAACGTTCTAATTCACGATTTAAAACGGATGAGGAATATAATATTGAAAAAAAATCCAAACAAGAAAAAATCGATCAAATCTTGGATAAAATCTCAAAATCAGGCTATGAGTCACTAACGAGACAAGAAAAAGATTTTTTATTCAACCAAAGTAAAAATGATTAGCTTCCTGAGTTTTTTATGGAATTATAAATTTTGGCTGCGCTTTTTCACAGTGATTTGTCTTGTTTCTTTGTGTCTTGCATATCTCTCCCCTTTTATCCATCCAAAAACTCAATTTCTTTTCCCTTTTTTCGGGTTGGCATATCCTGTTATTCTTGGAATTTCTATTCTTTTTTTGGTAACTTGGATCATCCTAAAATCAAAATGGGCTTGGATTGTTTTTGGAGTTTTAATTATTGGGGGAAATTTACATTTCAGAATGATTGCCATTGGAAGAAATGACGAACCTCTGGCTAAAAATTATTTACATTTAATGTCATACAATGTACATTTATTTGATGTCTTTAATCCTAAATTGGCTAATGCAAAAAAAACAAGAAATAAAATCTTTAATTACATCAAAACAGAAAATCCAGATGTAATTTGTTTTCAAGAATTTTACCAGAAAGACAAGCCCACGAATTTTAAAACAAAAGATACTATCCTAAAATTCATGAACTTTATTGACTACCACGAGCGAAGTGCACATAAAAACTTTTCGCGCCAAAATTTTGGTATCTATTTATTTTCTAAATATCCTATAATTAGAAAAGGAGATGTTATATTCGATACACAAAGTGAAAAAGATTTTAATTACTGTATTTTTGTTGATATTGTTAAAAATTCAGATACATTTAGAATTTACAATGCTCATTTACAATCAATTAAGTTGCAAGGCGATTATTACTCCGAAAAAAATCCTACAAACAAAATTTCCCAAAAGTCAACCATAGGTTTAGTTATTGATAAGCTTAAGCTGGCTTACCCGAAAAGAGCCGAACAAGCGAGAATCATAATGAAACATATCGAAAACTCACCATATCCTACTATAGTTTGTGGCGATTTTAACGACACTCCGATGTCATATACATACCAGCAATTCAATTCAAGACTCACAGATGCCTTTAGAAATTGTGGGAGTGGAATTGGAAGTACTTATGTTGGTAGAATTCCAGCGGGAAGAATCGATTATATCTTTCATACAGATAATTTAAACTCCTGTCAATTTAAAATCCAACAGAAGGCATTCAGTGATCACAGAGCCGTTTCGTGCAAAATATTTAATAAAGAGTAGTAGACTATCTTTAGGTGAAATAAAATTTTTAGAAATTAATTTTCTGTTTCAATAATTTGAATTTGTAGTTCAGTCCTTCTATTTAACTGGTGTTCAGCCTTGGAACATTTTTCTTTGTTTGAACATCTGTTCACTAATTTAGTCTCCCCGTAACCTTTTGCTAAAATTTTTCCTTTCGGAATACCCGCCTCTCGGATATATTTAACACAACTTTGCGACCTACGTTCACTGAGCTTTTCGTTGTAACGATCTGATCCCCTTGAGTCTGTATGGGATCCTAGTTCTACAGTCAAGTCTGGGTGTTCTTTCATGTATTTAATTAACTTATCAAGTTCCGCTTTACTTTCTGGACGGAGATTCCAAAGATCAAAATCGTAATATATCATTCCTAGATTGATAAGTTCACTTCCTGATTTTTTTGTTAAAACTAGTGAGTACGTTTTATCTAAATTACAATCACTTGATTTATCCAGAATAATTCGGGCATCAGAATAATTAATCATTACTGCAACTATTGAATCTGTTTCTACCAGTTCCTGTGATGTAAGTTCAATTATCGATTTATCCTTGCTTGAAAGTATGTTTTTCGTTGCCTTTCCTTTTGAAAAATAAGTGATTTTTGCACCATCAATATTCTCCCCTTTCTCATTAATTACTTTTAGTTTACCAAAAAAAGTTTTATAATTGGAACTTAATTTCACTGGGATTTTCCCTTCTTTATCAAAAGTTTTATCTACTGAACAAGCTGACGAATTTCCCTCTCCGGAATAAGTAATTTTATAACTTGTATTCATTGATGGCTTAAAGGAAACTTTTCCTTTGTCATCCGTGATAAATTTATCTTCGCTATTTGTTTTTAAATTCTTTACTAAAATTGTTTGTTTAGCCAATGGCTTATTATCACAAGTTGACAAAAGAACCTCTGCTTCAATTTTATATACTGGCTTAGAAATCTTGTAAATCTCATCCTTGAAATTATTTCTATTTGAAGAAAGAAAACCTCTACCTGTATTTTCGTCAATATAAATCCCAAAATCATCAGCGTTTGTATTTATAGGACTTCCAATATGTTTCGGCTCAGAGTTTTGACTTTCTTGATAAAACACATCTAATCCTCCGTTTCCTGGCCACCCATTTGAGGAAAAATATAAGGTCCCATTATTGGAAACGAATGGAAAAAGCTCATCTCGATATGTATTAACCTTATTTCCAAGATTAACAGGTTCAGTCCATGACCCATTTCTAAAAGAAGTTTTATAAATATCAGCGCCTCCTATTCCACCCGGTTTATCTGAAGAAAAATACATATTTCCTTGTTGGTCAAGTACCCCATGACCAACAGAGTATGACTTATTATTGTATGGAAATGCCTCTTCCCGCCATTCTCCATTTTTTTCACGATAAATCTTCAATTTCAAACGAGAAAATTTCGTCCCATCCACTTCATCAATTTCTTTTTGATTTACCGTGAGAATTGCAGTTTTATTATCCAACGAAAATGAAATAGGCCCATCATGAGGATTAGTTCGCTTTACTTCTTTCCACAATTTGTCTTTACTTATATCCACTGTGTCACTAATAGATATCAAATCAGTAAAAAACTGTCCCGTCCAAGTATAATTTCTATTAATAAATCCGGTATTTCTTCTATTTGAAACTAAGATGATAGCTCCCTTGTAAGGAACAGCACAAAACTCCTCTCCTTTATTACTTTCCCTTAAATTTGTAATTGAATACTCTGAACTATCCTGTAATTGACTTAAAATCAAAGAAGCGCTATTCTTCCATTCCTGAATTTTAATTGAGTTCGGAATTCTTGCGAGCGCAGAATCTATTGCGTTTAATAGACGATTGTACTGGCTATTAATTAGTAATAAATCAAAATAAGTTAACCAATCTAGGGAACAAGTATCGTTGTTAGCAGTTAATTTCTCAGCCCAAAATAACGCTTTATCGTACTGTTCTGTTTTAGCTGCAGACTCAACGGCTTTACGAATATAACCCCAATTATTTTCATTTTTCTTAATTGATTTAGTTGCCATTTCGGCCCATACGGGATATGCCTCAGTATAATTAAGCGTTTTAGATAATTTTGTGGCGTATTCCTCTTTCATGGTTTGCCCAAATGACCAACCGATAAGATTTATTGCAATAAGAAAATAAACGAAAAGTCTCATAAACTACAGCTAACTAAAATTAAAAATAACGTGGACTAATGAATGCATTATTTTTGGAACGAAGATCAATGCATATTACTATTTCATGACTACCCCAATTCTTATAACTTAGCTTATTAAAAGGAAAATCAAAGGCGTAGCCGACCATCAATTTATCATTTATTTGATAAGAGGTATTAATCCCAATTGCCTCATTCATTCTGTACAAACCACCAACCCAAAATCGTTTAAAGAAATAAGCAGAAAGGTTAAAGTCAATAGTCATCGGAGCATTTGCTGTATATTTCAGAAGCAGTGAAGGTTTCAAATCAAATACAGTGCTAATTGGGATTGCATATCCTGCAGCAGAATAAAAATGTCGTTGAAGAAATGAATTACTGGTATCGGCACCAAGTGACGATTTTAAAAGATGAGGCACAGAAAACCCAAAGTAAAATCTCTTACTATATAAATATGCCCCGAGACCAAAATTAGGCTTAGTTGCAGAATTTACAGATATAAATATGGGATCCGTCTGGTCTGATACAATTAAATTATTGAAATCATGTTGATTTGAGTTCAAACCGGCTGAGGCACCTAATGACAAGCGTAAATCCTTCGAATTTAATTGCATGTGGTATGCAAAATTTGCCATTGCAGTAAAATTAGTTCTTGAACCAATTCTATCGTAGCTTAAATTACCTCCAACACCTATATGTTTTTGAAAGATAGGAGCATGGATGGATAAAAATTGTGTTGTAGGCGCTCCATCCCATCCCACCCATTGTGAACGATGCACTCCCGTAAAATTTAGCGAGCCACGACTTCCCGCATAAGCAGGATTGTAATTCAATGGATTGTAAAAATATAAGGAGGACTGGGCGTCTTGTTGAGCATTCGCATGCAGCGAAATAATACCGATAAGAATGACTATTATCTTTTTCATCTTTTTGATTCTTAAGGTTGAATTTCTAAATACCCTTTATATGGGTCCTGTGATTTTTTATTTGTGTCTATCAAATAGAAGTAGGTAGCGGCAGGCAATGGTCCATTTACGTCGCCCCCCTGCGTGTAAGAACCATTCCAGTCATTCAAATAGGGTTGGGCTTGGTGGACTAAATTTCCCCATCGGTTGTAAACCCAAACTTTAATTTCGGGATACTGTTCAATATTTTGAATGATCCAAATGTCATTTTTTCCATCTCCATTCGGCGTAATTAACTGAGGAATTACAATTGGGATTAATTCTGTACATCCCAAGTCGAAAACTTCGTCAATTGTGCAACCCACGGCATCAGTAACGGTAACCGTATAATTTCCTGCATCAATGTCATTATTAGTTGCTCCAGAATTACCGTTACTCCATGCGTACGTGAATCCTCCTTGACCTCCAGAAGCTGACACCGTTAAGGACCCATTTGCTTCACCACATTCTGAACCGACACTATCTATCATGATTACAGTTATTATATCAGGCTCTGAAATCGTAAATGTTGAGTCTGCTGTACATAAATCCGCGCTGGTAACAACGACCGAATAAACACCCGGTGATAAACCCGAAACAGAAGCCCCTGTTCCTACGTTTGGACTCCAAGCGTAAGTAACGCCGGATGCATTATCTGTTGTTACGGTTATCTCTCCATCAGAAGCTCCCTCACAAGTAACGTTTTGGATAAGCGCAGACGTTATATTAATTTGAGTTGGGGGATTCATTGTGATAATCTCATTACCAGAACACCCTGTTGCAGGATCCGTCATTACGATAGCATAGTTGCCAGGAGTATTAATTGTAATACTTCCTGTTCCCTGACCTGAAACAATTCCAGGTCCCGACCAAAATATGGTTGATCCCGCCGGAATAACAGATCCATTGATCTCAGCAAAAGGAGAAACACATGATAATCCTGAACTTGGATTGAGGCTATAAGTGTAATCAGGGACAGGGTTGATTGAAACTGTAAAAATATCTTGCGCACCGGGACAATCATTCAATTGGGCAGAGACAGTTACAGTTCCTAAGATTGTATTCGAAGAACTATTTTGAGGGGCCGACCATGTTGGAATTTGTCCCGTTCCCGATGCCCCAATTCCAATTGCCGTGTTATCATTTGACCAAGTAAAGGTTGCTCCTGAGGGCAACGATACAAAATCTTCCGGATTGATAAGCTGTCCGGGACAAACCACAATGTTGGGTACATCATTCATTGAAATTTGAGGTTGAACAGCAACAGATACCGTTATATTGGGATCAGGACAGACAACATTTGAAATTGAAAACGTATAAAATACCGTATCAATACTTGATGTTGATCCATTGTTAATCAAAACATCCGAAACGGTTCCTGGATTTCCACTTCCATTGGAGGCTCCTGAAATACTCGTAGGCGAAGTTTGTGTCCAAGTTATTATTGCTGAAGAAATACTGCTTTCAACCTCAATCTCGGGTGATTCCTGACTACATATCAGAGTATCGATGACGGATAGGTCAATATTTCCCGTTGGCTCAACGGTTACAACAAAATCTGTTTCACTTCCCGGGCAGTTAGGATTTAGTGTTGCAAAAATGGTGATTGTTCCTGAAATCGCATTTCCAGTTGTATTGCTCGGTACAAGCCATGTTGGAACTTGCCCTGGACCAGAAGCGCCTAAACCAATTGCTGTATTCGTATTTTCCCAAGAAAATGTTGCTCCAGCAGGAGTCGAAACTACATTTGCTGGGTTTATAGTTCCGCCTGAGCAAACAACGGTGTCGTTTACCAATGTTAAATTTATTCCTGGCTGAACGGCAACGGGAACAACGACCTCATTATCTGGGCATTGAACATTTCCAATGGATATTGTATAATATACCGTATCGATGGTTGTCCCCGAATTAAATAGCGTTTGCGAAATATTATCACCTGAACCATCAGAAGCGCCTGTTATGGTTGGGGGATAAACTACAGTCCATGAAAAAGTAGCCTCGCTCAGGTTGCTTGAAATGTCAATTTCAGTAGCCTCATTACTACAAATATAGTCTTGTAAAGGGCTTACTTGTAAATCTCCTAGAGGATTTACATAAATAGTGTCTAAGGATGGTGGCACATCCGTACAGCCAACGGTTGCACTAATTACTACATAACCCAATTCAGTCGTTAAATTTGTAATTACGAAAGGCGTTATCGTATCGGCATTTATTTGAGACCCATTTTGAAAAGTTACTCCCGATACATTTAATGTGTCCTCAAACTGCCAAGTTATCTCATACCCGGGGATGGTTGAAGACATAAAAATAGAATCCGTTAAATCTCCCGAACAAATGGTTTGCACTTCGGGATTGAAAATAACTTGTGCCGGTGGAATAACAGTTACTTGTTGCATAATTGAGTCAACTCCGCACTCATTGGCTGCATAGAGCCATACATTGTAAACGCCGGGAATATCAAATGTAACCTCAACATCATCACTTGGAGGAGAGCTCCATTGCAAATAATCCAATGTTCCTCCTATAAATCCATTGTTTGAACCGAAGGAACCATTGGTTATAGACCAACCTACCTCTTCATTAATGGACCAATAAAAACCGTAGTCATTGTTACAGCCATTTTGATCGACATTTTCTCCTCCAACCGATTGATTTGTAAAAGTCACCGCATCACCTTGACAGATTGGAGATGCTGGAGAATAATTAAATTGGGCATCTACTCCTGTTGAAATTGTGATCGGACCAACTGTTGCAAAGGTCGTTGCACACGCATTTTGGGCAACGATAGTTGCTTGAAACGCATTTTCAATAGTAACCGGGCCAACAGGGTAGTTTTGCCCGCACGAAGAGGTGTTAAATACATGTGAAATTGTCGTATCATTAATTGTGGTAAAAACGGAAGGTGGACTTCCGTCTGAAAATGAAACATTATAATTCGTACCAGGAACATTATTTGAAAGAATATCAATCGAATAGGGAAAAGGAACACATGTATTTTGACCAGAACCTGAGACTGTAATTACAGGTGCTTGTCCGTTGAATACAGCGTATTGTTTAATTATTTGACAACCATTTGGCAACACCACAGTATGTGTAAGAGTAAATTGTCCTGATGGATACTCATGAGAAATCTGATTATTTACCAAATCTCCTTGATTTGAATTTGGTGAATTATCGCCCCAATTAAAAGTTTGTGTTGTTCCTGCGGCATAACTTCCTACACTGAAATTAAATATGGTTGAATCCAATGCGTTGCAATACCGAAATAGGGTCACCCCGTTTGTTGTAGTGGTCCCAAAACCACTCCCTGAATTTAATAATGAAATATTCGATGGTGGTGTGGCATTGACTGTTATGTTAATTGTTGCTACGAGGACCGTTCCATTCGAGTTAGTTATTGTGAGGGTTGCTGTTGTGTTGGTAACCGTATTATATGTGGCCGTAAGGGGGCCAGATCCCGTTGCAACACTCGGAGTTGCTGAATTAAATGACCAAGCATATGTGGCGCCGGAAGCTATCCCAGACGAAGTATTAATAAAAGTAACCTGTTGCCCCTGACAAATCGTCAAAGAACCACCAGAACTAATCGGTAAGGTGGTGAATGATGCCGTTTGGGCAAATAATTTTCCTTGTAGACCAAATAACAAGAAAACCAAT
>Ga0194125_10007083_pt1 | contig 16285 bp, 9 predicted proteins | sample TA2KigC250mmetaG_FD_148626 | JGI IMG/M metagenome (GOLD analysis project Ga0194125, IMG submission 148626) | Freshwater microbial communities from Lake Tanganyika, Tanzania - TA2015034 Kigoma Deep Cast 250m | ecosystem: Environmental > Aquatic > Freshwater > Lake | place: Tanzania: Lake... | reverse complement strand
GAAGGGACGGCAGATACGTGCGCCGGGCCGTGTCCCGCGGGCCTCTGCCGTCCCTTCGGGACTGGGCGGTGGGGGCGCCACGCACCGGCGGCTGAAGCCGCCGGCCACCGACTGCTGTCCCTTCGGGACTCTGAATCTGGCTCGTGCTTGCGTCCCTTCATCCCTTAGTAAGTCGCCCCGCAGGTAAGGGGACACAATCGCGGGCGCTTCGGCCTCTTGCTCCCGAAGGGAGCACAGTGGGTAGCCGGCGGCTTCAGCCGCCCTTTTGCTCCCGAAGGGAGCAGAGCGGGTAGCCGGCGGCTTCAGCCGCCGGGCCTCTTGCTCCCGAAGGGAGCACAGTGGGTAGCCGGCGGCTTCAGCCGCCGCGCCTCTTGCTCCCGAAGGGAGCAGAGTGGGTAGCCGGCGGCTTCAGCCGCCGGGCTCGTGCGCCGAGAGCACACAAGTCCCGAAGGGACGGCAGATACGTGCGCCGGGCCGTGTCCCGCGGGCCTCTGCCGTCCCTTCGGGACTGGGCGGTGGGGGCGCCACGCACCGGCGGCTGAAGCCGCCGGCAAGCGACTGCTGTCCCTTCGGGACTCTGAATCTGGCTCGTGCTTGCGTCCCTTCATCCCTTAGTACGTCGCCCCGCAGGTAAGGGGACACAATCGCGGGCGCTTCGGCCTCTTGCTCCCGAAGGGAGCACAGTGGGTAGCCGGCGGCTTCAACCGCCGGGCCTCTTGCTCCCGAAGGGAGCAGAGCGGGCAGCCGGCGGCTTCAGCCGCCGGGCTCGTGCGCCGAGGGCACAGAAGTCCCGAAGGGACGGCAGATACGTGCGCCGGGCCGTGTCCCGTGGGCCTCTGCCGTCCCTTCGGGACTGGGCGGTGGGCGCGCCACGCACCGGCGGCTGAAGCCGCCGGCAAGCGACTGCTGTCCCTTCGGGACTCCGAATTTGCCCCCCATTTGCGGGGCGATGTAGTCTGGTCCTTTCTGTCCCTTTTCCCTTGGAGTGCGCCCTTGCCCCCGTCCTCCGCCCCCCTCCCCAAAGTCTACCTCGCTGCGCCGCTGTTCACCCAGCACGAGCGGCTCTGGAACCGCGAGCTGGCCCGTGCCCTCGAGGGGCGCCTCGGCTGCTCGGTCATCCTGCCCCAGGACTACAGGGTGGAGGGCTGCGAGCACCACTCGAAGCGCTTCTTCGGCGAAATCTTCCGCCTCTGTGTCGAGGGCGTGCGCGAGTGCGACGTGATGGTGGCCGTTCTTGACGGCCCGGATGCCGACTCAGGCACGGCCTTCGAGGCAGGCTACGCCTACGCCCTCGGCAAGCCCATCGTCGGCGTCCGCACCGACTACCGGGCGCAGCAGGAGCGCGGCACCAACCTCATGCTCGCTCGCTGCTGCCGGGCATTCGTCCACCGCTCCGCCTTCGACGAGGACCTGGATGGCCTGGTGGCCGAACTGGCCCGCAAGCTCAAGCCCCTCCTCGCCCGATAGCCTCTGTAAAAAAGACACCCGCTGTCTTTTTCTCGTCCGTTGCCTCCCCGATCGCCATTAGTCATGTAGCCGCAAGCGCTTAGGCCCAGGAAGCCTTCGCCACCGGACAGAAAGACACCCGCTGTCTTTTCGGGGCGAACTCGGTCCGTCGTGGTGTGGCGATTGGCATGGTGTGGCGATGCGCACCGCCACAGCATGGGCTCCGCCACAGCATGGGAGACAGCTCCGACGGGGCAGAGGCCGTGTGGAATATCAGGACTCGCTTGGGGTCCGCGTGATGGAAAGTCCTACGCGGCGTCGCAAGCGTTTGCCGGGCCGAGGCTTGCGGCGGGGGCCTCGCGGGCCGCTCTCTGGATTTTCGGGCTAAAGTTTTCGCCGCTTTCCTCGACTAGCTAAGTAGAAGGCGCATTGTCTCCCCGTGGCCCCAGGTGGCGAGGCAAGGAGCGTGTGAGACGTGGACCCGCGTAGCGAGCGTAGGCGGAGAGTGATTGGGGGGAGAGCGCAGGACGAGGCCGGGCGCCTGGCCAGGCTGAAGGCAGCGATCCAGACAGGGGAATACGAGACCCCCGAGAAGCTCGAGAAGACACTCCGCAATCTGCTGAGGGACCTGAGACAGGTGCGACCGCCGGTGGGCGTCAGCCGCGCGGATGAAACCGGCGGTGAACGTCCTTGAGCCTCCCCCGATCCAAGTGCGTGTAGACCTGTGTGGTCATGATGCTGGCGTGTCCGAGCATCTCCTGGACCGAGCGCAGGTCGGCCCCCCCCGCCAACAGGTGTGTGGCGAAAGAGTGGCGGAGTGCGTGTGGGTAGACCTGCTTGCGAATCCCGGCCAGTGCCGCGTAGTGCTTCACCAGCGCCCAGGCCCTGTACCGTGAAAGCCGTGCCCCGGTCCTCGACACGAAGAGGGCGGGGGAGGAGCGGCCTCGGAGGAGCTTGGGCCGCGCCTCGGCGGCGTAGCGGCGCGCGGCCTCCACGGCCTTGCTGCCGATGGGCACTACCCGCTCCTTCGAGCCCTTGCCGATGCAGCGGATGTAGCCGTAGTCGTAGTGGACGCCGTCCACGTCGAGGCCCACGACCTCGCTTGCGCGAACGCCTGTGGCGTAGAGGAGTTCGAGCATCGCCTTGTCGCGCAGGCCGAGCGGCGTCCTCGCATCGGGCGCGGCGAGGAGCTTCTCGACCTCGGCCGGGCTGAGCACCGTGGGCAGGCGGCGCCAGAGCTTGGGGGAATCGAGGGCCGAGATGACGTTGCGCTCGACGGTCCCCTCCAGCGCCAGGTAGCGGTAGAACATCTTCACTGCCACCAGCATCCGCGCGATGCTGCCCACCGCGTAGCCGCGGTCCTTCAGCTCGACAAGGAACCCCAGGGCCAGCGTCGTCGTCACCCGCCGGGCGTCGGGTTGCGCCTTGCGGGTCAGGAAGTTGGCGAACCGCCGCAGGTCATGCTCGTAGGCCAGCAGCGTGTTCCTCGCCGCCCCCGCCTCGACGGCCATGTAGTCCAGAAACGACCCGATCAGCGATGCCGTGTCCATGGTCTCTCCGTCGCGGCGCAGTCTACTGGCCGGAGCCGCGGAAGTCAAGACCCGCGCATGCTGTCACGCCCCCGGCTTGGCTCTTGGCCTCTCTGAGCAGGGGCATGCCGCCTGGCACAACCCGAGTGGGGGCCTCGGGGAGCGCGCGTGGGCCCCTCCACCGCTCCGCTGCGACCGAAAGCGGCATCTGCGATGCCGCACTCCACACCTCTCCCACACCACGGTGGCGCAGATTGTGGAGTGCGGCGACGAAGTCGCCGCTTTGGCTGCCCCGCGAAGCGGAGGGAACGGCGTGGTGCCCCCCAATAGGCGCAAACCGGGGGCGTATCAGCCGCGCGTGGGCGGGCATTGGCCGTGGAGCGTCCCTTGCCGTAGAATGAGGCTGCGAGCGGGGGGGAAGGAGAGAGCCGTGGGGAAGTGCAGAGAGGCTGGTGCGGCGCTGCGGCGGAGGACGGCCAGGGCCGTGGCGGCACTGGAGCGGCGCTTCGGGGTGCCGGAGTGGGACGGGCCGGAGCCGCCGCTCGACGCGCTGGTGCGGACCGTGCTGTCGCAGAGCACGAGCGACGTGAACTCTGGGCGGGCGTTCGACGCGCTGAAGGAGCAGTTCCCGACCTGGGACGAGGCGTTTGCGGCGGGGCCGGAGGCCATCGAGGCGGCCATTCGCGCGGGCGGCCTGGCCCGGCAGAAGAGCCGCCGCATCCACGACCTTCTCGGATGGGTGAAGGAGCGTTTCGGGGCGTTCAGCCTTGACGCAGTTCAGGAGATGCCGACGGAACAGGTGTTCGAGACGCTTTTGCCGCTGGACGGGGTCGGGGTGAAGACTGTGGCGGTGATGCTGCTGTTCGCGTGCGGGCGCGACTGCTTCCCCGTAGACACCCACGTGCATCGGATCGTGCGGCGGGTGGGTCTGGTGCCGGCGACGGCGAGCGCGGAGCGGACGTTTCACCTGATGAAGCCGCTGGTGCCGAAGGGCAAGGCGCTCTCGTTCCACGTCAATCTGCTGACGCTGGGCCGGACCCTGTGCCGGCCGACGGACCCGAAGTGCCCCGAATGCCCGCTGAGGGGGATGTGCGACTACGCGGCCGGCCGGGCGTAGCGACAAGCGCCTCACTTGATGCGTGCTTAGGGACACGGGCTTTTCCCCCTCCCCCTTGGGGGGAGGGCAGGGGTGAGGGTGCCTCCCATGGGGTTAGCGAGGAGCCAAGCACCCTCACCCCACCCCTCTCCCCGAGGGAGAGGGAGCGAGGCCCTCCCGAGGCCAGACATGTACCAAGCGGGACGCCTGTGGCTACGGGGCGGGGCGGGCGGGGGTGAGCTGAAGGAGGGCGACCTCGCCCGGGCCGAGCGTGAGGGGGCCGAGGAGGGCGCCGGCCTTGTCGCCGCGGGAGGGGACGGGGCGGCCTGTGGCCAGGTCGAGTGCCGCGCTGACGGGGCCAGTCTCGAAGGCGACGCGACGTGGCTCGGCCGTGGTGTTCCAGGCATAGGCGAGGATGACTGACCCGTCACGGGCTGAGCGGCACTCGATGCCGCCGGGCGGGCCGTCGAGCTGGACGAGGCGGACGAGGGCCTCGATGCCCGCCTGTGCAAGGACGACGCGGAGGACGACCGCCAGGTCGGCAGGGGCCAGGGGGGCCGAGAGGTAGGTGAACGTGCCCTTGCCTCGGGCCGAGGTGATGATGCCGGGCGAGCCATCGGGGCAGGTGGCGAGGACTTTGTGGATGACGTTGATCTTGGCCTTCTGGCACAGGCCGGTGGCTCGGAGGGGGCGCTTGAGGGCCGCGAGCGGGCTGCCAGGGGCGGGCTGGAACTGGATGGCGGGCGGGTCCACGGCTACCAGGTCGTCGAGCGCGCCGCCGAGGTCGGGGCGCGGCTTGCTGGCGTAGGAGGGGCGGCGTGTCTCGACGGCCTCGACGCCGAGGCGCTCGAGGTGGTCGCTGTCGCGGCCCCGCTCGTCGTGGACGAAGGACTCGGCGATGACGACGAGGTGGCCGCCCAGCTCGACGAAGTCAATCAGGTTGCGGACCACGGCGTCCTCCTCGGCGTGGGCGGCCGGGACGATGAGGAGGCGTGCGGGCGCCCAGCGGGAGGCCGCGACGTCGCGGCTGGTGATGAAGGTGACGCCGAGGTCGAGGAAGCGCGCGGCCTGCCAGGCGGCGGCCAGCTCGCGGGTGTAGGGGCTTTCGGAGCATCGGAGCGCCCACTGTGGGGAGAGGCGGAGGGACGCCTGCGAGTAGAGGATGGCGATTTGCCGAGGGGCCTGGGCGAGGCGGGCGCACTGGGGCGCGAGGCGGCGGGCGTCGAGGGCGTCGCGGAGGAGCGCCTCGGCCTCGCGGATGGCCTCGATGCTCGTCAACTGGCCGCGGGGCCAGGCGGCCAGGCCGGCCGCCGCCACGCCGTGGAGCTGTTGGGGGATGAGGCTGAACGGGCCGGGTCTGAGGACAGGATTGACCACGGCTCGCTTGCCCGCGGCGAGCGCGAAGGCAAGGTCGGTCTCCATCACGCTCCCGCCGCTCACCTCGAGCACGTCGAGCGACTCGGCGACGGCCGCGGGTTCCACGCCGCTGAGTGGGTAGCTGCCGGCGAAGGCGTAGCGGAGGTGTGCCAGGCCGAGCGGGAGGCCCGGGGCGGCGGCGCGGGCGTTCGCGGCGGCCCAGCGGACGTGCTCGGTGAGGCGCGCCTGGTTGAAGTCCGCGAAGTCCGCCCAGCGGGACGGGCTGGCGGCGGCCTGGTCGGGGGTGGGCAGGAGGGCGGGGCCGAAGTCGTCCGCCTCCGTGCCCCAGATGAGGTTGAGGGCGCGAATGGTCTTGTGGTGGTCCTTGAGCCAGGCGACGAAGCGGGCGCGGCTGAGGTCGGAGTAGTCGGTGTAGAAGGGGTCGGCGCCCAGGGAGACGTAGAGGGGCTTCCCCTCCTTGGGCCAGGCGGCGGTGGCGGTCGCCGTGGCGTCGGCGATGGCCTTTCGGACGGCTGGGTGGTCGAGGCAGAGGAGCGCGCCGTCGCGGACGAAGCCGCCGGCCGGGCGGTCCCAGCCGGCGCGGCGGCTCGTCGGGTCGTCGTTGTAGAGGCGAGCCAGCTCGGAGCCGTCGAAGGCCTCGGGCGTGGCACCCGCGAGGGCGGGGAGGCATCGGCGCAGCTCGCCCTGGGCGAAGAAGGGCTTGATCGCCTGCGGGCACTTGCCGACGAGGAGCGGGAAGACCAGGGCGTCGCCCTCGCGGCAGAAGCCCTCGGCTAGGCGCACCCTTGTCATGTCTGGCGGGGCGGGGACGGGTGGGCGGCGGCCCTCGGCGCCCTCGAGGATGGCCCTCTTCGTGCGCACGCAGCTTTCGTAGATGTGGTCGAGGATGCGGTCGCGGTCCTTGCTGTCGGCGCCCAGTTCCACGAGCACCTGGCGCTCGACGACGAGGGGGATGCGGTGGTAGAGGGCCTGGACGCCGCCCTTCTCGGCCTTCTGGCACGCGGTCTCGAGGTCGTCGAGGGCGGCAAGGGTCCGCGCGATGCGCGCGGGGGCGGCGGCTGTCGCTGCCCGCGCGGCGGCCAGGGCCGCAAGGAGGGGGAGAATGAGCCTGCATGCGCGCATGTACATATCCACCAATGCCTTGGGCGGGGAACACAGACGGCTCGCGGGACGGGGAGGCTCGGGCCGTTGCGACAGGCCAACCAACTCAAGTATAATCGCCTTTGGGTCGAGAGTCAACGGCGGAACTGTGACACGGTTGGCTCGCCCAACCGTGTCCGTGGCGCCCGGCGCGAAGACACGGCTGGACAAGCCAGCCGTGCCACGAAGGAGTGAGGACTATGGAATCGCAGGCACAAGGGCGATTGCCCATCGGGGATGCGTATCAGCAGGCGACGAAGTACCAGCGGGGCAGGGGAGCGCCTGCGCGGGTGACGAAGGGGGCCGAGGCCGAGGGGACGGAGGCACTGCCCGCTCCTCGCACCGAGGGGGGCGAGGGGCTGTGGGGCGTCATCGAGGCCAGGCGCTCAGTGCGCGACTTCCGGCGGGCGCCGCTGACACGGGAGCAGCTCTCGCAGCTCCTGTGGGCCACGCAGGGCATCACCGCCAGCCGCCACGGGCAGGCCTTCCGCGCGGCGCCCTCGGCGGGGGCTTGCTACCCGATTGACACCTACGTGGTCGTCAACCGCGTGGAGGGGCTGGCGGCGGGGCTGTACCGCTACGACGTGGAGGGGACGCAGCTCGTGCGTCTGCGGCGGGGCGACCTGTCGGGGGCGATTGCGGCGGCGTGCCTGGACCAGGAGATGGCGGCGGAGGCGGCGGTGGTCTTCGCGTGGGTCGCAGTGCCGGCACGCGCGAAGGGCCGCTACCACGAGCGGGCCTACCGCTACATCTATATGGACGCGGGCCATATCGGCGAGAACCTGCACCTGGCCGCCGTGGCCCTGGGCCTCGGGTGCTGCGCCATTGGGGCGTTCTTCGACGACGAGGTGAATGCCCTCCTGGGGGTGGATGGCCTCGACGCGACCGCGGTCTACCTCTCCGTGGTCGGCGTCCCTGCATAGCGCAGGGTTGGCCGGCTTCAGAGCGCGAAATTAGGTCTTTGACTCCGGGGGCGGGGGCGCGCTATACTACTGCGGCGGCGGGTAGGGTGCGAGGCGGGCTCCATGGCAAAGCAGGGCAAAGCTGGCTACGTAGAAGCTCAGCTCTACGCGATGCTGGAGGCGATCCGCAAGCGCATCGCGCGCGACGCTGGGTGGCGCGTGGTGGCGCGAGGGCGGGAGTGGTTGTGCCCGTACTGCGGGGAGATCGGCTTCTCGAACTACGAGGAGGCGAAGGCCCCCCGCACCATCCTCCAGCACCTGCTGAACGACTGTCCCCACTGGTCCGAAGAGGCCGGCACGCGCTTCAGCCACAAGCTCCTGGTGGCAAAGGCCCGCCGCCTGGAGACCGAGGAGATGCTCCGGACCCAGCGCGCCTGGCGAACGGCGGACAAGGTGGGCCGCTGGTACTGCCCCTACTGCGGCCAAGCGACCAACGTGCCCTGGCTGGCCGACAGCAAGGACCCCACGCCGCCGCAGGAGTTCGTCCACGCCCACCTGGACCGGTGCCCGGCCCGCCGGGCCGGCTGCAAGCCGTTGCCCTTTGAGGCGCTCCAGCTCATCATCGAGGACTCCGACCGCTACCGCGAGATCATCGTGGCCGTGCGCTGCAAGATGGCGCAGGAGGCGAACTGGCGGCAGATGACCCGGGAGGGCAAGTGGCTCTGTCCCAGGTGCCGCGAGGCCGTGCCCGAGGTGGATATGTCGTCGGAGGCGGAGCGGCGGGTGATGAGCCCCGTGCGGATCGCCCGCCATCTGATGGAGCGGTGCAAGCCGCGGGCCGCGGGCGTCCCCGAGGCACCGGCGCTGGAGGCTGCTCCGCCGCCCGCCGCCCCGCCCGAGCCCGAGGGCGAGGTGTTGACCCTCGAGTCCACCCCGGCGTTCCAGGCGCTGGCGACGACCGAGGAGACGGCGCCGCAAGCCTCGCCGGCGCCCGCGCCGTCAGGCCCCGCCGATGAGGCCGAACGCGCCCGCGAGGCGCTGCGTCAAGCCCTGCCGGCCCAGCCGCCGCTCCTCGACGGCTACGACCTCTATTGCCTGCATCGCGCCGCAAGGGACTTCGGGGGGACGTTCTACGACTACTTCTACGTGTCGCCCGAGAACCTGGCCATCGTCATCTGCAACCTGCCGACCCGCGGCCCCGACGCGGTGCGGACCATCGGCGCCTTCCGAAAGTCCCTACGCCACCATGCCCAGTACCACCAGTCCCCAGCCGAGGTGCTCAGGCGGACGAACAAGGACTTGGTGGCGCACCACGACACCCGCTCGTTCATCACCGCGCTCTACGGCGTCCTCGATGCCCACGCCGGCTTCTTCACCTACGCGCGCGCCGGCCACAGCATGCCCATCCTGTTCAACCGGCAGGACAAGCCGCCCGTGCGCGAGCTATCGAGCTGCGGCCTCGCCCTCGGCATCCAGGAGGGCGCCGGCTTCGACCAGGCCATCGAAGACGTGGCCATCCGCTTCCGCTCCGGCGACGTGTTGGTCCTCTACGCCGGCGGGGTGACGGAGGCCGAGAACGTGAGCGGCGAGCCCTACGGCATCGCGCGCCTCGGCGCCGCCGTCGAGCGCCCCTACATCGAGGCCACAAGCCAGGCCCTCGCCGCGGGAGTCCACGAGGACGTCCGCCTCTTCCTCGGCCACGCGCCCCAGAAGGACGACATCACGCTCCTGTGCCTCCGCAAGCCCTAGACGCCCCAATGCTCCACGCCCTCCAGAGCGTCCGCTGCCGCATTGCCGACGCCTGCGCCCGCGCGGGCAGGACGCCTGGCGAGGTCACGCTCGTCGCCGTCACCAAGACCGTCGGCGTCCAGGCCATTCGGGCACTCCCCAGCCTGGGCGTGACCGATATCGGCGAGAACCGCGTCCAGGACGCGCGCGACAAGCAGGCCGCGCTCGGCGGACGCCTGGGCCTCCGCTGGCACATGATCGGCCACCTTCAGACCAACAAGGTGCGCCACGCGCTCCAGCTCTTCGACTCAGTTGACGCCCTGGACAGCCTTCACCTGGCCGAGGAGCTCGCGCGGCGCCTCGCGCCCGCGGGGGGACCACACGGACAAACACGGACACACACGGACGGGCCAGCTTCGTTCCCGGGCGCGTCTGTCCGTCTCCGTCCGTGTCCGTCCGTGTCCACTCCTGACGAATCGCTCGCGTGTGGCACAGCCGCCCTCGGCTGTGCTGAATGCCCCTACCCGGTCCTCATCGAGTGCAACGCTAGCGGCGAGGCCACCAAGTTCGGCGTCCGCCCCGACGCCCTGCCCGCGTTGCTTGACGCCGTGCGGGCGCTGCCGCACATCCGGGTGGAGGGGCTGATGACGATGGCCCCGTTCGGCGACGACCCCGAGGCGGCTCGCCCCGTCTTCGCGGCACTGCGGGAGCTGGCGGCGAGCGCCCGCGGGCGGACCGGGCTGCCCCTGCCTCACCTCTCGATGGGCATGACGCAGGACTTCGAGGTCGCCATCGAGGAAGGGGCGACGATGGTGCGCATAGGCACGGCCATCTTCAGAGGGGTTGGATGAATGGATGGGTGGATGAATGGATGGATGGATGGATGATTAGGTGAATGGATGATTGGATGATTGGATGAATGGGAGAACCGATAAAGGAGTGTCCTCTCTGACACCCATCCATTCATCCACCCATCCATTCATCCACTCATCCACTCATCCTTCACGCCCTCATCTCACGCAGATGCACACGGTCGCGCTCCGGCCCGCCTCGTCGGCGCAGGTGATGGTGTGCGCGCCGCGCTCGAGGGGCCAGAAAGCGGCGTCCAGGGGCGCTGCGGTGGCTACGAGCGAGCCGTTGACAAACCAGTAGAGCGTGGCGGAACGGCTTGTGGCCTTGAGGGGGAGCCGTTGGGCCGGGGCGTCGGGCAATAGCACGTAGGTTTGGCCCGAGGCGGGCGATAGCACGCGGGGCGGGTCGCCACGGCCATCGCTCTCGCCGCATTGCGGGTTGTGCGGCGGCAACAGATTGCTCCCCTGGCCGTGGCGGCGGAGCCAGGCGGCAAGCTCGACGGGCCACGACTCCGCCACCCGCGTCTCGCATTCCCGCCCCGCAAGGCAGCGCGGGCACAGGCGGGCACCTGTCGCCTTGTCCACCTTGACGGCCACGTGGACGCTGCACTGCCGCTCCGTAGCCACCCCGAGGCCCTGATTTGTCGCGGAACAGTGCGGACCGGGCGGCATGCCGCTTGCCGCGCACAGGGGGCGAAGTCCGACGCCCGCGGGCATTGGGAACCACGCGGGTGGGGCAGCCGACTCCAAGGCATCGAGGATACGGGCGGCGACGGGTGCCGCGGCTTGGACGCCGACCAGCTCGCGGCAGGGGCGGCCCGAGAAGTTGCCCAGCCACACCCCCACGGCATGGCGAGGGGTGTAGGCTACGGTCCAGGCGTCGCGGTGGCCGTGGGACGTGCCGGTCTTCCAGGCCATCCGCATCTGGCCGCGGGCCGACCTCCAGAGCGGCTTGCCGCCGAGGCGAGCCGTGTCGGAGAGCACGTCGGCCACCAGATACGCCGCGCCCTCCGACAGCACGCGCTGCCCCTCCGGCACAGGCTCCGCCTCGAGGAGGCGCACGGGGCGGTAGACCCCGAGCCGCGCGAGCGCGGCGTAGGCATTCGTCAGGTCGAGGAGCGTGACCTCGACGGAGCCGAGCGTGAGGGCCAGGCCGTAGTGGTCGGCGTCGCGCGTGAGGGTGGAGAGGCCGAGCTGTTTCAGGAAGGCGTGGAGGGGCAGGTGGCCGACCTCGCGGAGGAGGCGGACGGCTGGGATGTTGAGCGAGGTGGCCAGCGCCTCGCGGGCCGTCACCGCGCCGCGGAAGTCGCGGTCGTAGTTCTCCGGCTCATAGCCCGTGTAGCTGGCAGGCACATCGCCCAGGACGGTGTCGGGCAGGCAACTGCCGCGCTCGAAGGCCAGGGCGTAGGTGAAGGGCTTGAGGGCCGAGCCGGGCGAGCGCGGCGACGTCGCGCCGTTCACCTGCCCGCCATCCTGCGCGAAGAAGTCGCACGAGCCGACCATTGCCCGCAGGGCAGCGGATTCGTTCTCGATGACCACCACGGCCCCATTCGTCACCCCGCCTGCCCTCAGCCCATCCACGGCCTCGCTCACAGCCGCCTCCGCGACGTGTTGGATTCGGGGATCGAGAGTTGTTCGGATGACCGCTTCACCCGGCCACTTCTGCCGCACGAGCTGCGCGAAGTGTGGGCTGCCCAATCTGCAATCTGCAATCTGAAATCTGCAATTCGGCAGAGGCTCTCGGCACGCGCGGCCGTGCTCTTCGGGCGTGATGGCGCGGCAGGCGAGCATCTGGGCGAGCACCTGGTTGCGGCGGGCGAGCGCGCGGTCGGGATAGCGGTCGGGCCGCAGGCGGGCGGGGGCCTGGGGCAGGCCGGCCAGGAGGGCCGCCTCGGCGAGCGTGAGGTCGCGCGAGCGCTTGCCGAAGTAGGCCCTCGATGCGGCCTCGACGCCCACCAGGTTGCCGCCGAAGGGCGCGAGATTGGCGTAGGCCGCCAGGATGTCGGCCTTCGGCCGCAGCCCCTCAAGCTGCCAGGCGCGGAATGCCTCGACGAGTTTCGACCAGAGCGTGCGGCGCCGAGGCTCCAGCAGGCGAACCGTCTGCATCGTGAGCGTCGAGGCCCCCGACACCGTTCGGCCGCGCGTCAGGTTCGACCAGGCGGCGCGAGCAGCCGCCCAGGTGTCCACGCCATCGTGGCAATAGAACCGCTTGTCCTCGACCGCGATGATGGCCTGGAGGAACCGGGGGCTGACATCGCTCAGGACGATGGGGAAGGACCACGAGTCGTCCGCCGCCACGAACGCCCCCAGCACGTTCCCCTCGCGGTCCAGCACGCGGGGCGCGGCCACTGGGTTCACCAAGCGCTCCAGGTGCCGCTGGGGGAACGGGAAGAGGAGGCACAGGACCACATAGCCCAGCTTTGGCAGCACGAGCGCGGCCAGGGCGACGCCGCACAACCTTCGCCGCCAACGGAGTCCGCCCCTCCGGGGCGGATGATCTCCGCGTCGGAGACGCGGACTCCGGGGGGCCGACGAGGGCTCATCATCTGCCTGTGACTTCAACGGTGGCGGCTCCGTGGACGCTACAGATTTCGGGGTTGTACATGCAGAAGGCGTCGAGTGCAGGCAGCTTGAAGCGCCCGCAGGTGACGGCTCGGACGACGTAGCGGTGCTGCCAGATGCCCGTGCCCTCCAGGTCGGCGAAGAGAATGAGGCGGTCGTCCCGCATCTCAACTCGGCCGGGACTCAATGGCCGAATGCGGAGTGCGGAATGCGGAGTGCGGAGTGGAGAAGGCGGGTTGGAGGCTTCGCTCTCCTCTTCAATCTGGGATGTGGAATCTGGAATCTGGGATGCCCCTTGGCCTGCCTCGCTCGTGGCGAGCCGCGGGTTCTCGATCTCGAAGCCGGCGGGCAACAGGTCGTTTACCACCAGGTTGTCCACCGGCACGCCGTTGTCGAGGGTCAGCTCGACAATGACGATTTCGCCCTGCTTTACGCTCTTGAGGTCGAGCGGCTGGCCCTCGCGGCTGAGGAAGCGGCGGCGGGCCTTCAGGCTCGTGTCGCGCTCGATGGCCGTCTCCCTGACCGGGATGCCCTCGGCGCCCCAGTAGTAGTAGAGCGTGCCCGAGCCTTGCACGGCCACCTGCACCTGCTTGCCGCCGAGGTCCTTCGGCTTCAGGAGCACGCTGTCCTTGCTGGTCAGGTTGGCCAGGTGTTCCCCACCCGCTGTGACCTCGGCCTTGAAATCGGACTTCTCGGTGGCGAGGCGTCGGGCGTACTTGCCCATCGCCATGAGTGCGAAGGCGTTCTCTTGCGTGGTCGCCCAACGGCCCTCCTTCATCGAATCGGCGAGGCGCTGGACGAGGAGCGGCACGTTCGGATGATCCTGCTGGAGGTCGAGGTAGGTGGAGAGGAGGATGGCGGCCTCGCGTGCCGACGAGTGGAGCACGCCGCCCGTGTCGCGGGCCTTGGCGACGGCGGGGAGCGTGGCCGCGGCGAGCAGTTGCCCGGCCAGCTTGTCCTCCCTCATCGCCGCCAGGGCGGCGGCCACGTGGAACCGCGAGTAGGCGGGCAGCTCCTCCTTCGCCTCCTGGAGCCGCAGGGTCCACGAGCGGTTGGGCTTGCCCGCCGCGGCGAGGACGAGGCAGGCGTATGCCTTCGCCGCCAGAGGCGCGTCGTCCGCGTCCTCTTCGGCGAGCAGCTCCTCCAGGTAGGCTACCGCCGCGTCGAGGTTGTCCTTCGGGATGTCGTAGCCGGCCTTCTTGGCCTCGACGAGGAAGTGGGTGGCGTAGACGCTGCCCCAGGGGTAGACCTCGCCGTAGCCTGGCCAGCAGGCGAAGCCGCCGCGATAGGTCTGCATCGAGAACACGCGGTCAATGCCCGCCTGGACGTAGCTCTCGGCCTCCTTGCCATCCAGCATCGGCTCGGCCGCCTTCGCCACGTCGCCCAGGTAGAGGAGCGGGAAGGCGACCGAGGTCGTCTGCTCGATGCAGCCGTAGGGGTAGTGGAGCAGGTAGCGGAGGCTCGCGCCCAGCTTGAGCGTCGGCAGCGGCGAGAAGGAGAGCCAGTAGCGGTCAGTCCCCTTCACCCAGTCGCCAGGGATGGTGAAGGCCGCGGTCTCGCCGCCCTTCACCGAGCCGTTGCCTGTGAGGAAGCGCAGCGTCGTGGGCGGGCGGATGGGCAGTTCGACCCGCTCGACGGCGCTCTCGCCGCCGAGCGTGGCTTCGACCGAGATGCTCGCCGGGCCAGGCACGAGGGGCGCACGCATGCCGATGCGCACCGTCGCCTCGCCGCCATTCGCCACCTGCGCTTGGGTCGGGGCGTCCGACATCACGGCCACGCCCGCCGTGGCCTCGGCCTTGAGCTGCACGAGGCCCGCCTGGCCCGTGTTGTTGAAGACCGTCACGGGCACGACGAAGTCGTCGCCCGGAGCAAGGAAGCGGGGGAATGAGGTCTGCACCATCAGCGGCTGCTTCACGCGGGCGGGGCGTTCGGACGCCCCGAAATCGCTGGGCGACGCCGCGACGGCCATCAGGCGGAGCTGGCCGGTGAACTCCGGCACGTCGAGCACCACCTCGGCGTTGCCCTCGGCATCGGTCTCGATGCCGGCCTTCCAGAGGGCGACCTGTTTGACGCGCTGGACGCCCACGGGATTGAGGAGCCTGGGGTCGTAGTCCTCGCCACCGCCGTCGCCGCCGGGCGCGCTGTCGCCGCCCACCTTTCGCTTCTCTGGCTCGGGCATCAGGCGGGCGAAGATGTCGCTCGTCGCCACCCCGAGGGCGCGCTTGGCGAAGAAGAACGCCCACGGGTCGGGCGTCTGGTGCCGCGTGAGCTGGCAAATCCCCTCGTCCACCGCGGCCAGCGTGACCTCCGCCTTCCTGCCCGCCCCCGCCGCGTCGCGGACCCGCAGGCCCACGCGCAACGGCTTGCCGGGGCGAGTCTCCTCCGGCGCGTCCACCTCGACCTTGAGCTGTCGCGCCTTGCTGTCGAGTAGCACGGGCACGGCGCCGTAGGCCCGCTGAACCGCCCACTGGCTGCCGGGGGCCGTCCTGCGGATGACCGTGGCCGAGCAGTAGGCGTTGGGGCCGAGGGCCGCTGTGACGGGGAACGCGAACTCCGCTGTGTTCTTCTCAAGGGTGAGGGCTTGGGCGAGGTGAATGCGGTCGGTCTCGACCGTGAGGAGTGCCTTGCCCGCGAAGGGGGCCTTGATGAGGATGCGGGCCGTGTCGCCTGGGGCGTAGGCCGCCTTGTCGGCCACAAGGTCAACGCGGGCGGGCCTCTCAAGCGTCCAGGGCACGTCGCCCTCGCCCGAGCAGTAGAAATGGAGGTCCGCCGACGCTCCGCTCGCCTTGTCGCGGAGCCGCACGATGTATTCGCCAATGTCCTTCGGCGTGAAGGCGACCTCGCCCCGTCCGTTGGCGACGGTGCAGGCCAGTTGCTCGACGGCCCTCTCCTCGCGCTCGGAGATGAAGCGATAGGCGTTGTCCTGGAGCCGCAGCACGGTGTTCCAGATGACGCGGTAGGCCGTGCCCTCGACGGCCAGGCGCTCGGCGGGCGCCCCGTCGGGCTTCACAGCCGCCACGAGCAGCTTCTCCGCCACGCCCGCGCTCGCATACTCCTTCCTCGCGCGGGCCAGGCCGACGTAGTGGGGATAGCAATCCACGTCGAGACTCAGCGACGCGCTCACGGCTCGCCCGCCAAGCTCCTTCACGCTGGCCGTCACGACGGCCTGGACCGCCGATGGCGGCAGCAGGCCCCTCGGAATCTCGATGGTGATGACCCGCTCGCCCTTCTCGTCGAGCGTCATGTCGCCCAGCTTGAGTGGCACGGCGGCCAGCTTCTTCGCGCCGTCCGCGAAGCGGAACTCGCCGAACTGCGGGTGCGTGAAGTCCCTGGCCACGAACTCGCAGCGGCCCTCCACCTCGCGGCCCGCCGCGGGCGAGCCGAGCAGGTGGGTGGCCTTGACCGTGACCGCGACTTGGTCGCCCGGCCTGACGCGGGGCAGAGACGCCCCGCCCACAGACAGGGTCACTTTCATGCGGTCGGGCATGAACTCCTCGACCTGGAACGTGTGGGTGCCGATGGCCGCCTCGCTGCCCGGCACCCGCACCAGCACGGTGTAGCGGCCGGTGAGGGCGTGGGAGGGCACCTCAAGCGTCGCCCCCGCGCTGCCGCAGTCGTTGAGCTTGGCCGTCAGGGTCTTAAAGAGCCGCCCGT
>Ga0194125_10007067_pt1 | contig 16308 bp, 24 predicted proteins | sample TA2KigC250mmetaG_FD_148626 | JGI IMG/M metagenome (GOLD analysis project Ga0194125, IMG submission 148626) | Freshwater microbial communities from Lake Tanganyika, Tanzania - TA2015034 Kigoma Deep Cast 250m | ecosystem: Environmental > Aquatic > Freshwater > Lake | place: Tanzania: Lake... | reverse complement strand
AAACCAGGGAGATATAACTTCTTTTATTCAAATGTTTTTGAAGGGCTTGTTGAGGCATTAGGCAGAATAAGAGATAATCCTGCAAATCCAGATGTTTCTGGCCTGGAATATACAAGCACAATAAAACCAAGAAGAAGGAGATAAAAAATGCCACAAAGAATTAACTCAGAAACATATTCTGCAAATTTAATTGTGCTGCCAAATTTGGGAGACGGGCTGGCAATATTATTATCTGAAGACCCAGATACTAGAATTCCTAAAGAGCATTATAGAGCATGGAGTAAAGCCAGAGAATATGTTGCTTTTCTAAGAGTTTTGCCTCAGAGATATCCATTCAGAACCGAGTTGGCGCTTAATGTTCCATTAATCAGAAGAGGCTCTGGATATTATCTTGATTTTGAAAATGCTGTTTATACTGAAACTGATGAGAGTTTTAGAGATGATTTTAATTTAAGAACTAATAGAAAAAAAGCCCTATTAAGATTAAATGATGTTGCAAGAAAACAAATTAATGAAGCAGTGAGTGAAATTGCCAGAAGGAGAAGGGGGCATAGAACTCCAGAACAAAGAAGGATTACGGTTTCAGTCAAACTTGATGATGTTTTAGGGGAGCCAGATTTTGGTTTTGCTGACAGAAGAGGGCATGGAATTCCAGAAGGAAGAGCAGAAAGGCATAAAGGAAGATATATTTCCTAATTTTTTATAATTGATAGTATCTTTTATTATGAGAAATTTTTTTACATAAATCTCTTATAATTATACACAATCTGACTTTTAATTATGATGTCAGGAATGCTATTGCGAAAACCGCACACTTCAGTGTGCGGATGAGCATTCCTGAACATCCTAAAGTTGCAACAAACTGCGGACTTTAGTCCGCAGTAACACTCAGCAACTTTTTGATCTGAATGTGATGGAGTTAATTATGATTGCAAAATATATTTAAGGTTTTTATTGGCTATCTTATAAAGTATTAATTAATTTTCTATTATTGTTCCCCTGAATTTTTTTCCAGAAATCATTTTATCAAGATTTTTTAGGTTCTTGCCTATAACATAAGTTTTAATTTTATATCTGAAAATTATTTCTGCAGCATGCTGGTCAAGAACAAAATGCTGCCCTGGTTTGTATTTCATTTTATTTGTTTTTTTCAGAAAATTCTGCCACGAGATTTTTGGAATAAATTTTGCGTTTTTATGATTTGCTGGATTGCTTGAGTATAATCCATCAACTGCTGTAAGATTGGCAAACTCGCAGGAAAAAAATCTGGCAAGTTTTGCAGCTGTTCCATCACTTGTTTCTTTTTCAGCATACCTTAATGCACCACAGAATACAATATTATGCTTTTCAAGCAAATTTTTCACTTGCTGCATGTCATGCGGAATGCCTTCATTTGCATCTCTCCCAAAAAAATATGACATAAATCTGGCATTTAATCTTGTTACAGCAATGCCCGCCATACTTTGCAGAAAATCTGATTTTCCTTCTTCTCTCAGCGATTTAATATACTTTCTTGCAATACTTCCGCCACCACATACTATTACAAACCTGTAATTTTTCTCGTGCTTCCTGATAACTTGCCTGAATTTTTCAAGAAAATTTGTATCTATTTCATCAGGAACAATCAAGCTTCCACCGAGACTTATCACCATAATCTTTTTCATTTTTTACCCTATTCTGTTTCTCTTTTAAAGAGAAATGGATATTTAAATTTATATTCTGGAATGTATAAATGGTTAAAAAGGGGATTTAGCTTAAATTTGCAAGATGGCAAGGAAAGCTAGAATTTATGATACAGGGCATCTGACAGATGCTTTTTTTGTAGAATTAAAACAAAGGTATGAGGGGCATAATCCTGCAAATATGCCTAGAAGAGAAGGAGAAAGCGGAGAAAGAAGAATTGTTTTTGGATATGAAGGAGTAGAATATTCTGTTAAATTTACAAAATTAGAGGAAGGAATATTATGTGTTGATATAACAGCCAGAACTCCTGTTTCAAAATTAAGGCAGGAAATTGGAGATAAGGCAGACCTTTCACATTTGTTAAAAGAAGCACATGCTTATGATTTTTTAGGAGAGCATGAAATAAGTGATTATGGGAAAGATACTGATGTTTATTTGGCAATAAGAAGAAGAATTTTAGAAATTCCTGTGGGAAAAGAAGGGCATATTTCTGGAAATCTTTACAAAGGAGTTATGGCATCTATTGTTGCTCCTGTTAATAGGCATCTTCATTCAGAAGGGCATCCTCAGATGCCAAAACCAGAGCCAAAAAAGGAAAGGCAAGGGCGTTGGTATTAAGAAATATTATGTATCTTAAATAAGATAATCTAAAATTAATTTACAATTGTGCAATATTAATTGATATATTAAACTTGTAATATTTTGAGGTTATTAATTATATTAATAAAGTTTATTTATTATTAAATTGTGAATAATCTTCTATCTTTAACTAGAAAAATTTTTAATCTTGCGCCTGCATCAAGCCAGCCGTGTGCATAATTTATTGCTGCAAATGAGCTCACCAAGTCAGATTTTTTCTCAAAATATTTGCTATCTTGAAGGTAGCATGAAACCATTTTTATTATCTCTCTGGCTTGTTCTTCCTTGCCTTTTGCTATGTTCTTTTCTGCGAGCTTCAAAGCACTTGAGGTTATTTCTCGATATTTTTCTATTTTTTCTGGTGTTATTGTGTTTTGCATAATTTAGTTAGAAATTCTGGTTTTATAAATTTAGACTTCAGAAATATAAAATTGCTTTTTTCTGAAATTTTCGAGAACTTTTGCACTTGGGAAAAAAATGGGAGAAGGAAGATTATAATTTTAACTAAATTCTCTTTTTATAGGTTATCAAACAGGCTTTTTATATATTAACATCTTCATGTGTTGCTCATTGGTGTTAATATGGTTCTTTTCATTCTTTCTTCTATTTCAATTGGAAGCCTGTTATCAGCACAATATTCGTGGATTAAGGCAGGGGTTATAACAACCTCTTCAAGCTTCTGTAAATGATATTTTCGTTCTATGTGCCATCTAACCTCTTTTTCTGCTCTTGTAACTCTTATATCTCTTTTAAGATGTTCCTGCCATCTTTTTGCCAGAGATTCTTCTGTATCCCATACATATTGCTGGCAATCGGGAATAATGCCCAAAGGAATCTGCTCTTCAGGAAACATGTATTGTGTTATTAATTCTAAACGCGCTTGTCCTGATGGGAAAAGCCGAGGGCTATGAATATCAGGAAATTCTTTTAATATAGCATCAACTCTTTCTGGAATGAAAACACCATATCTAATTTGTTCTCTAAGCAAATCTAAACCTATAAGTGCTCGTATCAGATTAGGCTTGTCTTTTTCAGTATGATTCAAATTAGCTCCTAACATTTTTGTTTAAATATAAATCTAAGATAGTATTAGTATTTAAGTTTCACTAATTATTTAAACTTTCGTTCTTTTAATAAAGAACCAAAACAAGTCTAAAGAAAATGGAATTTAGCATAAAAACTGAAAAGAGAGAGGAAGTTGTTGATATAACTAAAAAAGTTGAGGAGATTGTTGACAGGGCTGGAGATGAAGACAGCAAGGCGTGCTTGATTTTTGTGCCTCATACAACATGCTCTTTAATTATAAGCGAGGATAATGGAGTTTATGAGGATTTGATTGATTTTCTTGATAAGCTTATTCCGAGAGGAAAGTGGGAGCATGATAAGACAGACAATAATGCTGATGCTCATCTTAAATCAAATATTCTTGGCTCTCATAAACTTATTCCGATTGACAACGGTAAATTAGTAAGGGGAGAATGGCAGAATATCTGCCTGGCTGAGTTTGACGGGCCAAGAGAAAGAAGAGTTATTGTGAAGCTAATCTAGTATAATAATCTTTATATATTATAAAATATTTGATTCATAATGGATTTAACAGAACAAATTCAGTCTGAAGTTGTAGATAATGCTTGGAGTGAGGCTATTAAGGAGAATAGAAGAAGAGATAAAATAAATATTATCAAAGGATGGACAATCTCCACAGCACTGGCAGTAGCAATTCCTGTTTGCGCTTCTCTTGTATTTTATCTTGGAACTAGTTATGCAGAGCGAAAGCCCATACTATCTGTAGATAATGCAATAGAATTTTATAAATCTCTTTTTCAAGCAATATTGCACTAATTTACTTAGTATTATCAAGCTAATCTAGTGCTCTTAGTCTGTTATTAGTATTCAATTAAATTATTTATCTGCGATTTAATTGATTAAGTTGTGAGCTAATTATAGAATTTTCTTAATTACTTAAAAATCCTTCCTGACTCAATTTTCCAGAATAATAAATCAAGCATACGCTAAATTCTTAACACTTATATTAGAAAGGGCATCTTTGGACATTCTTTTGCTCACATTCAACAATTCTATCCCTAAAAGATTTCCCTTTTTATCCAAGTCAATTATTGTATTGCTATCTATTTTTTTATTTGAACCGAACTCGCCAGTACCAAACTCAATGAACATTGCGTCAGCTTCTTTATCAAATGTTATTTTCATCTTCTATCTAATTTATATGTAATAAACAGTAATAACCTTTATATATTTATCTTTTGTGTAAACAACTTCTATATTCGCTCTTTGAATATTCTTTTTAGCGTAATATAATCCTTCTTGTTTCTCTGTCTTTTCAGGATATTTTATTACTTCTTTAACTTCTTCCTCGCTTATCTTTCTTTTCTTCATCCTCTCTTTTGCATGTTCTGTAAATACAATATCCATCTATAAATTAATAAAAAATGTATTAAAAATCTTTGCTTTTACTTAAAAATCCTTCCTGACTCAATTTTCCTGAACTAAATTATGCGTTGTCTTCAATTTCTTTTAAAAATTCCCAGATATACTTTCCTTTTTTCTCTCCCTTAAGCCCAATTGTTACTGTTTTGCATTTATATTCTTTTGAGAAAAATTTCAAGCTGCTGCTTTTCAGGTTTTGAAAGTTATATTTTACTTCAACAGCAAATAATTCTTTATTTTTTATTATAAAATCTACTTCCTGCTTATTTGTAGTTCTCCAGAAGTTTATTTTTTTTCCTGATTTCATTAGCTCTAAAAAAACAAATGTTTCAAAAATATTTCCAAGCACTACTTTTGGAAACTCTTTTAGCCATAAGAGGTGTGTCATACCAGTATCTAAAAAGAAAATTTTTGGATTTTTTGAAAGTTCGCTTCTTAAATTTTTATGGAAAGGAGTTATTCTTTTTATTATAAAAGTGTTTTCCAGCAAATCTAGATATTCTGCAACTGTTTCTCTGTTAAGCTTAAGGGTATTTGAGATTTCTAAAATATTGATGAGTTGCCCTGACTGAGAAGCTAAAATTTCAAGAAGGTTATTAAATGAGGAGATATTTCTTATATTTCCTATATCCCTTATATCTTTTCTCACATATGTGTTGATTATTTGCGATAAATATATTTGCTTTTTTTCTTCTGAATTTTCTAAGACAATTTTTGGATAACCTCCAAATCTTATATATTCTTCAGCCAGTATAACTAACTCGGCATTTATGCTTTCTGAGTTTTCTCTGCCAAGTCTATACTTCTTTCCTTTGAAAATTAAAAATTCTTCAAAGCTAAGAGGATATATCTCAAAATTAACTGTTCTTCCTACAAGGCTTTCTTTGAATTTTCTTTTTATTTCAAATGTTGAAGAACCTGAAACCAGCAATTTTATGTTTGGATAATGGTCATGCATAATTTTTAAAAATTTTGTTGGATCTTCCATATACTGAACTTCATCGATTATTAAGAAGATTTTTTGATTTCCATCTGCTCCTTTTTGTATAAGATACTTAAAAACATTCTCTGCTCCCTGATTAAACAATTCCAACAAATTTGGCAATTCCAAATCAAAATAAAATACATTTTCCTTGATATGATGTTTAATTAGATATTTTAATAAAAAAGTTTTGCCAACCTGCCTTGCTCCGTAAATTACAATAATATCTTCTGTTTCAAGATAATCTATTATTTTATCTATAATCTTTCTTTTGTATATTTTTTCTTCCATTTTAATTATGTTATTTGTGTACTATACTATACATAATATTATGTTTATAAATCTTTCTATTTTCATATCCTCAACTATTTAAAAATCCTTCCTGATTCAATTTTCCAGAATAGCAAGTCAAGCTCATCAAGAGGAATTCCAATATTATCTGCAAATTTTTTCATTTTTTGTTCTATCTTTAAATAGTTTTTATTGTTTAATGTTGGAATTTTGCTTATGATATTTAATTCCTGCAATTTTCTTAGTATATGCCTGTCTAAAATTGCTAATTGGTTGTTTGATTTTCCAATATTTCTGAGAAAATGAGAGGCTTCTTTTAATCCGAGCCCCTTAATTTTATACTTCGAACTATTATCTGTAAGTAATTGCCTAATTTCAATAGGCGATTTATTGGAATTAATTAATTTTAGAGTTTCATTAAATTTATTGTTTGTTGCTATCAAATATCTTGTCTTGTTTCTGTAAAATCTTGTCTTGGTTTTCAGGCAATCTTCAATTTTGTTTTTTTCTAATTCACAATTTTTTAACTCTTCTACTGCGAGCCAGCATTTTTCTGCCTTTGATTGGGGTGTGAGAAGGCAGAAAAATAACTCGTAAATATATTCTGAACTAGGAAGATTTGAAAATTCTTCAAGTTTTGCTTTTATTTCCTGCTGATATTCTTTATATTTCTGCTTTAATTCTGAGATTTCCATAATAACTCCTTAATTAATGTGCAATCTAAACATTATGTGTGACTAATTAAACTTTACTTTAAGTATTGTTGTTAATAACAGAATTATTTTGATGGAAACTGCTGGTTTTGCTCAAGAAGAGAGTAAGGGGTTGATTTGTTTATAATAAATCTTGAGCCCACAAAATCTGACAGAACAGCTGTTATTACAAGATTTCCCACAACCGCCTTGAACAACCCAGTTATTATCGGAATCTTTGCCTGCCTTGAAAATTCATGAATTATTGTTTTTATCTCTTCTTCTCCTAAACTAATATGAGTTATGTTTACATTGCCTGCTGTTTTTGTTAGAATAAATTTTCCAGGACCCGGGCATTCTATTGTTGTTATCCTATTATCATGAATTAGTGGATCGATTTTTCCAAGGCTGAAACCAATTGGAATTGGCTGGGGAGATGGAGTTATTTGCTGAAGTATGGGGTTTGGAGGCTGAACTGGCAGCTGAATTCTTGGAGGAAATCTTCTTATTTCTGGCGTTCTTTCTTTGATTTCAATTCTTCTTGGCTGAATATCATCTTTAATTACAGATTTCTGGGTATAATCAACAGAAGGAACAGGATTGATAGGGGGGAGATTTGATTCTTGAAAAATTTCTTGGACTTGGTGATGCAGAGGTGGAAGAAAATTTTCATATTTTTTTACAGGATGAAAAGCAGGAATGAAAATTCTTTCTTTTTTTGAGTTTTGAATTAGCTTGGAAGTAAATTCTTTAAGAAAAAGAGATGAAACTTTTTCTTTTGCCATCTTAACTCTTGTTTAATATTTTTATTAGCATTTTTATATCCTTGCGAAATATAATTTCATCTTAAATTCTTGGGAGCTTTTTTATCTCTCTGTTTTGAGGAATGCTTGACTGACTTTGCTGATAATTTTCCTGAAAACTAGTTTGACTTCCAACCACTCTTTCCCGCATTTTTTCTTCCATTAACGTCAATCCTTTTGCAATTGTCTTGTTCTGGTCAAGAAGAGTGTTTATTTTGTCAAGAAATTCCTTGTCTTTTTGCGTGTCTGGAAGAGGCTTTTCTGCAAAACTTCTTGCTGACATCTCAAACAAGTTAAGAAGTTTTGCTATATTGTCTGAGAGTGAATTAAACTTGACTGCCAGATTAGCCATTGTTTTCTGCAAACTCGCGAAATTTTCAATTAGCAATTCATTAATTTCTATAGCATTCTTGCCTAATTCACCTGGTTTTTTAGCCATGTTTTATTAATGTGAAGACAATTTATAAAGTTTATCTTTTCTCGGTTTCTTCTGCTGTTTCTTTAATATCTTCTATTTCTTTCATTGCTTCTTCATACTCTTCTGTCCCTTTTTTGCATTCTTCACTAGAAATCTCATCACACCTGTTTGGCGGATGCTCTTCACATTTAATAACAGTTATTTTTCCTTTTTTCCTGTCTATCTTATAAATTGTGTCTATTGGTTCGCCTATATTATTACAATCGTCAATCGCCATTTTATATTTTATATAAACATATTCTGCTTCTCTTCTAAAGAGAAGGAAGTTTATTTATTTTTTGTATATATGGGTCAGGAGGGAATCGAACCCCCGAATGACGGTTACTTCTTTTAACTGGAGCCGTCCAGTTTGCCACTAGCCTACAGACCCGGATGATGCAATTCTCTATGGCAATTTGCACATAATATTATACATTTATTTACTTCTTTTAAAGCCTTTTGTTTTGAATAATCTTTAATCATTATAGCAATTACACTTTCTTTTCCCTCTTTATTATGATGGAATTCCAATGCAGCCATGCATTTGTTATACCCGCAATGCATACATTTTCCTCCAAGATATTCAATTAATTGTCTTTTATATCTTCTTATTCTTTCCCTTTTCCTTTCATATATTTTTTTCTTGTTTTTGTTATAGCATCTGTCTCTTATTTCTTTTCTTGACATTTTAATTGCCTTTTTGAGTCTTACAGGAGACCTTTTTAGTTTTAACCTCTTAATTTTATGCTGAACTGCCCTTCTGCTTCTACCATATTTTTTTGCAATTTCATCTATATACACTCTGGCAGAATAAATTTCTTTTAATGAGTTAATTTCCTCTTTTGTCCATTTCATTAAAATCTTAAGAAATATGGGTATTTAAATTATTCTAACTCATTTTAGGGCATATTATAAGTTTGGGGTTAAATAGTTTTTCTGGCACACAAATGCTTAAAAATTATGTTTTTCATTATTTAATTATGCCTCAAGCACTGGAAGATTCAGAAGTTTTGGGTGATTTTGATTTTTCTGATGAAAAAGGAAGAATGGGAATTGCAAGGGTTATTGCTAAAAAATTGCCTGCAACAGTTCATATTTTTCGTGCTGATGGAAAATACAGGGCAACATGCTCTAATTCTCCTGCTGAAATTCCACAAAATTTTCGACTTGCTGTGACACGCTCTTTCATAAGAAAGGACTTAGAAGCAGCACTATATGCTTCTGCTCTTACACTGACTAATAAGAGAACTAAAAAAATTATCTGGCAAAAAGAAACAAAAGAGTATAGGGTTTATTATATTCATGACTGATTTAACAGGAATAATTGCATCTCTTGATTTCATCAATTTCTTCACGAGAAATAGATGCGCCGTTGAATTTTGTTGCATACAAAAGAGCTTCGAGAAGCTTGCTGTTTTTGATATCTATCAGCCCTTTTCTCCATGCAACATACATTAACTCAGGGGAGCGTATAATCTTAATTTTAGACAGAAATGGAAGGTTTTTTTGTATAAAATCTATTTTTGTGTTGAATTTCTGCTCAAGAAGTTTGTGAAGATTTTCAGGCTTTTCGACAATTATTCTTGTTGTTCTTTCATCTATTACTATAATATTTTTTATTTCCTGATTATTTAAAATAACTGAAAGAGCAAGACAGCTTGCTTCTCCATCATCAATCAGGTGCATGAACTCATTTCTTGTGAGAAACATATGATTAACTTCTTTAAGTATCTCCCGGGTTTTTTCATCAAGTTCTTCCTTGCTTATTTTTATTGCTTCTGGAAGCTCAAGAATTTTGTCGTCTATAAGTTTTTTAATTTTTAATGCTCCCAGCTCAAATTTATCTATCTGAATCGGCCTGTCTACTATCTCATATTTCACTTGATGTGTGACAATAAATTTTCCATTGAATTTTTTTTTCAGCTCTTTTAGAATGTCAAGCAAGCCGTTCATTGTCAAGTTTATAATTGTGCTTGAGTCAAATATTATTATTTTTTTTGCGTTCATTTTAAAAATTTTGACATTATATACCAATTAAAGTGGAATTTATTATTTTTAAGAGTTGCAATAATTTTATAATTATGTTTCTTATAAAATTTTAAAGCTTCCCTGTGCCTCTCGCTTGTTTCAAGATATGCTATATGACATTTGTGTTTTCTTGCAAACTGCTCAAATTTTTTTATTAAAATACTTCCTACTCCAGAGTTTCTTAATTTTCTTGAAACTATTAATTGTGAAATAAAAGCTGCTCCTCCATTTATTTTAAAGCTGATAAATCCCGCCACTTTTTTATTATCAAATGCTGCAAATGAATGTTTTTTCTCATTGTATTTATACCCTCTTTCTTCGTTGAATTTTTTCCATTCACTTTTTGTGAATTTATCTATGTTCTTATTTTTGCTATTTACTTTTATTATTTTCATATTTTATGCTTCTTTAGTAATTTATTTAATTCTTTAATTAAGTCTGTTCTCCAATCATCTTTTAATTGTGTTCTTATTAATTTAACAATTTCTTTGTCTTCCCTAAATAATTTTTTATTTAACAAGATTTTACATTTTTCCAGAATTTCATAATCTTTGTCAGTAGAGAGAACATATCTTTCTTTTTCTTTTTTACTAATATTTAATTTTTTAGTAAGAGCCTTTTTCTTATTTTTTATTATCTTTTGGTATTCTTTATCATTTTCTAAAGCTCTTCTTAATTTATGCCCCCTATATCCTAATTGTATGTAAAAATCTTCTATCACATTTAGAGCCCTGTTTCTTGATTTTCTCATTTTTCAAACATTTCCATGGCATTTTTAATTCGTGTCTTTACCGGAAGAGTAAGATTAAGATTTATATCAGATATTCCTGACTGCCCTGCATATTCTGCAAGCTCCCATATTGTTATTCCTAGTAATCTTGCTGTCTGCTGCATGCTCAACCCGTGCTCATAAATTCTGCCCGCCTTGTTGATTTCAGCTTTCCTGAAAACATCCTGGATATTTTTTTTAAGGTCTCCTGACAGATTGCTGATTTCTCTTCTTATGCATTTAAGCTGGCTTTGGAAGTATTCTTCCTGTCCATTTTCCAATGAAAAAATAGCCCGGTCTATGCAAATCATAAAATTTTTGAAAAATCTCTGCCAATTTTTGTATTTTTGATATGATTTTCTTTCAATCAGCTTGCTTAGGGCATAGACAAGAACTGCAACAGCAATATTATCTGTATCTCTGTATATTGAAGCAGAATGAAGCGTCTGATTTGAGAGTATCTTTAGCGAGATGCTGTCTCTTTTTTTCACTGCCTCTTTTGTCTCTCTTAAAATTCTGAGAATATTCTCTTTTTCCTGCATCTTAGAAAAAAGAAGCATAGTTATTTAAATATTCTCTTTCTCTCTCAAAGAGACACAGAACAAAAATGAAAATAATAGTTGACACAAATTTTATATTAACTTGCGTGAAGCAGAAGATTGACTTGTTTTCCCAATTAGAAGAGATTTTTCCTCTGCCGGAAATCATTATTCCATTTCGAGTAATAAATGAGCTTGAAAGCCTGAAGAAGAGCAGGGAGATAAAAATTCAGGAGAGAGGGGCTGCAGATGTTTCCCTGCAGATATTAAGAAAGAAAAAGCCGAGACTTGAGAACCTTGGAGAAAATGTGGACAATTCTATTGTTAATTATGCGCTGAAAAACAAGGATGTTGTTGTGGCAACTTTAGACAGGGGGATAATAAGAAGGCTGAAAAGCAAAGCCGGGCTTTTGACAATAAGAAACAGGAAAAGGGTTGCTTTAGTATAAATCATTCATTGGTGCATAAGCGGTTGGTAAAGTCAAGTGATTAGGATATACTCTTGTTATAGGTTTCTTATTTGAAAAGATTATGTTTTTCTTCCTTTAATCCTTTTAATCTTCTTTTTTAAATTAAGTATATCTTTTTCTTTCCTTATTTTATTTCTGATTTTCTCTTTATCTTTCATCAGTTTTTCTTTTTCTTTCCCTAAATACTCTTCCGCCTTTTCAACTTTAGCCAAATCCCTCTCTAACTTTGTCAACTTTGGACTGGATAATTCCATTTTTTCAGTTTTCATCTCCTTTTTATATTCTCATAATGAATTCTTTATTTATATACTTAACTTTTTAACTTTTCTAAAATTTCTTTATCAATAATTACTATTTCACTAACATTTTTAACCTGTTTGTAATTAATAACAATTCCCTTTTTCTCAAACCTATATTTTTTATCTATCTTTATTTTCAGGCTGTCAATTTTGTTTTCTCCTAAAATTATATCCTTAATCTGTCCAACATAAAATCCAGAGTCTGTATAAACTTTCTTTTTAATCAAACCTTTAAGACTATTTTCAGGATATTTATTTCTCTTTATTATCTCTATTTTTTCAACAATCTTTGTTCTATAAACAAAAATTAATAATCCCAACACCCCAATAATTAAGATAATCCCAAAAGCACTCCAATAATAAGTAACTGCACTTGCACTTCCAATAGCAAAGCCAGTTATTTTATTTCCATTAATAAACAAAAATCCAATTAACATAAAACCAGCAAGAATCATTAAGAAATGTTTGCCTCTAATTTTTTTCAAATTTTGTTTAATCTTATTCCTATATTCTTCATGGGTTTGTGTTTTTTCTGTTTTTCTTCTTGTTATTTTAAATCTTCTTAGGAATTTAACTAAAATTAAAATAAGCAATACCAAAAATATTCCTGTAACTCCATAAACTAAATACATCCAATTAAAATCACCTATATGAAAAGACGCACATTCTTCTTCAGATAAAACTTCAAAAGTTTCTCCTGCTACGGCAGTTTTATTCCCTGAATAAGTTATTTCAGCATATAATCTATAAGTTCCTTCGGGAGTAGAGTCTGGAATTTTCATCTCAATATCAAAATTGGTAGATTTTTCAACTGCCCTTGTATCTTTTAATTCAGCAATCAGTTTATTATTTTCATCGATTATCCAATAAGTCATAAATGCATCAAGTAATTCTACTTTTGCATAATTCTCGAGTTTTATATTTGCTTTAATTTTATTTTCAGAACAAATTTTTTTATATTTGTCTTCTAACGATAGATAGATATCAAATAAAGGTTCTTTTGGTCCAAGATATTCGCATTTTTGAGTTTGGTTTGGTATTCCTTCTGTGCCCTTGCAACTTCCTTTATTCATACATATTCTTTCCTGAGTACCTGATTCTGGGCATATTGAAGGAAACCAGTTTGTGCATTGCCAGTCATAATAACAAGCTGCTCCTCCGCCCCCTCCGCCAGGACTCGGAGTTACAGGACAAGCCCCGCAATCACCAGAACAGGAAGAGCATGTTTCTCCATTATTGCAGATTCCATCTCCGCAATATAAAGAGAGGGTTGTTGTTCCAGTATAGTTCCCAGAACCATAAATCCCTTCTCCGTAACTCCTTGCATAAACTAAAGGAGTTAAAACTAAAGAAATTATTAATGCAAGAAAAATAAGTTTTTTTTTACTCAACATCTTAATAATTCCACCCGCCACCTGTATTGATATTTAATGTGCATCCTGAGGCAATAGTGATATATTGATTAGTCCCTGTAAAAGCCCATCTACCATTATTATTAAAAGTCAAGGTTCCTGTTCCTGTTATAGTTATGTTATTTCCACTGCCTATTGTTTGTGTTGTTGAGAAAACACAATTATCTGCGCAATTCAAAGCCCAGTTTCCGCTTCCAGAATAAGTGCAGGTGTCTGCACTTGCATTAACTGTATAACTCCTTGTCTCAGAAGCATTATACAAGTTGCTTGTGCCATTTCCCCAAGAATGCCATTTATAAGAATATGTTCCCGCAGAAGTGAAAGCATAAGAAGCATTGTAAACATTAGAAGTTAAATTTGTTGCAGTATAGTTTTGATTATTTATTTCCAATAAAACAGTTCCATTTGTATTTTCAATTGTTACATTAAACAACCCTGTTCCACTTCCAACAAGAGAAGCATTATTGTCATAATAATTTGAGAATATTGGATATGAGGTGTCAGATGCTTGAGCTTCTTCATTGCCAACTATTACATAAGTCCCCTGATTTACAACTATCTGATAAGACATATTTATCCAATCTGCACTCCTTTGGATGTTTGAAACACGAACTTCATCCATTGTTCCGTTATAGTAGATTGCTCTTCCAGGCCTTAAATCTCCTAATGTGAATAAACTCGACATATTTGATGAAGAAGCAGTCTCGTTTTTTATCTTAGTCCCATTAACATAAATAATTGCTTCTGAACTCTTCATAGAAGTTGCAGCAACATAATAATACTGGGTTGTTGTCAAGATTATATTGTCTGACTTAATGAATGATGTTGATGACGACTGAAATGTAGAAAACCAAATATTTTTTCCATGTTGAGTCAGCCAGTCATAGGGGCCACTGCTGGGATCAGCAGCAATGCCAATTATAGTCTGTCCATACTTATCTATATCTCCAGATCCATTTGTGATATACTCTGGTTTTATCCACGCCTCTAAGGTATAATTGTTAGTTATATTATTCTTTCCAGAAGTAAGACTTTTAGATTTAATATTATCATTTGAAAAATACTGGGCATTTCCGATTATTCCTGAAATTTGAGCAGGTCCGTTTGAAGCAGATTTTGTCCCATTTCTGGAATTTAATGTGCTGTCAACAATATAGGTTGCATTCAAATCTTGCATATGAAATACCGCAAGATAATTACTATCCCAAACACCTGTTTTGTTCTCACCATTAGTTGCACCAGAATTATTGTAATACATACAAATTGAATATACTCCTGCTAAAAAAACAGGAATTCTTAGCCAAATATCTGCTTTAGAAGAAGTGTAATTTTCTAATTCATAATCTAAACTAATTCCTCCTTCAGATGCACAGCTTCCATTAATGAATCTCAAGTCATCATAATCCCCTTGCATAGTTTCATTATAGATTATATTAAGATAAACAGGAAAATTGTTTAGTGTTGTTGAACCTGTATTAGTTATATTTATTTCTTTTCTGTAATTCCAACTAGAATTCCACCAATCTGCACTCGCAAGTGGGAGAAAAAAGATGAAGAATATAAAACAAAATAGAACTATAAAAAACATTTTTTTCATCTTATGTCACCTTTATAATCAATGCAGAACCATTCCAGTACATCATAGCGTTTCCCATTTTTATGCCTTGGTTATTTGAATTAAAAGTTAAGTTATTGCTAAAATTATAATTCCCCGTACCAAAATTTCCTGCACTTATATTTTCAGCAGCATGAGTGTGCAAGTTAGCTGTTCCTAATTTTGTATCAACTTCGCTTTCTGTGTAAAACAAACTTGTTAGCCAACTCACCAATATATTTAATGTTCCCCCATCATCCTGCATCTGAGTTGTATTTATAGTATCCATATTATCCCAAAAATTAGATTTATTTGTGTAATTCGCAGCGACATAACCTGCGTAAGTTGCGTTGTATGTTGAGCTCCAGATAGAATTATATGTGTCATAAATTGTTTTATTTGCTGCAGTTGTTTGATTGTAATTCCATTCTATTCCTGCATATAAAGTATCTGTCAAAGACTGATTGAATGATGCATTTCCTCCTGAAATTCCATCAATTCTCGAAGACAAACTTGTATTGATTCCTGATGCATAATCAATTGCAGGAGTTGTCTGATTATAACTCCAAGTTGCATAAGTTGCATTGTAAGTTGAACTCCAACTTTCATTGAAAGAATCAACATCTGTCTTGTTGTAATAATTAGGTTTGTCTGCGCTCCAGTTTCCAACTGCTCCAACAAGATTTGCTATTTTCAAGAATGTTGCCTCAATCCACGAAGCAGTTGATTGATTCACAGAATCAGTATATGCATTTGCAGGAATTGTCTGATTGTAATTCCATTCTATTCCTGCATATAAAGTATCTGTCAAAGACTGATTGAATGATGCATTTCCTCCTGAAATTCCATCAATTCTCGAAGACAAACTTGTATTGATTCCTGATGCATAATCAATTGCAGGAGTTGTCTGATTATAACTCCAAGTTGCATAAGTTGCATTGTAAGTTGAACTCCAACTTTCATTGAAAGAATCAACATCTGTCTTGTTGTAATAATTAGGTTTGTCTGCGCTCCAGTTTCCAACTGCTCCAACAAGATTTGCTATTTTCAAGAATGTTGCCTCAATCCACGAAGCAGTTGATTGATTCACAGAATCAGTATATGCATTTGCAGGAATTGTCTGATTGTAATTCCATTCTATTCCTGCATATAAAGTATCTGTCAAAGACTGATTGAATGATGCATTTCCTCCTGAAATTCCA
>Ga0194125_10007063_pt1 | contig 16315 bp, 10 predicted proteins | sample TA2KigC250mmetaG_FD_148626 | JGI IMG/M metagenome (GOLD analysis project Ga0194125, IMG submission 148626) | Freshwater microbial communities from Lake Tanganyika, Tanzania - TA2015034 Kigoma Deep Cast 250m | ecosystem: Environmental > Aquatic > Freshwater > Lake | place: Tanzania: Lake... | reverse complement strand
CGCGAGAAGAGCTGGCGCAAGGACATCCAGGCCTGGCTCGACAACCCCGCGCCGCTGCACCTCGCGCGCGGCCATGAGTACGCGGCCTCGATCATCAACGCCTGGCAGGGCGGCGAGCCGTTCGAGTTCAACGGTAACGTGCCCAACACGCAGATCATCACCAACCTCCCGCCGAACTGCTGCGTCGAGGTGCCCGTCTTCGCCAGCCGCCGCGCGCTGAACGCGGTGCACGTCGGCGACCTCCCGCCGCAGTGCCAGCCGCTCACCGCGATCTCCGTCGCCTCCGAGGAACTCGCCGTCGAGGCCGCGATCACCGGCGACCCGGAGCTGGTCTACCAGGCGATCTGCTACGATCCGCTCACCGCGGCCGTCCTCTCTCTCGGCGAGATCAAGCAGATGGTCAAGGCGATGCTGAAGAAGCACCAGCCGCACCTGCCGCAGTTCAAGAGCATCACGTGGTAGGGAGGGGCCGAACACTCTTGCCCGTCGACCGACAGCAACCAGCAGTGGGGCGGGCGTTCTTGCCCGCCAACGTACGTGAAGCAGCAGTGGGGCGGGCATTCTTGCCCGCCAACGGACGTGAAGCAGCAGTGGGGCGGGCATTCTTGCCCGCCAACAGACGTGAAGCAGCAGTGGGGCGGGCATTCCTGCCCGCCAACGCTGATGTTCGCTCAACGCAACAGCGGCGGCCATGAATGGCCGCCCCACGACTAAGGGGGTGTGGAAGTGGGTACGCAGACAGAGATCAGCGAGTTCGCTAAGCGCCAGCGACGTCTCCCTCACCATGAGGAGCCCGGAGCAACGTACTTTCTGCGCTTCTCGCTGTTGCGCCGCTCGCTGGTCGATCTCACGCGCCCCGACATCGCCCCCATCGTGGTCAGCGCCCTGCGGTTTCACGACAACGCCCGCTACTGGCTCTACGACTACACGGTCATGCCGGAGCACGTGCACGTCATCCTCAAGCCGCTTGTGCGAGATGGGAAGACCGAACGGCTCCACCGCATTACCGGCGCTCTGAAGGGGTTCATGGCGTACCGGATCAACCGCGTGATCGGCCGCCGAGGGGCGCTCTGGCAGGACGAAACCTACAGCCAGATCATCCACAGCCGACGGGAGTATGAGGCGTTAGCCCACTACATCCTCGAGAACCCGCGCGTCAGGGGCCTCGTCGAGGAGCCCACCGACTGGCCGTGGTGGGGACGGGGCTCCGGCGACGGGCCCTGACCTCGCACACCACCCCCGCCCGGTTGTGGGGCGGGCATTCTTGCCCGCCGACGTTCGCCAACGGCGGCGGCCACGAATGGCCGCCCCACTACACAGAAGGAGTCGCGGTGGGGCGGGCATTCTTGCCCGCCGACGTTCGCCAACGGCGGCGGCCACAAATGGCCGCCCCACTACACAGAAGGAGTCGCAGTGGGGCGGGCATTCCTGCCCGCCGGCGTTTACGCTCACTCCGCGCAACGGCGGCGGCCACGAATGGCCGCCCCACTACACAGAAGGAGTCGCAGTGGGGCGGGCATTCTTGCCCGCCGACGTTCACGCTCACTCCGCGCAACGGCGGCGGCCACGAATGGCCGCCCCACTACACAGAAGGAGTCGCAGTGGGGCGGGCATTCCTGCCCGCCGACGTTCACGCTCACTCCGCGCAACGGCGGCGGCCACGAATGGCCGCCCCACTACACGGAAGGAGTCGCAGTGGGGCGGGCATTCTTGCCCGCCAACGCTGATGTTCGCTCAACGCAACAGCGGCGGCCATGAATGGCCGCCCCACTACACGGAAGGAGTCGCAGTGGGGCGGGCATTCTTGCCCGCCGACGTTCGCCAACGGCGGCGGCCACGAATGGCCGCCCCACTACACGGAAGGAGTCGCGGTGTGGCGGGCATTCCCGCCCGCCGACGGTGACCCCCATGCGGATCCTGCTCCTCGCCGCCTTGCTGACACTCCCGGCCATCGGCCAGGAGGGCGCGCCCTCTCCCAACCTCGTCGCCAACCCCGACCTCTCCGAGGGCGTCTATGGCCCCTCGCGTTGGGGGCTGAACCAGCGCGACGAGCGGCGCGTGGACTGGCTCCAGTCTGCCGATGGGAAGGAGTTCGCGCTGCGCCTGCAGGGGAGCGGCGAGGACTGGGCCGGCGCAACAAGCCAGGCCGTCCCGGCGAAGCCCGGCGAGAAGCTCACCGTCGCCGCGTGGATTCGCAGCGATGACAAGGCGACCGATCGCGACCGGCTGTTCGTCCGCTTCTTCGGCGAGACCGGCTTCCTTAGACAGCAGGGCCCGCCGATTCCAACCGGCGCGCAGGAGTGGCTGCTCGTCAGCGGGACGGTGGCCGTGCCCGATGGGGCGAGCCGCGCGGACGTATCCCTGCAGATCTGGTCGGCGGGCACCGTGTGGCTGCGTTCGGCAGGGCTCTTCCGCGGCGAGGGCGTCCCGGCGGGCGCCCTGCCCCAACCGCAAACCAAGGAGTATGTCCCGGTGGAACTGCCACGTGGCAAGCCGGCCGATTCAGACGCGAACGGCCTACCGGACGCTCTCGAACAGGCTCTCGGGATCACCGCCGCCGACGCTGCGAAGAGCACGCGCCTCACTCGCCCGAAGAACACGAGCTTCCAGACGCCGACCGGCTACCGCGAGGACAATGACCTGAAGGTGGACATCGTCATCGTCGCCGGCAACGCGGAGCAGGACCTGCGCTCGTGGCGCGACTTCGGCTATGAGCCGCACTGCATGGGCGGCTTCCGCGACGGTCCGGCGTATGTGGAGAAGAACCCGGGTGAGCCGCAGATGGATGCTGCCGGGACGGCGCTGACGTGCGGGCCGGGCAGCTACTACCTCGTGCCGACCGCCCAGCGCCGACAGATCATGGCGCGCTACTTCGCCGACGCGATCCGCCACGGCTCCCGCGCCGCCTGCCCCGAGGAGCCGGAGTTCTTCAACCGCGCGGGCTACAGCCCGGCCTTCAGGGCCGAGTGGCAGCAGGCCTATGGCGAGCCCTGGCAGGACCAGACCTCCTCCGTGGACGCGCGCCTGAAGTCCGAGCGCCTGAAGGCCGGCCTTGAGCAGCAGCTCCTCACCGACATCTACCAGGCCGCGCGCGAGGCTGACCCCCAGGCGAAGCGGTTCCTCCTCGCCCACAGCCCTCTCAACTACACCGCCTGGGGCATCACCTTCGCCCACTGCGCGATGCTGCGCACCGGCCTGGTGGACGAGATGGTCGCCCAGGTGTGGACCGGCACCGCGCGCTCCGCCGTGACGCATCAGGGCCGCACGGCGGAGCGGACCTTCGAGAATGGCTTCCTGGAGTACAGCTCCTCCTGGAACCTCGCACGGGGGCTCAACGTGCCGGTCTGGTTCCTGATGGACCCGCTCGAAGACAACCCGGACCGCACGATGGCGGACTACCACGACAACTACGAGCGCACGCTCGCCGCGTCGCTCATGTTCCCCGAGGTCACGCGCTTCGAGGTGATGCCCTGGCCCACTCGCATCTTCGGCCGCGTGCCCGACGACTTCGCCACCGAGATCACCAGCGTCATCCGCGTCCTCACCGACATGGCGACTTGCTCCCCTCTCCCTTCAGGAGAGGGGCCGGGGGTGAGGCCGCCTCTCTCCCCTCTCCCTTCAGGAGAGGGGCCGGGGGTGAGGCCGCCTTTCTCCCCTCTCCCTTCAGGAGAGGGGCCGGGGGTGAGGCACATCGAGTGGGACTGCGGCACCCAGGGCATCGCGACGTTCCTCGCCGACTCCGCGATGTTCCAGCGCGGCGCGCCGGGCGCGAGTGACATGGACGACGTCTACGGCCTCTGCTTGCCGCTCCTGATGCGCGGGGTTCCCGTACAGATCGCGCACCTGGACCGCGTGACCGATCCCGACTACCTGGCTCCCTACCACACCGTTCTCGTGTCCTACGACGCGATGAAGCCACAATCCGCGGCGACGAACGAGGCCCTCGCGCAGTGGGTGCGTGACGGCGGCTCGCTGCTGGTCTGCGGCGGGGATGACGCCTACTGCGACGCGAACGAGTGGTGGCGTCAGGCCGGTTTCCACGGCCCGACCGAGCACCTGCTGTCTCTCCTCGGCTTCGAGACGAAGGGCCGGCGCATCTCACAGGGCTCGGGGGCCCCGTGGAAAGTCGTTGCGGAGACGGACTACCGCGGCCGGATGCTGGAGAACCGCAGGATCGAGGAGATCGACCTCACGCCGTTCCTGCGGGACTCTGACGCCGCCTACGTGAAGCTCGAGGATACGCTCCCGGAGGACGGTTGGGGCCCGCTGATCTCCGGCTTCGAGATCGAGGGAATGCGCGACGGGAAGCCCGTGAAGGAGTCCGTTGCCCCGGGCTCGCCTCGTGAGGCCGAACTCATCTACCACGATGCCGGCTCGCTGCTCACCGACGCCCAGCCGCCCGCGCGCTTCGCCGACGCGCGGTGGTTCGTCGTCTACCGCCTCCCGTTCGACCGCGGTTCGCGTGCGACGTTGCGCATCGACATCGGCAATCAGTACCGCATCCTCGTCTGCGCGGCCCCGCCGGACCGCGTGCGGTCCTTCCGCGGGGGGAGCTGGCCCGGCGCACGCGACCTCTGGACCGTGCCGGTGAACCAGTCCTTCGTCACCTATGACGCCTCCGGCGCCGAGGTGCTCCTGTCCGACGGCAAGGACGCGCTGCTGCAGGAGAAGCGCGTCGGCCAGGGGCGGGTGCTCCACTGCGGCCTCTCGGGCCGGCACTTCACCGCCTCCCAAACGGGTGACCGCCAGCTCCGCGCGCTCGCCGAGCGCCTCACCGAAGCCGCCGGCCGGCAGTACACGGAGAAGCCCTACCTGAAGCTCCGCCGCGGGGCGTACGTGATCGCGAAGACGTTCGGCGGCGCGCTCTCGCTTCCCGACCGCTATGTTGACGTGCTCAAGCCCGACCTGCCCGTCGTCAGCGATGTCGCCCTCCCTCCGGACAGCGTCGCGGTCCTGAGGGCGGTGCCACCTGCCGACCGCCCGACGATCCTCCATTGCTCCTCGTGCGTCGAGTGGAGCAGCGAGCAGCCCTCGCGGACCCGCCTGATCGTCTCCGACGCACAGGGCATCAAGGGCTCCTGCCGGATCGCGACCGCGGGGAGGTCGGCGGCCGACATCCGCGCAACCTCTGCGACCGGCGACCCGGTGGACGTATCGGTGCAGCGCGGCGACGCAACGCTCCTTCTGCGCTACGACAACCAACCCAGCGGAATCGCCGTGGACATCCGCTGGAATTCAGGGACATGAGGTAGCTGCAAGACGCAGCGCGCTGTTCGGGACTGTCCCGTTTCCTGCCCCCCAAGGGCAGGAAACGAGGACTGTCCCTTGTTGGCGTTGGCGTCGTGCCACTGTCTCACATGACCCAATTCGCGTCGTCTGCGAATTGGGATCGTGTCCCTGAATTCCAGCCTCGGGGTGCGGAGGTCTGCAATGGTCACGCGCGCGATGGTCGCACTGACGTTGCTGGTCCTCCTGACTGCCGTTGCCGCTGCGCAGACGTTGGAGTCGGACTTCCAGGAGCAGTTGACGCAGTTCCACAAGGCCACGACGCTCGACGCCTACAAGGAGGTCGGGACGCGCGACCTGGCGTGGGACGGCGCGGCTCTCAAGCTGCTGTGGGCCTACTGGCCGATGCTCGGCGGCACGGTCGATGATGCGGGCCGTCAGAAGCTCCTCGACGCGGCCAAGCCGCTGCAGACGACCGGCTGCACCGATCCGCTGGTGCAGTACGTGGTGTCGGTGGCCTATCGCATGAACGGCGACGCCGTCGAGGGCGAGAAGTGGCTGCGGCAAGCCGTGGAGGGATACCGCACGAGCCGCTATCCGAAGGCGCGCGCGTGGTGGGCGCCCGAGCGCCTCGCTGAGTTCTGCCGCCACGCGGAAGGGGACAAGCAACAGGAGACCGCGCAGTGGGAGAAGCTGAGCGCCGAGTGGCTGGCCCAGGCAGCCGGCGAACCGGCCGTCACCGGCGGGATGCAGCGCGCCTTCTGGGCCGACCTCCAGCCGACCGTCCTCGACGACAACGCCTGCAAGCCCGATGAGTTGGTGGCGGCGCTTCTGGACACGCCGGGCGCGGACCCCTGGCTGGCCCACATCGCCGCCGGGGAGCGCAACATCAACCTCGCCTGGCGGGCGCGCACCGACAAGGCTGGCTACGAGGTCACCCCCGAGCAGTGGGAGGGCTTTGAGAAGCACCTGAAGATCGCCCGGCAGCACCTCGTGCAAGCGTGGAAGCTGCATCCCGAGTACCCAGAGGCCCCCAGCCGCATGATTACCGTGGTGATGGGGGCCGGCGAGGATCAGGGCGCGGAAGCGACCTCGACCCGTGGGTGGTTCGACCGCGCGGTGAAGGCGCAGTTCGACTACGCCCCGGCCTACAGCTCCTATGCCTGGAGCCTGCGCCCGCGTTGGGGCGGGAGCTACGAGGAGATGGTCGCCTTCGGCCTGGAGTGCCTCAACACCGGCCGCTTCGACACGAGGGTGCCGGCCTACTTCTGGAAGGCCCTCCACGACGCTTCCATCCATGAGTCGTACCCGGAGGTCTGGCGAGACGAGGGCGCATATGCGAACGTGGTCCGGTACTTCGAGGCGCTGCTGGCCCGGCCTCCGGGCACCGGGCGGTCGCCCGAGGCCCTCAGGACCCTCTGGCTCGGAGCCGCCTCCCAGGCCCGCCAGTACGACGAAGTGCTGCGCCTCGCCGGGGAGCTTGGGGATCGGATCGACCTGGAGGCGTTCCGCAAGGAGTTCGAGTGCGAGGCCCCCTTGGCCATCAGCGAGGCCCGGGCCGCCACGGGCCCCCTCGGTGCCGACGTGCGGAAGGCCATCAAGCTCTGCGACGACGACGACATCAAGGCGGCCGCGGCCGCCTTCAATGAGCTTCTGGCCCGGAACCAGGACCCCCAGGTCCGCCCCTACCTGCGCAACCGCGCCGAGACCCTCCGCGTCGAGAACGCGCTCGAGGGGACCGAGTGGGTCAGCCTCCAGCCGCCGGAGGACTTCGCGGGCTTCGGCCTCTCCGGCGGCCTCTGGAAGGTTGCCGATGATGGCTCGGTCAGCATCACAATGCCGGCCGACCTCGGGTGGTGGATCACGTGCGAGGCGAGGATTCGGGGCGACTACGAGCTGCGCGGCGAGTTCGACCTCGACTCCACTCGGGACGACGTCGGCGCGGGCATGGCCCTCACCTACATCGCCGGGTGGTGGCCCGGCTACAGCGCCTTCGGGCTGTACACCGGCGTGCACTCCGAGAAGATGGCCGCCGGCCTGCTCCAGGACCGCACCGCTGCTCCGCCCCTGGCGCACAACACCTTCCTCGTCCGCGTTCGTGATCGGAAGGCCGACGGCTTCATCAACGACAAGCAGTTCCTCGCCGGCGTCGAGCTGGCCGAAGGCTGGGGCACGCCGTGGGGCCCGACGCACATCGCCTTCTACGCCGTCAAGACCGGCGGCCCCGAGGCCACCGTCCGCTTCTCGAACGTCGAGATACGAGGGCTACGCTAGGCTTGTCTTCGCTCATCTCACGGGGGACCCTATCGTGTCACGCTACCGCTTCGTGCCGTGTGTCCTGCTCCTGGCCGCACTTGCCGTCAGCGTCCCCGCTCAGACCCTCGAGGACGCCTACCGCGAGGCCATGGCGAAGTGCGAGGAAGCGAAGCAGAAGGGCGACTACCCGGCCATGGCCGCGGCGATCCGCCAGGCGCTGAAGTACGGGCCGGGCGACGAGTACGCCTGGCGCAGCCTCGCATGGGCGCTGCACCACTCCGGCGAGTGGGAGGACTCCCTCGCGGTTGCCCGGGAGAATGTGAAGCGCAACGGGGCGGGCGGCTGGTCGCTGGAGCAGCTCGCCGAGTCGTACATGGGCGCCGGCGACTGGGCCGCGGCCAGGGCGACGCTCGACCAGATCGCCGCGCTGCCGCCGGACACGCTGGGCAGCTCGGTCGGCGCCATTCAGGGCACGCGCCAGCGCCTGCTGGACCTCACCGGCCAGCGCCGCTACGAGCTGCACTGGACGAAGGTGGACCTCGGCCAGGGCGGCCCGGACCAGAAGCCGGCGCGCCTGCTCATGCCGCGCTGGGGCGATCCCCGCCAGACCTTCGAGTTCGTCGTCACGAACGCCGTCTCATACGAGCGCGTGAGTGTCGGGCCGCGCGACTTCATCGACGTGGTCCAGAAGCCCGGCGAGCCGTTCGAGATCAATGCCACGGTGACGATCCGCGGCTTCGCGCTCGGGCACGCCGCCTTGGACCGCGCGACCACCTTCGGCGTACCCGACGAGGCGAGGAGCTGTCTCGGGCCCTTCCGTCACGGGGACCCCATCGACCCCGCCTCGCCGCTCTGCGCGCGCATCGCCGGCTTCTCCGCGAGCCTCACCATGGCGCGCACAGTCCGGAACCTGCTGGACTGGATGCACACGAACATGAAGTACGCGGACACGAAGAACCGCACTCTGGATGACATCCTCGCCGGCGGCGAGGGGGTCTGCCATCAGCAGTGCATGGCCTTCACGGCGCTCTGCCGGGCCGCCGGGATCCCGGCGCGCGTCGCGCACGGTGTGGTGCTAAACGGCGAGGGCGAGTTCACGGACAACGCCGGCAGCCATGGTTGGGCGTCGGTCTACATCGACACCCTCGGCTGGGTGCCCGTCGAGCCGCTGGACCACACCTCGCTGGCCCTCTTCGGCCGCTCGAACTACCTGCTGACCGACTATGCCAACGGGACCGCCGAGGACAACCACTTCGACTACACCTCGATCCAGGGCTTCCACTGCGACGGCAAGGTCCTGGCCATCGAGCCGCAAGGATAGCGTGCCGTCCCCTGGGAGCGCCGGCACCCTTGCCGGCCGCGGTGGGCCGTTCGGGACTGTCCCGTTTCCTGCCCGCTGGGGCAGGAAACGAGGACTGTCCATTGTTGGCGGTGGCGCCTCCAGACTCCGCCCTCGTCCGCAATGCCGTAGCCGTCCACCTGGGAGCGCGGGCGTCCCGCCGGCTGCTGTGGCCAGGACGTTTCTCGCCATACACGTCCCGAAGCCGGAGAGCGACCCATGCTCCACGACCTGACCCTTTGCTGCCTCGCCGGGCTCCTGCTCCTCTCCCTTCATCTCCCGGCCTGGGGCGCGGCTCGGACGCCTCAGGAACTCGCCCGCGCACGCCGTTGGTCTGACGAGCACTTCCGCCGGGCGCGCCGCGCCTCTATCCCGACGCCCGAGCCCCAACCAGGCCTGTTGGTCCTCGCCAACCACGACCGCGTCCTCATCAACGGCCGCCCCGACGGGCGTCCGCTGCAGATCGCCGACACGAAGTTCGCTCACGGCCTCTTGTGCCATGCCGTCAGCAAGGTCGTCGTTCAGTTGCCGTCGCCCGGCCGCACGTTCCGGGCCACGGTCGGCGTGGACACGAACGCCGGCGGCGGCAGCATCGTGTTCAGCGCCAAGGTCGGCTCCGCCGAGGCCTTCCGCAGCGAGGTGATGCACTGTGGAGAGCCCGGCGTGCCCGTCGAGGTGGACCTCGCCGGCGCACGGGAGTTCACCATCGAGGCGGGCGACGCGGGGGATGGCATTGCGTGCGACCATGCGGACTGGGCGGAGGCGCGCGTGACCCTCATGGATGGTACCGAAGTGCGCCTCTGCGACCTCCCGCTCCTCACTCCCCAACCTCGCCCGCGCACGGCCGTCGCTCCGCCGTTCCCGTTCGTCTACGACGGCCGCCACTCCGACGAGCTGCTCGCGGGCTGGCGCTTCACTGAGGAAATCCGGGACATGACCCAATTCGCGCCGTCTGCGAATTGGGATCGTGTCCCGGATTTCCGGCCGGACTCCCGCGGATCCCGCCGCCGCACCCAGACCTACACCGACCCCGCGACCGGCCTCGAACTCCGCTGCGCCATCGTCGAGTACGCCGACTTCCCGGTCGTTGAGTGGACGCTGCACTTCCGGAACACCGGCAGCGCGGACGCACCGATCCTGCAGGACATCCAGGCCCTCGACACGCGCTTCGGCCGCCCCACCGACGGATTCGTCCTCCACCACAATGTCGGCAGCCCCTGCCAGCCCAACGACTACGAGCCCCTCACCACGCCGCTGGCGCCCGATGCTCAGTTCCGCCTCTCCGCCGCCGGGGGCCGACCGACGAACAGCGACCTGTGCTACTTCAGCCTGGACTCCGGCAGCGAGGGGGAGATCATCGCGCTGGGCTGGCCCGGCCAGTGGGCGGCGCAGTTCACGCGCGATGGTTCCGAGGCCGTGCGCGTCACCGCCGGGCAGGAACTCACCCACTTCCGCCTGCATCCCGGTGAGGAGGTGCGGACGCCCCTCGTCGCGCTGCAGTTCTGGCAGGGCGGCGACGCGGTCCGCGCGCAGAACCTCTGGCGGCAGTGGATGATCGCCCACAACCTCCCGCGCCCGGGCGGGAAGCCGGTCCCGCAGCACTACGGCGCGTGCTTCGGCAACCTGCAGCCCCGCGCCGACGAGGAGCTGGCGGTCATCGACGGCTTCGCGCGGGAGGGGGTGAAGCTCGACTTCTGGTTCCTCGACGCGGGCTGGTACCCCGATCAGGGCGGGTGGTGGAACGTTGGCACGTGGGAGCCCGACCCCGAGCGCTTCCCGCGCGGCGTGCGCGAGGTCTCCGACCGCGCTCACGCCCACGGGATGCAGTTTGTCCTCTGGTTCGAGCCCGAGCGCGTGGCCGCTGGGTCATGGATGGCGCAGAACCACCCGGAGTGGGTACTCGGCGGCGCGGGCGGCGGACTGCTGAACCTCGGCGATCCCGCGGCCTGGCAGTGGGTTCTGGACCGCATGGACAGCCTGATTGCCTCGCAGGGGGTCGATGTGTACCGCCAGGACTTCAACATCGACCCCCTGCCTTACTGGCGCGGCAACGACGCGGAGGACCGTCAGGGGATCACCGAGATCAAGCATGTGACGGGCTATCTGGCCCTGTGGGACGAACTCCTGCGGCGGCATCCGGGGTTGTGGATCGACACCTGCGCCAGTGGGGGGCGACGCAACGACCTGGAGACGCTCCGCCGTTCGGTTCCGCTCCTGCGATCGGACTACTGGAACGACCCCGTGGCGCAGCAGGCCCAGACGATGGGTCTTGCGCCGTGGATGCCCTACTTCGGCTCCGGCATGAGCACGAGCGACCTCTACTGGTTCCGCAGCTGCATCTTCCCGGCTTCCCGCATCGGCTGGGACGCCCGCGACCCCAACCTCGACTACGCCTTCCTCAAGCGGATGATCGACGAGTGCCACCTCGTCCAGCAGTACCTGATGGGCGACTTCTACCCGCTGACCCCCTACAGCCTCGCCAACGACGTCTGGCTGGCCTGGCAGCTTCATCGTCCCGATCTCGACGCGGGAGTCGTTCAGGCCTTCCGCCGCGCCGACTGCCCGGAGGACGCGATCACCCTCCGCCTCCATGGCCTGAACCCGCACGCCCGCTACACGATCACCGACCTTGATGACCCCACTCCGCAGGAGTTCACGGGCCAGGCCCTGATGACGGACGGCCTGCCCCTCACTGCCTCTGCCAGGCCGGCAGCCCTCCTGCTGCGCTACGAACTCCAGGGACCACGCTGAGGCCTACAGCGGCTCGATGAACTCCAGACTCGGCGGCCCGGCGAGGGCCTCCCCGATCTTCCCGACGAACGCCTGGAAGTGCGGTGTTGCCATGTGCGCGTCGAGCGCCTCCTGGCTCTCCCACTCCTCGAGCACGAGGAGTGCCGCGGGATCCTCCTTGGCGCGGCAGGGCTCATAGCGGATGCACCCGGCCTCGGCGCGGCTGGGTCCTGCCAGCTCCTTCAGCGCCTCGGCGACGAACTCTTCCTGTCCCGGCTTGACCTGAAGGCGTGCAATCAGCTTGACCATCGGCTGCTCCTCCCTCCGGGGAATGGGACGGAGGCGTTTTCCAGACGCACCGGGGAATGCCTCCGTCCCATTCCCCGGGCGGTTGCGTCGGCTTGCTCCTGACAGGCCTTTGTGCTACACTTTGGGCTGGCAAACCTACCGCGTCGGGAGCGTTCAGTTGGGAGACGGGCCGTTGCGCATCGGCATCCTGGGCGGCTCACTGGACCCGGTGCACCACGGGCACCTGTTCGCGGCGGAAGAGGTGCGGGCGCGCCATGGGCTCGACCGCGTGCTGTTCATCCCCTGCGGCCACGCGCCGCACAAGGATGAGCGGGCGATGGCGCCGCCCGAGCACCGCTACCGCATGTGCGAGCTGGCCACCGCGTCGAACCCGTGGTTCGAGGTCTCCCGCCTCGAGATCGACCGCCCAGGCCCAAGCTACACGATCGACACGCTCCGGCAGCTGCGCGCGATCCATGGCGCCGACACCGAGCTGTTCTTCATCATCGGCGCCGACGCGCTCCTGGAGATCGACACCTGGCACCTGCCGGATGCGGTGCTCGCGGAGGCTCGGTGCATCGCGGTGCCCCGGCCCGGAAGCGAACTGACGGGCCTGGCGAGCGTCATAGGAGAAGAGCGGGCGGCGTGCGTGGAGATGGTGCCGCTCCTCGGGCTGGAGATCTCCGCGACCGACATCCGGCAGCGGGTCCGCGAGGGTCGCCCGATCCGCTACCTCACGCCGGACGCCGTCGTTGACTACATTGGCCGGGAAGGCCTGTACGTCGAGGCAAGCAACTCGTGAAGCACGTAACGGGACCCATTCTGGCGAGAAGGCACGACGAGGATCGCCGGACGGCGAAGATCCTCGACCGCCTGATCTACATCCTGGTCGTCGCCGTGATCGGCATCGGCGCGCTGGGCATTCACGACATCCTGTTTGAGGCCACGGGCGTCACCGGTCAGGAGAGTTCGACGTTCCAGCGCGTGACCGGCGTCTTCCGCCCCCCCTTCGAGGGCCGCCACCGGATTCGCGTCTTGCTCATGGGCGCTGACAAGCGCCCGGGTGACAAGGGACGTTCCGACACGCTGCTCGTCCTGTCGATCAACCCCGCCACGAAGCGCGCGGCCGTCCTGGGCATCCCCCGGGACCTCAAGGTGGACATCCCCGGCCACGGCATGGACAAGATCAACCACTCGTATGCCTTCGGGGATGTGGAGCTCACCCAGCAGTGCGTGCAGGAGTTCATGGGCGAGCCGATCCACTACTTCGTGCTGGTCTACTTCAACGGCTTCGTGAAGCTGGTGGACAGGCTCGGCGGGGTCTACGTGGACGTGCCCGACATCGAGGGCGAAGGCCGGGGCATGAACTACGATGAGGGCGTGACGGTCCTGCGCACTCACATCGACTACAACGGCTACCTCCACCTCCACCTCAAGCCCGGCTTCCAGAAGCTCGACGGCGCCGGCGCCCTCGGCTTCGTCCGCTATCGCAAGAGCACGATGAATCGCGGCGGCGACAGCGACTGGGCCCGTTCCGGCCGTCAGCAGCAGTTCCTCAAGGCCATGGCGCAGCAGCACTTGCGCATCACGAACGTGGACAAGCTCCTCGCCGCGGCCGGCGAGATGCGCGAGTACATGAGCACCGACATGTCCTGGGACACGGTCTACGACCTCCTGCGCGTGATGAAGGAGGTGGACCCGGACCAGCTCTGGACGGGGACGGTGCCCATCGACGACAGTTGGGAGGCGGTCTACTACGCCATCCCGATCGAGGACCAGTTCGACAAGCTGAAGGCGGACATGGAGCGCTATCTGGATGGGCTGCCGACGGAGCTAGGCACGGTGGAGGTGCTCAACGCCTCGGGCGTCACCGGTCGCGCCCACGACGCCGCGGAGCACCTCGGGATGAAGGGCTTCCCTGTGACCTCCGTCGGGAATGCCACCGAGGGCGACCAGGAGGAGACCACGATCTACTTCGTCCACGGCCGCCAGGCGGATGCGGGCGTGATCGCCAACGTCCTGGGCTGCGGGAAGCTCGAGCCCGTGGGCGATCCCACGACTGCCCAGCCTGCGCCGACCGCGGACCTGAAGGTCCTCCTCGGCAAGGACTACGATCCGCAGGAGGCCGCGGCCGCCGCCGGAGAGCTGCCGCCGGCCACCCAGTAGCGCCGGGCTCTGTACGCATGGTGACGTCCTGCCGTTGTAGGGGCGGACCCATGTGTCCGCCCCGGACCGCCGACCGGGCGGACACATGGGTCCGCCCCTACAACGACACTCAACGCCTGGCTCGCGATCAGGACCGCTAGGAGGGCCATGCCGCGAATCGCCGACGCCGTCAGTTGTGCCCTCGCTGTAGCGCTTCCGGTGCTGCTCGTGGGCGAGTTGCGCCCGCTGGTGGACGCCTTCCGCGACCCGACCGGCCGGCTCGACCTCTCCGCTCTCACCCGCACGGTCACCCAGCAGCCCCCGTTCGATGGTGCGGACCTGGTCACGGTCCTGCTCATCGGCGCCGACAAGCGGAAGGGCGACAACGGCCGCTCCGACACGCTCCTCGTGCTGTTCGTCAACCCTCAGTCGCAGCGTGCCGCGCTGCTGGGCATCCCCCGCGACCTGCGCGTGACGGTCCCCGGCCACGGCCGCACGAGGGTGAACCACGCCTACGCTTACGGCGGGCCGGAACTGTCGCGGCGGACGGTTGAGGGGTTCCTGGGCATGTCCATCGACCACACCGCCGTCGTCTTCTTCGAGGGGTTCGCGCAGGCCATTGACGCCCTCGGGGGCGTCCGCATCGGTGTGCCGGACGTTGAGGGCAAGGGGCGGGGCATGAACTACGACGACAACGCCGGCCACCTTCACGTACACCTGAAGCCCGGCCCGCAGCGTCTGGACGGGCGGGAGGCTCTCGGCTTCGTGCGCTACCGTAAGAGCAACACGCCCGGGCTGGGCGATGGTGACGTGGGCCGCTCCGGCCGCCAGCAGCAACTCCTCAAGGCCGTGGCCGACCAGCACCTCCGCGCGACCGGGCTACCCGGGCTCCTCGCCGCGGTGAAGGTCGTCTCCCGCAACGTCGAGACCGACATGTCCGCCGGCGAGATGACCGACCTCGGGCGCGCCCTCCGCACCTGCCAGGGGGACGCTCTCCTGACGCAGACACTCCCGCTGCACGAGAGCAACTGGCACAGCAACGGCGCGTACTATGCCCATGCCGATGAGGGCAAGCTCCGGACAACGCTCGCGGGCATCCGCCGGCACCTGCGGTCGGGAACCGCCGAAACGACGACGGTCCGGGTGTTCAACGCCTGCGGGATCGCTGGCCGGGCGGCCGATGCCGAACGCCGGCTCGCCCGCGCGGGCTTCCGCTCGGCCGGGCACGGGAATGCCGATGGCCCGGACCTGCGCCGGACCGTGATCGAGTACCAGTCGGGGAGCGAGCGGGCGGCCCGCCGTGCCGTCCGCGCCCTCGGCTGTGGTAAGATACGCGCGGCCGAAGCGCCGGCCGGCTCTCCTGATGAGGCCGACCTGCGCGTGCTGATCGGCAAGGACTACCGACCCGCCACGGCGGGCTAGGGGAAATCAGGGACTGGCAACCATTTCCCCGCACACACGCTGGCTGAGAGATCACGTATCGCGGGAAATGGTGCCTGTCCCTGATTTCCAACCCACCGAAGGGAGGGATGTGCGGCGTTGCCCCTCAACTCACTTGAGCTGGCCAGAGCGGCGGCTGAGATCGCGCTGGATGGGCTTGCCGAGGAGGCCCTGATCCTCGGGATGCGGGACGTGGCCTCCTTCTGCGATTACTTCGTTATCTGCGAGGGTCGTTCGACCCTCCACGTCGAGGCGATCCGCGACCGAATCGTGGAGAAGCTCCGCGAGCAGGGCATTCGCCCCGGTCGGATCGAGGGAGGCCGAAACGCCTCGTGGATCGTCTTAGACTATGGCGACGTGGTAGTACACATCTTCGATGAGCGCACGCGCCGCTTCTACGACCTGGAGGGCCTCTGGACCGACGCCGAGCGCGTGGACATCGAGGCGCACACGTAAGCGGGAGCTGGCTGGGGCGGTCGGGCCTTGGGCGCCATGAACCGCGCCTACTGCGCTTCGCAGAAACACGGGAACAGTGGGGCGGGCATTCTTGCCCGCCACAGCCCATGAACGGCGCCTACTGCGCTTCGCAGAAACACCGGAACAGTGGGGCGGGCATTCTTGCCCGCCACAGCCCATGAACCGCGCCTACTGCGCTTCGCAGAAACACGGGAACAGTGGGGCGGGCATTCTTGCCCGCCACAGCCTCTGGCGGGCAAGAATGCCCGCCCCACTGTTCCCGTATCTATCCGAGACTCAGCAAGTGTAGGGGCGCCATTCAGATTGTGTTGAGAAAGGGCCCCGTCGAAGGAAGAACCCTCTCCTACGCGCTCTACGTGGCTCGTAGGTCGGGATACCAATCCCGACAATGCCTTTGTCAACACAATCCTCATC
>Ga0194125_10007061_pt1 | contig 16323 bp, 15 predicted proteins | sample TA2KigC250mmetaG_FD_148626 | JGI IMG/M metagenome (GOLD analysis project Ga0194125, IMG submission 148626) | Freshwater microbial communities from Lake Tanganyika, Tanzania - TA2015034 Kigoma Deep Cast 250m | ecosystem: Environmental > Aquatic > Freshwater > Lake | place: Tanzania: Lake... | reverse complement strand
CTACCAGCAAAGCCAGGCCAACCCGAAACCACCACGTTTCCCAGACCGGAGGCCTGACGTTGATGTACACGGCGATACCGTCTTGGTTCCAGACCCCGTCGTTGTTCGATCCTCGCACATGGAAGATATAGCGGCCTCCTTTGAGGTTGCTGTAGCTTTGGTAGCGGCGGGTTCCAGCATCTATCCAGCCAGGATCAAACCCTTCCAGCTTGTACTGATACTGGTTCTTCGGGGAGGCGGTATAGTCCAGTGCAGCGAATTCGAAGGCGATAAAGTTGTCCGTGTACGACAACTGGATGGTCTGATCCGTGGCTATGTCGGTCAGTATGGTGCGATCCAACTTTCTGAAGGCGGTGATCACCACTGGCGGAACGGCGGGATTGTCGTACACCGCAGGAGGATAGAACACACTCAGGCCATTGATGCCACCGAAGAACAGCTCGTCATCCTTATTCCTGTAGTAGGCTCCACGGCTGAATTCGTTGCTCTGCAGGCCATCGCTTACATCATATGCCCTAAACTGCAGAGTGCGCGTATTGAACTTGGCCAGCCCACGGTTTGTGCTGACCCACAGCGCTCCAGCACTATCGGCGACAATCCCATAGACCACATCGTTGGGCAAGCCATTTCTTTCCCGGAAGTGGATGAACTTGCCTGTCTTGGGATCGAAGCGATCAAAACCGGCTCCCCAGGTGCCAACGTACAGCCGATCGCGCGAGTCCTGGGCGATGCACAACACCATGTCGCTGCCCAGGCTGAGCCCGTCGTTGGGATCGTGCCGGAAAGCGGTGAACTCTGCACTCTCTCGGCCGAAGCGGTTCAGACCACCACCCAGCGTGCCTACCCAGAGCAGACCATCAGAGGTTTCGAAGATGGTCGACACCGTATTGTGGCTCAGACTGTGGGCATCATCGGGATTGTGTTGGTAGCGCGTAAAGCGCCCGCTCGCCCGGTCCAACCTGTTGAGGCCACCTGCGGTGCCAACCCACAGAATGCCCTGGCGGTCCTCATAGATCGGCCCGACGGAGTTGGAGCTCAGGCTGAATGGGTCATGGGCATCATGCCGATAGTGGACGAATCTCCCTGTCTCTCGATTGAAGCGATCCAGGCCACCCTCCGTGCCTATCCAAAGCGCGCCGGTTCTGTCCTCATAGATGGATCTGACCGTATTGTGGCTGAGGCTGTGAGGGTCGCTGGGGTCATGTTCGTAGCGGGTCCATTGTCCACTCTGGCGGTCCAGGCGGTTCAACCCACTGGCGTACGTTCCGATCCACAACAGGCCAGACTGATCCTCGCAGATGGACAACACACGGTTGTCGCTCAAGCTGTTGGGATTCTCAGGATCGTGACGATAGTGCACGAACTTTTGGTGGACGCGGTTAGCCTTGTTGACTCCGCCGCCGAAAGTACCCACCCAGAGTACGCCGCCACGGTCCTGATAGAGACACCAGACATCATCCTGGCTCAGGCTGTGCGGGTCGTAGGGATCGGCCCGGTAATGGATGAACCGATTCCGTTCGCGGTCCAATCTATCCAGTCCGCCGCCCCTCGTTCCCACCCATATCACACCCGAACGATCCTCGTAGATGACACGCACGTCGTTGCTGCTCAAGGTGCCAGCATCCGCAGCATCGTGTGCATAGCGTACAAAGTTGTCTCTGGCCCGGTTGTAGCGGCTGACCCCCGCATCGCTGGTGCCAATCCAAAGCCCGCCGAACTGATCTCTGTAGATGGTCGTCACGTGGTCGCTGCTCAGGCTGTTGAGGTCTTGTCCATTATGGCGGTAGTGGGTGAAGGACTCTGGGCCAACTTCCAGCCGGTTCAGACCGCCTTGCTGGGTTCCGATCCAGAGTTCGCCGTCGCGCCCTTCACAGATGGCCACCACCGTGTTATCGCTGAGGCCTGTGGCATTCCCAGGATTGTGCCGATAGTGAACGAACAGTTCCTGCTCGCGGTCGAAGCAGTCGAGCCCGCCTCCATCGGTGCCGACCCACAGGATACCAGCCCGGTCCTCGTGGATGCTGAGCACGTTGTCGTGGCCCAGGCTTCGGGGGTTGGCCGGGTCATGTTTGTAGTGGGTGACCTTTCCGGTCGTGGGGTCAAGTCTGTTCAGGCCTCCGCCCCGTGTCCCAATCCAGATCAGGCCGGCTCGATCCTGATGGAGACACTGGATGTAATTATCGCTCAGGCTATGGTGATTCTGGGTATCATGCCTGAACACAGTGAAGGTGTATCCATCGCATTTGTTCAGGCCATCTTCGGTGCCGAACCACATAAAGCCGAGATGATCCTGCAGGATGCAACGGACCGAACTCTGCGAGAGACCGTGTTCAATGGAGACCCGGTCAAAGCGGATGTCATTGTCACGGGGGCGTTGGTCACGTGGCAGGACAACGCTGATGATGTCTTCGTCGGACTGGAGGCGTCCAGAAGATGGCAGCACTAGAGCAGGAGTAGCAGTCGGGGAGGGAGTAACCATGCCCTGGCCGGGGGTAGCCGTCAAGGTCGGTTCCTGACCAGTAGCTGGCAGACTGCTGCCACCGGCAGGCAACAGAAACCAAACCACGCTCAAGAGAGCCAGAACTATGGGTCTCAGGTCACGAACAGCTTTGAGCCGCACCTTGCCAGCACCTTCCCAGGTCAAGCTAGGCCGCACATGCCATAATCTTACCACGACTTGGGCGCAGAACCCAAAATGGCTGTTGACGCGTGGCAGAAAATACGGACGCCCCCGATGTCTGGCCGCATCGGGAGCGTCCCTCGCCCCTGTGAGGAGTTGGTGAGCTGTTTCTGCTCGCCCAGAGGCAATTGCTGTGCCCTGATTCCTAGGAGATGGACGAGATCACAATCCATCATCTGCCCGAAGTATAGGACACAACGCGTTGTCGCGCATTGGCCAGGTGGCGAATCTTGTCCTTGGCCACCTGGCCAATCTTTTCCCCGGCCACATGAGCGCATGGTATAGACGCGGCCAACTAGCGACGCGGCAAGGCCAACGCTGGCACGCGCCAGCCCGCCTCCCCGCCCACACGGATGTCCCGGCGCTGGAACTGCCACCAGGCCAGCGCGGCAAATAACGCGGCCACGAGCAATAGCCCGACCAGCCAGTGTGCATTCAAGTTGTGAAAAGCCTCTTCGGTCTGATAGTAGCTCAAAGGAGAGAACCTGGCTGCCGTCTCCAGGTTGTCATTGATGCTGGACAGGGAGGTGACAAAGTAACTGGCCACCAAGAAGAGCCCCGCAACCGAAGCAGCCAGGCGACGGGATGGCAGTACCATACTGAGCAACAAGGACAGTGTAACGAAGAACAACAACACGGCCAGCAAAGAAAGAAGCGGGCCCCACAAGTCCAGCTCCCCCACGCGCAGCGTGGACCAGCTCATGGCCACCATAAAGCCCAGCCATATAATGGCCAGAATGCCCAAAGTGGCTACCACGGAAGCCAGGAGCCGCCCCAGGAACAACGCAGAACGACTGATGGGGTGAGCCAGGAGGAGATCCAGCGTCCCCTTCTCCTCGTCCCCAACCAGCAAGCCACTGCCTGTCAGCACGGCAAAGATGCCCAGGATGACCGGCGCCAAAGAAAGGAACTCGAAGGAGAGAAAAGCCTCCGGGGTGAAAAGGTCAAGCGGGCGGTTCCCTGCGCCAAAGAAGGCCATCAACTCGCGTGGGTAGTTGGATATCAGCTTGATGATATTCTCCTGCTGAGCGGCAATCGTATCATAAACGGAAACAATCATCCAGCCCAGCAGCGCCAGGGCCATGCCCCAACTGAGGACCTGGCCACGAAAACGGCGCAGTGCGTGACGGAAAACGGTGCTCATCTTAGGCCTCCTTCCGGTCGCTTTCATAGTAGGTGAGAAAGACCTCTTCCAGAGATGGCCGCTCAGTCTCAAAGTCCAACACGGGGAAGGCGGCCAGAGCCTTGATCAAGCCATTCATTTCACCTTCTACCTGCAAGACCAGGTTGGTCGAATCGTCAAACGACAACAACTTGACACCGGGCATTGTCCACAGCGGCTGTGCATCCACAGCCTCCTTGAAGCGGATTCTCGCACGGCGCAGCGCACGGTTGATCAGCGAAGCGGTCTCGGCAACCTCGGCGATAAGCCCTTGGCGGATAATGGCCACCCGCTCCGCGGTCGCCTGCACCTCGCTGAGGATGTGGGAGGAGAAGAATACCGTCGCACCACTGGCTTGCGCTTCCTTGAGCAACCTATGCACTTGTTGCTGCATCAGAGGGTCCAGGCCAAAGGTTGGTTCGTCCAGAAGCAGCAGTTGTGGACGGTGCATCAGTGCCTGCACAATCCCCACTTTGATCTTGTTTCCCTTGGAGAGGTTGCGGATCGGACGCTTGAGGTCCAGTTCCAACTGCTGCGCAAGCTGTTGCACATAGTGCCAGTCGGCTCGCTGGCCCCGCAGGTCGTTCAACTGGTGCAACTGCTGCTCGGCAGTCAGGTTGTCGTCCAGCATCAGTTCACCGGGCAGGTAACCCGTCCGTGTGCGCACGGCCACCGGGTCGGCCTGTGGATTGATCCCCAGCACGCGGATAGCCCCACGGTCAGGCCGGATGAGGTCCAGCAGGCAACGGATGGTGGTGGTTTTTCCTGCCCCGTTGGGGCCAAGGAAACCAAAGATCTCGCCCCGGCGCACCTCAAGGTCAATGCCTCGGAGCGCCTGGACCCTGCCGTACGACTTTTTCAATCCCTGCACCAGCACAACGTTCTCGTTCATGGGCGCCTCCTTCTGTAGACATTGGGCAATCAGTCTTCAATGTGGCTTTCCAGCGCGTGGGCAAAGAGGTCGCGATCCTCTTCCTGGATGACCTCCAATGCCCGATCGCCCAAGAGAGCCAGCACTTGAGGAAGGTAAAGGTCCGTGCGCAGGTGATGTTCGGTGACAAAGACCAGCAGCGGGCTGCTGGTCCAGGTGCCCCGCGCTTCGCTTTCGCTCAGCCACTCGGCGATGAGCACCTCTTTTCCGTCAACGGCCAGGGTCAAACCAAGACGCCCGGTCTGGCTTAGTGCTTCCAGCGGCATCGGTGTAATCACCACACGCCCGCCCGGAAGGTCCAGAGGTGTGGGCGTATAGACGACCACCCGCACACCGCGCTGGATAGCTCCCGCCAGTGCCGGCTGCAATGCCTCGAAGGTAACCGGCAGGAGAGCCATGTAGGCGCGTACCCTGGTCCGGTGCAGCATCTCAATTGCCCTGGCCATAATGTTGCGCTGGCCTTCGATGTTCCAGACGTATTCCAGGTCTGGAGCAGAGGCCAAAGCAGCCAGGTCATCCTTGAGCGAGGTGACCAGTTCCTCATGCTCACGATGCAGTTGATCCAGGAAGCGGGGCGCCGGCACCGGCGCATAGCGGACAGAATCACCACTAGGCAAAACCATCGCCGCACCGCGGGCGATGAGCTTGTCCAGAACTTCGTAGATCATAGAGCGCGGAACTCCGGAAAGCTTCGAAAGCTGATAGCCGGTGACAGGGTTCTCCCTGAGCAGAGCGATGTAGGCCTTGGCCTCGTACTCGGAAAAGCCCAGTGAAACCAACCTGGCGGTCAAATCCTGGTGCATTGCTCCTCCGCATTAGACGTTAGTATACTAACTACGCTAGACAGTATACACACTGCGCCGCAAATTGTCAAATCGAGGATATCAGCCCGCGTGGCCTAGCCGGGGCGAATCACACGGTGCCCGCAGGTGTTGTTAGACCATAGGGCACACGAGCGACTTGCGTCGGCATAGACACATCTATCCAACAAAGGAGGACGAGCATATGCTGAAACAACCCACCACGCAGCGGAACTGCAGGTCTTTTGACTGCATCGTGGTCGGTGCGAGAAACGGCGGGCTGGGTGCAGCGGCACAATTGGCGGCCAAGGGGGTGAAGGTGCTGCTCCTGGAACAGCACAACGTGCCCGGCGGCTTTGCCACCAGCTTCGTACGCGGACGACCCGAACGTTCCGCCTCGTGCCTGGCGCAGATGCAGGGACGGAGAGGCTACCTTTCTTCCGCGCCGGCCAATATCTCAGCTTGAAGGTGGCCGTGGACGGCGTGGGCGTGACGAGACCCTATTCCATCGCCTCTGCGCCTTATGAAGCGCTGGGCAAAGATGGTTTCTACGAGATGACTATACGCCAGGTGGCCGATGGTTTTGTCACCCGCCACATCTGGGAGAACTGGCAGGTCGGTACACGGGTGGAAAGCTCTGCGCCGGTGGGCTGGTTCTACTACGAGCCACTGCGTGACGCCGCCAAGATCGTAGGACTGGCCGGCGAATCGGGCATCCGCCATTCCGCTCCATGGACAGAGAGATTGCGCATGGCAGCCTGGACGCCGAACTGCTCCTGCTCTATGGCAGCAGTGACGAGCAGGACATCCCCTTCTACGATGAGTTCAAGCCACTGGAAGCCAGTTCCAGTGGCAAGGTGCGTGTGGTACACGTGCTGAGCTATGACGCGGTGGCGCTGCAGGGCTGCGAACAAGGGTTTATCACGGCAGACTTCATGCGCAAGTACGCGGATGTGGAGAACAGCTCCTTCTTCCTCTGCGGGCCGCAGGCCATGTCCAGGTTCGCCGAGGGCGAGCTGTCCCAGCTCGGGCTGTCGCCCAGGCGAATCCGCCGCGAAGTGTTTGGCGAGGTCAGAGGCATCGCGGACCATGCCGGTTTTCCTGCCGACGCCGCAGGGAAAACCTTCCGGCTAAAGGTGCACATGAACCACGCCATGATCGAGGTCCCGGCCGTGGCCACAGAGACCGTGCTGGTAGCGATGGAGAGGGCGAAATTGGCCCCACCCTCCCAGTGCCGATCGGGGGAGTGTGGCTTTTGCCGCTCGCTGCTGCTGTCCGGCGACGTGTTTGTCGTCTCCGACAGCGACGGCCGTCGTGCCGCGGACAAGAAGCTGGGCTTCATCCACCCCTGCTCCTCCTATCCGCTGACGGACCTGGAGATCAAAGTCTAAGACAGGCAGAGGCCTATATGGTGACAAAGGTTACCATATAGGCCGCTAGGTCCCCGCGCCCGAACCGGGCGGCTCATCAACCTTTCAGCAGCCCGGCTCGCCAGGATGGCCACAGCAGTTCTGGCGCAGTGCCACACGCCGCCAGAGGTTGCGGACCAGCTTGGCCAGCTTCTCCGGCAGTGGTATAGGCTGGTCAAGATTGGTTAAAAAGTCGCGCGGCGATGGTCTCTTTGCCATGTAAGGGTGCCTGCCTCAGGGGGATTTACTGCCCATTATAGTGTCCAAAACTCACTGCGTCAATGTCGCCAAACCGCAGGAAGCCTGCCTTCTACGCTCCCTGCCGGTGCCGTGTGGGCGAGCCCGCACGTGCTCCATCTCGGCCTGGGAGAGGCTGACAACAAAACGGCTTTCTGGACTTGCAGGGGCCGAGCACCTATGTTAGACTGAAGCAACAAGTGATGGGCAGACTCTGAGGAGGTGCAAGATGCAGATTGCCGTGTTGAGCGATTGCCACGACCGGTTGGAGAATCTGGAGAAGGTTCTGGCACACATTCAGCAAGCGCAGGCGGTGCTCTTCTGTGGCGACTTTTGCGCGCCGTTCACACTCAAGATGCTGGGCGAGGGCTTTCGTGGGCCTATCCACTCCGTCTTGGGCAACAACGATGGCGATGTCTTCTTGCTGCTGGCCATCGCCAAACAGGTGGGCAATGTGAGCTACCACCAGCCGATGGCCAGGCTGGAGATGGGTGGGAAGCGCATCGCGGTGGTACACTATCCAGAGTTTGGCGAAGCCTTGGCCTTGTGCGGCAAGTACGACGCCGTGTTCAGCGGCCACAACCACACCGCCGAGGTACAGACCCTGGGGGGCACCTTGTGGGGGAACCCGGGCGAAGTGATGGGCCGCTTCGGTCAGCCCAGCTTTGGCCTGTACGACACGGACAGCCATACGTTCGAGATTGTCAGAGTCTGAGTCTACCGGGGTTTTCGCGCGGCAAAGAAGAAACCCATTTTCTTCCACGCCGGCTTCCGCCGGGCGGTCGACCTGCCTGTAACTACTTGATGTGGGAGTCGGCGACATGGAAAAGGGTTTTTGGGCTGTTCTATTCAGTCAAAAACCACGACCTCTTTGCCCTGCAGTTTCTCCACAATCTTGGCCGCGATCAGTTCCATGTGCGAGTTGTACTTGACAAAATCCAGATTGTCGGAGGGCACAGTGAGCACTGGGGCTAGGGCAAAGTTGGCGATCCATTCTTCGTATAGCTGGTTCAGTTGCTCCAGATACTCAGACGAGACGTTTTGCTCGAAATCTCGCCCGCGTATGCGAATGCGTTTGAGCAGGGTGGGAACTGAGGCGCGTAGGTACACCACGAGGCCGGGTGGCGGCAGGAACAGGGTCATGCCCTCGTACATCTCCCGGTAGGTACGATAGTCGCGTTCCGCCATGTTTCCCTGGCGGTAAAGGTTCTCGGCAAAGATCTCGGCATCCTCATAGATACTGCGATCCTGTACGACCGTGCCGGGCCGGTCAAGTATCTGGCGGTGATGGCGCAGACGACGAGAGAGGAAGAATATCTGTGAATGGAAACTCCACTGGCGCATATCCCGGTAGAAATCGGCCAGATAGGGGTTGTCGTCGACCGCCTCGTAAAAGACCTCCCAGCCCAGGCGTTCGCTGAGCAGAGCAGTAAGGGTGGACTTGCCCACGCCGATGTTTCCGGCCACAGCAATGAACTTTCTCATCGCTCCTCCTTAGAGGCTTGTCCCCGAGTTATTGCAGCTACCCCTGATTCTCTCCAAGTAGGCTTCCTCCAGACTGATGCCGAGGTCATTGGCCAAACGCATTAGACTGGCCAGTGAACTGGCCAACTGCTCCTTCAGATAGGTCACACGCTGTTTCAAGGCGTGCGCCTGGGCCTCCTCACGGCTGCCCACCTGGGCCATCCATTTGGCTTGTGCCGCCCACACCTGGCCTAACTCATTGGCCAGATCTCCCAGCACGGCTTGCAGAGTGATATAGTCGCGGTATGGGTCGGACTCCTGGCCGGCCTCCTGATCGGAGACCCGGTGCCAGCGCTGCAAGTCGCTCAGGCGGCGACGGTGTCCCTCAACAATGGCCCTGCCGCCTTCCTGTGCGGGCGTTTCCAGTTCCAGGAATGCACGCTGGTGCGTTCCGCTGCCCAGTGCCGACTTGATACGCTGCACAACATAGGCCAGATCCTCGGGATTGCGCACGATGTTCAGGCTGTTGGTGTCGACGGTCAATACCGGTGCCTCGCTGTACCCGGAGAAGAACTTTTCGTAGGCCTGGATCAGGTCGGCCATGTACTGGTGCGACATGGCCCTTTCGTAGGTGCGGTCGCGTACCTGGATGCGCTCCATCAGCACATCCAGATCTGCTCGCAAATAGACCACCAGATCAGGCAGGGGGATCTTTTCCGCCAGCACTCGGTGCAGGTTTCCGTAGACCGCGAGTTCGTCGTTGGACAGGTTGAGCCGGGCGAAGAGCTCGTCCTTGGCAAAGGTATAGTCGCTGACCAGGGATGAACGCTGCAGGGCCCTGGCGATGACCTGATGTTGCTGGCGATAGCGGCTGAGCAGGAAGAAAATCTGAGTCTGGAAGGCGTACTTGGCTCGATCGGCGTAAAAGTCGCTCAAGAAGGGGTTCTCTTCAAACACCTCGAGAAGCAGTTCGGCCTCGAGCTGTTTGTGAATCAGCCGGGCCAGTGTTGTTTTGCCCACGCCGATAGGACCTTCGATGGCCACATAGTACCGCTCTGCCATGTGCACCTCCTGCCATTCCTCTCCGAACACAGACGCGCTTGGGGATAGAATAGTACAGCGCGGGCAAATGTCAAAACCACACCCACTGAAACCCAGCGGTTTTTCTGCTGTTGCAACCTTTGGTGTTATACTGCGTATAGTTAGTTGACAGGAGTGGGAACCCATGGACCAAGAGGGGCTTTGGGTCCGGGAAGCGTTGCGGGGCAACCAATCTGCCTTTGCTCGTCTCGTGGACACCTATCAGAACCCGGTCTACAACCTGTGTTATCGCATGTTGGGCAATGCACCGGAAGCCGAAGATGCCGCCCAGGAGACTTTTGTGCGTATATACACGCATCTGAAAGCGTACGATCCCCGAAAAAAGCTCTCTTCGTGGGTATTGGCCGTCGCTTCGCACTACTGCATCGATCGCCTGCGGCGTAGGCGCCTCAGATGGATATCGCTCGACGAAGTGGCACCCTCGCTGCCCATACCGGATGACGGACCAGAGCCAGAAGACACAGTCCTGGAGCGCGAGTCCTGTGTGGAGGTTCGCAAGTTGCTTGGGTCCCTGCCCGCCGACTATCGGTTGCTCCTTGTGTTGCGCTACTGGCAAGACCTGTCCTACCAGGAAATGGCCCAGGTTATGGGCACGACGGAGAGTGCAGTCAAATCCAAGTTACACCGTGCACGGCAGATGCTGGCACAGCAGGCCATGGCGCAGAAGCGGTTGGCGGTACGGCCGACATGCAAGACTCGTGAAGGAAAGAAGGTGACGAACCATGCAGTGCTCTGAGTGCAGCCTGTGGACATCCCTATATCTGGATGGCCTGCTTAACGAAGAACAGGTTGCCCGCTGGCAGGAGCATCTGACTCAGTGCAGGGCTTGTCGCGAGGAATGGGAGTGTATGCGTTCGCTGTCCTCGATTCTGGCAGCGGAGGCTGCGGTCGGCCCCGTTCCTGGCCTTGCCAGCCGAGTCAACGCGCGCCTGCAGCAGCGAGAGGCGCGGCGCCGGCGCTTTTACGGTAGCCTCGGACTCATGGTAGGCACCACCGGGCTATGGGCCGCCGCAGCCATGGCTATGCTCACGTTTCTCCTGGTCCTGTGGCAGCCTTTGATCCGTGTACTTGTGCTGGAAGTAGCTCCTGCATTGTTTGAGCATGCCTGGATCACTCTAGTGGTTCTGAGCAAAGCCCTTGGTTCCGTGGCTTACGCGATTTCCAGACGGCCAACTTGGCTGCTCTTGCCTGGCTATGTCATCTTGGCGCTGGCAATAACCGTTCTGTGGACCCGTGTTGTATTGCGAGCGCGGCAGCCAGTGCTGTAATGAACTGTCCACAATTGCCCGAAGGGAGGTATCGAAAATGAGAAAATGGACATTGGCGCTATTGTGTGTCATGCTGTTCCTGACACTGGCCGTGCCCGTGTGGGCTGATGACGGAGAAGATCAGGTTGTCTTTTTCGGGGACCGGATCGTCATTGGTCCAGGGCAACAGACCGATGGCGGCGTGACCGTCATTGGAGGCAGTCTGGAACTGCGTGAGGGTAGTCGTGTGCGCGGTGACGTAATGGCCATTGGCGGCGAATCAACGATCGATGGACAGATCGATGGCAATCTCATCGTTCTGGGCGGTACGCTGGACCTGCGATCTCATGCCCTGGTTCAGGGGGATCTGTACACCTTGGGGGCCAGTGTGTCGCGCGCTGCCGGGGCCACCATCGGCGGTCAGGAAGTCGAAAGCTTCAGGTGGAGAATACCTGCCATGCGCAATTGGCCGCGATTTCCGCTTACACCGGAGATTCAGCGCACGTGGCGCTCGCCGTACGCTGGCTTGGACACCCTGTTTCGTGGTCTGCTGCGCTGGGTGGCCAGATCGCTAGCCCTGATGGCTCTTGGTGTTGTACTGGTGTTACTCCTGCCCAAGCAGACGGCCCTAATCGGACAGACAGCCTACGCTGCGCCGTTGGTCAGTATGGGAGTGGGGCTGCTCACTTTTGTGGTTTTGCTCCTCGTGGTGCCCATTCTGGTGCTGATCTGTATTGGGATTCCCGTGGCTCTCGTGCTGGCGATTGCCTACGTGGCTGCGGGCACTTTTGGATACATAGCCCTTGGCGTGCTTCTGGGGCAGCGCATCTTGGCCGCGCTCAAGGTGCAGCCTCAGCCTTTGCTAGAGGTGATCGCGGGCATCCCCGTGCTAGAGTTGCTTTCGGCGGTGCCGTGTCTGGGCGCGCTGCTGCGCATCGTTGTGGCTCTGGCCGGCCTAGGAGCAGTGGTTCTGACCCGCTTCGGGACCATGCCCTATCAGCCTGTGAGCAGGCCAGCCCAACCACCAGCTCCGCTCACACCGCCCGAAGCACCCGGTGTGTCCGAGGATCAGGCGCAGAACTAGCCGTAGTCTGTGGTACGACACTGGAGCTGCCTCGCTGCCTTGGCGAGGCCGCTCTTGCTGTGTCAAGCGCCAGCATGCTCTGGGGCAGGCTCAGCCCTGACCGGTTGACAGCTCCCACTAGACGCGTATAATCCAAACCGATGCACAGAACTCTGCACCCAAAGGAGGGCATCTATGTACGAGTTCGGGTCAGAAGAGTGGGTGAAGGCGTTCGCAGAGGCGATCAACGCCAGCGGCGCTTATGCCGAAGCAGCCAAGACCTGGGAAGGCGATTTCTACCTGATCGTGGACCTAGGTGGCTCGGTTGACAAGGAAATCATCATATACCTGGATCTCTGGCACGGCAAGTGCCGCGAGGCATTTGCGACAGATGATCGCTCTGTCAAGTCCCCCGCTTTTGTGATCAATGCTCCGGAAAGCGTATGGCGCAAGGTCGCCGAGAAAAAGCTCGATCCGATCCAGGGCATGATGACCCGCCAGCTCAAGCTCAAAGGGGACATGGTCAAGATCATGAAAGCCGTGAAGGCTGCTAAAGAGCTGGTAGAGTGCGTGACAAAGGTGCCCACCAAGTTCCACGACTAGTACCACCGTTCGACCTATCGCCCTTTTACGCCATGGATATCCACCGCTGGTGGCACACCAGTTGGCTTCATTGCTCTGTAATGGCTGCTCGCCGGGAGGACAAACTCGATGTGGTACTTTAACAGCCCACTGATCGTTTTTGGTGAAGATGCTCTAAGCGAACTGGCACACGTGGAGGGTGGGAAAGCCTTCATTGTCACCGACGCCAATATTGTCCGCTTAGGTTATGTAGACTTGGTCGGGCAGAGATTGCGGGCTGCCGGCCTGGAATACCGGGTCTTTGCCGAGGTGGAGCCCGATCCATCTCTGGAGACGGTCAAGCGCGGTGCCCAACGGATGTGCGAATACGAGCCCGATTGGGTCATCGGCCTGGGCGGTGGCTCGTCCATGGATGCGGCCAAGGCCATGTGGGTGCTCTACGAGCATCCCGAGATGGTGCCGGAGGAAATCAACCCCGTTTTGCCGCTCAAGTTGCGCCAGAAGGCGCGGCTGATCACCATCCCCACTACCAGCGGCACAGGAGCCGAGGCTACCTGGGCTATTGTCTTGACCGACACCCAAGAAGGACGCAAGCTGGCCCTGGGCTCCCGGGAAAACATGGCGGACCTAGCCATCGTGGATCCGGTCTTTGTCGCCAACCTGCCCCCGCAGATTACTGCAGACACCGGTATGGATGCGCTGACCCACGCTGTGGAAGGCTACACCACAACCTGGCACAACGACTTTTGCGATGGCCTGTGTCTGGTGGCCACCAAACTGGTCATGGATTACCTGCCACGGGCCGTGGCTGATGGCCAGGACGCAGAAGCTCGCGAAAAGATGCACAACGCGGCGACGATTGCCGGGCTGGGCTTTGGCAACTCGCTGGCAGCCATGGCCCATGCCATGGGCCATTCGCTGGGGGCTGCTTTCCATACTCCTCACGGCCGGGCGGTCGGCCTGATGCTGCCCTATACCATCGAGTTCACCGCCGCCGTCACCGCCGAACGCTACGCGGACCTGGCCCGTTTCCTGGGCATAAACGCAGACACACCGCAGGAAGCAGCGCAGCTGCTGGCCAGCAAGATCCGAGACCTGGCCAGGAGCGTCCAGCAACCAATCTCCCTGCAAGGGGCAGGCATTGACGCGGAAGAATTCGAAACCCAACTGCCCAGGCTGGTAAACAACGCAGAAAACGATGCCACGCTGGTAGCTAGCGCGCGCATTCCTGACCACGCTGAACTGGAGCGACTGTACCGCTATGTCTTTGCGGGCCAGCCCGTCGACTTCTGAGCCCCAATCATGAGACAAGGAGGGCGCATGAAAGGTTTCATGGGCAAATTGCTGGCTGCGGACCTGACCAGCGGCCGTATCTCCACGGTACCTGTGGATGAGTCTTATGCCCGGCAGTTTGTGGGCGGAGCTGGTCTGGCCTGCCGCTATCTGTACCAGCGCATCGAGCGCCACACCGACCCACTGGGGCCGGAGAACCCTCTGCTGTTTATGACGGGCCCTCTGGTGGGGACCGCAGCACCCCACTGTGGGCGCTACGAAGTGTGCGCCCGCTCTCCACAAACGGGGTTGTGGGGAGAAGCCAACTCTGGCGGACGGTTCGGCCCTCACCTGCGTTTTGCCGGCTATGATGGAGTAATATTCACCGGCCAGGCACCACATCCGGTGTACCTGGCTATCTGGAACGGTGAAGCAGAACTCAAGGATGCCCGCGGACTGGCGGCCAAGGACAGCTACGAAACCCAGGAGGCTATTCGCAACGAATGGCGCTCGGAAAAGATCAGCATTGCCTGCATCGGCCCTGCGGGCGAAAAGCTGGTCAAATATGCGGCCGTGATGAACGACTGGGGACGAGCCGCGGGACGGACGGGGATGGGTGCGGTTATGGGCTCCAAGAACCTGAAAGCCATCGCCGCCGGGGGTGACTTTGAGGTGCCGCTGGCCGACGATGAGGCGTTCAAGGCCGCGGCACACGCGGCTACCGAGGCGGTGAAGGAAGATGTCAAGGGGCAGTTTCTTTCTGCCGGGGGTACAGCTTCGGCTACAGACACCACCATGTGGCTGGGAGATGTGCCCAATCGTTACTTTACCCTGGGCCTGTGGGAGCCGGCAGCCAATCTCGGCGGCGGCACGATGGCCGAAACGATCCTCACCGGCAAAAGAGCCTGCTATCGCTGTGTGATCGGCTGCGGCCGTGTGACAGCCATCGGCGGCAAGCACGCCACCGAAGGAATTGATGGGCCCGAGTACGAAACGGCCACCGCCTTTGGCTCGTTGATTCTCAGCGACGACTTGCCAGGGGCAGCCTACGCTGGCCACCTGTGCAACCGTTATGGTTTGGATACGATCAGCACAGGCGTCACCATCGCATTTGCCTACTATCTCTACGATCAGGGTATCGTTAGCAAGGCGGACACTGGCGGGCTCGAGCTCAAATGGAGCGACATCGAGCCTGCCTTGACTCTGATCGAGCAGATTGCGCACCGCCAGGGTTTTGGGGCCATATTGGCCGAAGGCTCGCGCAGCCTGGGCGAGAGATACGGCGTCGAAGAACTGGCCGCGCAGGTCAACGGGCTGGAGGTCCCCATGCACGACCCGCGGGCCTTTGTCGGGATGGGCCTGGTTTACGCTACAGCTCCGCGGGGAGCCTGCCACAACCAGGGCGACATGTTCCTGGTAGACCTGGGCGCGCCGGTGCCAGAACTGGACATCCAACTGGGCAATCGCCTGGAGAGCTCGGAGGAAAAGGCGATGATGACCTCGCGCACCATGGACTGGCGCACGCTCTACAATTCGCTCATCATGTGCGTCTTCTGCAATCCGCCGGCCAACCAAACGTTGGACATGCTCAATGCGGCCACTGGCTGGGAGCTGCAATTGACTGATCTCCTGCCGCTGGGAGAGCGAGCTTTTAACCTGAAGCGCCTCCTGAACGGTAAGCTAGGCCTGACGGCGCAGAATGACCGCCTGCCCAAGCTGCTGCTCCAGCCCCTGCCGGACGATGCTGTGGAGACCCAGGTGCCCGACATGGACATTCTGCTGTCGGCTTTCTACCGTGTGCGCGGCTGGGACCCGCAGACAGGCATGCCTACGCTTCAGAAGCAACAAGAGCTAAGCCTGGGAGATCTGGCAATAGCTTGAGCACTGCTTGGGATGTAACGAGGAGATTGCCGAAATTGCCAGGGGAGAGCCACTCATAGGAGGGACGGAGAATGAGTGGAGAGAAGGCGCACACCGGATGGACCCGCCGCCAATTCTTGGCTAAAGGATGTGCGACGGCTGTGGCTGCAGCGCTGGGTTTACCCCTGGCGCCAGGATGCAGCTCTGCGCCCACAACGCCCCAGCCGGAGCGTGCTGTTCCCACTTCCACGCCGCCGAACCTGCGGGAAGCGATGCATTACGAGCGCTTGAGCGACGGCCGGGTGCAATGCCAAGTCTGCTTCCGCCAATGTATCGTCACTGACGGCCAACTTGGCTTTTGTAGCAACAAGAAGAACATAGCCGGAACGTTCTATTCCCTGGTTCATGGCAGGCCCTGCGCCTTGCAAGTCGATCCGATTGAGAAGGAGCCGGTCTTTCACTTGTTGCCTGGGAGTAACATCTTCTGTGTGGGTACCGCCTCCTGCAACAGCCGC
>Ga0194125_10007056_pt1 | contig 16334 bp, 11 predicted proteins | sample TA2KigC250mmetaG_FD_148626 | JGI IMG/M metagenome (GOLD analysis project Ga0194125, IMG submission 148626) | Freshwater microbial communities from Lake Tanganyika, Tanzania - TA2015034 Kigoma Deep Cast 250m | ecosystem: Environmental > Aquatic > Freshwater > Lake | place: Tanzania: Lake... | reverse complement strand
CTATCTTACGGGAACTGAACACGCCTGTAGCGTAGCCATAGAACAACAAGCCCAACAGAATCTCGGGCGCAATGGCCTCACCTCCTACCAAGGCGTAGCGTCCGTAGATGGCGCTCAAATCCAGCAGGGCAATGATGGCTACAATGAAGCGTGCCAGATGGTTAGGCGCCAGGCATTCTTCTATGGTGACAGTTTGCCGAAGAGAGGCGTTGTAATCAACGGTCGTGAATTTTCTGGTCATGTGACCATTGTACTGTATTGCGGATGTGGGCGCAAGCCCTCTCCGACAAACTGCTAGCATCCATTGCATCATAGATAAAAGACCAATACTTGGATATCCTGACACGAGGAGGAAGCTAAGATGCAGGAACCACAAGGTACCAGCCAACTCGTTGCAACATTACCCTTGGAGAAGATAATAGAAGTCGAATCTAGCCTTCTGGTCATCCATCCGGGTACTCAAGTGACGGATGTACTGAGAAGAGTTGCAGAGACGACAAACAGCGTCTTAGGAGGGAACTTTTGCGTAGTGCAGCCATATGACCAGAAAACTGACAGGTTCCTGGTTGAGCAATTCACTGCAGGCGGCGCCACCAAGGCAGAAGGCTTCAAATGGACAGAGCCGAGGCTATATCCATATGGAGCAGCCAGAACCGCGCTTATGGAGGGTTTGCTGGTCGTTGAGAATTATGATGAAGAGAATCGCCCATTTATCGCGCAAGCCCCAGGTATGATCAAAGGTGCCTTTCGAGACGTAGCTGATATAAAGGCTGCACTTGGTATTCGTCTCGAGGTTGGCGGTGAATGGCTAGGTGTTCTTTTCGTCAACTATCCAGAGCCACATACTTTCACTGATGAAGAGAAGCGAGTCGCAAGGTTTTTTGCAGTTCAAGCTGCAAATGCAATCCACAACGCCAGAGTGTACGAACGTGAGCAGAAAGCGCATGAGCTTGCTGAAACACTTCGCGAGGTCTCTATTATCCTAACAGTCCCTAGCGATTTGCCGACGGTACTAGAGCTAATCTTGAAACAACTGGGGCGAGTTGTACACTATGATGGCGCCATCATCGGTTTAGTGGAAGGTGATACACTTGTATCACGAGCTGCGATGGGATTTCGTGACAAGGGAGCTGTGTTATCCTTCTCCTTGAATATAGGTGAAGATAAGATTTTCCAGCAGATGTTAAGAGGAAGACGGCCGATAGTGATACCTGATGTGAGAACTGATTCAACCTGGAAACCTGTTCCGACAGTGGATTGGGTTCGTTCGTGGGTTGGTGCACCCTTGCAGATCGAAGATAAGGTCATTGGGCAAATCGGCCTTTACAAGAAAGAACCTGACTTCTACAGCGAAGACGATGTACTGATAATCCAGGCCTTCGTTAATCAGGTCGCGGTTGCTGTGAGAACGGCTACGTTGTTTGAAGAGACCAGCAAGTATGCAGACAGCCGCGCAAAATTGCTGGAGATCGCTCAAACCCTGACCAGCGCCATAACGGAACCAGAACTGGTTTTACAGGAAACGATTCAACGTACGGTCAAATTATTGGACGTTACCAGAGGGGCAATCATACTCTACGAGAATGGTGCCGGTAGATTGGTCGCCGCCTTCGATACCAGGTTCGGGACCGTTCAATCAGGGATAAGTCTGCGCTTCCCTGATTCCCCGTTGCAACAAAAAGTGCGCAGTGCTGGTTATCCTATAATGCTAGTAGACGTAGCTACAGATACTTTGTTGTCTTCTTTCGAGCGAGAACAATTTACGGAATACGGTATCAAGTCTTCTTTGCTCCTACCATTAATCGCCAGAGGGAGGGCGTTAGGAAGCATAGGACTAGATGAAACTCGTTACATACGTGAATTCAGCCCCAAGGAACAAGAGCTAGCCCAGATCCTGGCAGATCTAGCTGCGGTCGCGATTGACAATTCGCGTATCTATGGTGTCGCCGAGAGAGAACTGAGTGCCGTGATACTGGTTGCTCAAAATCTGATGCGTGAAGCGTTACGGCCTAGCATACAGATAGATCACTTTCTCTCGTATGTGATGGAACAGACACTCGTTTTGTTGGAATTTGATGCAGGCTGGCTGTTACTTAGGGAGGGTGATTGGGTTAAGATCGTCGCAACTGATGAGCATCATCGTGACGATATTGGCCGGAGTTTCCTAATCGAGGACTGTATTAGTGGAACGAGCATGCTGCAGAAGAAGACTATTAACATCCCTGACCTGGCCAATATGCCACAAGAACACAAACGGGTTTACAAAGCACCTCTCACCGGTAAAACAACGAATAGTGAACTCGTTGCTCCTCTGATGGTAGGTACCAAGGCAATTGGCGCTTTCAATATCGAAAGTGACAGATTGGCCGCCTTTGAGCCTCGCCATGCAGAGATGTTGAGACTGTTGAGTGATCACGTGGCACTAGCCATCGAACTGGCACGGTCTAGGGAAGAAGCCGCTGCTTTCAGTAGGATTGGTCTTGATCTTTCCAGAGAAACCGAAATGGATGCTGTAGTGCGCTCAGTCTTGCGGTATGCTCTTAGATTGGTCCATAGGCAGCTTGGGGAGAAGGAGCAGCGTGAGCAGAGAGGGTACGGGCAAGTATTGTTGCGTGAAGGAGAGAAATTAGTAATCAGATATACTACCAATGATCCACCTACAGATCTGAATATGAATGCAGACATCAATAAATGTGTTAGTGGATTGGCCGTTTTGGAACGCAAGCCTATTATCGTTCCAAATGTCGAGAAACCAGATTACTATGTAGTTGAGTCAGTAGAGACTCCAAGTGGCTTAGAAGATGAGATGGTAGCCCGGGCTACAGATAGACCACGCTATCAACGAGCTCTCGAGGCAAACAAGGCAAGCATGTATGCTGAGTTTGCCGTACCCCTGCTGGCAAATGATGTGATCATTGGTGTGCTGAATGTTGAGACTCCAAGGACATCAGGATTCACGGCTGAGCAACGGGAGAGCTTGACATCATTTGCCAGGTCAAACGCTGCGCGTTTTGCTGAAACCTTTTTAGGACAGCGTGATATACTGCATGAACTCCTAGAAGGGGCTTTGGTACGCACAGACACCACCTTTGGCCAGATCATGCATCTTAAGGGTGAGGAGCTTATTATCGAGCAAACCACCGGCGGAGAGAGAATAGGTACACGATTGCAAGTGAACACATCGGTTACTGGTCGGGCAGTGTTAACCGGTAGGCCAGTGTATGTTCCGAAAGTTGCTGAAGACCCAGATTACCAACGTTATCTCGGTGAAGAGATGAAAAGCGAACTGGCGATACCTCTACTCCTTGCTGATGAGGTGATTGGTGTTCTGAACGTGGAGAGTCCTATTCCTGGTTTCTTCACTTTGGAGCAAGCCCGTACTCTAGAGACTTTTGCAGGCCAAGCTGCTGTAGCGATAGATCGAGCCAAAAGATTTGAAGGCCGGAGACTGGCGGAAATAGGTGGTCTTGCTGGAGACATTGTGCATCGTCTTAACAACCCTATAGGTGCCACTAGCATGCGCCTGGAACTTTTTCAAGGGCATGATTCCTATCCTAAACTGCTTCTGGATTATCCCTATGTTGGTAATTTTGTTGAACGTACGGAACGCGATATCCGAAACGCTAAAGCGATTATTCAGGAACTCCGAACACAATTGAAAGGAAAGGAACCTGGCCCTACAGCTCTGATACCTGCGATCTCTGATGCCTTAAGCAAAGCCGAATTGCCGGGCCATATTAAAGTAAGATCGCTGTTGCCAGATCAGAATATTCAAGTCATCGCAAATGATAGACTGATAAATGTCTTCTGGAACCTCTTCGATAATGCACGCAAAGCAATGCCTAGTGGTGGTGAGCTCACGATTACGGCAGATACAGCTTCTGATGACCAGTGGGTTATTGTTCGAGTGCAGGATACTGGTATGGGTATTGAGCCATGGCGACGTGACTTAGTTTTCGAGCTAGGCGAGACGACCGCGGCCGATTCGCATGCTCCAGCACGCGGATACGGTCTATCTTGGGCAAAGGATCAGGTTATGAGTTTCGGTGGTACAATCGAAGTTGAGGACAGCAAACCTGGCGTTGGCACTTGCATGAAACTGAAATTGCATAAAGCCAAGTGAATTAAATCTCAGGCCCGGTCCTGCTGCCATACTTTGCCGATTGAGGAGGTTCAGGTGCACAAAGAATTGCGCTATCGAATGCTTGTGGTCGAGGATGAGTTGTCCTACCAAGAGCTATATGCGGATATCTTATCAGCTCACTATGAGTTGACGATGGTTAGCAGCAAGGAAGCGGCTATGTCAAGTCTGCGTAAACAGAGCTTTGATATAGCATTGGTAGATATGCGCTTGAAGGCTAATGAGAGAGGGAATATAGATGGAATAGATGTGATTGAGTTCATACGCGCTTTGAACATTCCGACCGTGGTTATACTGAATAGTGGTTTCCCCACACAGACACCTGAAATTACGGCAAGACTTAAAAAGTTAGATGTTTTTGCAGTACTTGATAAAAGCGCCGATGGCCAAGTAGAGAAACTGACGGAAACTATTGCACAAGCATTGGCAAAGCAGAAAGCTGAGTTGCTACCTGATCAGTCAACAAAAGCAATGTTGTGATTAAGTGAGGAGGAGAAGAGACACTATGTTACCTTCTAAGCTAGCCTCTATTCTCATCGTTGAAGATGAAGTCCCCTGGCAAGAAATCTACCAGGATATGTTGCAGGACAAGTACGCTCTAACGTTTGCTGGAACATTACAGCAAGCGGAAGCCGCACTGAGCAGCAACAGATTTGATCTGGCAATTATTGATCCAGGGCTCGATCTCAGGGATCGTTCGAACCTGGACGGAATAAAGGTTATAAAGAGAATTGCCACTCTCGATTCTCCGGTTCCTGTCGTCGTCGTCACGGGCGACAAAACCAGAGTTCAGGCTGATGATCCGCAGCTCAATGGATTTATTGCTGCGGTCATTGAGAAGAGTGCACCAGTAGCAAAAGTCACCCAAGCCGTCGAGACCATCCTCAAGTCGCCAATTGCCAAGTCTGCGGAAACGGTTGAGGCTGTTCTCAATATAAGTCGTGCTCAAAACCGGTGGCGCTATCTTAGTCGGCCAGCGCCTGGTGTAACTGGATATGAAGCCTTCAAGCAGGTTGTGAATCAGTTGCTGCGCCTAACCAACGCTGATGTTGCCCATCTGTTAGTGCCTACCGACAGTGAACTGGAAATCATTGTCGCTACTGGGCAAGATGAAGGGCGGACTTTTAGGATTAATGATTCCGTCACTGGCAGAGCCTACCGCACAAGGGAATCCATAAATTTGGGGGATGCGCGGTCGGATCCTGAATACAAGCCACCTGTGAAAGCCCCTCAAATGAACAGCGAACTGGTTTTTCCTGTACAAAGAGGGAATGAAATCGTTGGTGTGCTAAACATCGAAAGCCAGCGATATCACGCGTTTGGAGAGTGGCACAAAGAACTGATGAGTGCCTTTGCCGACCTGGCTGTCCTGATGGCGCAAAACGAACGTCGTCAGAGGGAAGTAGAGGCACTGCAGTTTATTGCTCGTGAATTACTTCGATCTGCGTTAAATTTAGACATGGTTTGGCAGTCTATTCTTGGACGGGGCCTCGAAATGATCAACGCTGATATAGGGTTCCTGGCAACCAAAGAGGATTATAAACGGTTGCGTATTAAGGCAGCGACAAAAGAGCACGTCCAAGGACAGCTTCTCGATATCGACACGAGTGTGGCTGGACTTGCAGTGAGATCCGAACTGCCTCAGCGCATCGATGATGTTTTTAATGATGAGAGAACCAGTCTATTTCGTGACTCACTAGATCCCATAGTATTGAGTGTTTTAGCCGTACCAATACAGTTAGATAATCAGACCATTGGAGTGCTTAACTTCGAAAGCAAATCTCCGCATGCGTTCACTGCTGAGGACGAGAAGCTCATCCTGTTTCTTAACGATTACGCATCCCTTGCTATGCGCATGGAGCGCCAAGCGCGCGAACAGGCCGACTACGAGGGAATTCGCAAACAAAACACTCTGGCGGCCAAGTTTCTTCATAATGGTGGCACTCCAATTTGTAATATTCGTGATTGGTTGGATGAAATTAGACCAGATGAATTCAGTGAATTGAAGGAACAATTTCCTAACATTGCCTTAGTGATTTCATATATTCGCAAAAGCACGATACCACTGATCACTTTGGTAAATCAACTGTATGATCAGGTTGTGCAAGAAGTATCCCTCATATCCATCGATGTAAATGCAACTATACAATCTGCGATAGCTGATGCGCTATCCATGGAAAGAGAATATGCTGTTAATATAGTTACTCAGCTTGCACCCGACTTGCCTAGAACACTAGCGAATGACAGCTTAAAGGATGTATTTGTCGAATTACTACAGAATGCAATTGAAGCTATGAGGTCGGCTGGGGAAATACAGATAGGAACTGAGCTTCTTCCAAATAACACTATTAGAGTATGGGTTTCTGATACAGGAGAGGGTATGACGCCTATTGTGCGGCAACATGCATTCAATAGCGGATTCACGACGAAGAACCGTTCTGCTGGAATGCATGGCTTGGGGCTTTCTTGGTGCAAGCAGTTCATTGAAACAACTTGTAAGGGCAGTATATATGTTGAACATACAGAACCCGGCAAAGGAACAACCATGGCTCTCATCTTGCCTGCGTGTGCTAACAATATCAAGAACTCCGCTTTCCCACAACATTGAATTGGGAGGCTGCATAAATGCTAGACGAACAGCGTAAGAAAGTTCTCGTCATTGAGGATGATCCGAATAGACGCCAACTATACTATCGGGCCCTCGAATTGGCCAACTATTGGGTCCTGGAGGCCAATAGGCTGAGAGACTCAGATCGCACTGGCCAAGACGATGATGAGAAAGTACTATCTGTCATGCACCAGATAGGAAGACATTTTTTCCATGCAGCTGTCATCGACCTCAGCCTTATAAAGGAAGACGCACAAAACAGGGCAGGCCAGGAAGCGCTCACAGTAATTAACAACTACAAAGAAGGAACAAAATGCATCGTCATTAGCCAATACGGGAAGGATGAGGATGTCAGAGAAGCCTGGAGAGTTCGCGGCGCTTATGATTATTTGCCAAAACGTACATATTCTCGAGAGACATTTTTGGTGTTAGTTGAAAGCGCAGTCAAAGAAGCGGAATTGCGGATCAATGCAATGCTGACAAAGTTCAGTTACTATATTTTGGTCGATGTGTCTGCTAGAACGCAAGCACAGGAAAAACTGAAATCTGGTGGGAGCGAGGAAATCCGCTCCATTGTTGACGAAGCTCTTCGCCATTACTTCCCCTATGATTTGCAGTGTAAGAGCGCGACCTTCGAGAGCATCTGTATAGGGGATGTTCAGCATTGCCTTCTGTTAATAAAGTTGTGGAGCCGGTATTTAGGCGGGGCACTCGAATTGCGCGTTGGATCAAGAGAGGCATGCCAATTTCGTCAGATTGCTCTTGTGGCTGGTGGCAAGAAGAGTGGTGTTGACTTCAAAGTCTGCGAGATTGACCCTAGAGACAAGTTGGTTGGACTGGTCGAGTATTTATCCTCGGCAACTATTGAGGAATTCGCGTCGGTTCAACCAGAACAGGACGAAGAATAGAGAGCTATAACCAGTTTTGGAGACTTTTCAATGGCTGAAATTGTTCTATCTACCAATATCGAGATTAGTATGCCAGCACCGAGGTCTGCTCAGTCTGAGACCATACGGTCTGTCATAAAAGTGGTACTATCTACTTTTTTGAAGGATAGCGAACTGAGTTGGCTCATAGCCGTGATGAGCCTTGGGCAAAAGGACCTGATGTTTTATGATTATGATGGCAAAGCTTTAAGGGAGAGAATTGACAATTTCGTTGAAACCTGGTATGAACAGGGTCTTTTGGTTCAAGCGATAAGCTACATCCAACAGTTAAGACCTGGCATCTGGCGTGAGCAAATTCTGCCCCTTGTACGTCCACGATTCTATATCCCAATGGGTAGCGAGGAATTCCTGGGACGGCATGAAGAGTGTGTAGAAATAGTAGACGCATTATTGGAGTCGCCTTCAAACCTTGTCATAATCAGCGGAGTAAATGGTGTTGGCAAGACTGCTCTGGCACTAGAAATTGCCCGTCTATGCAAAAAGCACGGACATTTTGAGGACATCCTGTGGATTTCTGTGAAAAGTGGGAAGCTTTTATGGATGGATGAGGCGTCTAACTGGTCGAAATGGCTGCGTGATCTCAATCTCACACTGGGATGGGGAATAAATATACCAGTAAATACTGAGAAAGGATGGTATGAATTCCAAAACCAATGCTGGGAAAGACTGAAAGCTGGGTATTATCTATTATGTGTAGACGGACTAGACGAACCTGATGAATATAAAGAATTATTAGAATTTTTACGAGGCCTGAACGATGGGGTATGCAAGGCTCTTGTCACTACCACTTGCTATCTATCCATCAAGGACAGGCTAGATATTCCACTTGGCGGTTGGGATACTCGAGATGCTGCATTATGGCTATATAGAGCTGGTCTGCACTGGAACATCCCGCATCTAAAGTATGCAGATGACGAGGAAATTAAAAAGCTTCGCGACAACACTGGGGGAATCCCCTTGGCTCTGATCTGGGCAGTGGCTCATAAGTCGGTTGAGTCGACCAGCAGTGACCCTTATCTGCAGACTTATAAGGGAATACCTCCTGAACAGTTACTCAGCACAATCTTTGCAAGTTCATTCGAGCATCTCAGTAAACAATCTCAGCAACTACTGCTTGCACTTTCGATTTTTGATCTGCCCGCCACACGCCTGGCATTAGTCCACACTGCTGGCATCGCAGATGCCGATTTTGGATTGCACGTGAGTGAGCTGAAGGAGCTCAGGTTGATCGAGCATGACGATCAACGAGATCGTTACTCTCTGCTATCAATTACCAGGACATTTGCGGAACAACAATTAGCCCAACAGTATGAGTTAGCTAAGCGTTTACGATGGAGTTGGGTAGAGTATTACCAGAAATTTAGCGTGCTTTACGCTGGGAAAAGTCGTAGGAAATATGCTTTTATTGCGGATGATTGGGAAAACCTGTGGCAAGCAGTGCAATATGTAATAGGCCAGTGGAAACAGGCAACTCAGATATTTCCCTTGGAGCACGAAGGACGAGAATGGGGCTACACACTGATAAGCTTTGCTAACGCATTGACCGACTTCTGCCGTGTGCGCGGATATTGGGATGAGAGGTTTGTGCTGTGCCAAACCGCGGCAGAGGCGGCCGATACCCTGGATTTGCCAGAGCATCTTGGTCGGCTAGCCTACACTGTTGGTTGGATGTTGTGTAGCCGCGGGAAGTTGGAAGATGCTAGATATTGGGGCAAGTGGGCTCTAGATAGGCTAGAGAAGTTAGGACAGGGTAAAGGTTACGCTTTACGATTATTGGCCCGCATAGAGCGTGATGCAGCTGGACCAGACTTAGGCAAAGATCATCAATCCCTTGGGGTTATTGAGAAGTACCTTGAGGAGGCAACAATAGCATTTGAACGAGATGAAGACGAAGATGGTTTGGGACGAGTTGAAGCCGACCGAGGCAATATTGCATTTCGTTGCAAAGAATATGCTAGAGCGATTAACCATCACACTAATGCACTAGAATACTCTAATAGCGTTGATGATGTCGAGGTTATTGCCATTAGTATGGTAAATCTTGGCGACACCTATCTGGAAATGAAACTTTTTGAGAAAGCACGTCTGCATTATCAAGAAGCACTAAACGTCGCTGGCCCCTCAGATATTGTTGAGGTTGTCGCTGATGCAGAGAGAGGACTAGCGAAGGCTTTTATGGATGAGCTTCCCAGCGTTTCAGCAACTGTCCGGACTCTTTACCTGCAACGATCCCGTCAATTGACTTGGTCTGCACATAATACCTTTGTACGTCTAGGGGTAAGATCACAGATCACGAAAGTAGAGGACCTACAATCCAGGATTGAACAAGCGTTTTCCGAGACGGTATCTAGCACAAGCTATCAGGAGGATAGAATGGATCAAACGAAACAGCCAATCAATGAAACGTCGCCTGAAGAGAAATATGTGGACTTTGATTTGCACATCGGCCCAGATGGTCACGCCGTTGCCAATTCCTCCATAGCGGGGCAAGCCACAGCCAAAATACCGCTTGATGTACCCAACGCGATTGAATTGGCGTTGAGTTTGATTGAAGCACGCCAGACCAATACCAAGCTACTCAAGCAGGTTGGGCAAGCGTTTTATGATTGGCTTTTTCCTAGCCCCATTCATACGCATTTTCACCAAACCGAAGCCGTTGCCAGACGTGAAAACAGCAAGATGCGCCTGCGGCTGCGGATTGAGGCAGAAGAGATCGCCAGCTTGCCCCTAGAATTCACCTACCGGGCTATCGGCGACTACTTTCTAGCCGTTAACCCTGACACCGTATTCTCTCGCTACCTGAATTTGCCTTTACCGCCGGAGCGGGTGCGTCGCCGCGAGGGGGCGTTGCATATGCTGGCTATCATTGCCGACCCCACCGACCAGACTCGCCTGCCCCCCGACGAATGGGAAGCCATCATCAGGGAGGCGTTAGCGGAGCCTTTAGCAAATGGACAAATGAAACTGCAACCTGTCAAACGAGCGACGCGCAAAGAAATCCGCGACGCCCTTCTACAGCAAAAGCCGGACATCATCCAGTTTGTTGGCCACGGCATCTACAAAGATGGCAGGGGGTATCTGGCCTTGGTAGATGATCAAACGGGCAAAACGTGGTTGGTGGACGACGAACGCTTTGCCAATCTGTACCTGGGGCACGATGACCACCTGGGGCTGATCTGCCTGGCCACCTGTGAAAGCGCCAAGAGCGACGATCCGCAGGGCTTTCTGGGCATCGCCCCGCAGTTAGTCCAGCGCGGTATTCCTGCAGTGGTGGCCATGCAGTACAAAATCTACATCGACACGGCTAAGGTCTTCCTTGAGGACTTCTATACGTCCGTGGCTGCCCACAAATCGATAGACTGGGCGGTCCAATCGGCGCGAAACGCCATATCGCAGGAGTTCGGCTTAGGTAACCGCGAGTTCGCTACCCCCGTTCTCTATATGCGCGCCCAAGACGGAAACATCTTTTGATCGAATGAGGCAATGAGGCTACTATTGGTATGCTCTAGAAATACAACCATGGCTAAATATCTGCTCGGTTGGCTGCTTTAGCTCAGGAATAAGCATATGGAGTGGTTGATTATTTTACTTACAGTATTGGGCAGCCTGGCAACCATTGCCGGACTGCTTTATATTGCCCTCATTGGACAGAAGAGCATCTCTGAATGGCGACGCGAAAGAGGACGAGGCGCAAGAGTAGAGCAAGACCAAGCATTGACAGAGCCTAAAGACCTTTCCACAACCGGCACACCGACCTTGGGATCCGAGGCTGTTATAAGGCGTAGCGCGCCTACCAGTGGTGAACAAATGCTGGCGGTAATGAAGGCTGCGTGCTCACCTGGCCTTGACCTGACGACCATAAGAGTACCTGCCATCGGCCCAAGGGATATCCTGGTTCGCGTGAGTGCTGCCTCAATCTGCGGAACGGATTTGGGCATCTACGAGTGGAATCGGTGGGCGCAAGCACGAGTTCAGCCACCGATTGTTCTCGGTCATGAGTTTTGCGGTGTGGTTGTTGACCGAGGCAAGGAAGTCACCGAGGTAACCATTGGCGACCTAGTAGCCGCAGAAAGCCATGTCACTTGTGGCCAGTGTTCGTATTGTCAGTCAGGGCATTCAAATGTCTGCCCTAACACCCAAACGATAGGTATAGAACGTGATGGTGCGTTTGCAGAATATGTCGCCATTCCTGCGGTAAATGCATGGAAACTTCCATCTGATATCCCTGTTCAAATTGCAGCGATTATGGAACCGTTCGGCAATTCTGTTCATGCTGCACTTTCGCAAGATCTAGCCAACCGGAACGTGCTTATTACAGGGTGTGGGCCTATAGGCCTAATGGCCATTGCAGTCGCAAAGTGGGCTGGGGCAAGAATTATCTGCGCTTCGGATATAAGTGACTTTCGCCTGAACTTGGCCAGCCAAATGGGGGCCAGTGTATTGCTTAATGCCCATACAGCCATTCAGGATTTGGGAAAAGTAGTTACGGAAGCTACCAGCGGGCAAGGAATAGATGTTTTCCTGGAAATGTCAGGAGCTACCTCGGCGCTGACTTTTGGGCTCAATGTGCTTAGGAATGCCGGAAAAGCAGTTTTTATGGGTATTCACAGCGAGCCAGTCCAGATTGACGTCGACAGCTTGATTACCCTAAAGGGGATTACGATCTATGGTGCAGCAGGTCGCCGTTCAGACCAAACCTGGGAACGAATGCGTAATGTTCTTGCCTCTGGTGGCATAAACCTGAGCCGACTAATAACCCATGAATTCCCGTTGGATCAAATTGACAAGGCCTTTGCTTTAATGCAGTCTCGAGAGGCGGGGAAGGTGATACTGCGGCCTTCTCGCACCTCCACCTCCAGTGTACCAATGCATTTCGCCCCATCGTCTTCTATGCAGGCATCCACAAATACGTCATGGCATGACTTTTATGGTCGACAGGCGAGGGAGTTCATAGCAGACAGCAAAGTCCGCGAGCTTTTGCTTCTCAAAGGAGAGTTGGATAGTCTGTTCGCCGCTGCCCAAGAACTCCAACAGGCCATCTATGGCTATAGAAGGCAATTACTTGATCCAAAACTCACTACAAAGCAGAAGGCAAAACTGAAGGTGCAACTCGGCGAATTGGAGACCGAGCTGGAGCAGATTCGAAACAGGAGCCAGGAAGTGCGGCAGGAAATCGAATCAGCGCCAAGTGTATAGTGTATCAATGAATCAACAAAATATTGATTCTATTAGGAGGTGTTCTATGTGGAACGTACAAATCCTCATAAAAGATGAGAGTACGTTGAACAAGCTCATGGCCATCATCAGTGAGATGGGCCTGACAGACCATTCCACGGTGAGCCCACACCCAGAATACGCTGGGGAGAAAGAATCACCTTATAAGGACCTTCCAGCGCTATGCCAGCTAGATGAATAGCTGGATCAGGGGTATGACGCAACCTGTAGCGGCAAGTCGTTTTCCTACGTGGGATCACCCTCGTCGGACCAATGTCACCTATGGCCAGACTGGCAATTGCCTGCAAGCCTTCTACGGCGAAGGGAACGTCGTCTTGAACAAGTTCGGCGTTAATCCGAAAGCACCCAAGAAACAGCGAGAGGGGAGAGTCACTCCCGCGTCGCGAGGATGAAGATCGAATGCATTAGTATTTGCGCCCCCAACTGCTCTCTCGCGGTTGGGGGCGTATTGGCAAATACCGTGAGACGACTTTTTGCTAATAAGAAGCACCGCAAGCGTTATCATCTAGTTCCGTGTTCGAAGAATCTGGAGAGGAGGCAATATCATGCGAAGACTCGTTCTTGTCTTTGGCATTCTCATCTCTGTCCTACTGTTTTGGCAGCTTGACTGGAGATGGGCAGTGGCTTGTTTGTTCGCCTCTATCCTTCTATATTCGCTTCTCAGTGGAGGGTGGAGATCTGTAACACGTTGGTTGTTTCTAGGTACTTTCACTCTTTCCATTGCTGTGGGAGGATGGCTGGCGAGCGCGGGCGGTGAAAGTATAGAACTCTTTGCTCTTGGCGGCGCCATAGGAGCGATCATCTATGCCGTAGCTGCGATAATTACTTTTCTCATCTGCTCTGAATTGTACATTGTGATGCGCGGTGGTGATAGGGATAACGCTTGGAGATGCATGTTGGGTTTTGTTGCCACTTCCATGCCCATCCCTTCATGGTTACCACTACCTTTTGCGCAAATGTTCAGATGCGTACAAGTTGTGGACGGAGGGAGTGTTGTCTTCTCTTTTCCCCGTAGTGACACCTTTAAGATGATGGGGCCGGGCATCATTATTGTCAACAATGGGAACGCTATTATTCTGGAGAATACTGGAAGACTGACTGGCATACGCGGACCAGGGTTTATTCTCACGGATCGCTGGGAGTTCATTTCCGCTATTCTAGACCTCCGTTTGCAGAAGGGTGTGTATGAACCGGAGGAAGATATTCTCACTAAAGATGGAATCCCTTTAAAAACCCGCTTCACTGTGCTTTATAGAATCCTGGGAGACGAGACAGTCCTCATTACAGAAGGAAGGTATCGTATTAACGAGGAGGCTATTCGGCGAGCCGTATTGGGAGCGACTGACTGGCGTGAGCAAACGGAAATAGTCGCCAAGGCCATACTTCGCGACACGATAGCCGGGTACTATCTCGATGAAATCTATGACCCGCGGGGCATTAGCTTCCGCGGTCAAGATTCGCCTCGCGGCCCATTGCAGGCAATACTACGCGACCGCTTGAACGTTGAATCAGAGCGCTGGGGCGTGGAAATAGTCAGAGTCACATTGGACGAAATCCGCATGCCGGACGAAGTCAAGCACCGTATGTTAGAGGCATGGGACGTCAACTGGGGTCAGTTAGTCGAACTAGCGAAGGCCATGACTGAAACGCGCTCGCTTCTTACCAGGGCGTGGGGGCATGCCGTAGCCTTAAGTGAAGTAGAAGAGGTGAAAGCCACTACAAGGATCAGTCTCATACGCACGATCCTGAGTGACATAGAAGACAAGAAGGCGCTGCTCTCAGACCCAGCAGTCAACCGGTATATGGCTGCTATCGCGCGGCTGTCTGAATCCATGCTTGTCGACGAGACATTAGCTCGACGCTATCTGGAAGTCATTGAACAAGTGGCACAGAGTGAGGCCGCGAAGGTGGTTCTGCCTGGCCCATCATCCAACTTCATACTAGATACCGGTCAGAAAAGCTAGCGTGACCCAGGTGTGATGTCAACAATGGTCGGTAGTTTGCCCTGGGTGTGGTCGATGCTCGAGAACAGCGGATCCAGCCCAAAGGATGTGGCCACGGCCTCAAGGGCAGCAGTGAAACCCTGCTGGAATATCTCGGCCTCCCGAGATGTAGAAAACCGCATTGCACGACTGTTTGCCGCGTAGGCTGCAAGCAGAGCGTTCCGAAGGTCACGCACATGAACCGTGCTATAGCCACGCCGATAATAATCAAACACTATCTGCCTCCAACGTATTATTGGTGCGAACATCCGTTCTATAGAATACCACAAAGCGCTACCTTTTGTCAACTCTCTATTGCGCCGACTTCTTCAACTCTAATTGGCGAGGAGGATCACCAATGGGTAGTTCTTCGCAAAAGCCACAGAAAACAAAGCAGGACATTTGGCATACTATCTCTGGATTGCTGAAGTGGGTGCTTGTACTTGTCCTTATACTTGCCCTGATTTACATTGCCGCAACGCGAGGGTCTTCACTCCTAAGTTTAAGAAGGGCCTCTCCCTACATCTTCACCTACTCCAGCGACCTCTACCTCTTCTCCATCAACGCAAGCTATCCGCAAAAACCGGTTCCTGAGCTGGTTCCCCAAGAGACCTGCGGCGGAGTAGGGATCATCCAGTACCCGCACGAGGGTGCATCTGAATTAGACGTTGCTCGTCAACCATTGCTCTACGTGTGGTATCACCTGCCCATGCCTACCTACTTGCCCCTGGATCAATACCTGATGCCTTTCATAGAACAAGCAGAGCACGACTCCTACCTGGACTGCACGCAGGTGGGGATACCAGAAATGACCGCCATCAACCACTACCCGGCGGCAGTGGTCATCATCCAGGGCACAGATCGTCAGACTGAGCAAGAGGTCAAGTGGTACCAGGCCGTGGTGAGATATGCTGGCCGGGTGTACGCCATCCGCTTCGCCGCCCCGCTGGGCACAGGCGAAGAAGCCTGGTCCTGGAAGCAAAGCTGGCCCGTCTTTGAGAAGCTGATCAACGGTATCTCCTTCCGCTGAGATCTGGATTCGTCACAGGACTCAATAGGGTTGTTGCAGAACCCGGTAGCCACAGAACCACTGACTGGTTCTCACACGCTCTGGATTCGGATTGGTGGCGTGTGAGAACCAGTCAACACAGAAGGACACAGAATGGGGATTTCCGTGCCGGTTCACGTGATTTTTCTGTGGATTTCTGTGTCTTTCTGTGGCTGCCCCCCGCCAGCGCTATTTTGCAGCGAGTCTAATGATTGCCCCGGAGGCGCAACCTTGGAACTCCTCCCGCAGATACACCTGCTCTCCAGCCTCGGCTTCGTCAATGCTTACCTGCTGGTAGGCGATAAGCTGGCGCTGGTGGACACCGGTATGGCCGGGCAGGCGGGCAAGGTGCTGGGCTACGTCGCCCGCCTGG
>Ga0194125_10007055_pt1 | contig 16335 bp, 14 predicted proteins | sample TA2KigC250mmetaG_FD_148626 | JGI IMG/M metagenome (GOLD analysis project Ga0194125, IMG submission 148626) | Freshwater microbial communities from Lake Tanganyika, Tanzania - TA2015034 Kigoma Deep Cast 250m | ecosystem: Environmental > Aquatic > Freshwater > Lake | place: Tanzania: Lake... | reverse complement strand
GCACTCTGTCACCGGCTATCTTTCTGGCGGTGAGAAGCAAATGGTAGTGATGGGTCGTGCCTTGATGTCCAATCCCAAGCTTATGCTTCTAGATGAGCCTTCGTTAGGGCTCAGCCCAATTCTGGTAAAGGAAATTCTGGATATCGTTAAATTAATTAATGCCGAAGAGAAGACATCTATCCTGGTTGTTGAGCAGAACGCCAGGGCGGCATTAGAGTTAGCTCACTATGGCTATGTGATGGAGAATGGACGTGTTGTTATGGATGGGCTGGCGGAAAAGTTGAGGGACAATGAGGATATCAAGGAGTTTTATTTTGGTCTGAGCAAAGTTGGGCAAAGAAGAAGCTACCGCGAGGTCAAGCATTACAAAAGACGGAAACGGTGGCTCGCGTAGCCCCTTTTGTGATGTTCTTGTGCATTAAAGATAAACTTTCAGCCTCTTGTGTTTTTGACAATAGGCTAGCTGCAAATCAAAGTCCCATCTCTTGAGCCACGATTGCTCTTTGGAAGTCACTATCGCCGAATGCTATCTCACCGGCCTTGGCTCTCCTGTAATATAAGTGCATGTCGTGGTCCATAGTAAACCCGATAGCTCCGAAGATCTGATGAGCTAATAGAGTAACACGTGCGTAAGCTTCGCCAGTCCATGCCTTGGCTACAGCCACATCGTAAGTAGCTGGAAGCCCTTCACTCACTTTCCAGGCTGCCTTGTAGGTAATGAAGCGAGAGCCATCGACGTCTGTGACCATGTTGGCACAATAGTGTTGGATGGCCTGGAAGCTGCCGATAGGGCGATTGAATTGGACTCTTTCCTTAGCATATTTTACTGACATTTCTAACGCTGCCTGTGCACCGCCAACCATCTCTGCACACTTTGCCACTGTCGCCTTCTGAATAATGTCTGATACTATTGGCCAGCCCTTGTTTAGCTTCCCTATGATGTTCTCTTTCGGTACATGTACGTTGTCGAAAACGACTTCACATTGTTTATCACGGGCAAGCGTCTTAAGAAGAGTACATTTGATGTCAGGCGACCTCGAATCTACCAGGAACACAGTGAGCCCGTCTTCGGTGTTCTTTTCCGGCTGTGTTCTGGCGACACATAGTATGTAATGGGCCACGTTAGCATCTGGCACGAAGAGCTTAGTTCCATTTATGACGTACTCATCATTCTGCGCGGTGGCTGTGGTCTTGATGGATGCCGCGTCATACTTGGCGCTTGGTTCAGTTAATGCCAGGGTCAAAAGCAACTCACCTGTGGCGATCTTAGGCAAGAGGCTTTTCTTCTGTTGCTCGCTTCCTGCTGCTAATATAGCCAAGCCGCCCAAGACAACTGTCGAGAAGAATGGCCCGGGCAGAATGTTGTATCCCATTTCTTCCAGGAGCACTGCTAAATCAAGGAAGCTGCCACCGTTGCCGCCATATTCTTCTGGAAATGCCAGGCCTAGCCATCCCAGCTCTGCCATTTTCCTCCATAATTCTGGTGAGTAGCCGCTATCGCTTGCATCCAGTTGTCGGACCAATTGTTTGGGGCATTCCTTTTGCAGGAAGTCTCGAGCTGATCTCCTCAGCATTTCCTGTTGTTCATTTAGTCCAAGGTCCATCTTTCGCCTCCAAAATATTTTGAAACCACAATAGAGTTATGTCAGGGGCAATCCTAGTCCTCGCATAGCGATGATATTGCGCTGGATTTCAGAGGTGCCTGCGCCGACTAGAGCTGAGATGCAGTCTAGATAGCCAAGACACACTCTTCCTCTGAGGGGGACAAATTTTGATGTTTCATCTAGCTGGCCATAGTGTCCCAACACCTGCATTCCAACTTCGGCCAGCTTTTGACTCAGTTGTGTGGTGAACAGTTTCAGCAGAGAAGCTTCGATGTTGGGCATGAGTCCTCGGTCGAGCATCCAGGCTGTTTGCCAGAAGAACATGTATGCAACTTCGGTCTGGATTGCCATTTCTGCCAGTTTGTTTCTTATCAAGGCATTCTGACATAGAGCCTGGCCGTTGTGTTTTGTATGCCTGGCATATTGTGTTAATTCTTCCAGTGTTCGTTTGAAGCCTCCGATCGGCGTAATCAATCGCTCAAAGTCCAGGGCTACCATTAAGTAATACCATCCCTTGTTCTTCTCGCCGACGATGTTTTTCTTTGGGGCACGAACATTGTCGAAAAATACCTCGTTGAATGAATGCCGATTGCATATGTTCATGAGCGGACGAATAGTGATGCCTGGCGATTTGTTATCGACAATAATCAACGAAATGCCCTTGTGTGGTGGTGCTGAAGGGTCTGTCCTAACTACCATCCAGGCGTAGCCTGCTATATGAGCACCACTGCTCCATATTTTCTGTCCATTGATGATAAGGTCATCCCCGTCTTCAGTGGCACGGGTTTGCAAGGAGACGAGGTCTGAGCCGGCATTGGGTTCGCTGTAGGCTAGCCAGAACTTGGTATCACCTCTGGCTATGCCAGGCAACCATTCTCTCTTCATCTCCTCACTGCCGAAGCGGAGGATGGTGGGTCCACCGATCAGTACGGCGACTTCTGGTCCTGGTGCCCTATAATAACTCATTCGCTCGCCGAAGATAGCCCGTTCAATGTGAGTACGGCTGGCGCCGCCGTATTCCCTGGGCCATGACATGGTGAGCCATCCCTTTTCACCTAGCCGATGCCGGAAGTGATCGATTTCTGGGATAATCTCCTCGAATTCGGCAATAGTCCCATAACCTCCTGGCCAATATACGCTTTTTTCTGTATAGCGAGGAGGGAGTTCTTGCTTTATGAAATCTTCGACCTCTTTTTGGAAAGCCTTCTCCTGCTCGCTGAAGCGAAAATCCATGATTATTTAGTTCCCCTTAATATGTGATGTCTGGCAGAACTCATACAGGTCAGTGGCGTGGCAGTCCCAAGCCGCGCATAGCAATGATGTTGCGCTGTATTTCGTTGGTACCACCACCAAGCCCTATTGAGAGTGAGCACAGGCACATGCGCATGAATCTGGCATTCATGACTGCCCATTTGGAATCCTGGTCAAGCTCCCCATAGTGTCCCAGGGTCTTCATGCCCACGTTGGCCACATGCCTGGTAATCTCGCTGGTGAATACCATCGACATTGAGGACTCGTAACTGGGATGCATTCCTTTGCTATACATCCAGGCAATGCGGTAATTCATCATTCGGGCGATTTCGTTTTCCACGGCTATACTTGCCAATTCGTTCCTGATTAGCGGGTCATCGGCGAGGGATTTCCCGTTATATTTTGTCTCTTTGGCATACCGGACTAATTCCTCGATGGTCCTCTGGTTTGCGGCCGCATATCCAACGGAGGAGCGTTCGAAATCAAGCGCCATGGCCAGTTGGTACCAGCCATTGTTCTTTTGCCCGACCAAGTTAGCTTTTGGAACCCGGACATCGTCAAAAAAAACCTCGTTGAAAGAATGATGGTTCAGTATATTTATAAGAGGGCGGATGGTGATTCCAGGCGTCTTCATATCGATGAGTATCATGCTAATCCCCTTATGCTTGGGGACATTGGCGTCGGTTCTGGCTGCCAACCAGCAATAGTCGGCGTAGTGAGCATAGCTTGTCCATATCTTCTGGCCGTTGATAATATAATAATCGCCAGACTCCACAGCACGAGTCTGCAGGGAGGCAAGATCAGAGCCTGCATTTGGCTCGCTGTATCCCAGGCAGAAAATGATATCGCCTTTAGCGACGCCTGTAACATATTTACTTTTCTGTTCTTCTGTGCCGAATAGCATGAGGGCTGGGCCGACCCAGTTTACGGAGATCTCGACCTCCACGCTTATCGGTGCTCTGTTGTAGGCCAGCTCTTCGGCTAAAATAAGACGCTTTGTATGGCTTAATTCTAGGCCTCCGTATTCTTTGGGGTAAGCCGGAGCCAACCATCCTTTGTGGCCTAGCTTGCGCTGAAATTGGCGCGAAAGTATCCAGGATTCTTCGGTCTCCTCCCAGAAAATGGGACCAAGTTCCAGCCATCGCTGGGGAATTTCTTGCTTGAGCCATTCCCGAACTTCTTGTCGAAAGGTTTCTTCCTCTTTGGTGAATCTGAAATCCATTGATTTCTCCTCTGTCGATGTTATGCCATCTCTTATTCAACAATGGCTATGATGTCGTCTTCTAGAATGGAATCGCCTTCTTTTACTTTGATTTCCGCCACCTTGCCATCATGTGGAGACTTTACCTTGATTTCCATTTTCATGGATTCAAGTATGACCACAGTGTCGCCTTCGTTTACCTGTGTTCCTACTTGAGCTATGATCTTCCAAACACTGCCGGTGATGGGTGATAGTATCTCTGTCATTGCTGGTTCAACTCACCTTCCTGTTTTAGTTATTGCCTGTTTATTCCCAAAATGACCCTGGCTTCTTCCACTGTTGCTGGTTCTCTTCCTATGTCTCTGGCCATCCTTACGGCTTTCTCTACGAGTGGGCCATTGCCTTGCGCCATTACACCAGGAGCCAAATAAAAGTTATCTTCCAGTCCTACTCTTATATTTCCACCCAGGGCTAGAGCGGTTGCTATGAGGAGCCATTGGTCCTGGCTGATTCCGATGACTTGCCAGGCTATGCCTGGTGGTACCACACTTGACACATGTGTTAGATTTCTTGAGGTAGCAGCCATGCCGCCGACTACACCCATGACTAAGCTAATCTGGAGGTGTTTCAATATTCCCATGTCCATCAATGGAATTACGCTTTCCACGTGTCCCAGGTCAAAGCATTCGCACTCGGGCTTCACGCCGTTTTTGACCATGGTATCCAGGAAGAACATGATGTCATCAAAGGGGTTTTGGAAAACCAGGGAAAAGACAAACCCTTTGCGCTTGGGGCTATATTTCGCATAATTCATGGAACCCATGTTCAGCGCTGCTATTTCTGGTTTCACCTCTCGGATGTGGGCAATTCTGGTATCTCTGTCCACACCTACTGCCCCGGTGGAAAAGTTGATGATGACGGGGCATCTTTTTCTGACCTCTTGCATAATTTCCCGGAAAATTTCGACTCTCTATGACGGAGTGCCATCGTATTCACGACCGTGGATGTGTACTATTGAGGCCCCTGCATTGTAGGCGTGTAATGCCTCTTCAGCAATCTCCTGTGGTGTGTAGGGGATCCATTTGCACTGGTCTCTGTTTGCTGCCACACCGGTTAGCGCTGCGCTTATTACAACCTTGTCTTCTAAGCCCATAGTCTCTCTCCTCTCAGCTATTTTCCTTTCCAGGCTGGCTCACGCTTTTCTAAGAAAGCGGCAATGCCTTCGGCTACATCCTCAGCCATAGTATTTATGGTTAGCATTGAAGCCAAGAACTCTAAAGCTTTTTCGTATTCCATATCGCGCATGGTGTAGAAGGCTCTCCGGCCCAGCCTTAGGATAGCTGGGCTTTTGCCAGCTATTTTCTGGGTGACTTCGTTTATCTTGACGTCTAGTTGCTCTCTGGGGACAATGTGATTTACGATACCGAGTTGCTGTGCTTCCTTAGCTTCTATTCTCTCTCCGGTAAGCATCATCTCCAGTAGCCGTTTTGGCGATGAAGTAAACCGTAATAACGTTGCCATGATTATGTAGGGGAAAAGCCCCACATTTATTTCCGGTGTTCCAAAGCGGCAATCATCGGCGGCAATTACTATGTCGCAAGCGCAAGCTAAGCCGAAGCCTCCACCCATGGCATGGCCGTTAATCCGCCCTACAATGGGCTTCTTCAACCCTTTGATCACCTTGAAAAGCTCGGCGAATTTCCTTTGTCCTTCATATCGGTCAACTAGACTTCCAGTAGTACCCATAGATTCACCGAAGTCAGCCCCGGCGCAAAACACCTTGCTGCCGGCTCCGGTGAGCACTATGACCTGTGCATTTGGGTCGCCATCATATTCATTCAAGGCATCGAGAAGCTCCGATATCATAGTTGGCGAAATTGCATTCCGCCTGTCTTCGCGGGAGAGGGTAACTGTGGCTATTTTATCTTTTACTTCAGTTGTTATTGTCTGGTACATTGCCTGTCTCCTTATACTGGGTAGACCCCGTGTTTCCTGGGATGGCGGAATATCTTCTTGTCTTTAGTAAATTCTAAAGCCCTGATAAGGACCTTTCTAGTCTCCCTGGGGTCAATGACTTCGTCTACAATGCCATACCGGGCTGTTTTCTGAATATCAAATTGCGGTCTTATCTCATCGGCAAGGTGCTCTACCATCTCTTGAGGGTTTTCGGCTTCAGCGAGCTGTTTTCTGGCAAAAATGGATACCATGCCCTCTGGGCCCATTACTGCTATCTCTGCGCCGGGATAAGCGATCAGCAAATCTGGGTCAAACGATCGCCCGCACATGGCGTAGTAGCCAGCCCCGTAGGATTTTCTCACAATCAGTGTAAATTTTGGAACGGTGGCTTCGGCTACGGCATGAATCATTTTGGCGCCGTGCCTGATTATTCCAGATTTTTCTGCTTTCGACCCTACCATGAAACCAGGAACATCGGAGAGGAACAGTAGAGGGATATTAAAGGCATCGCAAAGCCAGATAAAGCGAGCGGCTTTATCAGCGGCATCGATATCGATGACTCCGCCGTAGAACATGGGGTTGTTTGCAATAAATCCGACTGGATAACCTGCTAGCCTGCCGAACCCGACAATGATATTTCTTGCCCATCTCGGTTTTATCTCGAAGAAATGGCGGTCGTCCACGATGTATCTTATGAGCTCGTGCATATCAAAAGCTTCGCGGGGGCTATCCGGGATAACGCTCAATATACCGTCGGCGATTAGAGCTTCAGGGTCTCCATCCCAACTTTTGCGAAGTGGTTTTTGGTCACAGTTCTGAGGAAAGAAGGATAGGTAATCTTTGATAGCTTTGATACATTCCTCGTCTGACTTGACCTCCAAGTCACCGCAACCACTTATTTCGCAGTGAACTTTAGAGCCTCCCAGCTCGTCCTCGGTAAGTGTCTCTTTTATTACCATTTTTACCAGTGATGGGCCGCCTAGTCCCATAAAGCTGGTTCCTTTAACCATGGGAACGAAATCGGAAAGGCCAGGAATATAGGCTGTGCCAGCATATCCGGGACCCAACATAGCTGCGACTAAGGGAATTACGCCAGACATCAGTGATTCTTCTTTGAAAAGGTATCCAGAATCAGCGAACATGGGTATCATATCACCAGAGAGACCTCCACCACTTACCCTGGCACCTCCTGAATCCCCCAGCCATATCATAGGGATTCTTTGTTTGAGAGCGATTTCCCTGATACGGGATACCTTCCTTTCGTTTGTAATGCCCATAGAGCCGCCCCTTACCGTGAAATCATAAGCGGCAACCGCTACATCCCTGAGCGTGACACCGTCATTCATCTTGCCATAGCCGGTGATGACTCCATCAGCAGGTTGAAGCTCGGCTACCCCAAATTCACTTCCTAGCATGCCGACTTCAACAAATGTGCCCTTTTCTATTAAGAGGTCGAGGCGCTCTCGGGCTGTTAACTTTCCCTTTTCGTGATGCTTCCTTACGGCCTCCTCGCCTCCCATTTTCCTGATCTCTTCACGGAGGGCATAAAGTTTTTCGACTTCCCGCTTTATTTTGTCAGCCATTGCTCTTCTCCTTCAACTTAGATATGAAATGAGTATCGTAATTGCCCGTTTTGAAAAGCGCTGAATCAAAGGCCTGTTTCAAGAAAGGTATATTGTTTTTAATGCCTGTTATCTCATAGGTAGCCAGGGCTTGTAACATCTTACTATTGGCTTTGTCTCTGTCTTCTCCCCAGGTAATCAACTTGGCAACCAGAGGATCATAGAATTGGCTGATGGTATCACCAGTTTTGTAGCCGGAGTCGACTCTTATTCCGTCTCCCCCAGGCTCAACGTAGGAAGTAAGTTTCCCTGGAGAAGGGTAGAAGTTCTCGGAGTCTTCAGCATAGATACGTGCCTCCAGCGCCCACCCTTTCCATGCTATTCTCGCCTCGTCGATGGTTAATGGTTCGCCAGATGCAATTCTGACCTGCTGTTCAACCAGGTCAAACCCGGTTATCATTTCCGTAATGGGATGTTCTACCTGCAGCCTAGTGTTGACTTCTAAGAAATAGAAGTTTCGATTCCTGTCGACAACAAATTCCACTGTTCCAGCATTGGTATACCCAAGCTTCTCGGCTAGTTTTTTGGCTGATTGTCTCAGGCTTTGTCTTAGCTCTGGTGTGGCAAAGGGGGATGGTGATTCCTCGATAACCTTCTGGTGCCGTCGCTGTACCGAGCATTCTCTTTCAGGGAATGTGACTACCTCGCCTTTTTCATCCCCGAGAATCTGAATTTCAATGTGATGAGGCGAATCCATATACTTCTCAATGTAGACTCGGTCATCTCCGAAGGCCATCCTGGCGCGATTCGAAGCCTCCTCAAACGCCTCCTCAACATCCTCAACCTTCTCGACCCTTTTCATTCCGATTCCCCCACCCCCAGCGGAAGCTTTGAAGATGACAGGAAAAGCTAGTTTTTCTGCCCATTCTTTTGCTTCCCCAGTATTGCGTAGAATCTCACTCCCCGGTGGTATCGGTATACCTATGCTGGTAGCGATTTCCCTGGAGCGGGCTTTGTCACCCATAGTGTGGATTACTGCAGATTTTGGGCCGATAAATGTCACGCCTTCCTGTTCGCATTTTTGGGCGAATTCCCATCTCTCTGCTAAAAACCCGTAGCCTGGATGGATGGCATCTATTTTTAGCTCTTTAGCTATGCTGACAATGTGGTCCATGTTGAGATAACTATCTCGAGGTCGATTGCCACTGATTTTTATTGCCTTGTCAGCTTCCTGTACGAATAGTGCGGTCTCATCAGCATCTGAATGGATGGCGATCGTCTCAATGCCAAGCCTTTTTGCGGTTCTGACTATGCGCCTAGCTATTTCACCGCGGTTGGCTACCAGTATAGACTTCATTACTTCAGTATGCTCCTAACTTCTCCCTGGTGAAGTGTATTTCGCCGAATTTTTTCGTGGATATTTATGCTTTGTGGTTGTTCCTCTGGGCGTTTCGCACTTAAGGCAAGTATAATCTCTTTCCTGTGTTATGCATGCCCTTAAGACTAAAATGGAGCGGGAGACGGGACTCGAACCCGCGACAGCCTGCTTGGAAGGCAGGAACTCTACCACTGAGTTACTCCCGCTGGGAAATGGCATCATTTTAGCCCACCAACACAGGTGCGTCAATGAGGTGACGGCTCTATCAATGTTGCCGCCTAGCTCTAAAAGCAGCACAAGATAAGGATAGCAATGCCAGCGGCAGTCCCGATCCCGAGGAACTCACCTGTCCCGCAAACCAATGTCCAAGTTAGCCAATATTTCAATGATTGTCCAGTCACTATCCTGCTGTTGCAATGTTGCTTCTATTTGCCGAGTAGCTCTTTTATCTTTTGAGTTAGGGCAGGCAAAGCTTCTTTATAGTCGCCGACAATGCCAAAGCTGGCTACCTTAAAGATGTTCGCGCCAGCATCCTTGTTTATGGCTACAATGCACTTAGAGCCGGAACAACCTGCGATATGTTGCATGGCACCTGAAAGGCCTATGGCGATATAGAGATTAGGGCTGACGATTTTGCCTGTCTGCCCAACCTGCTGCGTCATGGGTATCCAACCATCCTCGCAGGCAGCCCTTGTTGCACCGACGGCTCCACCCAGTAGGTTTGCCAGCTCTTTAAGAGCCTCAAAATTCTGGGCACTTCCGACGCCGCGTCCCCCACTGACCACAAACTCCGCATCTTCCAGTTTGATACCCTCGGTTTTTTCTTTTACCCGTTCGAGGACTTTTACCTTGACAGCCCCGGCATCTATTAAGTCTTCTGCAGGGATAACCTGACCCTTGTGCGATTCGTCGAGTTGTGCTGGTGCCATGGCCTTTGACCTGATGGTGGCTATTTGAGGACGCGCTGTCTTTGTTACTACTGTAGCATTGGCATTACCACCGAAGGCTGGTCTTGTTTGAGTCAGAAGCTTTGTCGACGGGTCAATGGCAAGTTCTATGCAGTCCATAGCTAGCCCACCCTGGAGTCTTCCAACCAACCTGGGTGCCAAATCGCGGCCTGTATCTGTTTGGCCGAGCAGAACGATGGCGGGCGATATTTTTTGGCAAAGCCTGGCTGCAACCGCAGTAAAAACATCAGAGTTATAAGTTTCTAGGAGGGGGTTGTCAGCCACATATGCCTTGTCGGCTCCAAAGGCAATAGCGTCCTGTGCCAAGTTGCCTATGTTTTTACCCATCAAGAGAATGCTTAGTTCTTGACTAAGGTCGTTAGCTAGTTTTCTACCGATACCTAAAAGCTCCTGGGTGATTGGTGCTAACTGACCTTCCGATATTTCGCCACAGACTAAAATACCTTGATAATCGCTCATTATAGTTCTCCTGCTAGATTACTTTGATTTCCCTGAGTTTCTCAGCTAGCTTTATAGCGGCTTCGGCAGCAGTGTCTGCGGTGATTATCTCGCATGTGGTCTCGCGAACTGGGATGAAAAGATTAATTACCTCGGTATGTGCGCCAGCAGGGCCGATTTTGGCTGGGTCAACCTGGATATCTTGTGCTGTCCACACCGGTATTTGCTTGCGGGCTGCTTGTATGATACCCATCCCGCTCGGGAGACGTGGTAATCCAACCTCATTGCTCACGGTGACCAAGCAGGGTATTGGCGTCTCTACTACTTCGTAGCCGTCTTCCATAACACGAAATACACGGAGCTTGTCGCCTTCTGGCTGAATGTCCTTAGCTATGGTGATTGCTGGGATGCCCAATATCTCGGCGAGAATTGACCCCACCTGTCCCGTGTCCCAATCAGCAGCTTGCCTACCGCATAGAATCAGATCATAGCTACCTATTTTTTTGATAGCTTGCGACAGTATATACGCAGTGCCAAAGCTATCAGAGTTTTCGAATGCTTGGTCTTGAAGTATTACCCCGTCGTCGCCCCCCATAGCCAGTGCATGCTTGACCACATCAGAGACCTTACCTGGTCCCATGGTAATGACTGTAATCTTTGCGTTGTGTTTTTCTTTGAGGCGGCAAGCCAATTCGCAGGCCCGTTCGTCAAATACGCTGATCACTGGTGGCACTCCAGGGGGAGGTACTACCTTCTTGGTTGCTGGGTCGATCTTGAATTTAGCTGGCGGGACCTCTGGATCGGGTATTTGTTTGACGCAGACAATGATATGCATATTACCCTCCACTATGATGGTTGTTCGATTACTTGCTCAAGCAACTCGACTACGTCTTTTGCTTTTAATGCTTCTTGCATTTGTTTGTGCAAGATACCTTCTTCTAGCATTTGGAGGCAGTACGGGCAAGAGGTGGTCACGGTTTTGGCTGTAGTATCCAGGACGTCATCAGTGCGAATGTCGTTGATTTTCTTACCAATCGGTTGTTCGAACCACATGTGTATTCCGCCACCACCGCAGCATAGGCTCTTGCTCTTGGAGCGGTTCATCTCATCCAGCTTCAACCCCGGTATGGCATGAAGTATATCACGAGGTGCTGAATATATTTTGTTATAGCGTCCTAGATAGCAGGGGTCATGGTAGGTAGTGGCGAGGTCCAGTTCTTTAGTAATCCGTAATTTACCTTGCTTAATCAGGTCTGATATCAACTCGGTATGGTGTGTTACTTTGAAATTACCGCCGAATTGAGGGTATTCGTTTTTGAAGCTGTTATAGCAGTGAGGACAAGTGGCTAGAATGTGCTTCACATTGTATCCATTGAGCATGGCAATGTTTTGCTCAGCAGTTGTCTGGAATTGTATTTCATAGCCGGCCCGTCTGGCTGGGTCACCGCAGCATGGTTCCTCTTCACCAAGTATGCCGAAATCAATGCCGGCAGCTTTTAGTACCTTTACTAGCGATAGCGTGACTTCAACGTTGCGGTCACAAAGGGCGCCGGTGCAACCGACCCATAGGAGCATATCAACATTGCTATTTTCAGCCAGTGTCTTTAGTTCCAGACCAGTCGTCCAATCTCCCCTAAGGCGCAACGATTGGGCTCCTACCCAAGGATGTCCCCTGCTCTGCATATTTCGCAGCATGAGCTGGACATTCTCTGGCATTTTGCTTTGCATCATAACCACATTTCGCCTGAGGTCAAGAATCTTGACGATATGCTCCAGGAAAACGGGACAGGCCTCCTGGCAAGCGGCGCAAGTCGTGCAAGCCCAGAACTCGTCTTCAGTTACGGCACCACCGACCAGAGGCGGCTGGCCTCCACTGTCACCAGCCTTGAATTGCGATGTTTTTAGCCACTGGGCTTTGAGGTCTTGTGTTAGCTTGCGTGGTGATAGTGGTTTCTCACTTAGGTATGCAGGGCAAGCGTCCTGGCAGCGGCCACAGTTGGTACAAGCATCGAGATCGAGTAGCTGTTTCCAGGTGAAATCTTTGATTTCTCCCACGCCCAGGGTCTCTGCAGTCTCGATGTTGATAGGTGCAGGTACGCCGACTGGTCCTGTGTTTCGAAAGAAGGCATTTAGCGGTGATATGATAATGTGCTGAAGCTTTGAGTACGAGAGGGCTACATATATAATCGCAGCATCGACCAAGATAGCGTGAAACCACCAAAGCCACCGGTGCAAGATGAGTGAACTGTTCTCATCTAATCCTGCGAATGCCTTGGCGAAGACATAGCCACCAGGTGACCAAACGGCCCACTCAGGATGGATTTCCAATTCTGTAACAGCTATCCTTAATCCTTCGATAATATAGCCGGTGATGATTACAACTGCGATTAGTGAGAGAATAATTCCGTCATCGAGAATCGTGTTCAGCCTATCTGGTTTCTGGACATATCGACGGTAAATAGCTATGAAAACGCCAATAAGCACTAGAATGCCAGAGATGTCAACTATGAAGGAAAACCAGAGGTAGATATTGCCCTCTAAGTGTATGTTGAGATAGTGTGTTGTGGCATCGACTGCAGCGGCAAGAAGTAGCACCAAGCAGCCCCAAAAGATTAGAAGATGCATGATACCCGGATAAGGCTCCTTGAGGAATCGTCGGTGACCTAATCCGTCGGCTAATCCAGTGATGATGAATGCCCATACTCGCTTGGCTATGTTTTTGGAACGGTCATCAGCTTTTCCGATATGCCATAACTTGTAGTGTTTGTATATGGCATAGGCAACGAAGGCTACCGCGATGGCAGACAATATGTACATTATGTACTCGTGAGTGATGTTCCAGAATATTTCTCTATGAGCCAAGACGGCCTCCTTTGCTAGTGGTACTGAGAGCAGGTATTGGTTCCAAGGGCGTTGGTTTATTATACAAAAGCCGGAGTGCCCAAAGATTCTCGGCCGATGATAAGCTTCTGAATCTCGCCGGTTCCCTCGTAGAGACAAAGGCCCATGGCATCACGGTAATACCGCTCTACCGGGTATTCATTGGAGTATCCATAGCCACCGTGAACCTTGATGGCCTTAATAGCGCCCCTAACGGCTACCTCGGCAGCGTAATACTTGGCCATGCAAGCCTCTCTGGTAAAGGGTTCTCCCTTATCTTTCAGGTGTGCTGTCCGGTGCACCAAGAACCTGGCTGCCTCAGTCTCAACAATGGTCTCTACGATCATTTCCTGAACGAGTTGAAAATTAGCTATAGCCTTGCCAAATTGTATCCGCTCTTGAGCGTATTTGGTGCCAGCATCGATGCTAGCTTGTGCTATTCCCACGCAAGCAGCTCCAGTACTCATACGCCCGTTGTCCAGTGCATACATGCCTACCTTGAAACCATCGCCTATTTGCCCAATCATGTTTTCGGCAGGCACACGGCAGTCTTGGAACATGAGCTCGGCAGTGTTTGACGATTTCAGACCCAGTTTGCCATGGATGTCCTTGCTAGAGAAGCCGGGCATATTGCGTTCTACCAAGAAGGCGGCAATACCTCGGTGTTTCTTCGATTTGTCGGTCTGTGCAAGCACCAGTGCGATATCTGCTATGCCACCATTGGAGATCCACATCTTGTTGCCGTTAAGCACCCAGCAGTCTCCGCTTTGCGTTGCCATTGTCTCTATGCTCGCAGAGTCGCTGCCAACGTTGGGTTCTGTCATGCCAAAGCATCCTAGCAATTCTCCCTTGGTCGTCTTTGGGAGATATTTCTGCTTAAGTGTGTCGTTGGCCCATTTCAGAATCGGCATCTGGAATAGCGAAATGTGGACTGTTAGGGTGGTAGTAAAAACAGACGCTGAAGCCCGGGCGATCTCCTCGCAAATAAGAGCATAGCTTATAGAATCAGTGCCTAGTCCTCCAAATTCTTGGGGAAGAGGTGCACCAAGCAGCCCCAATTTAGCCATATTCTTCGTGATTTCTGGTCGATAGTATTCCTTCTGGTCATCCTCTGAGGCTACAGGGATAATTTCCCTTTCGGCAAACTCCCGTGCCATATTGCGAAACAGGACTTGCTCATCGGTGAGGTCAAAATTCATGGCGGGTTCTCCTAGTCTTTAGTCGTTCGTTGCATCAGTAGTATGCAGATGTAGTACTTTGCCGTTCGATATAGTATCACAACATGCCTGGTTTGACAATCTGAGTCCGAAGCTGTAATCGGTCTGCTTGTTATTTCCGTAATCCTAATGTAATATGTGAGTCCTGGTGCGATACAAAGAGCACAATCGCTAGGTGGAGAGAAAATGGCGATTGGGATACTTTGCCGAGAGGAATTGAAGGAGTATGACTTTGGACCAGGACATCCCTTCAGAGGCGATCGTTATGTACGGTTCCCTGCGTTCTTACGTGACAGCTTACCGGAAGATGGCAGCTACAAGATTATTGCTGCCGATGCTGCTACTGAAAATGACCTACTCTTAATTTGTGACAAGGAATATATCGAGTTCACCAGGGAATATTACAAGGCTGCGAACTTAGGCCTGACCTATCCGGGGCAGTTTTCCAAATTTCACAGTTTGGATAATTTACCAGTGGGTAAACCTGGCAAAATTGAGCAAGCTGCGCGGTTGGTGGTCGGTCAAGCCAAGATGGCTTGCGACCTGGTGCAAGCCGGTCATTATGGCAAGGTAGTGTCGGTCGGTGGCGGGTTACATCATGCTAAGCGCTCATATGGGGAAGGCTTCTGCCTTTACAACGATGTAGCTTTTTGTGGCCTCTACTTATTGCAGCAATACAAATTTAGGAAAATATTGATTCTGGATACCGATGCACACGCCGGTAATGGCACCTGTGAATATTTTTATGATGAGTCGCGCGTCTTGTTTATCGATATCCATCAGGACCCTAAGACCATTTATCCGGGCACAGGTTTTGTTCAACAGATTGGTTCTGGGCAGGGAGAAGGCTACACAATCAACATCCCAATGCCAGTGAACGCCGGATACGATTCGTACCGTCTTGTTTTTGAGTCCATAATAGAGCCTGTGACACGAGAATTCAAGCCTCAGATTATTGTGAGAAACGGTGGCTCTGATCCTTATCTCGATGATGGGCTGACCAGTTTGGGTTTGCCATTGAAGGGCTTTCGTATGATTGGGGAACGGGTACGAAAGTTGTCAGAAATTTGCGGTGACAGAGTCATTGACCTGATTGCATCAGGATATAACGAGCAAATTCTAGCATATGCCTGGTTGGCGCTAATAGCAGGCTTGGCAAATTTTGAGGTTGCAATCGAGGAGGTGGAACCTATACCTCAGCGCTTCATAGGTGATCTTGGCCTTACGGAAACAGAGAGGGTAGTGCAACAAGTGAAGGAATACCTTAAGGATTATTGGACTTGCTTGAGATAGCAGAGTTTAAGTGTAAAATATAATTCAAAGGAGGTTGATGATGGCCAAGAAGAGAAACAAGAGAAGCATTCTGGTTGCCTGTCTTGCGGTAGTCCTCGGTTTGGTTGTATTGCTGGTGGGTGGATGCTGGTACTTCTTTTATGATCTGACCCGGGGGCCATTGCCGCAACTTGATGGTGAATTGCGTGTAGCTGGGTTACGAGACACGGTTGAAGTATTTCGTGATGAATGGGGCATCCCCCACATCTATGCCCAAAATATGTACGATTTGTTTCTTGCGCAGGGATATGTACAAGCGCAAGATAGATGGTGGCAAATGGAGTTCTGGCGACATACTGCCAGTGGGAGAATCCAGGAGCTTACTGGCAGAAAAGCCAGCCTAATGCCTACGGATATTTTTATACGTAGCGTTGGCTGGAGACATGTGGCTGAGAAGGAAGCGGAGAGTTACGATGCCGAATGCCTGTCCAACTTACAGGCCTTTGCTGACGGTGTGAACGCTTATATTATGAGCCGTGAGCTCAAGCACTTGGCCCTGGAATATGGAGTATTAGGGCTGATTGGCATAGATATTAAGGTCGAGCCGT
>Ga0194125_10007049_pt1 | contig 16343 bp, 15 predicted proteins | sample TA2KigC250mmetaG_FD_148626 | JGI IMG/M metagenome (GOLD analysis project Ga0194125, IMG submission 148626) | Freshwater microbial communities from Lake Tanganyika, Tanzania - TA2015034 Kigoma Deep Cast 250m | ecosystem: Environmental > Aquatic > Freshwater > Lake | place: Tanzania: Lake... | reverse complement strand
GACCGTGCCGCGCGGGATGCCTTTGAGGCCGGGACCGACATAGACATCCTGCACGTAGCAGGTGCCATCGGTCATGCGGTAGTCAACGTGACTGGGACGGGGTGTTGGCGCCACGCGTGCGACGAGCGGGACAGGCCGGTTGCACGGCAGCTTGGGATCGGAGACGATCAGTTTTTTCTGGCCGTCCATGGTCATCAGATAGACGCCGAAATTGTTTTTGTTTTTCCAGCCATCGGGATTGTAGCTGACGAGATACTCAGTCTCGCTGAGCGGGTACGGGTAGGCAAAGAGGTCGCTGTCCTGGCCGTATTTGTCCACTTTGACCGCCGGCGTGTCGCGGATCGGGGCGATGAGTTGAACGCCTTCGTGTTCCTCGCGGCCCTTGGCCGGGTCAATGAGGACGAGTTTGCCGGGCTGGCGGGTGTGATGGCCGGTGGCGATGGCGACAACTTTCTGCGAACCGGGAATGGCGCGCGCATGGATGATGGTGGTGGGGAACCAGGAATTGACGCCATAAAAACCGGTTTGGCCGGTGCCGTCGGGATTCATTTGGAAAAGCGGCTGCGGATAAATCTGGCCGCGGTCATTGTATTCCCAGCGAGTGTAAAGAATGCGCCCGTCCCACGTGCAGGTCGGAAAATTGTCGTGAACCTGATCGAACGTGAGACGGCGGATGAACCGGCCGTCCTTGTTGCACCGGTAGAGGTTGCTGACTTCGGTCCACCAGCAGTCCACCGTCTGGACGCAACGCGTCGAGTTGAAAATGATGTCGCCATCCGGCAGGTAACAGCCTTCGTAGTCGGCGACGCCGGGCCCGGAGGTGAGCTGACGGATGTGGCGGGTGGTGACGTTCATCTCGTAAAGGTGGTAATCGTCGTCGTTGAGCGATTTTTTCCAGGCGAACAGGATTCGTTTGGCGTCCCACGAGACGTCGGGGTCGCGGATGACGCCGGTGTTGTCTTCGAGCAGGGTGTGGACGCCGCTGGCCGGGTCGAAGAGGCAGAGGGCGGAGCCGGGTTCGAAGTGGCGTTCGGCTTGGGCATCGGACTGGCCTTCGGTGTAGGCGTAGTGGGAGCCGCCCATGATGGCGTGTTTGACAAAGACAAACCGCGGCACGTCCGCCGCGACTGCCCAGAGGGGAGCAAGCAGGACGAGTGACAGCAACTGGTGGACGATGAAACGTTGGGCTTTCAATTCACCTTCACCGGACTTGCAGCAAGGGGGGCGGCGGCGGCAACGCTGCGGGTTGCTGGCGCTGGCGCTGGACGGTTTCGAGTTTCTGGAGAATCTCCTTCAGGGTGGCGTTGTCGGGAAAGACTTTCACGGCGTCCTGGATCACGCCGATCGCTTTGTCGAGCTGGCCGAGTTTCTCGAAGAGCGCGGCCTGATTGTAGTAGGCGGAAAGGTTCTTGGGATCGATCTCGATGACGCGCTGGTATTTTTCCAGCGCCCCGGCGGTGTCGCCGCTGTTGGACAACAAGACCGCCCAGTTGAAGAAAATCTGCGCGTTCTGCGGCGCGGCGGCGGCGGCCTGTTCCAGTTCGGCGCAGGCGTCCTTGGGCCGGTTGAGGTTGGAATAGACGACGGCGAGGTTGAGCCGGACGAGGACATTGGTTGCGTCGAGGACAACAGCCTTGTTGAGCGGCTCGAGCGCGTCCTCGAAGCGTTTCAGGTTCAACAGGGAGTTGCCCCAGTTGATGAAGATCATGACATTGTTCGGATCGAGTTTCTCGGCCGCCTGAAGCTCGGCGATGGCTTCCTCGAACCGTCCGAGCCGGTCGAGACAGTAGGACATGTTGACGTAGGTCGCCGCGAGGGTCGGGTCGTAGGCGGCGGACCGGCGGAATTGGTCGAGCGCGGCCTCGAACTTGTTTTCGCCGACCAGTTTGAGTCCGTTGCTCTGGTGCGCGAGCGCGCGGGTGGTGTCGCGCTGCTGGACGGTGCGGATGTTTTCGAGCAGGCCGGGATCCACCTCCGCGGGCGGGCGCGAGATGGTTGCCAACGACAACAAACTGGCAAGCAAGACGATTCCTTTCATTTGCGCTGGCAAATTTAGCAGACTCGCAGTAATAATCGAGCAGTTTAGGCGAGATGAATCTAAGCTTCGGCTACAACACAAACGGGTTTGCCCACCACAAACTGGAGGAGGCGCTGGAAGTCATTGCCGACTGCGGTTACCAGGGCGTCGCGCTCACGCTCGACAATTATCACTGCAACCCGTTCACCTCCGAACCGGCCGAGCTGATGCGGCTCGGCCAGGTGCTCGACCGGTTGCGGCTGCGGTGCGTCATCGAAACCGGCGCGCGTTATCTCCTGAACCCGCAACGCAAACATTACCCCACGCTCGTCAGCACCGAAGGCCGGCAAATCCGGCTGGAATTTTTGCGGCGGGCGGTTGACATCGCGGCGGAGTTGAACGCCGAGTGTGTCAGCTTCTGGTCGGGCGCCGCCGAGCCGGGCGTGTCCGACCACCAGGCGTGGGACTGGCTCGTCACGGGCTGTCTCCAGCTTGCCGAGCACGCCAAACGCCGCGGCATCCAACTCGCTTTCGAGACGGAGCCGGGCATGTTGGTGGACGACACGGCGAAATTCGAGGTGTTGAAGAAGCACCTTACCAGCGCGCGATTCGGCCTGACGCTGGACATCGGCCACGTGTTTTGCACTGAGACCGTGCCGTTCCGCCAAGTCTATGGCAAGTTCGCCTCCCTCATCCGCAACATTCACATCGAGGACATCCGCGACCGCAAACACCAGCACTTGATGTTCGGCGAAGGCGAACTCGATTTCGCCGCCATCCTCAAGGTGCTCGCCGACAACAAATACACCGGCCTCATCAACGTCGAACTCTCCCGCGACAGCCATCGCGCGCCCGAAGTCGCGCGCCGCGCCCACGAGTTCCTCATCGCCACATGCCAGAAACTTTCCGCCGCGCCGTCGGCTACGCCCTGAACGTCTTTCCGTACCGCACGCTCGCCGAGTTGTGGGCGTGCCTCAAGACGGACGTTCTCAAACTGAAATCGCTCGCGTTCCCCGACGAACCGTTTCCCATCGAGCTGCGCCTCTCCGAAAGCCTGTTGCGCGAGATCCGCGACGTCGCCCCGTTGAAAACCTTTTTCGATGACCACGACCTTGCACTGGTCACCATCAACGCCTTCGTCATGCCGGCGTTTCACGGCGAGCGCGTCAAGGAGCGCGTCTATCTCCCCGCGTGGCACGAGTCCGACGCCCGCGTCCGTTTCACCAACGCTTGTCTCGATTTGTTCGCGCCGGACGCGTCTGTCAGCGTCCCATTCGGCGCGCTCAAGCCGGTGACAATGGACGCCGTGGCGCCCCACATCCTCCGCTGCGCCGAACACGCAAAGGCAACCGGTGGAATGATCGCGCTCGAACCGGAACCGGGGCTTTGCGTCGAAACTACGGCGGAAGTCATCGAATTCTTCGAGCGGTTCGTGCCCGACCACCTGCGCCCGCATCTCGGCGTGAACTTCGACCTCTCGCACCAACTGGTCCAGTTTGAAGAGTTGGCCAAATCAATCGCTGCACTCCAGCGCCACGGCGTCCCCATCGCGAAACTCCATGTCTCCAACGCCGCCGAGATGACCGAATGGAAACCGTTCTGCAGCGACTCAATTTACCTTCATCAGGTCAGCGGCGCCGATGCCGGCGGGCAACGGGTTTACTTTTCGCTGGACTGGCCTGAAACGCCTCCGCCGCAGGGCATTCGGAAGTTCCGCGTTCACTATCATCTGCCGGTTTTTCCACCCGGAACCGGCTCGACGCTTGCCGAGGTCGAACACTTCCTGGTGTCCATCCTTCCCACCATCCATCCTTCCGTCCCGGCCATCGTCGAAACGTACACGACCCGCGAAAATGTGGTCGAAACCGCCGCCCGCGAACTGGCCTGGGTGCGCGAAAAAATTTGCTTGTCTGTCCGCCGCCCGCAGGTATAGTGGCACGCACAGAATGAACTGGAGGCAAGTCATGAAGCGAACCCAAATGATGGCAGCAATGATGATGGCGGCGGTGATTGCAGTTTCCTCGGCTGTGGCCGCGCCTGTTGAATCCGTTGAATCCGGCCGCGCGGCGGCCTTGGCCAAGGTGGAAGGCTTGTTGGCCGAAAAAGTCGTGTCCGACCAACTCACGTCGCTCGGCCTGACCCGCGATCAAGCCAGCGCCCGTCTCGCCAAACTCAGCGACACGCAAATCGAACAGTTGGCCGCCCAAGTGGACCAGATCCGCGCCGGCGGTGACATTCAAGGCGACATGTCCGGTGGCGGCATGATCGGCACGTTCTTCAAACAGCTCGGCGACTTCATCTACAACATCTTTCAGATCGTCTTCTTCTGGCGCGACCAGAAGTAAAGATCGTCCGTCTATCGCAACAGCCTGCTTCGCACCGCGCGGGGCAGGCTGTTTTGCTTCCCATGAAAACAAACCGAATCACTGTCTGGATCGCCGGCCTTGCCGCTTTTCTCCTGCCACTGTGGTTCGTCCCGCACCGCTGGTGTGAACGCGACAGCGCCGCCTGGTTTCGCGGCGACGAACATCTGCAAGCCCAACTCGCCCGCGGCGTCGAGCGTCTCGTCACGAATTCGCTCAGCCGCGCCCACTTCAACGGCGAATGGCTTTTCGGCACGTATCTCCTGGCCGGCTTCGGTTTCGGCCAGAGGGCGTTCACCCTCAATCTACCGGAATTTGGGAACGATCGTTCCCATATCCCGGTAGATTGAGGGAAGCGGGAGCGATTGTTCCGTCTCATGAAGGAATGCATTCACCGGATCCTTTCCCCGGAGATGCGCGCGTTCGATGCCGAACAAGGGAGCAACGATCGCCTTGATCCCCTCGACAGTGACGACGCGCATCACGCCGCCTACCTTGGCTGCTTCAATCTGCTTCTGAGTTTCCGCCGGACATTGGACCGCTCGTCGGAATTCATCGCGCTGCATTTCATCTTGTTGCGCTGGCTGGCGATGTTGTGGATGGATTTCCGTCGGCGATAGCTTGACGCTCTGGTTCCATCGGGTACTCTCGCCGTCATGAGCAAGGTTTTGTTTGCCGCCATCCTGATGGTCGCCGGCCACGCTGCCGGGGACGAAGTCCGACAACGCATTGAGAAGGCCGCGCCGCATCCGCGGTTGTTCTGGCCGGCGGACGGCGAGGAAGCGGTGCGCGCCAAGATCAAACAGGATCCGCAGTGCGCGGCGACGTGGAAGGCCGTGCAACGCGCGGCAGACCAGATGCTCGGCGAGCCGCCGGTGGTTTACGTGAAGCAAGGACGCCGTCTGCTTCACCGGTCGCGGGAGGCGCTGGGGCGGATCATTCACCTCGGTTTCGCAGCGCGGATGACCGGTGACAAACGATACATCGGCCGCGCTGTTGCGGAGATGAAAGCGGCGGCGGCGATGCCGGACTGGAATCCGTCGCACTTTCTCGACACGGCGGAGATGACGTTGGCGCTGGCCGTCGGGTACGACTGGCTGCACGCGGTGTTGTCGCCGGCGGAGCGCGCGGAGATCAAGGCGGCCATTGAGACAAAAGGGTTGGGACCGTATTTGAAACCGAAATCGAAGCACGGCTGGGAACGCGGCGGCAACAACTGGAACCAAGTCTGCCACGGCGGGATGGTGGCCGGCGCGCTGGCGTTACTGGAGGACAACCCGGAGCGCGCCGTTGAGGTGGTTTCGCGCGCGCTGAAAGGGTTGCCCCACGCCATGAAAGTCTATGATCCCGACGGCACGTACCCCGAAGGCCCAAGCTACTGGGCTTACGGCACGACGTACAATGTCGTGCTCATCGCGATGCTGGAGTCGGCGCTCGGCGCTGATTTCGGGTTGACGCAGCACCCTGGCTTCCTGAAGAGCGGCGAGTTTCCGTTGCACATGACCGGTCCGACGGGGAACCACTACTGCTTCAGCGATTGCGGTGTCCGCACGGTGTTTTCGCCGGCGATGGTCTGGTTTGCGACCCGCACCAAGCGGCCGGACCTCCTGTGGTTTCAGGAGATGTTGTTGCAGCGCGAAGTTCGGGAGACCCAGCACGATCGGTTCTTCCCGTTGGCACTTATCTGGGCCGCGCCGAACATGAACCGCATCGAACCGGCAACGCGGAACTGGTACGGGCGCGGCCCGAATCCGTTGGCGGTATTTCGCACGTCATGGACGGACCCGAACGCGTTGTACCTCGCCATCAAGGCGGGCAGTCCCGGCGCGAGCCACGGGCACATGGACATCGGCTCGTTCATCATGGAGGCTGACGGCGTGCGCTGGTCGCTCGACCTTGGGATGCAAAGTTATCACGCGTTGGAAAGCCGCGGGTTCAACTTGTGGAATGGACGCCAGGGCGGCGACCGCTGGAAGTTGTTCCGGTACCACACCCGCGGCCACAGCACCTTGATGGTGGACGATCAGGAACAAGTCGTCAACAGCCGCGCGCCGATCACGGAATTCTCCAGCGAACAGATGTTCGCCGTCGTGGACATGAGCGCGACGTATGCGAAACAACTCGCCGGCGCAACGCGCAAGTTCAGCGTCGAATCAAATCGCCGGGTCGTCATCGAAGACAAACTCAAGGGCGGCGCCAAGCCGGTCAACGTTCGTTGGGCGATCATCACGCCGGGCACACTGAAACCCGGTGGTTGGCTGGAAAAAGACGGCAAACGGCTGCGCATCGAAGTGATTGCACCGAAGGGCGCAAAGCTCCAGTCCTGGCCGGCGGACCCGCCGCCGAACGATTTCGACGAGCCGAACCCCGGCGTGAACGTTGTCGGGTTCATCGCGCCGCTGGCCGCCGGCGTGGAAGCGACGTGGCGAGTCGCGCTTTCGCGGCCCGGCGGCTGAAACGCCTTGCGCCACGCGCAGTTTGTGCTAATAGACAACATCGCTTTATGAAGGGTTTTGTTGTCCTTTTTGTCCTGTTGGTCGTCACGCTCTGCCACGCCGCAGATCGCTACAGTATTCTTTGCCACTTCGAGAAGGGCGCCAACGACGGCGACAACCAGGAATCCATCAGCCCCGTCGTGCGCGGCTCCGCGCTCTACGCCGCCACCCGCAGCGGCGGCGCCCAAAACAAAGGCACGCTGTTCCGCATCAACACCGACGGCACCGGTTTTCAGGTTCTCCACGAGTTCGGTCACGATCCCATTGACGGCTATCGTCCGTGCGGCACGCTGGCTGCCGATGCCGACACGCTGTACGGCATGACCACTTCCGGCGGCCAAAGCAATGGACGGAACGGCACGATCTTCCGGATCGGCATGAACGGCGCGCAGTACAAAACCATCCATCACTTCGAAGGCTGGTACTACAACGGCGACACGCCCTACGGTTCCCTGCATCTCGACGCGGGCAAACTCCACGGCCTCACGGTCCGCGGCGGTCCCAACGATGCCGGCGTTCTTTTCCGCCTCAACAAAGATGGCGCCGGCTTTGGTCTCGTGTACGCGTTTCGCGGCGGGCGTGACGACGGCGCGAACCCGTACGGCTCCCTCGCGGCCGACGCCGATGCCTTCTACGGGATGACCTTCGCCGGGGGCCGACGCAACCAGGGCGTCCTCTTTCGCCTCAATAAAGATGGGACCGGCTACAAAGTCCTTCACCATTTCACCGGCGGCTTCGACAACGGCAGCAACCCCGTCGGCTCGCTTCTGCTCCACGAAGATCATCTCTACGGCATGACCTACGCCGGTGGCGTCGCCGACAGGGGCGTCATCTTCCGCATCGCCAAGGACGGCGCCGGCTTCGCCGTCCTTCGCAGTTTTCCCGGCACCGGCGCTGAAGGCAGCCGTCCGCACGGCACCTTGGCGTTTTGCGCCGACACGTTGTACGGCGTCACCCGCACCGGTGGCCGCAGCGAAACCGGCGTCCTCTTCAGTCTGCGTCCCGACGGCTCGCGGTTTGCCGTCCTCCTGCGTTTTGCCGATCCGGTCAACGGCAACGGCAACGGCGGCAGCAACGGCACCGAACCCTACGGCTCCCTCACCGCCCACGACAACGCCCTCTACGGCCTGACCCGCCGCGGCGGCAAAGGCGGGGGCATCGTTTTTCGCTACCAGCTTCCCACTCCATGAACTACCGGCGCTTCGGACGCACGAACCTGCAGCTTCCCGTCATCTCTTGTGGCGGGATGCGATTCCAACAGAGCTGGAAGGACGAAGACGCCAACAAGATCACCGCCGACAACCAGGCCAACCTCGAAGCCTGCATCCACCGCGCGCTCGCACTCGGCATCCATCACATCGAGACCGCGCGCGGCTACGGCACCTCCGAAGTCCAACTCGGCCGCATCCTGCCGTCGTTGACGCGCGACAAAATCATCGTCCAGACAAAAGTCTGCCCGACAGCCGACCCGAAGGAATTCCTCGCCACGTTTGACCAGTCCATGGCCAATCTCCGGCTCGATTACGTTGACCTGTTCGCCATCCACGGCATCAACAACGACGAGATTCTCCACTTCACCTTGCGCAAAGGCGGCTGTCTCGACGCCGCCCGGCAACTGCAACGGGATGGCCGGTGCCGGTTCATTGGGTTTTCCACGCACGGCACCGAGCGGGTCATCACCAAGACCATCAGCACCGGCGAATTCGACTACGTCAATCTCCACTGGTACTTCGTCAACCCGCTGAACTGGCCCAGCATCGAGGCCGCCACCCGGCTCGACGTGGGCGTGTTCATCATCAGCCCCAACGACAAGGGCGGCATGCTCCAGAATCGTCCCGGCAAATTGCCCGCGCTCTGCGCGCCGCTCACCCCGATGCAGTTCAACGACCTCTACTGCCTCGCCCGGCCCGAGGTTCACACGCTCAGTTGCGGCGTCGCCAAGCCGTCCGATTTCGACGAACACATCGCCGCGCTGGAGTCGAACGCGGACATCCGCCCCATCGAGGCGCGGCTCCGCGCGGAAATGGCACGCGTCCTCGGCGCTGACTGGTGCGCGCACTGGAGCGACGGCCTCGCCGAGTATCACCAGATGCCCGACCAGGTGAACGTCGTCGAGATTCTCCGGCTCTGGACGTTTGCGAAGTCGCTCGGCCTCGATGAGTGGGCGAAGATGCGATACAATCTTCTCAGCGGCGGCGCGAGCCACTGGTTCCCCGGCGAAAAAGCCGACCGCATGACAGACGAACGCGCCATGCGCGCCGCGTGCGCGAACAATCCGTTTGCCGACCGTATCCCCGCGATTCTCCGCGAAGCGCACGCCCTCTACGACGCCGCCCCGCAAAAACGCCTCAGCCAAAGCGACTGAAATTATTTCCGCTTCGCGGTCCTCAATCTTTACGATCCCCTTGCCGCGAGCCTGCTCGCGGTCTTCAGTTCGCCCACCGGTCCGCGAGCAGGCTCGCAATTCACCGATCAGAGCAAGACGCTTGCACCATCGTAAAGATTCGGCACCGGTTGAACACCGGACATTTGGCTTTTCGTGATGCAGCAACCGATGTATTCTTGTCCGTGCCACATGAGTTGCTCTTTGGAGAATGGACGATGAAAAAATCAATCTGCGAATCGGTCGTAGTGTGCCTTGTTTGGTTTGCGTCAGCGGTGGTTGGAGTCTGTGCCGATGAACCGTTTTTCGGCGCGTATATCCACTTGACGTCGTGGTTCCGCGACGCGACCGATGAGGCGTCGCGCGAACGCATCATCATCGAGAATCTGGACCGGTTCCGTGACTCCGGGCTTCGTGTCCTGATCCCGTTCATCACCAGCACGAGGGGACAAGCCCAGTATCCGAGCGAATTGATCCCGGATAAACCGTGGGGAAACTGGGACCCGGTCGTCATCATGGTCCGTGAGGCGCGGAAGCGGGGACTGAAGATCTATCCGGTGATGTGCGTGCTGGCGTGCGGCCATGACAAACCGTCGGGCATCCTCAAATCGCATCCGGAATGGGCGTTGCGCGACAAGGCGGGGCAACCGATGGGGTTCATTTCTTCCGGGCACCCGGAGGCGAGGAAATGGGTCTTGGGCGTGCTCACGGAGATTGCGACGAAGTATCGTCCTGACGGCATTTTGTTGGACTATTGCCGTTACCCCGGCTCGGAGCGCCAGATGGACCCGGTGTCGCAGGCGAAATTCGACGCGGCGCATCCCGCCGACCAATGGCGGCCGAGCAGCACGAAATACAACGAGGCATTCCGACAATACAAACGGGATTGTCTCACGGAACTGGTGGGCGAGATCAGCAGCACGTTGCGGGCGCTGAAACCGACGCCGCGCCTCGCCGCGTATATGTGGGGCATGAAAGAATTGACAGGCACCCGCGATTGGAAGACATGGGTGGCACGCGGCTACCTCGACATGCTCAACCTCACCGGCTACTCCTATCGCGAGCAATACGGCGAGAACTATCTCAAGGTGTTGGACGAGCGTTTCCGCGATGTCGCCGCAGTTCTCAAGGAATTGAACAGTCCGGTTGAGTTCACGATTTGCATGGGCATCAAGACCAGTCACGGGAGTATCCGCGAGACGCGGGAGATTGAGGACTACCTGAACATCGCCAAACGCAACGGCGTGCACGGTGCGTCGTTCTTCACGTGGGAGACGCTTCAGCCGCACCTGCCGGAAGTGAAGAAAGCCGGCTATCTCAAAAAATTCACCGACGGACTGCCGCGACCCCAAAACCGATAGACGGAGACCTTGCCATGATTCCGAAACTGACTCCTTGCTGGCCCGGTGAACGTCTCGCCGCCGTTTCCCTCACATTCGACGACGGCGCGCCGTCGCAACTGGCGCGCGCGGTGCCGATGCTCAACGACGCGGATTTGCAGGCGTCGTTCTACCTCAACCCGCGCGGCGACGATTACCTTGAGACACTCGCGCCGTGGCGGGCTGTCGCAAAAGCCGGCCACGAAATCGGCAACCACACCATCGGCCACACCTGCTCCCGCGCGTTCCGACTCGAACCAACGGCGCGCGGCTTGGAGAACATGACGCTGGACGACATCGAGAAGGACATCGTCGAGGCGAAACGCCGGTTGCAACAGCTCGTGCCGGAGCAGCGGGAGATGTCGTTCTGTTATCCTTGCTACTTGGAGCATGTGGGCTGCGGGCCGACCCGCCAAAGCTACGTGCCCGTGGTGGCCCGGCATCACATCGCCGGCCGGGGCAAAGGCGAATTTCCGTTTCCGAACCCTCCTGCCACGGTGGACCTGCATTATACATGGTCATGGCCGGCGGAACGGATGCCGGGATCGCAGATGGTCGGCTTGGTGGAAGCCTGCGTCGCGAAAAGGGCTTGGGGCATCCTGACGTTTCACGGCGTCAACGAAGGCGGCTTGAGCGTGGCCGAGCGCGACCTCCGCGAACTGGTCCAGTATCTGCAAATCAATCATCCCCGCATTTGGACTGCGCCCGTGGCCAAGGTGGCCCGTCGCATCCTCGACTGGCGCAAAGACAACGGCATCTGAAAAGTGCGACGAGGTGCGTCACCATGCGGTCCAACCGCCGTCCACGGCGAGGTTGTGGCCGGTCACATAGCTGGCGGCGTCGCTGAGCAGGAAGGCAACCGCCCCGGCGATCTCGCCGGATTGGCCGACGCGGCCCAGCGCCGTCTTCGCGGTGAGGCGCTGCACGAATGCGGGATCGTCACGCTGGACGTTCGGATTCGGGAACGGGCCGGGCGAGAGGCTGTTGACGCGCACGCCGTTGCGGCCCCAGTGCACCGCAAGATAGCGAGCCATCTGCTGGATGCCCGCCTTGCCGGTGCCGTACTCGATCGGGTTCGGGTTTGCCGGCGGCTCGTACACCTGCGGGTCGGGCGACACGGTGCCGTACATGCTGGAGAACAACACGATGCTGCCGCTGCCGCGTGCCGCCATCGCGTTGCCCACCTCGCGCGCGAGCAGGAAGGTCGCGGTGAGATTGCCGTGGTTCGCCGCATCGAAATCGGACTCCGAGAGGTCATCGAGACGTTTGGCGGTGGCGGCATACGTCATCGTGACCAAGCCGTGTGGCGTGCCGCGTTCCTTGAGTTGCGCGGAAACGAAAGTCTTCAACGCCTCCGCATCATGCGCATCGAGTGACGCCGGCGTGACCGAGTCCGACAGGGATTTCGCGGAGACGAATTCAGCGGCGCGTTCCTTCAAATCCGCGCACAGCACGCGCGCGCCGAGTTTGGCGAGGAGTTCAACCGTTGGCTGGCCGAGGTAGCCCGCGCCGCCAAAGACCCAGACGTCGCTTCCTGAAAAACTGAACGGTGTGGAATCCATGAGCCGCGAGCTAACCCGCCGTTGCGCCTCAAGTCAAGCCTCCGCTGGGCTTGCGGAATCGCGCGCTGGAAGCGCAAGATTGACGGCGCGTGACCTTCGAGGATGTTCCGGTCAGTGAGCCAAAAGAGTGAAATAGGTATTTCACGCTTTTGGCAAAACGGCAGCGCCTGATGGCGCTCACGCAGCGAAGCGAAGTGACGATGTGTTGTTCCCGCGTGTGACGGTGGGGATCAGACGTCGGCGGCTTCGGTGGCTTGCGCGAGGACGGGGGAGACGGTTTTCTCCTTGGCCAGCAGGGTGAGCATCCCGCCGGCGATCAGGATGAGGCCGGACAGGATTTGGCCGGCGGTCATGGTTTCGCCAAACAACCAGCGGGAGATCAAGAGCGTGCCCATCGGCGTCGTCAACAACACGGTGGCGCACACCGACACGGTCAGCCGCTGCATGGCGTAGTAGTAGAACGTGTGGCCGGCGCCGATGCAGAGGATGCCGGAGAAAATCATGATGGCGTTGGTCTGCCACGACACGCGGTTCCAGTGTCCGGGATCGCCCCAGCAGAAGGCGATGGGCAGCAACGCGACGGTCGTATAGACGCCGACAATGCTGAAGGAAATAGTCGAGCCGACTTCGTGGGTGGGTCGTTTGACGATGACGGTATAGACGGCCCATGACATCCCGGCCAAGAGCGCGAGCAGCACGCCGAGATTGGCTTCCATCCGGTCAATGTCGCCGCGCAACAACGACAGACCGACCGTGCCGAAAAGCGTCAGCGCCAAGCCGGCCAGGAAACGTTTGGAGCGCAACAGCCAGCGTTCCTCGGCGTACAGCGTGAAGGCGAGCAGCGCGGCAAACAGCACGCTGGATTTGTTCAGGAAGGAGGAAAGTCCGGGATTGATCCAGTTCAGCGAGACCGTCCAGGCAATCTGGTGGCCCAAGTTCGGAATCGTCGCCGCCAGCAGCAACAGGAGCACGCGCGCGTTGGGCTTGGCCGACGGCTGACGGACACGACGAAGGAGGAACGGCAGCATCACCAGCGTGCCGGCGGCGTAGCGGTAGAAGTTCTGCGTGTGCGGGCTGTACCCGGCGCGGATCAGGTACTTCACAAACACGCTCGACAGGCTCCACGCCACGAGCACCACGCAGAGAGCGAGAATTCCTTTTTGTCGGTCTGTCACAATGGGGGCGCATCCTAGGCGAAAGCTGTGCTAGAATCAAATCATGCTGACGCCCGAACTCCTGTTGGAAGCCTATTGCCGGGGAATTTTCCCGATGGCGGTCAACCAACAACCCGCGATTGGCTGGTTCTCGCCGGACCCGCGCGCGGTGATTCCGCTCGATGATCGTTTTCACATTCCGCACGGCCTGCGGCGCGCGCTGAAGAAGAACCGTTTCGCCGTCACGTTCGACCAGGGCTTCGAGTCCGTCATTCGCGAGTGCGCCCACCGGCCGGACGGGACTTGGATTTCCGACGAAATCATCGAGAGCTACTGTCATCTTCATCGGATCGGTTTCGCGCACAGCGTCGAGACCCGGCTTGAAAACAAGCTCGTCGGCGGACTGTACGGCGTGCACATCGGCGGCGCGTTTTTCGGGGAGAGCATGTTTCACCGGGAAACGGACGCGTCGAAAGTGGCGTTGGTGATGTTGGTGGAGCGGCTGCGGGACCGCGGGTTTGTGTTGCTGGACACGCAATGGCAGACGCCGCACCTGGCGCAGTTTGGCGCCGAGGAGATTCCGCGCCGGGACTATCTGCGGCGGCTGCGACAAGCGATTTCGTTGCCTTGCGCATTCTGAGTTGGTATGGTGTCGCCCGTGAAAAGCGTTGCTGTCATGTTGATTTTCGGTTTTGCCTGCGCGGCGGCCTGGGCCGACCCGATCCACGATGCCGTGCGCAGCAACAACCTGGAGCAAGTGCAGGCGCTGTTGAAACAGAGCGCCGTCGTGGCGCGCGCGCGCGACGCCGACGGCAACACGCCGTTGCACCTTGCGGCGGCGGCCTGGCTTGTGGAAATCGCCGAGGTGTTGCTCGATGGCTGGGCCGAGGTGAACGCCGTCAACAACGCCGGCGACAGCGCGTTGTTCATGACGTTGTACGGCGACGACCATCCGGTCACGCCCCTGCTCCTGGAGCGGGGCGCCAGTCTCGCGTTGACCGGTTCGTCGGGCAACACGCCGTTGCAGCAGGCCGCCTGGAACAACCTGGCCGAGACGGCCAAGTTGCTGATGAAAGCGGGCGCGACCGTGGATCCCTTCAGCGCGGTGGCGCTCGGCGACACGCAACGCGCCGCCAGTTTGATCCGCTCCAACAATGCGGTGGTGAAGGCAACCGGCCCGAACGATGTCACGCCGTTGCACTGGGCCGCCGCGCGCGGCAGCGCCGAGATGATCGCGTTGTGGTTGAACAGCGGGGCCGATCCCAAGGCCCGCTCGGCGGGGGGGCGGACGCCGTTGCACTGGGCCGCAGAGCACGACAACATGACCGCTCTCGTCGCGTTGCTGGACGCGCATCCGCAGCTTGTGGACATGACGGACGACAACAAGGGCACTCCGCTGCACCTGGCGGCCAACGCCGGGAACACTGCCATCTGTGAACTGCTGCTGAAAAAAGGGGCGCGCGTCAAGCACGGCAATCTTCAAGGCGTCACGGCGTTGCAGGACGCGGTCCGCTCCGGGCATTTGGGCACGGTCGGGCTGCTTCTGGCCAAGGGAGCCGACATCAACAGCAAGGACACCGCCGGCAACACGCCGCTGCATGCCGCTGTCGCCGGTGGGAACGGCGACGTCATCCGGTTCCTCCTCTCCCAGAAGGCCAACCCGACCGCCAGGAATCTCCAAGGCCAGATTCCCCTGGATTTTGCCACGGCGGAGAACGGCCAACTGCTGTTGCCGCACCTTGGACCGGAGTCGGATGTCACGGTGCTGTACTGGGCCGTCGAGCGCGGCGAAGTTGCGCCGCTCGTTGCGTTGTTGCGGCGCAATCCGACGCTGCTCCGCTACCAGGACAAACGCCGCCCGACTCCGTTGCACGTCGCCGCCCGAAACGGCAATTGCGCCATCGGCGAACTGTTGCTCGCGCGCGGCGCCGACATCAACAGCCCCGACAGCACCGGCCAGACGCCGCTGCACCTGGCCGTGCTGGGCGGGCACAAGGCGTTTGTCGAACTGCTGCTGGCCAAGGGCGCCAATGTGAACGCGCGCGGCGCAAAAAGCCTGACGCCGTTACGCGCGGCGCTGGAGGCGAAACAGATCGAGATCATTCCGCTGCTCCAGCAAAAGGGCGCCCGTTGATTATTTTCGCCGGGCCTTCGCCGGCGGTTTCTTGCGCAGTTCCACTTCGGCATCGTTGGATTGCGGCTGGCCCGGCGTGCTGCGCCCGTCGGCGACGTATTTCTCCAGCAGTTTCGTGAGGCGCGCGACGATGTCCGGTTGTTCCTTCCACACGTTGGCGCGTTCGCCGGGGTCATTGGCCATGTCATAAAGCTGGGTGGGCGGCAACTCGTGCGCTTCCTTGCTGCCGGGACGCGGCGCGCTCCAGCCGCCGGAGTCGGCGCAGAGTTCGAGTTTCCAGTTGCCTTCGCGGATCGCAAACGAGCCGTTGATCGAGTGGTGAACGACCGCGCGCGGCCACGTCTTGCCACGCAGCGCCGGCAGGAAACTCACGCTGTCTTCGCCGGCGTTGTCGGGAAGTTTTGCGCCAACAATGCCGGCGCAGGTCGCCATCAGGTCGGTGAGGCAAACGAGTTGGTCGCTTCCCGTGCCGGCTTTGACTTTCGCGGGCCAGCGGACGATGAACGGGACGCGGTGGCCGCCGTCGAAGATGTCGGCCTTGTAACCGCGATAGTGCGCGCTGGCGAAATGGCCTTGCTCTTCGAGGAACTTCGTGTTGGCCGCCGGTGAGCAGCCGTTGTCGCTGGTAAAGATCAACAGCGTGTTGTTGGCAACGCCTTTTTTCTCCAACGCCTTCATCACTTCGCCCAGTGTCGCGTCGGTTTCCATCACGAAATCCGCGTAGTCGCTGAGGCCGCTCTTGCCCTGCCAGGGCTTGCTCGGCACGATGGGCGTGTGCGGCGAGGCGAGCGGCAGATAGAGGAAGAACGGTTGTTGGGCGTTGCCGATGTACTCGACCGCCTTGCGCGTGAACGTC
>Ga0194125_10007046_pt1 | contig 16357 bp, 6 predicted proteins | sample TA2KigC250mmetaG_FD_148626 | JGI IMG/M metagenome (GOLD analysis project Ga0194125, IMG submission 148626) | Freshwater microbial communities from Lake Tanganyika, Tanzania - TA2015034 Kigoma Deep Cast 250m | ecosystem: Environmental > Aquatic > Freshwater > Lake | place: Tanzania: Lake... | reverse complement strand
TCCGCTTGGCTCCGGTTGAGCGCGGGCCGGTGGTTGGGGGGGCGTCGTCGGGGACTGTCCCGTCTGTCGCACCGGAGGTGCGACGGACGAGGACTGTCCCTTGTTGATCGTCTTGCCTTCGGCCGGCGCCCCCGACGGCGGGAACAAGGGACAGTCCTCGCTGACGCCCAACGACGGGCGTCAGCGGGACAGTCCCGAACAGCACACTCGCCCCGCGTCTGCCCCCAACCTATAGAGCCTTGCGGAAACACGGAAACAGTGGGGCGGGCATTCTTGCCCGCCAGCGGGGCGTGGCGGGCAGGAATGCCCGCCCCACTGTTTCCGTACCTACGAAAGGCCCAGTAAGCCAAGCAGATAGCCCAGTTCGGCAATGGGCAGTGGAGTGCGAGCCGAGGGGAGACCACTTTCGCGACGACCCCGCCCGGTTGCCCCTTCCCCGGTCTCGCCGCGCGACACGGACCGCGGGCGGGGGCGCTACTGCAGCGAGGCGAGAGCGTCCTCCACAATCTGCCGGCCCGGCCCGCGATACCCGCACCGCTCGTAGAGCGCGAGGGCGCGCTGCAAGTGGTCACGCGCCTCCTCCGGCTGCCCCTGCCGGGCGTAGATGATGCCCATGTTGCCCAGGGCGTTCGCCATGAGCTGCGGGTTCCCCAGGCGCTCGGCGATGTCGTACGCCTCGCGATAGCAGGGCAGCGCCTCCTCCGGCTGCCCCTGGCCGGCGTAGATGTTGCCCATGTTGCCGAGTTGGTTCGCCATGAGCTGCGGGTTCCCCAGGCGCTCGGCGATCTCGTACGCCTCGCGATAGCAGCGCAGCGCCGCCTCCGGCTGCCCCTGCCGAGCGTAGATGAGGCCCATGTTGCCGAGCTGGTTCGCCATGAGCTGCGGGTTCCCCAGGCGCTCGGCGATCTCGTACGCCTCGCGATAGCAGCGCAGCGCCTCCTCCGGCTGCCCCTGCCGAGCGTAGATGAGGCCCATGTTGCCGAGCTGGTTCGCCATGGTCTGCGGGTTCCCCAGGCGCTCGGCGATGTCGTACGCCTCGCGATAGCAGCGCAGCGCCTCCTCCGGCTGCCCCTGGTCGGCGTAGATGATGCCCATGTTGCCGAGTTGGTTCGCCATGGTCTGTGGGTCCCCCAGGCGCTCCCCGGTCTCGTACCCCTCACGAAAGCACCGCAGCGCCTCCTCCGGCTGCCCCTGGCCGGCGTAGATGATGCCCATGTTGCCGAGGTCCGCAGCCTGACCCTGTGGGTTCCCTAGCTTCAGGTCAATCTCGTACGCTTGCTGGTGGCAGCGCAGCGCCTCCTCCGGCTGCCCCTGGACGGCGTAGATGCTGCCCATGTTGCCAAGGTCTTCCGCCTGGCCCTGTGGGTTCCCTAGCTTCAGGTCGATCTCGTACGCCTCACGGTAGCAGCGCAGCGCCTCCTCCGGCAGGCCGGTCAGCGTAAGACCGATACCCAGGTCAGAACAGGCGCGACTCAGCAGACGGTCGTCCTGGGCGGCGCGAGCACGGGCGACCGCGGCCCGCCCGAGTGGCAGCCACGCCTGCACGGCGCCCCGTTCCCGGCACAATGGCTCGAGCTGCGCAGCGGCCGCGCAGAGGAGTTCGGGAGACGCCAGACCCGTAACGCGCAGCGCCTGGTTGACCAGCTCGGCCAGCGCTTCCGGCGACGCCGAAGCGAGCGCACCCAGTCGGATGAGTTCGCGGACCTGCACGGTGTCGCCGGCCATGTCGATGAGCGAGAGGCGGATGAGCCGGCGAAGGGCCACGTCGAAGGATTGCACACTAAGGGCGCTCGCCTGGGCGAGCAGGGGCCGCGCAACAGGGAGGCCGAACACGGAAGCCAGCGCCAGCAAACCGTGCGCGGTCTCGCCGGCCAGACGCAGAGACTCACTGACCACATAGTCCAGGAGCGGACCATCGTGGGCCTTGGCACCCGCCAGCACGCGCCCAAGAGTCTCTCCGGGCTCCGCAGCCTGGGCCAGCACCAGGCGGATCCCCAGAGGGTTGGTTCCCAGCGTCCTCAGAAGGTCGTTCAGGTCGCCGAGGGTGAGCGACAGCCCGTTCCGTTCGGCTTCCGTGAGAACCAGGACCACACCGTCCGGCAGCGACAGCTCGGGTACGGGCACGCAAGGCCAGGTTCCCTCCGGCTCACGGAAGCATGTGGCAACGACTCGAGCATTGTCCGGCAGGTCAACCAGGAGCTGCCGGATGGCCGGGTCGTCTACGACCGTGTCCAGGTTATCCAGGACGATGAGAGGGCGATCGGCGGCCGCCAGGCGTGCGCACTCGCGCAGGAGGTCGGGCAGCGGGGCGCCCGGAGGGAGCGCGCTTCCAAGGTCCTTGGCCAGCCGAACGATCACGTCCGTCGCGTCGCCGGGCCGGTCGGCAATCCGGCTACCCGCGCGCTGCGACTCCAGGTCAGCGGCCACCTCGTGCACTTGGGCTGAGACCCAGACGATTCGACTGAAGTCCCGCGCCCCCCGGCGGGCTGCTTCCTGGACCAGCGTCGTCTTCCCGACGCCGCGGGCGCCGTGGAGGATCGTCAGCCGGTGGTCCCTGAGCCGTCTGGCGAGAGCGACCAGCTCCCGGCGACGTCCGACGAAGCGTGGGGGAGGATTGGTCAGAACCAGGGCGCGGTCGCCCTCCAGGTCGGCGAGAGCAGGCCGCTCCGGCGTGGGCTCATCCCGGAGTGTCGTGGCCGCGTCGGACGCGAGCAGCTCGCTCGAGACGAACATCACGGGTGTGGCGAACTCCCATGGCCTCGCTTTGGAGCCCGCGGCCTCGTAGAGGTCCTCGCGGGCCGCGATGAGCATGTCGGCCAGATCGCGACCGGGGCACAGACGACCCAGCAGCGCCGGCGCGAGTACTTCGGCGGCGGACAGGCTGAGGGGGAGCTGCATCCCAATGGCAACCGGCACACCGGCCTCGACCAGGTTGGCTGCCAGGGCGTTCGCCTGGCCGACCTGAGCCGCCGTGAGGCAGGAGTTCAAGACGACCACCTGCGTCCCGGAGCGATTCAGCCAGCGGATCACGTCGGCCCGCGGGACGCTCTGGCAAGTCCAGTCCTCCGACTCGAAGAGCAGGCTCCTCGGCGACCCGTGCGCCAGGAGGTAGACGACGCCCGGTTGCATCCGGCCGAGTGCTTCGCGGAACAGAGAGGGGGTGACGTGGCGGCAGATCGTCATCGGCAAGGCACAGTCACGGGCCGAATCGCGCAACAGGTTCGCATGGGCGCGGACGTCGGCGACGTAAGGCTGGTTGTCGGAGTCAACGGGCTCCTCGGTGTCGAGGACCGGCATGGCCATGGCAGCCAGGAGGCCGCGGGCCAAACCGGCTCTCAGGACGCCGGAACCCGCCGCGACGCGAACGATGCCCCGCGAGAGCGCGAGGTACTCTCCGTCATCGTGCAGCAACTCCCAGGGCAGCGCCGCGAGGTCAGGCGGCAGATCGAGGGCGAGGCCAGCTTCACCACCTGCCGCTGCGCGGGCCGCCTCAGTGGGGAGCAGGGAGTGCCAGAGCTTGTGCCCGAAGGCCATGAGGAACGCAAGCGTGATCTCGGGCGGCGCTTCCGTCAGCAACTCCCCGGGCGAGCTGGCCCGCTTCAGTTGGTCCAGCTCGTAGTCGAAGGCCGTCGCGGTCAGACTCGGGGACCGAAGGAAGGCCGTCGCCCCGACCGCAACCGTCTCCTCGCGGACGGTGATCCTCAGGAAGTCCATCGGGCCGCCTCCCGAATACTCTCACCTTCGGTCGGGATTTCGCTATGAGGAGGGACGGCTCCTGCCCGAGCAGCGGAGTGATCGGTGGCCGGACGGGCCGTCTACTGCGTGCTCTTCGGGCGGCTCGCCGGGGGTCGTTCATCTCGGCGAGAATATGGCTTATGTTAACGCGCGCGAGGCGCGTCAGCCCTGGACGCCGCCTGCAGGGAGCCTCCATCGCCTCTCGGTTGTTCTACCCGTTAGCGCGCCATTGGCCGTTGCCGCGAACTCCGGACCGCCTTTCCCACAAGGAGCCTCCGCATGTCCTCTCTCGACCGCCGCCGTTTCCTCGGGACCGTTGCCGCCGCCGGTGTCGGAGCCGCCGCGATCGGCGCGCGCTCTGCGGGCGCGCAGGACGCCGCGAAGAAGTCCCGCGTGGTGCGCATCCGCCGTACGGATGCGATCGACGATGCGGACAAGGTCAACGCCGCGGTGGTGAAGACGATGGTGGATCAGTCCGTCGCGAAGCTGGTGGGGAAGAACACCGCCGACGAGGCCTGGAAGTCCCTCTTCGGGCCGAGCGACGTGGTGACGGTGAAGGTCAACTGCCTCTTCGCCCTCGGCGCCTCCACGCACGTGGAGGTCGCCCAGGCCGTCGTCGCGGGCCTACTGACCGCCGGCGTGCCTGCCGACAAGATCACGGTCTGGGACCGCGAGGACAAACACCTGATCGTCTGCGGCTACGAGATCAACAAAGGGCCCGGCGTGAAGTTCACGGGCACGCAGTGGGACGCCCAACCCACGAAGAGCGGCAGCCTCAACGGCAAGCTCGCCACGCTCGTCAGCGACCCCGCCATCACCGCCATCGTGAACGTGCCTGTGCTGAAGACCCACGCCATCTCGGGGATCACCCTCGCCCACAAGAACCACTACGGCTCGATCGACAACCCCGGCCAGCACCATGGCAACGGTTGCGACCCGTACCTCACCGACCTCAACGCGCTGCCCTGCATCAAGGACAAGACCCGCCTGATCCTCGCCGACGCCCTTCGCCCCGTCGGCGAGGGCGGCCCCTCCGCCCAGCCGCAGCACACCTGGAGCTACGGCGCGATTCTCGCCGCCACCGATCCCGTCGCGATCGACTCCCTCGGCGCCCAAATCCTCGATGCCTGGCGCGCCACCAAGAACATGGAGCCCATCGCCTCCAAAGCCCGCTTCCTCCAAACCTCGGAGAAGGCCGGGCTCGGGACTACCACCAACATCGAGCTGGTTGACCTGTAGCTCAGCAGACACCTACGTCGTTTGACACTTCCTCAGGCCCCGTTCCCGGTCGGTCAACGGCAACGACGTCTGACCTTTACCCTCCACCTCCATTCCCCTTTCCCCCCTACGGGGGAAAGGGGAATGGAGGTGGAGGGTAACGCACCCCCTTCCCCCTGTGCGCCCCCCGACAAGGCCTTGGGTAGAGGCAGATGACGGAGGCAACCGCGGACCTCAGACCGAGAATAGCGAACGTCTGTTCGAGAGGCGAGACAGGAATGCCCCGTGCGGGCGCGTAGAGGGGCCTACAGTGCGACGCGAGAGGCGAAGTGGGACAGGGAGGCCGGATGAGGGCGAAGGGGGCTCAGAATCGATCTGCGGGGCGAGGAACCACACGGGGACACCATGCAATGGTGTCCCCCGGTGTTCCCGTCGCTCATCCGCCGGCCCGCCTCACAAACTCCGCGTCTCCCAGCGGCTGGCCGCTCCGTTCGTGTTGGCGGAAGGCCTCCCACGACTCGCGAAAGGCGGTACCACACAAGGGGACACCATTGGATGGTGTCCCCTGGTCTTCGCTCGGCCAAGGCTCGTCCAGCAGTTCGCGCCAGTTGGCGGTCAGGGCGAGCAGGGGCTGTACGTCCACGAGCCAGTCGTTGCGGCCGGCGATGTGAGCCGCCGCGCTGCTCCACGGGTAGTCGGATGGGTCCTGCACGAGCCTCGCTCGGACGGGGTTGAGTTCGACGTAGCGGGCAGCGGCCAGCAGGTAGGGATCGTCCATCGGGAACGATGCGAACCGTCCCTGCCAGAGGTGACCCTCCCAGCCCTCACGCGAGTTCACGTGCCGCGTGTACCGCCGGTGCGCCTCCCCGATGGCTCGACCCAGCCCCTCGGGAGCGCTGGGTACCGCGATCAGGTGAACATGGTTCGGCATGAGGCAGTATGCCCAGACTTGCACATCGCAGCGCTTGCACCACTCCGCCATCAGGCCCACATACAGGCGGTAGTCGGCCGGCCCGAAGAACGTGGCCTGGCGGCGGTTCCCGCGCTGGGTCACGTGGTGGGGCGTCCCGGGCACCACAACCCGCGCCGACCTGGCCATACCGGCCTCCTCCTTCACGCGGAACCAGGGGACAGCATCTCATGCTGTCCCCGGTGCTCGAGCTGGCGACAGCATCTCATGCTGTCCCCGGTGCTCGAGCTGGCGACAGCATCTCATGCTGTCCTCGGTGCTCGAGCTGGCGACAGCATCTCATGCTGTCCCCCGCGGGACACCTGGGGACAGCATTTGATGCTGTCCCCTGTGTTCACTGGTACAGGCACTCCTTGCACACGTGGATGATCTCCTTCCCCGCCCCTTTCACCCACGCATTCGCGTATTTCCTCCGGCACGCTTGGCAGACGGGCTCGCACTGCGGCAAGGCCACGTAGAGGCCTCGGCAGCTCGGGATGACCCTCCCGGGCAAGTCCTCCCTCTTCAGCCCGTTCTGCAGATCTCGACAGATCTCGCTCCGATATGGCGCCAGCTCTTCGCCCCATTCCGAGATGACCGCCAGTAGCGGCCTCCTCCTCTTCTTCTTCCGCGCCCGCGCGACATCCACGATGAGCTTCAGCACTCCGTTTCGCCCCAGGTGGTTCTCCGCATACTTCTCGGCCAGCTTGTCCTCCTCATACGCGCTACCCATGTGAGCTACGAGCACATCAACCGGATGCTCTCCGGCGAACGCCTCGCTGACCTCCTTTGTCCACCCCGTGTCGCTCGTCAGCCCCAGCGTGCAGAGGGGCTTGTCCTTGGCGTCGCGTAGTTCCATCCGCACCCCGATCGCCTGGCTCTCGCCCGCCGCATCCGCGGACAGGTGTGTCAGATCGCTGTGGTTCGCTACGGTCCCGGCAAGCCGAACACGGCGGCCCAGGCCGAGGTGCTCATCGTCATCGGACTTGGAGCTGACCGGCTCGGCCGGGTGCCCCGTGATGCGCCGCAGGAACGCCGACAGGGCGTCATGGCAACTCGGCGACACGTAGAACCTCAGCGGGTGCTCCGCCTCCTTGGCCACATGTCCCTTCTTGACGGCCTCGCGGACTTCGTGGAAGCAGGTCACGAGTTGGAGCAAGTCGTCGAGGTGGTCGAAGTGGTAGTGGGTCAGCAGCACTTCGTCGATGTGCCCGAAGACCAGGCCCTCCTCCGCCAGCGCGCCCAGAAACCCATACCCCGGGTCGATTGCCAGTCCCTTCCCTCCCCAGTGCAGCAGGTATCCCCCCGCTACCGGGCGCTCCGTCTCGCCTCTTGCTGCTACCCGCTCATCCGCACGTTCCTCGGTCTCGGCTGCCGGGACCCGCGCCAGTGGGATCGTCGAGTACGACGCCCAATCCCGCAGGAACACCAGCGCCCCCTGTGCCCCGTCCGGCAGTCGCCCCAGATCAGTCAGGCTCTTCGCCGGCTGAGCCAGGCGCCCATGGAACTTGCGCTCGAACCTCTCTCGTTCCTCGACAGCGGTGCTGATGTCAAACCCCGCCAGCCCCGCCTCCGCCGCCGGCGCCTCGTCCGGTGCACTCTTGCGAACCTCCTCCACCACCTCCTGGGCTCGGCCCACCTGGCCTCGCTCGGCGAGTGCGCCCACTGCCCGTCCCCGCAGTCCGGCCAACCATGACTTCGTCCCCTGCACCCCTTCCGCAGGCACCATGGCAAGTGCCTTCTCCACCGCCTCCAATGCCTCGTCCAGCCGCCCCAGCTTCAGCAGCGCTTCCCCCTGGGCACCCAGAGCGTTAGCCTCGCCGACCCTGTCCTTGCTCTCGCGAGCTGCTTCCTCGGCCCCCTTCGCCGCCATCAGGGACTCTTCGGGCCGGTTCAGCATCCGCAGCGCTTGCGACTGGCTGTCGAGAGCGTTACTCTCGCCGAGCTTGCTCTTGCCCTCGCGAGCCGCTTCCTCCGCCGCCTTCGCCGCCGTTAGGGCCTCTTGGTGCCGGTTCAGCATCCGCAACGCTTGCGACTGGGCATAGAGAGCGTTACCCTCGCCGAGCTTGCTCTTCCCCTCGCGAGCTGCTTCTTCGGCCGCCTTCGCCGCCGTCAGGGCCTCCTCGTACCGGTCCAGCATCCGCAGCGCCCTCGCTTGGTTGTTGAGAGCGTTACTCTCGCCGCCCTTGCTCTTGGCCACGCGAGCCGCTTCTTCGGCTGCCTTCGCCGCCGTCAGGGACTCCTCGTACCGGTCCAGCATGTATAGCGCTTGCGCCTGGGTTTGGAGAGCGTCACTCTCGCCGACCTTGCTCTTGCCCTCGCGAGCTGCTTCTTCCGCCGCCTTCGCCGCCGTCAGGGACTCCTCGTACCGGTCCAGCCGCAGCAACTCCCGCGCCTTTGCCACGAGATCCGTGCTCATGCAGACACCTGCCTCCGGACTGGCACCTGCTGCCAGCCTGACTGCCGTTCGACGGTCACTCAATGACTGTCCGGTGGACGTTTCGAGGAGGGATCACGGATGTCCTCCGAACACGCGGGGATGGAACACAGGGGGACACCATGAGATGGTGTCCCCCGGTGCCGGGAGTTCCGGAAATGGCGCGCCAGTTGGAGCAGGCTGCTGTGGTTGTCAGCTTTGCGCTTGGGGAGCGCACGTATTGGGTTGTGTCGTCGGTGGATGCGTATCGGGCGATGGCGGCGTCGTGGCCGGGGCCTGAGGAGGTGGTGTGGGAGATCGGGGCGGCGACCGGCGCGGCGACGGTGCTGATCGCGAAGCGCGCGGCGGAAGTCCATGCGGTCGAGAAGGCCCCCGAGAAGCTCGCGAAGCTCAGGCTGCTGGCCGCCGGGCATCCCAACCTCCACGTCATCGAGGCCGATGCTCTCGCCGCTCCCTGTCACCTGTCACCTGTGACCTGTCACCTGCTGTTCGTTGACGTGGGTGGAGATGCGCCGCCGCTGCGAGCGCTGAGTGTGGCGGAATCGTGGGCTGATTCGCTGCACTGCGATCGCGTGGTGGTGCGCAATACGAAGCTGTATCGGGCGCTGATGAGTGCGCGGGTGCTGGGGCCGGATACGAGTCCTGGTGGGGCGGGACTCGTATGCGGCCCCTCCACACGGCGCAGACTCGTATGCGGCCCCTCCACACGGCGCAGCCTCGTAAGCGGCCCCTCCACACGGCCTGGGGGGCCACTTCCAGAGCTGACGGTGCTGGTGGAGCGGTTGCTGGAGGTCACGGCGCCGGGGGTCGCGCCGAGGTTGGTGGAAGCGCTGAGGAATGCGGGTTTCCGCGAGCGAAAGCGGCTGCAGGAGGCGCTGGGGCGGCTCGGGCCGGCGGCGCTGGGGCCGCTGAGGGAGCTGGTGGAGGATCAGGCGGCGCCGATTGAGGCGCGGCGCGCGGCGGGGGAGGTGATGCGGGGGATCGTCAGGGAACGGGGTCAGGAACCGTTTCCCGCGAGCGACCGGATGTCCGCTTCCTCACTCTACCTCAGCGGCGAAACGGTTCCTGACCCCGTTTCTCACCTGCGCATGCTGGCGTCGGAAGACGAACTCGTGCGGCATCTTGGCCGCAGTCGGTTGCGTAAGGCGAGGGTACCTGAGGTGAGGGCGCTCGTAGAGGCCCTTTTCCGGCCGGTGGAAACTGTGGAAAACGTCATCAAGGTGCTTGATGCCCTGGCGGCAACCGGTGCCTTGACCCCTGCCACCACCGTGGACATGGCCCTGGACACCGCCGAAAGTGCGCCGGAGGCCGTTTCCGAGCGCCTGTTCTGCTCCGCGTTCGGCCTGAGCGACCAGAAGTGGGGTAAGGAGCTGGTTGCAGCCCTGGAAAGCGCAGGTTCCGCGCGGGGAATCGCGCCTCTCCCCCACCTTTCCGCACTGTTTTCGACCCTCCAGCGCCGCCCGGAAGCCGCGCGGCGGATGCTCGCCTCCACGTCCTTCCCGCCCGACCTGCGGGCCGCTCTCTTGGCCAGTCCACACCCCAACGTCAGGAGTCTGGGAGAGTAGGAGTCTGGGAGTTTGGGAGAACGGCGGACGGCGCCCCTACCCTGTTCCTGGCTGAATGGGTTGCTGTCCCGGCCTCGACGTGCTGGTTTCGCCGGCCTGGAGGCGGGCGAGCCCCACGAATGACTCTTCTCCGAGGAAGGCGCGACCGGAGAGGCAGGTGAGGGTGGTCGTGTCGCCCTCGTCGAGGCGGAGGTCGGCGTCGCCGAAGCAGAGGAGGGGGGCGCGGGCGTCGATGAGCAGCATGTCGTCGGTGGCCAGCCAGCTGCAGGTGTTGAAGAGGGAGCGCAGGGTGGAGTCGCGGTTGAGCGTGAGCAGCTCGGAACCGTAGGCGGCGGAGATGTGGCCGAGGCGGACGGCGCGGTCCACGGACTGGGCGAAGTCCTCCTGGTCCTGCTGCGCCTGGAAGATCAGCCAGCCGAGATGCTGGAGGTGGTTGTCGGTCTCCGCGTTGGGGGGCGGGGTGCGCAGGCGGAAGCGGCCGGTGAGCAGGCGCAGGCGGCCGTCCTGGGAGAAGCGGAGGGTGCTGCCGGGTTCGCCCGTGACCTGGACGTCGTCGCCGAGGATGAAGGTGAGCGGGTCGCCCTCGATGCGGATGGTCTGGCGCGCGAGGGGCATGTGGCGGGTGATGGAGTCGAACTCGCCGGTGTCGAGCTGCACGGAGCCGCTCTGCAGGCGCAGCACGTTGGCATACAGGCGCGTGAGGTGCTCGGCGGAGAGCCAGTCGCCCCGGAGGTCCACGCGGCGGACGATGCTGGTGGGAGTGGCAAGGCGCTGCTCGATCTGGGTGCGGAGGGAGTCGAACGCGTCCCGGCCGGAGGGCAGGAAGCGCCAGGGGTCGGGGTCGCCCGAGCGGTTGCTGGTGCCGATGGCGGTGGACTGGAGGCGCACGCGCCAGGGGCCGATGGCGGCGGCGAAGAGGCGGACCTCGCTCGTGTGGTAGATCATCGTGCCATCATCGAGGCGGCGCTCGCCGCTTTCGGTGACGAGGATGGCGCCGCGGTCGGACTGGCGGTCGAGCACGCGGGCGTCGATGCGGCGGGTGGAGGGGGTGCGGCGGAGGCGCTGGGCGGCGTCGGTGTCGAGGGCCCAGTTCAGCCAGGCGGAGGCGCTGTCCCCGGAGTCGGCACGGCGGAAGGTGTAGTCGAGGTCCGAGGAGCTGGTGAAGGCGCGGCGACTGCCGGTCAGCGGGCGAGTGCGGCTGAGGTTGAAGCGCTCCTCTCCCCTATCGTCGGTGACCCATTGGGTGAGCGTGCGATAGCCGGCCGGGGCGTCAAGGAGCAGGTCGCGCGACTCGAGCGGGGCGCCCTCGCCGGAGCGCTGCAGCTTGATCGGGCCGACCTCGGTGACCTGCGTGCGGCCGGCCTTCACCGTACCGCGCACCCACTGGTAGCCCCACTTGTTCGCGCCGACGTAGAACTCGGTGTCGGTCGTGCGGCTGTAGCGGTCAGCCTGAGCGCCGCGCAGGGCGAGCAGGAACGTGCCATCGGGGCCGGTGGCGACGGCGTCCAGGCGGCCCTGGTCCTCCGCCGGCGCGCGGTCGGCGTTGGCCAAGCGGACGATCGCCGTGGCTTCGGGCAAGGGGCGCCCGCCCTCATGCACCTGGCCCTGGAACAGCAGCACCGGGCCCCAATCGCGGGCGGCGGGATTCCACGCCGCGTACGGGCCGTGATCCGGGTCGGTGTAGACGCCGAGCGCGTGCAGGGCCTCCAGCACCCTCACGTCGCGCACGTTGCGGCCCGGGCCGGCCAGCCACGCGTCGAAGGCCGGATAGGGCCGAAACAGCCAGCCGGGATCGAGCGCGGCGAGGGTCTCGAGCTGCTCGGCCATCTCCCTCACCGAAGTCCACTCACCGCGGGCGATCCTCGCGACCGCGCGGTTGCTTGCCAGGCGGTCCGCTGCATCGTTGCCGACCGCCCAGCCGACGTCGGCCCGCACCCGCGCCGCGCGCTTGAGCAGCTCGGAGCTGCGCAGGATGTCCGCGCGCTCGGCGAGCCAGATGGCGTGGCGGCCGACGACGGTCACGCGGAACGTGTCCCCCGTCCGCTCTACGCCGTCGCGCAGGGCCAGGGCCTCCTCCACGTCGCCGAGCTCGGTGCCCAGCGCGTGCGCGGCGGCCCGGAGGAAGTCCGTCGCGTCCGCGTCGGACCACTCGCCGATCCACTCGCCGCCATCCGTCCTCACCCACTCCCAGAGGTCCGAACGCGAGATCTCGGCCTCGATGCGCACCGGCGCCCGCGCCGGCCAGACTGTCCCCGGCGCCCAGGGGTCAGCCGAGGCTATCGCCGCCGCCAGGAGCGCCAATGCCAAGGCCGGGCCGCAGTGGCTCAGACTACGTGACATGCTGGGGTTCCGTCTCATTGTCGGCTCTCCATCTCCCTGGGTAGCTGCACACCCTTACTGCGCCGCGGTCTGCGCTCTTCCCTTTTCACCCAGGGCCCCTCCTACCCGTCTGGCGAGAGGGCGAGGAGGAGGATCTCCCCGAAGTGCGCGCGGCCGGGGATGCGTAGCTGGAGCGTGAGGGTAGTTGGCTCTTGCAGGGACGGGAGGGCCTGGGTGGGTGGGAAGTGGGCGCTGGCCTGGAAGGCGGTGTCGGCTTCGAGGGGCACGTTGACAGCGCCGATGGACAGCGTCACCTGGCCCTTCAGCCACTTGGCCTCGGCGAGGCTGCCCACCCAGGCCTCGACCTCGACCGGCTGACCCTTCGGTAGGCGGACGTCGATGGTCTTGCCGGGAGTGGTCGGGAGCGCGAGTTCCTGCCACGGGCCGCCGGCGGGCCGGATGCGAAGGCGCTCGAAGACGGCGTTCAGGTAGCGCAGCGGGCCGGCGTTGGGCCAGGGGCGGCCGGCGGGGTCGATCAGCGGGCAGTCGGCGGAGGTCAGGCCCACGCCGGCGGTCCGCACATCCACGATCTTCCCCTGATCGCGCAAGCGAACGTACTCGTCGCGCAGGCGCAGGTACTCGCCGACCCAGCCGCCGGGATTGGTCTCGGGCTTGAAGTCGAGCCATGTGTCGGCTTTGCGGGTCTTACTCGCCGCGAACTTCGGCAGGAGCTGCCGGGCGGCTTCGCAGACGGGGCGCGGCACGTTGTTCGGGTCGACGAGCCCAACGTCGCTGTTCTCCCCGAGCCGGAATCCGCCGGGATACCACCAGACGAAGCTGCCCCACGCGCCGGACTCGGCCTGCATCTGCCAGAACTGGCGCCCCTCGTCCACCTGATACTGATACTGCGCGGACGTGAAGTTCAGCATTCCGTCCTGCCAAGCCGTACCGTTCGGGTAGATGGGCAGGCCGAACTCCATCCAGAGGACGGGCTTGCCGCCGGAGAGGAAGCTCAACATGCGCGTGCACAGGCCCCGGCCGGCGATCCAGGGGGCGGGGGAGGCCCTACCGTACGCGGGCACATCGTAGCCCTCGGGGCCGGCCCAGTCCATGAAGTGCAGCACCGAGGGCTGCTCGACGGGCTTGAAGGCCTGCGGCCAGTCCACGGTGCTGCCCCGGAAGCCGACGAGATGCCAGGGATCGACGCTGCGGACAAGCATCGCGGAGTGGCGGTACTCGATGCCGAGCTGGTAGTCCATGAACGCGCGGTAGGCGGCCGTGATTGCGCGCCAGGGACCGTCCTGGGCCAGCCACTCGTTCGAGGGCGCGTCCACGTTGCCCCGCTCGTCGCGCGGCAGCTCGTGCCCGAAGGCCGTAGCGGCCTGGTCGAGGCTGCCGAACTGCTGCGTGAGCCAGTCGCGCCACTGAGGCGTGTAGACGCGGCGGCCCTCGCCGTACCAGGGCTCCCAGGCGATGTCGTAGCCCATCAGCGCGGGATGGTGTCGCACGGCGCGGATCACACGCGAAGCCCCCTCGTCATTGCGCCCGCGGGGGTCGAGGCCGCCGACGAAGAGGATGACCTTCATGTGATGCCGCTGGCAGCGCCAGAGGAAGTCCTGGAGGTCGCGGAGCTGCGGCGTGTCCTCGCTCGCGCCCCAGTGGATCTCGGCGCCGACCGCGGCGATGGCGCGGAAGCCGAGCTGCTCCATCTGCGCGAGATCGGCCTCGACGACGCTGGGCTGGTAGGACACGGGGTCGAGCCAGCCGTTCGAGTAGACATCTGGGGGCGTGCCGCCGAGGTTGTGGGGCCAGTAGTTCGCGCCGACGGCGTGCCAGGGCTTGCCGGCGAGGGTCAGCGTGCCGCCATTGCGACGGACGATCTCGCTCTCGGGCGGGGCGTCCGTGCGGGGCTTCACGGTCAGCGGATGGCGGATGAGATCGGTGGTCTTGCCGCCCACGAGGAGGGAGGTGACTACGGTGTAGTCGCCGACCGGCAGAGGCGCCAGAGTCCCCTTCACCGCGACCATCGCACGCGGCTGGATGGCAACGGGCAGCTTCAGCTCGGGAGCGGCGGCCTTGTCACTTGCGCCGAGGACGCGAATCGAGACCTCAGCCCGGGCGTCGGCCGCTGCATAGTTCACCACACGCGCGCCGACTGTGATGGTCTCGTCGGGATAGGCGAGGAAGCGATCGGCGCCGCCCTCGAACAGGAGCGGACCGGCTGAGAGGCGCTGCACCGCGTCGACGATGGCAGCCTGCAGGTCCGGGCGCTCGAGGTCCTGGGCGCGGGGCGCGCCGACGGTGATCCAGGCGCAGCGGGGCAGGGAGAGGGTCTCGCTCAGTAAGAGCGAGACGGGCGAGCCAAGGTCGCGTTCGTCCGCACCCACGGCCTTCAGCAATGGCACGTAGCGCCAGCAGTGTCCGCGGCCGAAGCCTTCGCCCTGCGGGCGCTCGACGGCGCCATAGGCCGGGCTGATGGCCATGCGCATAGTAACGTGACGGGGTCGTTGTAGGGGCAGAGCGTGCTCTGCCCCAAGCCCGGGAAGGGGCAGAGCACGCTCTGCCCCTACAACGACCGGAGGAGGCGTGGCCGGTTGCTGCCCGGAGGCGCCCCAGAGCGCGCCAAGGGCGGTCGGCTCCCAGCGGACGGCCCCCTTGATCTCGAAGAGCTTGTAGCCCGGTGAGATGCCCTCCAGGTCGGGGCGCGCGACCGGTGCGAGAGAGGCCAGGGCCTCCGGGGCCGCGGAGGCCAGCGCAATCGTACCGAGAGTCACGTGGTGCTCGTCCGCGTTGGTTCCCAGAACGGAACTCGTATGTGAGCCTGAGATGCCCCAGCAGAGGGTCACGGCGTTTTCGGGCCGGACCTCGTCGCCCGCGCCGCCACGGCCCTTCGAGGGGTTGTCGGGCCAGTAGATGAAAGCCTGCGGAGGAAGCACCGTGTACCGCCAGGCCGCGGCCAGCGGGAATGTCGCCACCCAGCGCGAGCCGTCCTGCTCCCTCAGCTCGAGGCTGAGTTCCGGCGTCTTCCCGTCGCCCTTCGCCCAGAAGCACACGAGCCGCTCGCCGGGCTTCGCGGGCGGGGAGTCGAAGGTGCGGTCGGCTGACCACCAGCCGTTCGTGAAGTGCGGGACGACGAGAGACATCGCCGGGCGATGGTCCGGCGCCTCGCCCTCCATGCCGAGGGCGGCCTCGCGCGTGGCGTTGCCGCCGAGCGTCTGGCTCCAGTGCGCCAGCTCCTCCGATGACCACGTGACGCCCGGCCGGGCGTCGCGGCCGAAGTCCTGGAGCTTGCGCTGCGTGTACTCCTCCCAGGTGAGCCAGCCCGGCTCGCCGGGCCAGTAGAAGCTGCCGAACGCGGGCGCGGTGAGGCTGATGAGCACGCCGCCCTGGCGCATCCAGCGCTTCAAAGGCAGGAGCGCGCCGGCAGGCAGGCGGCGCAGATCGGCCGCCAGGTAACGCAGCCCCGGGAATGGCAGCGCGCCTTCGGCCCCGAGGTCCTCGGAACTCAGGCGCGCAGTCGTGAAGCCCGCCTGGGTCAGTCGCTCCTCCAGACCTTCGAGGTTCGGCGCGGGCTCGGCACCGGGCAGGTCCTCGCCGAGGTAGAGGCCGACACAACCGCGCTCGCCCTGCGGGTACTCGCGGCCGGCGACGGTCGGGGGAGAGGGGGCGGCCGTCACCTTCACGTCCGCCAACTGCGCATCGAAGCCCTCCACCCGCAACGTCGCCCAGCCGTCCCGTACGGCCAGGGCATCCCCGAGAAGACAGCCGTGCTTGGCGACGGCCTGGCCCGAGGCCGCATCCGTGATGTCGCCCGTGACGCGATCGCGCGTGAGCGATAGCCGCAGCCGGTACGTGTGCCCGTACTCCCACGTGCCGCCGAACCCGCCCTCGATCCCGGCCAGCCGCGTCGCGCCCGTCCCCTGCGCCTGGTGGACGCCCTCGCAGCGCTCGATGAGTTCCGTGTAGTGCTGGCCATCGGGGCCCTCGACAAGCCCCAGCGCCCAGTGGTTGGCGGAATCGCTGCTGACCATGACGCCTGCAGCCGCCCAGCCGCCGGTCGTCAGCCGCTTCGCGACCGTCGTCGTCGCCTCGACGCTGCCCTCGCCGACGATGTAGGCCTGATCGGTCAGCGAG
>Ga0194125_10007044_pt1 | contig 16361 bp, 9 predicted proteins | sample TA2KigC250mmetaG_FD_148626 | JGI IMG/M metagenome (GOLD analysis project Ga0194125, IMG submission 148626) | Freshwater microbial communities from Lake Tanganyika, Tanzania - TA2015034 Kigoma Deep Cast 250m | ecosystem: Environmental > Aquatic > Freshwater > Lake | place: Tanzania: Lake... | reverse complement strand
AAAACTTGTGGATACCCGATCCTTCCAGCCCCGGAGGGGCGGCACCAAGATCAGGCAGGGTGTGGAGCGGAGCGGAACCCCTGCACAGCAATGTCCCAGCAATGATCAGCCCCGGAGGGGCGGCACCAAGATCAGGCAGGGTGTGGAGCGGAGCGGAACCCCGGCACAGCAATGTCCCAGCAATGATCAGCCCCGGAGGGGCGGCACCAAGCTCAGGCAGGGTGTGGAGCGGAGCGGAACCCCGGCACAGCAATGTCCCGGCAATGATCAGCCCCGGAGGGGCGGCACCAAGATCAGGCAGGGTGTGGAGCGGAGCGGAACCCCTGCACAGCAATGTCCCGGCAATGATCAGCCCCGGAGGGGCGGCACTAACGACCAAATGGAGAATTAAATTGATCCTGAACAGAGAATTAAGAAGAAAGACATGGAGGAAAACATGGGAAAGATAATAGGAATTGACCTGGGAACGACCAATTCCTGCGTCGCCGTCGTCGAAGGCGGCAAACCGGTAGTCATAACCAATGCGGAAGGTAGCCGCACCACACCGTCTGTCGTGGCATTCACCAAAGATGGGCAACGTCTGGTCGGTCAGATCGCCAAACGCCAGGCGATCACCAATCCCCAAAACACGGTCTATTCGATCAAGCGCTTCATGGGGCGTGCCTACAATGAAGTGGGCGAAGAGATCAAGCAGGTGCCATATAAGGTGATTTCCGGTCTCAAGGGACAGGCGGCGGTCTTTGTCCAATCCGAGGACAAAAACTTCACGCCGCAGGAGATCTCCGCCATGGTGCTCACCAAGATGAAAGAGACCGCTGAGGCATATCTGGGCGAGAAAGTGACCGAAGCCGTGATTACGGTGCCGGCTTATTTCAATGATGACCAACGTCAGGCGACCAAAGATGCCGGCAAGATCGCCGGTCTGGAAGTGAAGCGCATCATCAATGAGCCGACCGCCGCCGCTCTGGCTTATGGCATGGAACAAAAGAAGGAAGAGAAAGTGGCGGTCTATGACCTGGGTGGCGGCACCTTTGATATTTCCATCCTCGAGGTTGCCTCTGGTTTTGTGGAGGTCAAATCCACCAATGGGGATACACATCTGGGTGGCGATGACTTTGATAAGCGCGTGATCGACTGGATCCTTGCCGAATTCAAGAAGCAGGAAGGGATCGACCTGTCCAAGGATCCGATGGCAATGCAGCGGCTCAAGGAAGCAGCGGAAAAGGCGAAGATCGAGCTCTCGGGTACGCAGACGACCAACATCAACCTGCCCTTTATCACTGCTGATGCCTCGGGACCCAAACACCTGAACCTGGATCTGAACCGTTCCGAATTCAACCGCCTTACCGCTGATCTGGTGGAGCGCACGCTTGGTCCTTGCCGGCAGGCATTGAAAGATGCCAAACTGGAGACCTCCGAGATCGACGAGATACTCCTGGTCGGTGGCAGCACCCGCATCCCCGCTGTTCTGGAAGCGGTGGAAAGGTTCTTTGGTAAAAAAGCCAATCACACGCTTAATCCTGACGAAGTGGTCGCAGTCGGTGCGTCGATCCAAGGTGCGATCCTGGGCGGGGACGAAAAGCTCAATGACGTCCTCCTGCTGGATGTGACACCTTTGTCTCTGGGGATCGAGACGCTGGGCGGGGTCATGACCACGCTCATCCCACGCAATACCACCGTTCCGACCACCAAGAGCCAGGTTTTTTCCACGGCAGCGGATAACCAGACCGCCGTCACCATCCTCGTCCTGCAAGGCGAGCGCCCGATGGCTACGGACAACAAATCCCTGGGACGCTTTGACCTGGTCGGCATTCCGGCTGCTCCGCGCGGCATTCCTCAGATCGAGGTGACCTTCAATATCGATGCCAATGGCATTCTGCACGTTGCCGCCAAGGACAAGGGCACCGGCAAAGAACAATCGATCATGATCGATCGTGCCGGTTCCATGAGCCAGGAAGACATCGAACGGATGATCAAAGATGCCGAGATGCACGCCGATGAGGATAAGCAGCGTCAGGAATTCATCACTGCCCGCAACGAACTGGATACGATGATCTTCTCTACCGAAAAGAGCATGAAGGACTATGGCGACAAGCTCTCCGATAGCGAAAAGAGCGACCTGGAAACCGCCCTCAAAACCGCCCGCGAGGCCTATGAAAAAGCCACCGCGAAGAGCGAACTGGATACCGCCCGAGAAGAACTGCAAAAGAAAGCGCACAAGCTGGCAGAGATGATCTATGCCGATCTACAGAAACAGCAAGGCGGAGACGCCGGAGCCGGTGGATTCGATCCTAATGCCGCCGGGTTCAATCCGGAGGACTTTGCCCAGAAGCAACAACAATCCGGCAAGGACAAAGATCAAGGTCCGATCGACGCCGAGTATGAAGTGGTTGATGATAAATAAAGCGGATTTGGGCGTTCTGTGTATCTGGCTTAGAGGATAGGTGACATGGCAAAACGTGATTATTACGAAGTACTTGACGTGGATAAGGCAGCGGATGAAAGCGCGATCAAGAAGGCCTACCGCAAGCTGGCAATGCAGTATCACCCGGATAAGAATCCGGATAATAAAACGGCGGAGGACAAGTTCAAAGAGGCCTCTGAGGCGTATGAGGTATTGAGCGATCCGCAGAAACGGCAGATCTACGATCAATACGGACATGCCGGCATTGAGAACCAGTTTGGCAGTGGTGGCTTCTCCTGGGAGAACTTTACTCATTTTGAGGATATCAACGATATCTTCGGCGGCTTTGGCGGCATCTTTGAATCCCTCTTTGGCGGTGGCGGAGGCAGGCGGAGTGGACGTTCCTCCAACCGCGGTGAAGACCTGCAGATCGAACTTTCGCTCACCTTGCAGGAGATCGCCAACGGCGTGGAAAAGACTATCAAGATCAATGTCAAGGATGCTTGCGACAAGTGCAACGGCAGTGGCTCCGAGGATGGCAAGTCCGAGACCTGCACCCAATGCCGGGGCAGCGGACAGATCCGTCAGATCCGGCAATCGCTGTTCGGGCAAATGCAACAGATCTCGGAATGCCCTTCCTGCCGTGGTGAAGGCAGGATCATCAAGAACCGCTGCTCCAAGTGCTACGGTGAGGGACGGATACCCAAATTCAAGGAGATCAACGTCAAGGTCCCGGCAGGCGTGGAAGATGGTCAATACATCCGGATGCGGGGAGTAGGCAATTCCGGTCCCCGGGGCGGAAGCCACGGCGATATCCTTGTCCTCATCCACGAGAAGCAGGACGACAAGTTCATCCGCAGTGGCGTCAATCTCCTGATCGAGTATCCTGTCAGTTTTGCCCAGGCGGCTCTGGGCGACGAGATCATCGTGCCCACCCTCTCTTCACCGATCAAGCTCAAGGTGCCTGTAGGAACGCAAAGTGGCAAGGAACTCCGTGCCAAGGGACAGGGGATGCCGGCGTTGCATTCAGTGGCAAAGGGCGATCTGATCGTGAGGATCATCGTAGTGACCCCCAATCGCCTGACCAAGGAAGAGCAGGAGCTCTTTGCCAAGCTCAAGGAATTTGACAAGCGCCACAAACTCGAGCCCGGCAGAAGTTTCTTTTCCCGGCTCCGGGACTTCTTTGGCTGAACTGATGCCTTCCTTTTATGTGCCTCGCCTGACTTTGAATACGGAACAGATCCGTATCGAAGGCGAGGAGTTCCATCACCTGAGCCGGGTGGCAAGGCATCGCGTGGGAGATGAGGTTATCCTCAATTCCGGACAGGGCTTGACCGCCCAAGCCCGAATCAGGGAGATGGATAGCGGATCAGCCCTGCTGCAGATCCACACCTGCCAAAGCAAACCTCCTATCGCTCCCCGGCTGGCAATGGCTTTTTCCCTGCTCCAGAACAAGCACGACGAATGGATCGTCGAGAAAGCTACCGAGCTTGGCTGCATTTCATTTTATCCTTTTACCAGCCGCAGGACGGTACGCCAGGCATCGGCGAATGCCCGGATCAGGTTTGAGAAGACGGCGCTGGCAGCCATCAAGCAATGCGACAATCCCTACCTGCCCAAGATAAATGAGATATATCCGATAGAACAAGCGATTGCTATCCTCCGCTCGGATGGTTTCGATCCCGTGATCCTGTCGGAACGGTGTCCGGAACATTGGTTAGACGACGAACTACTTGATTTGCGGGGAGATATTGGTTTTGTAGTCGGTCCGGAAGGCGGGTTCAGCGAGGAGGAATTTACTGCGTTTGAGCGGCTTCAGATCGCTTCGGTGAGAGTAAGCCCCTTGGTTCTCAGAGCAGAGACCGCTGCCCTATCAGCCGCTGCCCAATTCAATCTCCTGCACCGGATCAGATGAACAATCGCAGTACCAGCGGTACGCAGTAATTTACCCAGAGCGTGATCAAGCCCGCCGAAAAGATATTCATAACAAATCCCGCCGCCAGCATGTGCCGCAGGGATATCCTGGACGAGCTTCCATAGCCCAGTCCGTTGGAAGGCGTCGCCAGCGGAGACATGAAGGCACAGGTGGAGCAGAGGGTGATCACCAGCAGCATCTGCCAAGATATCTCCGGGTACATTTTACTGAGCGGAAGCAAAACCAAGAACATACTGATCTGGATCACCGAATTGCTGACGATCTCCGTCACGAAGGTTACAATCAACGCTACGATCAAGTAGAGCAGCAATATCGAATAATCCGCCTTCAGCCACTCCACCGTCCAATGCGAGACCAGAGTGGGAAACCTGAGTGCCACCAGAATAGCCGTTACTCCCAAACCCAGCAGAATCCAGAGCAATCCCTTCTTTGGCAGATCGTGGAAGATATCTTCCTTGTTCAGGAGCTTGACCTTGTCCTTATGATGCCCTGAGCGATAGTGTTTGAAAAAGATAAAATAGAGAAAGACAAATGACCATATAGAAGTGATCAGATAGACCTCACCGCGGAGGTTTTTGAGTAAGCTCATTGCCAGTGACAGTACCGCTGAACTGATCACAAACACGATCGACAGAATTATGCCGATCTTCTGCAAGCGTAGCGAGACCTCGAAGGTGGTGAGATTCTCCCTGATCCGGTCAACCGATAAATGTTGATTGGGTTTGAACACCAGAACGAGAATCAGCCAGCCCAGACCGCAGAGCAAGATCACCAGAGGCATTCCCCATGCCATCCAGGAAAGAAACGTGAAAGCGTGTCGGATCTCAAACTTATTCAGCTCAAACATACCGATGAGGATACCGTTGGTCGTGGTACCAGTCAACATGCCAGTGCCACCGATATTAGCCCCCCAGACCACGGCTAACAGGATGAGGGTAGAGAACTTCCGGTGTTCCTTGTCTGGCGCTTTGTAGTCATTCTGGATCAGGATCACCAATGGGAGCAGGGTTAAAAGTGTGATCACATTGGCGATGATCATAGACAACAGACCGGTGCCGATGGTGAGCAGCCAGACCAGCCGGCTCAACGAGATATGCTTCTTCTCAAACAGCCACCAGACCAGCCGTTCGGGCAGTTTCTGCGTAACAAAGACCCTCGAGATCAGATAGGAGATCAGGAAGAAGTGGAGCAGTTGCAGTTTATCGAGGACATCATCCATGGCTTTACCTGTCCATGACCAGCACGGTCAGTTCATCAGGATCGATCAGCGGTTCGGCATCAACCCGGAGACAACACAGCCCCGGCAGCCGGTTGTCAAATCTGCGCAGCTTCATCCAATCCTTCTCGGTGGTCAACAGATACCGGAGACCTTTTCTCCGGCAATACTCCGCCAGCATCGAAATAATCCGCGTATCGCGATATGCATAATGATCAGGAAAGCGGAAATGCCGTTCAAATCCGATCCCCAGGGCTGTCACGCTCCGTTCAAATCCTTCCGGATTGCCGATCGCCGAGACCAGTACCACGGGTGCGTTGCTCAAATCACGGGTCTCAACCGATTGACCGGAGGCATCAATGATATCCTTTGCCACCATGGGACAGGTGATGATCTGGGGGGTGAACCGCTCCAATTGCTTGCTGAGGTCGTCCACTTTTTCCGGTGGTTCCCCGGCAGGACAGGTGATAACGGCGATGTGACTGTCATTGAGAACACCGAGCGGCTCGCGCAGGAATCCGGCGGGGAGGACAAAGCCATTACCGATCCCCGTGACGGCACTGAACAGGACAAAATCCCGATCGTGCCCGACCTGGACATGCTGGAAAGAATCGTCCAGGATCACCGCCTGCAGATCAGGGAAACGCTTCCGTAACAGATTGATGGCGCTTCTGCGTCCCTTGCCGCAAACCACCGGTATCCCCGGCAGCCGTTCCGCGATCAATTGCGCTTCGTCACCGGCGGTCAATGCCTCAGGATACACGCCATCCCTTCCCGAGATCAGGTGGGGGTTATTTTCGAAAGCGCCTTTATAGCCCCGATGTGAGACCGCCACGGCGTATCCCTTATCCCTCAGCAAGTTCGCCAGCATAATGGTAAATGGTGTCTTTCCGCTGCCACCGCTGACCAGATTGCCGACACAGATAATGCGCACCCGAGCTGCACCATCCATAGGATGTTGGATGAAAGCGCTCCTACGACCCCAGTTGGCGTATTTCTTCCGGCGCCGGAGCACAGCCCACTGCCAGACAAGCGACAGCGGATAGAGCAGATGACTGAGCCAGGAGCGATGGAGCAGATGCCGCCGGATCAGATCCTGTCTCATCCTTGCCATACCATCTCCGGTCTATTCACCGGTCAGGCGGCGGTCGATCAGTTCGATTAGTCTTTCGGTCTCGAAGGGTTTGTAGAGAATATCCCGCAACCCATCCTGGCGTGAGCGGACGAGGACGTGGTTCGGATCATAGCCAAAGCCGGTCATCATGATCACCGGTATAGCATCATTATGATCCTTGACCCGCCAGAACAGTTCGTAACCATCCATATCGGGCATGGCAATATCGGTAACGACGATGTCCACTTTGCCCCGGAGTATTTCCTGCATCGCTTCCATTCCGGAGGAGTATGAGATCACTTTCCAGTCCGGACGCAGATGCATGATCTCGATCCGCAGATTCTCCGCAAAGCTTTCCTCATCATCCACGATACAAATTATCTTTACCATCTTGGTTCATTGTCTCCTGTAATCAGTTGATAGATCTGGATATATTTTTGCCGGGTTTTTTCCACCACCTCGGGTGGCAATTCCGGCGCTGGCGGCTGTTTGTTCCAGCCGGTTTTGGTCAGATAGTCCCGGATATATTGCTTGTCAAAACTCAGTGGCGTCTTGCCGATCTCGTAATCCGGCAGTGCCCAATAGCGGGAGGAATCAGGGGTAAAGGCTTCATCGATGAGCAAGATGCGATCGCCGGTGACGCCAAATTCAAACTTGGTATCCGCCAGGATTACCTCATGTCTGAGCATGATCTCGTGATTGTGCTGGAATAGTTCCAGCGCTTTATCCCTGATGTGGACGGCAAGCCTCTCGTCCATCCGTTGCAGCAATTCACGATAGCTGATATTCTCGTCGTGACCGGTTTCTGCTTTGGTGGAAGGCGTGAACAGGGGCTGCTGGAACTTCTGGCTTTCCTGCATTTCCTCCGGCATCAGCATCCCGCTGACGGTACCGGTTTTCTTATATTCCGCCCAGGCGGAACCGGTGATGTAGCCACGGACAATGAATTCAAACGGGATCACCCGCGTCTTCCGGACGAGCATGCTCCGATCCTTCAGATAATCCGCATAAGGCTGAAACTGCTCCGGATAATCCGCCACCTGATCGCTGATGAAGTGGTTGTCCACGATTTGGGTTGTAGTTTGGAAAAAGTGCACCGAGATCTGATTCAGGATCTTGCCCTTGTCCGGGATCAGATTGGGAAAGACCACGTCGAATGCTGATATCCGGTCACTGGTTACGATCAGTAAATGCTCGCCCAAGTCATAGATATCACGTACTTTGCCTTGCCAACTGGCATGCACATCCGGGAGAGAGGATAATGTTTCATGCATCTAACCACACCTCATTTATTCCTAAATTCATACAATATCCGGCTTTCATCCACCGTTTCCTTGAGCAGAGCCAACAGCTCATTAGGGCGAAATTCCGGATTCAGGACAGCAAACCGGTATTCTCTGCCGTCCACCTTCGCCCAGGAGAGCTGTCCGCTATCCACGCCGAAGGTCTCGGTCTCGAAATTCAGCTCTTTCGCCTGATGCAGGAAGCTCAGCCAATCGTAGTATTCGCCCACGATATTGAGGTCATAGTCGATCATCTCGCATTTGCTGAATTCCAGTTCATCAAAGCTCCGCTTCCGTTCCTGGTGCAAGAGCTTCATCAAAGCATCCTGGGGATAAACATAGACCGCTTTGATCAATTGCTCGAGTTTGTCCAGCGTGTATTCCGGCTGGGGTTGTTCTTTGCCTTCGTCATCCAGGTTCAGACACCAACCCCGGCACACATTTCCATCACGTCTGCCACAGGGATATTGACCGGTCTCGCAACACGGCAGCAATAACCAGCGGGAAAAGGCATCGATCATATCCATCAGGTAAAAACGGCTGCGGAAAGGACCGATATAGACCCAATCTTCCATCGTGTAATCCTGAACCCCGACAAAGGGAAAACGCCGGGCATCCAGCGCCAGATAGACGTAATCCCGATACGGTTGTAACCGGTTATTATAAAATGGTTGCTCACCCAGCAGCATCACCTTTTCCGCGATCAGCGCGCTCACTGCATTGAAATGCACCTCAAAGCCCACGCTGTCCGCCTCGTGGATCAGTTCTCTCACCGGCGAGGCGGAATCATCAATATCCAGCATCCGCTTCAGTTTGCGGCGCAGATCACTCGACTTGACAAGATAGAGCAGTTCCTCACCCTTCCAGAATCCGAGCAAACCCCACCGCTCAGGAAATTTCCTGATCACTTCATTATCACTGCTGCGTAAACTGATCCTGTCCATACCGTGCCCAACTTCCCCAAATGCCCTTACTTGTCAAATAAATTATGCCTTGGCATCCGCCGGCTCAAGCCCAGCCTTCCTTATGCCGGATTGAGAAACCGAGATCGCCGGGATAGAGGAATAACCGCGGATCGAGATTAATCCATCCTGCACAAAAGGAATGGAGAAACATCAGTCATTCAGCGCAATTTTCCGCCGCTATGATATCATGTAAGAACCAAGCATCTGATGGGTCAAATTCAGCCTGCCCCTCTTTATCAAGTCATTATCCCCCCTTAATCAAGCGTTAATAGTTAACGCTTGATTAAGGGGGGATAATGACTTGATAAAGAGGGGCAAGGGTAACTGACAAAAACCCTTGACAAATTTACTGAGTCAAGCAGAGTGAACACGCGCTTGCATGAACAGAGTGTGCTTGTGAAGACCATAAGTCCATGTAGATTGACAAGTAAGCGCTTGTTGGTTTATAACCCAGCCTTGATGGCTTGGTTCAGGAATAAAACTAAGATAATCTGGAAACAGACCGTCTGAAAGGAGTATTAAGATGCGCAAGATCATTATCGTATTGTTTCTTGTTGGGGTTGCCCTGTTAAATGCCAACCTGGTAAGGAATCAACCGACCGAGATTAATCAGCCGGATGGAACCAAGCTGTCGTTGTTTATCACGGGAGACGAATTTTACCGGAGAGTTCATGACGCAAATGGTTATACAGTTGTTTTGGACCCGGATACGGGCTATGCGGTATATGCCGTCCCCGACGGAGATGGGATAAGACCTTCCAAAATCCGGGTAGGATCGTCAGATCCGGCTGATCTGGGCATTAGACCAGGTTTGATGCGGGATCGGAATATAACCAGGAGCATAATCCAAAACCATAGATTGGCAAGTGGCACACCCGATGATCGCGCTCCCAGCACCGGCACGGTAAACAACATCTTCGTATTCTGCCGCTTTAACGATCAGAGTGAGTATACCACGGCGCTTTCCTTTTATGACAATATGTGCAACTCTACCACCGCTGCATCCATGCGGGGTTATTTCCTGGAAGAGAGCAATAGCCAACTCACCATCAACACCACCTTCTATCCAGCCGCGGTGGGTGGGATAGTACGCAGCTACCAGGATAGTCATGACCGGGATTACTTTTTACCCTATCACGCCACCGACAATCCGGATGGATACCCCCCCGGACCTCCCGGCGATCCTGACTATTATGGGTATCAACGCCTGCAGACCATGCTGAGAGCGGCCATTGTCAGCATCAGCGGTTCTGTTCCTGAGGGGCTGAACATCGATGGTGACGGAGATGGCAAGGTGGATAATGTCTCTTTTGTATGTCAGGGATCTACCGGCTCCTGGGGCGATCCTTTGTGGCCTCACTGGTGGACTCTCCACATGCCCAGCGCTGTTTACATTCGAGGCAAACGGGTCTGGGATTATAACATGCAGCTTTCCAATGGTATCTACCGGGGTGTGATCTGCCATGAAATGTCTCACTCTATGGGATTTCCTGACCTGTATCATTATGATGATGATTATGACCACCTCAATCCGGTGGGATCGTGGGACCTGATGGAATCCGATCAGAACATTCCCCAACATCATCTTACTCACATGAAACGCAAGTATGGCGGTTGGTTTGCAACGGTTCCGACCATTACCCCCTCGGTTACACCCGTGGAATACACCCTCACCGCCATCGACCAATCGCCGTTCTCGTGTTACAAGATTAATTCCACCCTTCCCAACGAGTATTATATGATCGAGTACCGGCGCAAAACTGGTACCTATGAGAACAGCTTACCCGGTTCGGGCTTGATTATCTATCGCATTATTTCCAGCTTCGACGGTGATGACCTGGATGGTAACGCTTGGGGTCCTCCAGATGAAGTATATATTTACCGGCCCAACGGAACGATAACTGTAAATGGCAGCATTGGAAGCGCACATTATTCTTCAACTGCAGGCAGGACTGCCATCCATAACTTCACCAATCCCAAACCCTGGCTTTACTCCGATACTCATACATCTATTGATGGCAATCTCGTGATAACGGACATCGGCGCTTCGGGAGGCACCACCATCACCTTCAAAGTGCGGCTCGATCCCCCCAATGTCTGGACTGGTGCCACCAGCACCGCCTGGACAACCGGTTCCAACTGGAGCCGGAATTCGGTGCCCACCAGTACCCAGGATGTGGAGATACCAGGCAGCCTGGCACGCTACCCGGTGGTGAGCACCACTACACCGGAGTGTAAAAACCTGCTGATCAAGGCGGGCGCATCCGTGACCATTGGCAACGGAACCCTGAACGTGATGCAGGATGTGGATTGCTATGGCACGATCACCATCAATAATGATGCCGGAAACCTGTATGTAGGCGATGACATTGTATTCCAATCCGGCTCCACGGCGACTTTTTCGGCGGCGGGTGAATACTGGATCGGTGGCGACCTGGATTTGAACAGCGGATGCAATGTAAACCTGACCCAAGGATATATCGACTTCTCGGGTACTTCGCCATCCTACATCAGATGCTACCAGGCTTCAGCTCTAAACCATCTTCGTTCCCATAAAACCTCCAGCTTTCTAAGTATCAGCAATTTGTCCAATTCCACCCTCACCTTAAACGGCAACTACTGGATCTACGATGGCAGCACCAGCTACTGCTCCTATGGCGGTAACGTGATTATGAAGGGCAGCATGCTGTGTTACTCCGGAGGTATGGTTAGTTTTAACTCCGGCACTCTGCGTTTTGAGGGAACCGCTTCCAGCAGTATCTATTTCGAAGATTCCGGTTCCTATCTGAACAATCTGTCCATCAACAAAGCCGGAAACACCGTCTTCCTGTCTTCAAACGCGGAAGTACGTGGTAACGTAACGATTGGAACAGGGGTGCTGAATCCGGGAGCTTATACTCTTACCGTTGCCGGAAACTGGACAAACTCGGTAGGTACTTCCGGCTTCGCGGAAGCTACAAGTACCGTTATCTTTACCGGTACAGGCTCGCAAAACCTGGGTTCGGAGACTTTTTACAAGCTGGAACTGAATAAGACCGGCGGGATGCTCACCATCCCCACCGGAGCAACCGTAGCCTGCAGTATATATGATTGGACGGCTGGTTCATACACTGTAAGCGGAGGTACATTCACAGTGGCTGACCTTGCCGATCCGGGAATCTTTGGCACAATAGTCCTCTCCAGTGGAACCATCAATTACACTCAGGACACCGGGCAGTACATAGATCTGCGCGCTAATCTCAATATCAGTAACGGCACCTTTAATGTCTATGGTGGTCACAGCAATTGCTATTTCTCTTATGTTGACAGCGCCACACTTACCATGAGCGGAGGTGTGCTGGACATCAAAGATGTGGGAATCTATCTCCATCCGTCTTATGTCTTCAATGACAATATCACCGGTGGTACGATAAAAACCAGCAGAAGCTTCCTGAACAACCGGGCGGATTTTAACCCCAGTGGTGGAACAGTAACCTTGTATGGCAGCGCTGATGCCTCACTGATTAATACTGCGGGCAGCAACTTGTTTCATTTGACCATCGACAAGTCCTCCACCCGGGACATCTCTCAGCTTTCATCCGCTGAGTATGCTTATGACCGGGAAGGCAACAGAAATCTCGTCACCCGCGTGAACCAAGTCTCTTGCAGCGGTCCTTTGGACGTCAATGGAAACTTCACCATTCAAGCCGGAACCTTCATCGCTCCTCCTGAAATGTGGGTAGCGGGCAACTGGGTCAACAACGTCGGCCCGACGGGCTTCACCGAAGGAATAGGGACTGTAACCTTCGATAGCTCCGGACATCAGTACTGCAATCAAACCGAAACATTCAACACTCTCAACATCAATAAGAGTGGGGGTGCAGTGCGGGTAAACAACTCTGCTGCAACGGTTACCTGCAACACATACACCTGGGTGGCTGGGGCTGTGGACGTGCTGTTGGGCACCTTTACCGCCTACGACCTGTCCCAGAATGGGATCTATGGCAACTTCTACGTAAATCCTGGTGCAACCATAAACCTCCATCAGGGCAGTGATCAGTGGATAGACCTCAATGGCCAGTTCTATCTCACCGGAGGTGGAACTATAAACGTATATGGCGGATCTTTAGATTGCTATTTTGCCTTTGACGCCCCCGGAGGGATCACCATGTCCGGCGGGAACATCTGGTTCAGGGATAGAGGATTATACTTTACAAACAGACCTCACTTGCTGACTCTCAATATCTCGGGTGGTTTCATCAGGGCAAAGGGGTCTTTCACAGACCTGCGGGGAGGGGTTGTCTTCCCCGCCGGAACGGTGGAACTCTTCGGTCCTGGGGCTCATGTTATCACTATGGGTGCCGGGTCCGCATTCAACAACCTCACCACGAACAAAACGTCAACCCGTGATGATATTAACCCAAACCCTGCCAAAACCGGAAGGGGAGTGGAAGTGATTGAATCCCATGGGCGAATCCAGACTGACGACTATCGAGACGACTCGATCACCGCAAACACAGACATAGTGATAAATGGTACTTTAACGATCAGCGCCGGGATCTTTAACGTGAACAGCGCATCCATCTATGTCGTGAATGACCTGGCCATCTGGGGTACCCTGAGAATGATCACATCAGGATCTTGGGTGGATGTGGATGATGATGTGATCTGGCAGAGTACGAGCACCTCGCACGTTAGCCACGGAAATATCAATTGTGCAGGTAATTGGACATTTGCCATGGGATCCATCGTGGATTTGACCGGCAGTGTCACCTTGCTTAACAATCCCTATGGTGGCAGCCTGACCAATAACTCCACAAATGCCGGCTTTGGCAATCTGATTATTGGTGGCACTGAAGAAGAACCGGAATTCACCTTTTACTATGCTTCGCCATCCAGTTACTTAGCGGTTCTGAACAATCTCACAATCCTTGACGGAAACACCCTCAACCTCAACGGGGGCAATACCTCGGTCTACGGCTATACTATGATCTATCCCGCCGCCGCGATTGTTAACGGTGCCGGAACTTTTACCATCTACAACTATCTGGACCTCCGGGGCAATCTGAGCACTGGAAGCGGAACGGTGGATGTGAATGGCACCTTTATCAATAATTCTTCTGCCTATCTCAGCATTGACGGGGGTACCTTCCGCAACGACGCTCCTTGGCAGGAACCAAATGTGGTGTCTTTGGAGTGTGGGCTCTATATCAACAACGGTACCCTGCAGATCACCAATAAGTCACTCAGCATCCAGGCTCATGCCTCCAGAATCTATAACAATCCTTCGATCGTGGTGGGGATGGGCTTCATCGTCACTGCGGACAATACGTTCCGCCCTGCCACAGGAGTTCTCACCATGATCGGAACCGGCAATCCTGTACTACAGGTGAGCGGCAACAACTGGATTCCCAGCCTCAGCATCCAGAAGTCCGCGCTGGCTAACACCGTATATCTGCAAAACAACACAATCATCAAAGGTGATGTGCAGTTGCTTTCCGGAAAGCTAAACACGAGTAACTACAGCCTAAGTGTGAGCGGTAATTGGACCAACACGGCTGGAGTTTCTGATTTTACGGCGGGATCCGGTACCGTGACATTCAATAAAACCGGAGGCGATCAGACCGTCACAGGCCCCATCAATTTCTATCATGTGACCGACGCTCACACCGGTAACGCTCTTACATTCAACGGACCTACGGGTATCAGTGGAAACATGGTCTGCTCCAACATCGTCTATTTCCAGAATGTCGCCACCATCGGAACCCTGAACAACAGCGCGACGGCAGCAATCACAGCTTTCAACAGTGCACATACCTCCAACGTTGCCAATTACCTCGGAGGAGGATCCCTCAGGGCTTTGTCAGGTAGCCACGTGATCATCGCCGATCTCTTTCACAACGGGCTTGTCGGTTCTTTTACCGCGAATTCCGCCCATCTGGAAATTCACCAGGACAACGGTAGCTGGATCGACCTCAACGGCCCGGTCACCATTCAAAATAACGGCATCATGGACATCTACGGCGGTAGTTCGAGCTGCTATATCGCCTATGCTGGAAACGTCTCCTTCATCATGAGCAGCGGTTCTTTTAATGTAAAAAACCAGGGTATTGTCGTCCATTCGGGATCATACACCTGCACATTCAACATCACTGGAGGTACCATTTCCACCAGCCGCAGCTTCACAGATAATAGGGGGAACTTCAATCCTACCGCTGGAACGGTTCTCTTTGAGGGCTCGGCAGATAGCAGCGTTTCCCTCACATCGCCATCTGCGTTTAGGAATGTTGTCATCAACAAAGTAGCTGCCAGAGAAAGCGTTGAACCGATGTTTGAAACCGGACATAATGGTGAAATCATCCTCATCACCCGAGCCGCTAACCTCTCTTTTGGACCCGTCACCATCAATGGAAATCTGGATATTCTGGCCGCCAACCATGTGTATCTAAATGGTACTTTGAATTGCCTCAACGCTGGATTCATCACCGTGGACATGGCTACCCTCAACCTTAATGGAAATCAGCTCAACAGCACCGGAAACATCACCGTCTATGGCACCCTGAACCTGAGCGCCGGGTCAGTCCTCAAAGTGGCTAACAACAAGAGCTTAACCATTTACAACGGTGGACGCATCCACATGATTGGCACTTCAGGCAATCCAGCCACCGTCACCCGTAACGGGAATGGCAATTATGTGTTCGATGTGGAAGTCGGAGGTACTATCGCGGCTGCCTATGCCGTCTTTGAATACATTAGCATTAATGGTGTAAACGTAAAAAGCGGGGCTATCGTCGATATCAATTATCCCTTTGACAATTGCGTGTTCCGCAACGGTCCCTCTGCCAGCAGATTACTCACCATCAACAACTCCCAGACCCTCACCATCAATTATGCCAGTTTCCCCGTCCTGGGCATTGTTGGTTCATACAACGTGTCCAAGACCCAAAATGAGGGAAGGGTTACCTTCACCAATTACAGCGGTGACTTCAGTGGCGCTACCTACGAACAGGATACCCACAACCGGATCGACTGGGCACCATTCGGGGTGCCCCCAATCACCGACCTCCAGATTGAGCGTCAGGCACCTAACAACATCCGCATCTGGTGGACTTATGCACATCCCTTCACCCAATTCATTATCTATGCCGCAGACTCTCCTGATGGTTCGTTCATTCAGGTGGGATCCACTACAAACATGTATTGGGCTGGTCCCTCTGCTGACACCATAAAATTCTATCAGGTAAGAGTATCATATCCCTGAGTATTGATGAAATTAACCGACCACTCTCAAGCGGGATGACAGTCGGGTCTTCCCGCTTGAGAGCCGGAAGAGAAAGGTGAATACCGCCCTTTAAATATCAAGCGTTAGCATTAAAACTACAAGTGTCCCTGTCTGCCAGCTTTCTTGTTGGTCTGATGCACAGGGTGTTTTCCGTTTGAGACCGTTGCACATGATCCCATCGC
>Ga0194125_10007043_pt1 | contig 16363 bp, 16 predicted proteins | sample TA2KigC250mmetaG_FD_148626 | JGI IMG/M metagenome (GOLD analysis project Ga0194125, IMG submission 148626) | Freshwater microbial communities from Lake Tanganyika, Tanzania - TA2015034 Kigoma Deep Cast 250m | ecosystem: Environmental > Aquatic > Freshwater > Lake | place: Tanzania: Lake... | reverse complement strand
ACAATAATCTTCACATCTTCCGCCGCCTCACTCGCCTTCCCGGCGCAGGGATTCCACAGGGTTGCGGGTGAAGAGGGGGCCGAAGATTTCCCGTTCCAGGTCTTCCACGAACATGGCCCGGCCCACTTCGCCGCGCAGGCGGCGCACCTCCCGCAGGCCCATGGCGCCCAGGATTTCCAGGAGCTGGTTGTTCCAGGCGCCCATGAGGTTGACCAGGCGCTGCGCGGCCCGGCGCACGTTCAGTGTTTCCAGATGCACGGGGCAGGCGTCCGGGGCGCAGGTGCGGCAGAGGCGGCACTCCAGGGCCAGCAGCAGGGGCAGGTCGATGATGACGCCGTCGGCCCCGCAGATGATGGCCTTGGGCACGTGCTCGGCCATGGCGACGCCGCCGCCGGCCAGCAGGGTGACCGTGTCCCGCAGGTGGTCCTGCACCAGGCGCAGGTGGGCCTGGCGGATGAGGTCCTTGAGGTGCACGCCGGCGGCGTCCTCCAGGCCCTGGGCGTCGGGGCCGGCGGCCAGGTGCAGGATTTCCGCCCCTGCGGCGGCCAGTTGGGTGAGGCGTTCGGCCGCCGCGCCGGTGGCCGGCGCCTTGATGGAGACGATGAGGTGGGGGTGGCGGCGCTTCAGGAGTTCGATCTGCTCCAGCACGGCGTCGTGGTCCTGGAGTTCCACCACCTTCACCTGCGCCAGGAGCGGGTCGTTCAGGTCCAGGGCGTCGGCGGGGTAGCTGGGGGCCAGGTGCGCCGCAAAGGGTTCCAGCTCCGCGGTGATGTGCTCCCGGGGCAGCAGGGCCAGGGTGCCCAGGTCCCGGGCCGCCTGGGCCACGGCGCGGCGGATGGGTTCCGGCCCGGCGCCCCGGGGCGGTTCGGCCAGGAGCACGGGCAGGGGAATTTCCAGCAGGGGCGGGGGCTCGAAGGCCGGCCGGCCCTGGTCGTCAAAGATGAGGAACAGGGGCTTGCGGCCCAGGTCGATGGCGGTGCTGATGTACTCCCGGCCGTGGATGCCGTCTCGGGTGGGGCGCACGATCTCGGACATGTCCGTCCAGATGGCGTCGAACCCCGGCCCCGAAAAGCGGCCGCCGTAGCCCGCGCCGGACACGGGGATCTTGCCCGTCTCCGCCTGGTACCAGGTGGACTGGATGATCTCCGGGGTCCAGTAGGCGTCGCCCAGGCGCTGGAACTGGGGGCTGGGGGTCTTGGCGATCAGTTCCCGGGGGCAGCCCTGAACGCAGCGGAAGCAGTTCTTGCAGTAGCCTTCGATGGTGTCGCTGAGGGTGCCCACGTCGAAGTCCCGCTGTTTGAAGGCGTTGTAGGGGCAGGACTGCTTGACGCAGACGGTGCAGCGCAGGCAGCCCTCCTGCCAGTCCAGGACGGTGGACTTGCCCAGGGCCGGATAGCGGGCCGGCGCCGGGCGGGTATGGATATGGTACTTGGCCGGCATATCGTCGCACCCTCAGGGCATCTGGTCTTCGCGCCGCACCCGCCGGGGGCCGCCGGCATCGCCCTGGGACCAGTCCTTGGGCGGGGCGATGGTCAGGAGGCGGTCCAGTTCGCCCAGGTCGGCCAGGCGCGTATAGATCTGCTGCCAGGCGCAGGGCAGGGGGGGGATGATCTCCCGGGCCAGGTTGATTTCGCACATGCCGTCCCGGGCGCCGCCGCAGGGGCCGTTGAGCAGGCTCTTGGCGCAGCGGCTGATGGGGCAGATGCCGCCGGTGAGGCCCAGCAGGCAGTCGCCGCAGCCCCGGCAGTTCTCCAGCCACAGACCCCGCTCCACGGTCTCGCCGATGAACAGGGTGTTCAGGCCCGGGAAGATGGGGATTTCGGGCAGATGCGCGGCCAGGGCCTGGACGCCGGCCCCGCAGGCGATGGAGAGCACGGCCTGCACCGGTTCGGCGGCGTCCACCACGTCCAGCAGGAACTCGTGGATGCACTGGCGGTCCACGCTCACCTCCCGGATCTCCACCTCTTTGCCCGCCAGGCGCCGGGCCATGGTGAGAGCCGCAGCCAGTTCGGCCACTTCCTTGCGGCCGCCGCTGACGCATTCGGCCACGCAGGTGTCGCAGCCGGCCACCAGCAGGCGGTCGTAGCGCTCCACCATTTTCTGAATCTCTGCCAGGGGTTTTCTCACGCCGACAATCACAACGACTCCTTCCCTGCCGGGCCGCGCCGGCGCGCCGGGTTGGGGGCCAGGCCTGCGGCCCGGTCCCGGATGGCCTGCACCAGGGCCGCCAGCCCCGGGGCGTCTCCGGCCTCCAGGCGGGTCAGACCCAGGCGTTCGGGCTCCAACCCGATCTCCTGAAGATATTGTTGCGCAAAGGCCAGCCGGCGGCCCATGCGGGAACTGCCCTCCACCAGAAGGCAGCGGTCCTGGGGACAGCCCGCCACCCAGACCAGATCGGCCTCGGCGGCCAGAAGCCGCAGGAGGTGATAGGCCTCCACCTTGCTGCTGCAGGGCTCCGGGGCCACCCGGGCCCTGAGGCCGGCCTGCTCCAGGGACCCGGCCAGGGCCTCGGTTTCCGGGACCGCCTGCCGGCAGGCCAGGACGACAATTTGGAAATCACCACCCATAGTGTGCCACCCATCCGTTGACGTGCAATCTTTCCGACAGTCACTCATGAGCCTGCGGCTCACTCTAAAAATCTGAAAGCGGCTTCTGGGGGGAGGGCCGGGGAAGCGGCGGCTCCCTTTCCGCCTCCCAAGCTCCCGGCTTGAAAAGTCGTTCCGTCGTCCCGTAGGGTGCGTCTTACGCACCACTGCCAACTTGGGAACGAGGTTGCTTGTCCCCCTCCCCCACCGTAAACGTTTCCAACACGGGAAAGGGCGATTGAGGGGAGGGCAGGAGAACGATATTCTCCCAGCCCTCCCCTCAAATTAAACGTTCTTCCGTTAATTTATGTCGGCCTGCCCGCCTTTACAAGATGGGCAGGTAGCGGTCGATCTCGTAGGCGCTGACGTGCATGCGGAAGTTGTCCCATTCGATCTTTTTGTTTTCGATGAACTTGGTGAAAATGTGGTCGCCCAGGGTCTCCTTGATGAGCGCGCTCTTTTCCGTTTCTTCCACGGCCTCATAGAGGCTGCCCGGCAGGGAGACGATGCCCAGCTTTTCCCGTTGCGCCTGGGTCATATGGTAGATGTCCTCTTCCACCGGGTCGGGCAGGACGTAATTTTGCTCCACGCCCCTGAGGCCTGCGGCCAGCATCACCGCGAAGGCCAGGTAGGGGTTGCAGGCCGGGTCGGGGGCCCGGTATTCGCAGCGGGTGGCCGCCTCCTTGCCGGGCTTGTACATGGGCACGCGCACCAGGGCGGAGCGGTTGCGGCGAGCCCAGGCCACATACACCGGGGCCTCGTAGCCGGGCACCAGGCGCTTGTAGGAGTTCACCCACTGACTGCAGACGCTGGTGATTTCCCGGGCGTGCTTGAGCAGACCGGCGATGTAGCTCTTGCCGATAGCCGACAGGTGGTAGACGTCTTTGGGGTCGTAAAAGGCGTTCTTGGAGCCCTTGAAGAGCGACTGGTGGGTGTGCATGCCGCTGCCGTTGATGCCGAAGATGGGCTTGGGCATGAAGGTGGCGTAAACGTTGTTCAGCATGGCCACCACCTTGACGGTGACCCGCATGGTCATGGTCTTGTCGGCCATGAGCAGGGCCTCGTCATAGCGCATGTCGATTTCGTGCTGGGAATCGGCCACTTCGTGGTGGCTGTATTCCACCCGGATGCCCAGCTTCTCCATGGCGAAAATGGTCTGACGCCGCAGGTCGTTGCCCATGTCCAGGGGCGGGGCGTCGAAGTAGCCGCCCCGGTCGATGACTTCGGGGGATTTGCTGCTGGCAAAATAAAAATATTCCAATTCCGGGCCCACATAGTAGGTGAACCCCTTTTCCGCGGCTTTGGCCAACACCCGTTTCAGGACGTAGCGGGGGTCGCCGGGATAGGGGGAGCCGTCGGGTTGCAGGATGTCGCAGAACATGCGCGCCACCGGGGCCTCATCCGGCCGCCAGGGGAGGAGCTGGAAGGTGGTGGGGTCCGGCTTGGCGATCATGTCGCTCTCTTCGATGCGGGAGAACCCCTCGATGGAGGAGCCGTCGAAGCCCATGCCCTCGCTCATGGCCTCTTCCAACTCCGAGGGCCGGATGGAGAAGCTTTTCAGCACCCCCAGGACGTCGGCGAACCAGAATTGGATGAAACTGATATTTTGATCTTTCACCGCCTTGAAGACATCATCCGCGCTCTTGCAATTCACGGCCTTCTCCTTTTCCCAGGTGGATTGTGGTGGGTTGCCTGCAGGTTACTGAAGCAAAAAGCGTGCCTTGTTTAATTATCTTGGTATTTCAATGCCATACGGCAAATACCCTTTTCTTCTCACAATTTATTTACATTTTTGTAATATTACTACCGCCTGATGAGCCACGCAAGGTCCACCAGCGCAGCTTGGGGGAAAAATGCCCGTTCCCAAGCAGAGCTTGGGAACGAGATGCAAACGAGCCACTCATGTACCGGGGGAACACCCAAAACTCATGAAAATGTAGGGTGCGTCTCACGCACCGTCTTTGGCGCGTAAGACGCGCCCTACGAGAGTCTTTGGCGCGTAAGACGCGCCCTGCGAGAGCAGATTGAGACGAGGGATGCAATCCCAGAACCCAGAACCCAGAACCCAGAACCCAGAACCTAAAACCTGACACCTGACACCTACCCCCCCCTACCCCCGCCCCCGGTACTGGCGGGGGTCCAGGCCGTAGCGCTTGATTTTGTAGCCCAGGATGCGCAGGCTGGTGTCCAGCTGCTGGGCGGCCCGGCTCTGGTTGCCCTTGCTGCGGATGAGGGCTTCGGTGATGAGTTCCCGCTCCAGGTTCTCCACCTGCGCGGCCAGGCTGAGGGCGCCGGAGCCGGCGGCCTCCCATTGCCGGGCCTCCCCCTGGCCGGCGCGCCCCTGCAGATAATGGGGGAGATGGGGGCTCAGGACGGTGTCCTCATCGCACACCAGGCAGGCCCGTTCGACGGCGTTTTCCAGCTCCCGCACGTTCCCTGGCCAGTGGTGGGCCATGAGCATATCCAGGGCGCCGGGGGAGAGGCGTTTCACGGGTTGAGCGTTTTCCCGGGCGAATTTTTCCAGGAAGAATTCGGCCAGCAGGGGCACGTCCGTCTTGCGCTCCCGCAAGGGGGGCAGGAAGATGGGAAAGACGTTCAAGCGGTAGTAGAGGTCCTCCCGGAACAGCGCGTCGGCCACCAGCCGCTCCAGGTCGCGGTGGGTGGCGGCCAGCAGGCGCACGTCGGCCTTGATGGTGACGGAGCTGCCCAGGCGGGCGAACTCCCGCTCCTGGATGACCCGGAGCAGCTTGAGCTGCACCGTGGGGGACAGGTCGCCGATTTCGTCCAGAAAGATGGTGCCGCCCTGGGCCATTTCGAAAAAGCCCTGCTTGCGTTGCAGGGCCCCGGTGAAGGCGCCCCGCTCGTGGCCGAACAGTTCGCTTTCCACCAGGGTTTCGGGCAGCGCGGCCAGGTTTACCTTGATGAACGGCCCCTTGGCCCGCTGGCTGTTGTAATGGATGGCGTTGGCCACCAGTTCCTTGCCGGTGCCCGACTCCCCCCGGATGAGGATGGTGGCTTGGCTCCTGGACACCTTCTGGATCATTTCGTACACCTGTCGCATGCGGGACGAATTGCCGATGATATTGCCCATCTGGTAGCGCTCTTGCAGGGCCCCCTTGAGCTTCAGGTTTTCGTCTTTGAGCAGCGCCTTTTCCCGGTCCAGGAGCAGCAGGTTGTTGCCGGCCTGGGCCAGGATGGAGGCGATGAGGGTGAGCAGCCGGAGGTCCCGGTCCAAGTTAAGCTCCCGGTAGCGCCGGTCCACGGACAGGGCGCCGATGGTCTGGTGGTTGATCTTGAGGGGCACGCAGAGAAAGGAGATCTCGTCCTTGTCCTGACCCCGGGAGCGGGTGCGGTTCAAAAAGAGGGGCTCCTGGCTCACCCGGGGGACGACGATGGGCTCGCCGCTTTCCACCACCCGGCCGGTGACGCCTTCGCCCAGTTTGTAGCGGCCCCGGCGCCGGGCCTCGGCGGTGAGGCCCTGGGCCACTTCGATGTGGATTTCGTTGGTCTCCGGGTTGAGAATGGTGATGGTGCCGCGTTCCATGCCCTGCTGCGCCAGAATTTTCAATATCTGATGCAAGTTGCGCGCCAATGGTCCCGGACCATTGAGGATGTGGGTGATGTCGAACAGCAAAGCCAGGTCGTCCATAGCAGGGCTCTATCTTTAAATTATGCGCTTGACAGGGGCGGCTTCGGGGCCTGACCCGGCCGCCGCTCGGGGTGGCGGGCTGAGGGTGATGATATTGCATTTCTGTCAATTCGGCAACCGGTTTTTGCAAATTTGTTAAGAAGCTCCCTGCTGACCGGATATGGCCGGCATGCCGGTTCGACGCCCCTCACCGGCGGGACGCCGGTGCGGTCGTTCCCAAGTGCAACTTGGGAACGAGGGAAAAAACCGAACCGGAACCATCATCCCAAAACCCAAAACCCATAACCCAGAACCTGAAACCTGAAACCCGGCCCAGGTCCGACAGCGGCGGGCTTTGTCCTTGACAGCACGGGGTTTTTCGGTAGAATTGAGGAAGTTATCCCAAGGGGCTGCCACCCCGTCAACAGCCGCCTGCGGTGCGGCGGGCGGCGGGAGCCTGCCATGCAGAACAAGGCCGACGACCACAAGGGCGAGGGCCTCATCACCCAGGCCGGGCACCAGGTGGTGGCCTTTATGGACTACATGGGGGGCATGGCCCTCTTCTTCCTGGACGCCTGCCGGGTCTTCCTCAGCCCTCCGTGGTTCTTCCGGGAACTGGTGGGGCAGATGTTCCACCTGGGGGTGAAGTCCCTGCCCCTGGTATTGGTGGCCGCCTTCGCCCTGGGCATGGTGCTGGCCATGCAGAGCATCAAGGTTCTCACCTGGTTCGGGGCGGCCAACTACATCGCCACCCTGGTGGCCTTCGCCATGGTGCGGGAGTTGGGGCCCATCATCGCCGGCATCATGCTGGCGGCCCGGGGCGGCGCCGGCATGGGCGCGGAGCTGGGCTCCATGCGGGTCACCCGCCAGATCGACGCCCTCACCGTCTCCGCGGTCAACCCCATGAAGTTTCTGGTGGTCACCCGCATCCTGGCCTGCATCCTGGTATTGCCGCTGTTGGCCGTGTTCGCCGACCTCATCGGCATCATCGGCGGCATGATCATCGGCGTCACCCAGGGAGGCATGGGGGCCTGGTCGTACTATTACCTCACCATCAAGTTCCTGACGCTCAAGGACGTGCTGCCGGGCATCGGCAAGTGCCTGGTTTTCGGGGCCATCGTCGGCACCGTGAGCTGCTACCACGGCTACCACACCGAGCAGGGCACCTTTGGGGTGGGCCAGTCCACCAAGGCCTCGGTGGTGGTCTCCATTCTCTTGATTCTGGTTTCCAATGTTTTCCTCACCAAACTTACACTCCTCATCTGGCCCTGAGGCTGTGTCCCCCGGGGCTGCGGCGGCGGGGCCGGCCGCCCCCCTCATCGTCTACCGGGGGGTGCGCAAGGCCTTCGACGGCCGGGAGGTCATCGCCGGCATCGACCTGGAGGTCTACCCCGGCGAAACCCTGGTGATCCTGGGGCGCAGCGGCTCGGGGAAGACGGTGCTGACCAGCATGCTGGTGGGGCTCACCATCCCCAACGAGGGCTCCATCACGGTGGGCGGGCTGGAGATCACCCAGCTCCACAGCGACGCCGACTGGCGGGACCTGCGCCTCCAGACCGGCTATCTCTTTCAGGGGTCGGCCCTCTATGACTCCATGACGGTGGGGGACAACGTGGCCTTTCCCATGGTGCAGCACACCCTTTGGGACGCCCAGGAGATCGCCCGGCGGGTGCACGAGAAGCTGTCCCAGGTGGGCCTGGCCGGGGTGGAGCCCCTGGACCCGTCGGCCCTGTCCGGCGGCATGCAGCGCCGCGCCGCCCTGGCCCGGTCTCTGGCCCTGGACCCCCGGATTATCATCTACGACGAACCCACCGCGGGTTTGGACCCTATCACCGGCGACGAAATCAGCTCCCTCATCCGGAGACTGCAAACCACCCTGAAGGTGACTTCCATCGTCGTCACCCATGATCTGCGCCTGGCGGAGCTGGTGGCCGATCGGGTGGCCCTGCTCTATCAGGGTGCGGTGGGATTTCTGGGAACCTACCAGGAGTTCCTGAACTCGGAGCATGCGGAAGCCAAACGCTTCCTGCACCGGGAAGAAGCACAGGAGACCGCCCCATGATCTCCCGGAAATATGAAACCGTGGTGGGCCTCTTCGTGGTGGCCTCCCTGGTGGCTCTCCTCATCATGGTCCTCATCGTCGCCCAGGAAGAGGGGCTGTGGGTGGACTATGCGGATTATCAGGCCGAATTCAGGAACGTCGCCGGTCTCAAGAAAGGCAGCGAGGTCCGCCTGGCCGGGGTGAAGGTGGGCACGGTGACTTCCATCGACATCGGCCCCAGGGGCGAGATCATCGTCACCTTCCAGGTGATGGGGAAATACAAGGACCAGATCCGCCAGGACACCAAGGCGCACATCGGCTACATCGGCCTGTTGGGCGACCGCAGCCTGGAGGTCACCGCGGGCTCCCCCAAGGAGCCGGTGATTCCCCCGGAGGGCAAGGTGGCGTCCATTGAGCCGCTGGACTTCACGGACATCCTGGCCAAGGCCCAGCCCTATCTGGAGGATCTCCAGAAGGTGTTGAGCGGCCTGGCTTCTATCACCAAGACCCTCAGCGACCCCGAGGGGGACATGAAACAGGTGGTGGCCCAACTGCGGGAGATCGTGGAGAAGGCCAACCGGGGGGAGGGAACGCTGGGGATGTTCATCAATGACCAGGCCCTCTATCGGCAAACCACCCAGGCCATGGCCAACGCCAATAAAATCCTCCAGAACCTGGAGAGCAGCCGGGGCCTCATGGGGGCGCTGGTCAACGACCCGTCCCTGAAGAAAGATGCGAAAAAGACCATCGAAGACCTGCGCGCCGTGGTGGCCAACCTGATCACGGTCACCAAGCCTCTGAAGGAGACGGCCGAGAAGCTCCCCAACCTGGCCAAAAAGGTGGGCAGTTTCCTGGAGAACCTGGACAAGGCCGGCGAAGGCCTGCCCGACCTGGTGATCTCCGGCCAGGGCGTCTTGCACGACGCCGACCAGGTGGCCGCCGCGGCCAAACGTTCCTGGCTCTTGCGGCGCTACCTGAAAAAGCCCCAGGAGCGCACCATCCGGATGGAAAGGGAGATCCGATGAGCCGGGCGCACAGGCGCGGCGGCGCGGGCGGCCGGTGGAGCTTGGCGGCCCCAAGGTCCCGGCGGCTGCTCCTGCTCCTGGCCCTGACGGCGGCGGCCTGCGCCGGGCCCGCCCAGCAGCAGGTGCCCGACCTGCGGCGGGAGGCGGTGGAGTTCAATGAGGCTGGATACGGCTATTTTCGCCAGGCCAGGTGGCGGCTGGCCCAGGAAAAATTCGCCCAGGCCCTGCGCCTCAACCGCCTAATCGACCACCGGGCCGGCATCGCCTCCAACCTCAACAACCTGGGGGCCGTGGCCCAGGAGCAGGGGAACCTGGAGCAGGCCGGGCGATATTTTGCCGAGGCCCTCACCGTCCACCGGGAAACGGGCGACGCCGCGGGCTTAAGCGAATCCCTGAACAATCTGGGCGCCGTCCACCAGGCCCAGGGGCGCCTGCGGGAGGCCCGGGAGTGCTACCAGCAGGCCCTGGCCTATGCCCGCACCCTGCCGTCCGGGCCGCTTCTGGCCCTCAGCCTCACCCGCCTGGGCGACCTGGCCCGGCGGGATCGGGATTTTCAGCAGGCCCTGAGCCTCTACCGGCAGGCCCTGGCCCAGGACCTGGCGGGCCAGGACCGGCGCGGCCAGGCCGTGCGCTGGACCCGCCTGGGCCGGACCTACACCGACTTGGGCGACTTCGCCCGGGCCGCCGCCTACCTGCAGGACGCGCTCCGGGAATTCCGCCGGTTGGAGGACTCCGGCGGCATCGTCGAGGCCCTGGATGCCCTCACCCGCCTGGCCCTGGCCCGGGGCGACCGGGACGAGGCCCGGCTCTACGGCGAGCGGCTCATCAAGGTCTACCTGGCCCGGTCCCAGGAAAAGGAGGCCCAAGAAATGGAGGCCCTCCTGTCCGCGAGGCCACGCCCCCCGGCCCGCCCTGGCCCAGGGCCCCCAATCCATAAGTAAATCGAATGGCGGGATGCGCTTTCCTTTCCCGTCCCGCCTTACGGCCCCCATGCAGGACTTACTCAGCGGCCGGGTGCGGGTCAGAGCCCTTCACAAGGATGGTGGTTAATGCCGGCGCCAAACCCTACCCCCATTTATCGCTTTATCCACGTGGACAACCTCCATATCTGCTTGCGTCGGGGCGGGCTGCACGCGCCGAACCATACTCCTGATAATGGTCTTGTTGATAAGACAATCCACAATGTAGATATTCAGAACCGGCGGCGGATTTATGGGATACCCTGCGGTCCCCGTGGGGTGATCCATGATTATATCTCTTTCTATTTCGGCTACCTCTCACCTATGATGCTGCAATTGAAAACAGGGCAAGTGGAGGGCTATGACGAGGGGCAGGAACCACTGATTTATCTGGTCTCCACGGCCCAGGCAGTGCGGAATGCCGGTCTCGGCTTTGTCTTTTCAGACGGACACGGCATTGCCGCGTTCACCGATTGGTTCGATGACCTGGCCAACTTGGACAAAGTTGACTGGAGGATGGTTTATGAGCGTTATTGGGCTGATAACCCCCGAACCGACATGGACCGTCAACGCCGCAAACAGGCCGAGTTCTTGATCCACCGCTTTTGTCCCTGGTTGTTGATTCAAGAGATTGTGGTTATGAATGCGGTCATGCGCTCCAGGGTGCACGCCATCATGGCCGAGTTTCCGGCAGGTTTGCGACGAACCATTAGGATAAAAAGAAACTGGTACTATTATTGAAGGAGAGGACGCCATGGTCGAATTAACCAAGGGAAACCTCCTGACTGCCGATGCGGAAGCTTTAGTAAACACTGTGAATTGTGTCGGTTACATGGGTAAGGGCATCGCCTTGCAGTTCAAACAGGCCTTCCCGGATAACTTTGAGGCTTACCAGAAGGCTTGCAAGAATCACGAAGTGCAGATCGGCCGGATGTTCGTATTCAAGACCGGTTCGATGTATAACCCGAAATACATTATCAACTTCCCTACCAAAGGTCATTGGCGGGAGAAATCACGGCTCAGCGCCATCAAGGCCGGCCTTAAAACCTTGATTGAAGAAGTCCGGCGCCTGGGCATACATAGCGTTGCCGTGCCCCCATTGGGATGCGGCCTGGGTGGGCTGAAATGGCAACAGGTCAGGCCTTTGATTGAGGGGGCCTTCAAAGAAGTTCCGGAGGTTCAGGTCCTTCTCTATGCGCCCGTAGGTGCGCCGGAGGCCAAGGAAATGCCGGTAAGGACCAAGCGTCCCCACCTGACGACGGCCCGCGCCCTGTTCCTCAAGTTGATGGAGCTATATGCGGCTTTCCATTATCGGTTGACCCTGTTGGAGATTCAGAAACTTGCCTATTTCCTTCAGGAGGCCGGCGAGCCTTTGAGATTAAATTATGAAGCAGGGCATTATGGACCCTATGCCGTTAACTTGAACAAAGTTTTGGAGATTATGGAAGGCCATTATATTCGGGGTTATGGCGACAGCCAGAAACCGGATGTGGAGATCGAACTGCAACCTGGAGCAACGGAGGAGGCTGACCGCTTCCTGGCGGAAAAAGAAAGCTCCAGAGAGCGCCTGGAAAAAGTTGCCAGGTTGATCGAAGGGTTTGAGACTCCCTACGGGATGGAGCTTCTGGCCAGCGTGCACTGGCTGGCAGTTCACGGCAAACCGCCCGCCACCGATGAGGGTGCGGCTATTGAGCAGATGATGAGTTGGAGTCCTCGCAAACGAAAGATGTTCAAGCCTAATCACATTCAGGTAGCTTGGGAGCGATTGCAGACCGAAGGATGGATAACCTGACGATACCGAAGGGAAACATGGCCGCAGCGGGGGTGCGCAGCGCATCCCGCCCTGCGGCCCTCCGGGAATGCCGCCGGCTGGAGGACTCCGGCGGCGTCGTGGACGTCCTGGACGCCCTCACCCGCCTGGCCCTGGCCCGGGGCGACCGGGACGAGGCCCGCCTCTACGGCGAGCGGCTCATCAAGGTCTACCTGGCCCGGTCCCAGGAAAAGGAGGCCCAGGAGCTGGAGGCCCTCCTGGCCGCCGCCCCGCCCCGCCCGCCCCGCCCCGGCCCGCGGCCTTCTTCCCCATGAATAACCTCAAATGCGGGAAAATAGGGACAGACACCATTAGATTATCCGGTTCGAAGAATTGGTGTCTGTCCCTTTTTTAGTCAAAGAGCTGTGGGTGAACATTCACTAGCCGGCTACGGCCCGGTAAACTCTGTGAACCGCCCGGTGCGGACCCGCTTGCCGGGTGGTGTGGGGGCTGGGGGAGAAAAACCCCCGGCTACCCGATTGGCCGTAGATTTCGCTACTAAGCAATGCAAACCGATGTCCACGTATTTCAACTTCGTGGATGACGCGCAATCCTCTGCGGTTCATAATATCCTGCAGTTGTGCAAGCACTTCAATTGATACTAGAAAATGCGCGTCTACTCCTTTTGCCTTTTCTTCTTGGTGTTCCACCTCGATCTCTCGATGGTGATTGACGATTCCAATGTGCGCATGAGGTCTGACCTCGCCGATCATGGGATGAGCGACTACATAGAACCGGTCATTGCCATCTTGATGCGATTCGGCAAGCTCATGAATCGGACACGATCTCGGCATCAATGAAGTGTAGGTTCCCCACATGCCGAGGCACAAAAGAAGCGCGGCTGCCACCCATGCCCACTTTGGTACGATTACAAACTGATCGGTCGCTTTGGCAGGGGCCAGGCCCGTTTCCAGATGAGAAGTAACCGCCTTGCGCGCGGCAAGATATACTTCGCCACCCCATGCTGGGAACAATGCACCCCACAACTGGTTCAGTCGGACCCACCACGCATGGTTCTCTAATGGGTTGCCGGACCATCTTGCGAAATAAGTGCCTGTTAGCATTTCCACATCCATGTCTCTCGCGCACACAAGTTTCCTCCAGCGGTCGGGGTCCATGGAGTTGATGTGACCGCCGGGTTTGATCCTTCCTTTTCTCAATCGCCTTCGGAGTTGCCATTCCCGAACTCTTGCAACAAATGATGGAGCTACAGGGCTGCCGGCAAGAAGCAACCCGCCGGGCCGCAAGATGCGTGACAGCTCCCCCATGGTAAAATCAGGACGGGGCAGGTGTTCGATGACGTGGGAAAAGACAACGATATCGACCGAGTTATTAGACAGTGGCAGGGGGGCATTGAAGTCGCATCGATGCAGCTCGTCGTATCCGCATTCGCGCAGAGCTTCATCGTCGATGCGCCAGTCTAAACCAATCCATCGCGTGTTCGGAATGCCCCCGATGAATCGCTTGATGTGCCCCCGACTGCATCCGACATCGGCGACAACGACTTCTCCATCGCGTCCTTCGGTCTCTTCCATCATGGCGCATCGTATCCACCAATATCTAAGCCCTCGGATCGGGAATCGCTTTGTCCCTGCCCGCGAGTTCATAAGCCCGTCCGACCGCGTATCTGCTATCCGCTCAGTCAACGAGGTCAGCGGCCAACGAAGTGCGGCAAATCGGCTTGCAAGCCTTCGTTTCAGTGAAGCTACTTTTTGTTTCATGTCGAGCCTCTTGCAAAAGTCTAGTTAGAGTTGATTTTTTTAAAAAATTAAGCCTCATCGGTGCGCCTATGCTAAGGTGAGTTTGTGAGTAACACCGCATCGTTGGAGGAACCGATGAAGCTTAGAGAAAGAGTATCATGGTTAATGGGCACTTTACAACGGTATCTCTTTCCTCGCCTGGAAGAATGTGGCGAGCGCCCCTTAACCGAGAAAGAGGAGCAATTAACCAGCATCCTGGAGGTGCTCCACTTCAAGAAATTTGCGGGTCGGCCACCCCGGAGATTTGGCCGGATGCCCTGGGAGCGCTCCGCCCTGGCACGCACCTTTGTGGCCAAAAAATTTGGGACAGACACTAGAGGGTCTTGCAAAATTCTCCTTTTGTCTTGGGAAAGGGCGGCGGTTTTGAAAACGCTCTGCAAGATGCCAACCTCTTTCATGGTGCGCAGTGCGCACCCTACGCGGGGACCAGAACATCGGAGGATTCTGTAGGGTGCGCACCGCGCACCATGCTTTTTCGGAAACCGTAATGCTGTCCCTAAGTTTTGCAAGAAGCTCACTATTTTCATCGGTTCAATACCAAGGTCATCAATCCTACCACAACACCTGCCGCAAAAACTTCCCCGTGTGGGAGGCGGGGTGGCGGGCCACTTCTTCGGGGGCGCCGGCGGCCACCAGTTCGCCGCCCCGGTCGCCGCCTTCGGGTCCTAAATCCACCAGATAGTCCGCGGTTTTAATAACCTCCAGGTTGTGCTCGATGATGATCACCGTGTTGCCGGCCTCCACCAGGCGGTTGAGCACCAGCAGGAGCTTTTCGATGTCCGCCAGGTGCAGGCCCGTGGTGGGCTCGTCCAGGAGGTAGAGGGTGTTGCCCGTGGCCCGTTTGGCCAGTTCCCGCTTGAGGCGCTGGGCCTCGCCGCCGGAGAGCGTGGTGGCCGACTGGCCCACCTGCACGTAGCCCAGCCCCACGGCGGCCAGGGTGCGCAGACGGTCCCGCACCCCGGGCACGTGAACGAAAACCTCCAGGGCCTGGTCCACCGTGAGTTCCAGCACCTCGGCGATGGTGAGCCCCTTGTAGCGCACCTCCAGGGTGCTGGTGTTGTAGCGCAGCCCCCGGCAGACCTCGCAGCGCACGTAGACGTCGGGCAGAAAGTGCATTTCGATCTTGTTGATGCCCTCCCCCCGGCAGGCCTCGCAGCGCCACCCCGAACCGGAAACCCGGCTGGAACGCCAGCTACGGCAATCGGCGGCCGAGGCCCTGGCGGAGCTGCCGGCGCACTGCGATCGGGGGACCAAGAAAAACTCCCAAGGCTACCGGGAAACCTGGACCGGGTGCAAGTTGCACGCCGACGTCAACGACTGTTGTCTGCCCCTCAGCGTGGCTCTGACCGCCGCTTCCCTCCATGACAGCCAGGTGGCCATCCCGCTGCTGAAACTGACCGGTGAACGGGTGAATTACCTGTATGATCTGATGGATGCGGCCTATGATGCCAAACCCATCTACGAGGTGAGCCGCAGCCGGGGGCGCGTCCCCATCATCGACAAAAACGGCCGGGGGCGGGAGGTCATCCCCCTGGCCCCCCATGAGGCGGCCAGGCGCCGGGAACGGACGGTGGCGGAGCGGTTTAACAGTCGGCTGAAAGAAGAGTTTGGGGGCGACACCGTCATGGTGCGTGGGGCCCAGAAGGTCAGGCTCCACCTCATGTTCGGCATCATCGCCCTGTTTGCCGACCAGTTGCTCAAGCTGATCAGCTGAGGAATTCCAGGCTGGCCGGAGTTTGGCAAGGTCAAGGGAAGGGTATGTCCTGACGGCGCCGCCAAAGGGCCCAATTTCCGGTTAATGGTTGAGAAAAGCAAGGTTTCATGGGTTCCGGACCCCTAAACTTCGCCATTGCCTCATACTGACAGCCATTTCTTGGGCATTTTGCAAGAGGCTCAGTATTTTCCCGATTTTGTCTCCCCTCCGGGAGAGACAATTCAGGAGACATTGGAGGCCATGGGCATGTCCCAAGCCGAACTGGCTGAGAGGACGGGCAGACCCAAAAAGACCATCAATGAGATTATCAAGGGAAAGGCTGCCATTTCCCCGGACACCGCCTTGCAGCTTGAGCGGGTCCTAGGCATTCCTGCGGCCTTTTGGAACAACCGTGAGCGTCATTACCGGGAGGCCATGGCCAGGTTGGCAGAACAGGAAAGGTTGCAGGAACAGGTTGCCTGGCTCAAGAAGCTGCCGATCAAAGCCATGGCCAAACTGGGGTGGATCAAGAAAGTTAAAGACCATGTTCAGCAGCTCCTTGAAGTTCTAAACTTTTTCGGAGTGGCTTCTCCTCACGAGTTACAAAGTTTTTGGGACCGCCGAGAGGTCAATTTTCGCATGTCCCCCGCTCTCAAGGCCAACCATTGGGTGGCATTGGCTTGGCTCCGCAAGGGTGAGATTGAAGCAAAAACAATCAGATGCTCTCCTTTTGATCAGAAAACCTTCAGGAATACGCTTAACCCTACAACGACATATCTGATAATTTTCTATGCCGATGGGAGAGATAGGAGCGATAATTCCTCATTTGAATCCCCTGAACCACAAGAATCAGAGAGTTTAT
>Ga0194125_10007042_pt1 | contig 16364 bp, 10 predicted proteins | sample TA2KigC250mmetaG_FD_148626 | JGI IMG/M metagenome (GOLD analysis project Ga0194125, IMG submission 148626) | Freshwater microbial communities from Lake Tanganyika, Tanzania - TA2015034 Kigoma Deep Cast 250m | ecosystem: Environmental > Aquatic > Freshwater > Lake | place: Tanzania: Lake... | reverse complement strand
GCCTGGGCGATCCGAAGATCGGGCCGGGCATCTTCACGATCATCCAGGCCAGCCAGGGATTCCTCTCGCCGGGGATTCTCGCCGTCTTTGCGTTCGGACTGGCGGTGCGGAAAGCCCCCCCGCTGGCCGGCGTCGTCGGGCTCCTGTTGAACGTGGCCGCGTACGGGTTCCTCTGGTACCTGTCCACCCTGCCCGGCCTCATGGCCAACCCCACGATGGCGGTCGTCATCGGCAGCTTCCTGAACCGCATGGCGATCTGCTTTGCCCTGTGCCTGGTGACCATGGCGATCATCACATATCTCAAGCCGCTGCCACAACCGATCGAGTTCAAGCTGCAGACGAATCTGGACCTGAGCTCGTCCCGCGGCGCTTTGGCGGCCGGGATCGTCATCGTGGTCGTCACGCTGGCGCTCTACGTGATCTTCAGCCCGCTCGGGGTGGCCAGGTAGGCGCATGGAGTTCGGCAAAACGGACTGATGACAAAGCCGGTCGAGAGCCGATGTAAAGGGAGCCACTTCACGAACGGCCCCCCTGCTCCATCAAACCGGGGCCGTTTTTTCAACGATCCGCTCGAAGGCTAAAGCCTCTGCCGGGTGGCATCGCCCAGGCCGGCCTCCGGCCTTGACGATGGTCGCGCGGATTCGCGTGGAACCATCGTCAAGGGCAGAGCCCTTGGCGATGCCACCCGGTCTGGGCGTACCCGGTCTTGGCTTTTGAGCGGGCCGTTGCGTTTCTTTGGCGCGGTTCGTTGGCAGACTGCGCCGGTGCGGCGGCCGACGGGTTGGTGGGGTGCTCGCCCTGCGAAGAAAGCGAATCCGCCGCTGATACGTGGTGACAGACAAGATCGTCAAGACTCATCAGGCGGCCACACCCGCTCGCGGCCCGCGAGTCCCTTGTTTTTTCTTGAGTCGCACCGGGAAATATGGTACACTTGCATTGGTCGCACTCTGTGATCTCCGTCGCCAGATGATGACCAGGCACAAGTTGAGACGCTGTGTTTTCCGGAGGCATCATGGGTAAGAAGGTGGTTCACCTCATCGGTATCCTGTCCCTGGTCGGCCTGTCGGTTCCCGCCACGGGCCAAATCCAAGTCGCCGAGACCTTGCTGGTCGATCTGCGGGCCCAGGATCTGACGTATGGTCCGGCCCCCGTATGGCCCAATCATGGCACGCTCGGCGATTTCACACCCCGGGGCGCCCCGGTCGTACAAGACGTGGCGGGCCTCAAGGCCGTGACGTTCGACGGGACGTCGTGGTTCGATGGGCCGACGTCGGTGCCCGGCATCGAGGGCCGCGGGACCCGGACCATCGAGGTCTGGGTGTACAATCCGAGCACGATCGGCGAGGAGACGATGGTCCACTGGAGCCATCGCGGCGGTCCGGCCGGGACCAACATCGCGTTCAACTATGGCAATCACGGCACCTGGGGTGCGGTGGGCCACTGGGACGCCCCCGACATGCCCTGGGGCGGCAGTGTCGCCCCCACCCCGCAACTGGGCAAATGGTGGCACCTCGTCTACACCTATGACGGCACCACCGCCCGGCTGTATGCCAACGGCAGCCCGGCCGGCGAAAAGGCCGTCACGCTGAATACGCATGCGGGCAATATCATCCGCATCGCCGCCCAGGGCAACGACAGCGGCGCCGCCCCGGCCGCACAGTTCAACTTCACCGGCTCGATGGCGGAGGTCCGTATTCATGATGGCGTTTTGACTGCCAAGCAAATCGAGCAGAACTTCCAACAGGGCGGTCCGCGCAAGGCGACCGCCCCCAACCCGGCCCACGGCACCGTGGGACTGGCCATGCCGCTGTTGCAGTGGACGCCGGCGGCCATTGCCTTGTTCGAGGATGTCTATCTGGGCACGACGCCGGAACTGACGGCCGCCGATCTCGTCCGGCCCCGCCAGCCGGCCATGCTGAAAATGTACTATCACCTGCTGCCCCTGGTCGCGGGACAGACATACTACTGGCGGGTGGACGAGATCGCCGCGGACGGCCAGGTCTACCGGGGCGACGTATGGTCCTTCACGACGCTGCCCCTGACGGCCTTCGCCCCCATCCCCGCCGATGGCGCCAAGTTCCAGGGTCTGGACGTGGACCTGACCTGGCAGCCCGGCAAAGACGCCAAGAGTTACGACATTTACTTTGGCACGGATCGCGCCGCGGTCGCCGCCGGCACGGGCGGCACGTCCCAGGGCACAAAGAGCGCCATGACCTTCGATCCCGGCCCGCTCCAGGCCGGGACGACGTACTATTGGCGTGTGGACGTGGTCACCTTTGCCGGTCAGAAGAACGCAGGTGCGCTCTGGAATTTCACCACGATCCCCAACATCGCCGTCTCGGATCCGCAGCTCGTCGGTTGGTGGAAACTGGACGAGGGCCAGGGCCGGACCGCCGTCGATTGGTCCGGCAAAGGCAATCACGGCCAGATCCTCGGCGGCGCCCGGTGGATCGAAGGTTATCACGGCGGCGGGCTGCAGTTGGACGGGCAGGACGGCTACGTTTCTCTTCCCATCGGCCCGTTGCTGGCGACGTTGGGCAGCGCGACCATGACCTCGTGGGTCGATTTCTCCAATGCCGGCGGCGCCTGGCAGCGGATCTTCGATTTCGGCAGCGGCACGGGCCGGTACATCTTCCTGTCCCCGCGCACGGGGACCGCGGGCGGCATGCGGCTGGCCCTGACCACGGCGGCCGGGGCGGGCGAGTCCCTGATCGGCGTGCCCCAGACGCTGCCGAGCGGCTGGCATCACGTCGCCGCGGTGGTCGATGGGACGACCCGCTCCATCCACCTCTATCTCGATGGAGCGCTCGTCGCCTCCGGCGGCACGCAGACCCTTCTGACCGATATCGGCGCGACGACCCAGAACTGGCTGGGCAGGTCGCAGTACGCCGCGGACGGGTTCCTGCGCGGCTCGCTGGACGACTTCCGCATCTACAGTGTGGCCCTGCCGCAGGACCAGATTCCGCGCACGATGCGGGGCGATCCGGCACTGGCCTGGAACCCGCAGCCGGCCCGCGGCGCCAGCGTGGACATCCGCGCGGCAAGCGGTCTGTCCTGGTCGGCAGGCGAGAAGGCGGCCAAACATGATGTCTATTTCGGCCGGGATGCCGCGGCCGTGAACAACGCCACCCCGAGTGCGCCGGAGTATAAGGGCCGCCAGACCGGCACCAGCTTCTCTCTGGCCGGACTGGTCGAGTTCGGCGGCGGCGCGTATTTCTGGCGGATCGATGAAGTCGAGGCCGACGGCGCGACCATCCACAAAGGCAACCTCTGGACGTTCACGGTGCCCGCCTACCTCATTGTGGATGAGTTCGAAGGCTACACCGATGACGAGGGCAGCCGCGTCTACGAAACCTGGATCGACGGCTGGACCAATGGCACCGGCTCCACCGTGGGCAACCTGACCGCGCCCTTTGCCGAGCGGACGATCGTCCATGGCGGCAAGCAGTCCATGCCCATGGACTACAACAACATCAAAGCCCCCTTCTATAGCGAAACCACCCGGACGTTCGCCTCCTTGCAGAACTGGACGGAGTACGGCGTCACCGACCTGAGCCTGTGGTTCCGGGGCAACCCGGTCCGCTACGTGGACAAGGGCAACGGCGCCTTCACCGTCGGCGCCGCCGGCCACGACATCTGGGACACGGCCGATGACTTCCGTTTCGTCTACAAGCGGCTCACCGGCGACGGCTCGGTGACCGTCAAAGTCGACAGCATTGTCAACACCAACGCCTGGGCCAAGGGCGGCGTCATGATCCGCGAGAGCCTCGAGCCCGAAGCCATGTTCGCCTACATGGTCTCGACGCCCGCCCAGGGGGTCTCCTTCGGCTGGCGCCAGATCACCAACGGCACCTGCGGCAGTGCGACCCAGGCCGGTGTGCCGACCGCACAATGGGTCCGGCTCACCCGCACCGGCAGCGCCTTCACCGCCCAGTATTCCGCCGACGGCAAGGCCTGGACCGACATCAGGAACGCCGGCGGCCAGGTCGTCTCCACCACGATCCTCATGAGCGCCGGCGTCTACGTCGGCCTGTGTGTCACGAGCCACAACACGGCGGCGACCACGACCGTGGAGTTCTCCGGGGCCGCCACGACCGGCAGCACCGCCGGCTCCTGGCAACAAGTGTGGATCGGCGACGACCCGGATCGGACCAACAGCACCGCCGGCTTGTACCTGGCGGTGGAAGACAGCACCGGCAAGAGTGCACTGCTGGTCCATCCCGACCCGGCGGCGGCCACCCTGCCCGCCTGGACCGAGTGGAAGATCCCGCTGAGCAGCCTGGCCGGCGTGAACCTGGTTCGGGTCAAGAAGCTGTCCCTTGGCGTGGGCAACCGCCAGGCGCCTGTCGCAGGCGGGGCCGGCCGGATCTACATCGACGACATCCGGGTCACAACGCCATAGGAATCTCTGAGAGCGTGTATGAGAACCCCGCTCCGTAATGGGTGGCAGCGGCAAGCGGAGTCTTCGGAGCTTGCCGATGGTTTGGTCCATGCGCCAGCGGCAAGACCTGCGCAAAGCCTACGGCCTTGCCGCTGCCACCCGTTGCCGGCGGGGCAAATTCCAGGCACCAAGTCCCAAACAAATCCCAAAGGCAAGAAGACCCAAGATTCAAGGCGGCTCCGCCATGGGGCGACAACGTCTTGGTCATTGGGATTTTGGATTTGAAATCTGTTTGGGATTTGGAATTTGGTGCTTCCGCCCCTGGCGGCGTTTGGGATTTGGTGCTTGGAATCCGGCCTTTGTTTCGGATTGCTTCGCGGCGCTCCTAAGAAACCGGCGGTTTGGGTGCCATGTCTACGGCTTTGCGTAACCATGCCTACGAGGCGTAGGCATGGCACCCGGGATACGGCGCGTTTCTTTCTCCTACCCGCCGAGAAGCGGCTTCACGACTCGCAATGACAGACCTGGGTTCGTGCCGCCCGAAGCTGTACCGCGATCTCTCGGATCATTTCTGCGCCGTGGGGATGTCCGTATTGGCTAGGCGGATATTCCCGACCCGATTCAGGACGAGCGGCTCGGGGACCTCCGGGCAGCGGGGGAATCTGAACGTCTCCAGCGTGAGCTGGCTCACGTCCTCGCAGATCATGAGGGGCCGCTGGTCCGGCCGGCGGCAGGTCAGGCGGACGTCCTCGAAGGTGAGGTTCTCGACCTGGCGAGCGTAGAAACCCCAGGCCGGCAAGGGACGGGCGTCCACGCCGGGGGCTTTGACCTGCATGGGGACCTTGCCGGCGGTCCCACCGCCTTCGAACTCGATGTCCACGTTGCGGAACGTCACGTTCCGGAACGGCGTCTCGGCCCAGCTCTCGACGGAGCAGGCGGCACGGTAGACCCCCGCCGCGGTCACGCGCGTGACGAGGATGCGGTTGGCGGTGTTGCCCGGTCTCATCATGAAGTGGAACGGCGTGGACACGTTCTGCATCGTGATGTCGGAAATCAGGACATTGTCGAGGTCGCCTGTTGTTTTATCCCACGCGCCCGGCTGGAGGTTGATGCCCGCCAGCATGTTGGAGCGGTTCGAGGTGCGGTGCGGGTGAACGCCGGGGCCGTAGAACAGGCAAGCGCGGATGATCAGGTGCGTCGCCGGACCGATCAGGCGGATGCCGTTGCAGGAGGAATTGACGATGCAGTCGGAGATGACGACGTTCTCCCAGTACCGGCCGGCAATCGCATCGTCCCCGGTGTAGAAGCGGCAGCCGACGATGCTGACATCCTTGCAGGCCCGCTCGGGCGCGCCGCGAAAGTGGACGCCGTCCCAGCCGCCGGTGAACTTGACATTGCGGATATCCACGTGATCGCTGATCTGGAAGTAGATGGCATAGTTGGCCGAATCCACGAACGAGATGTCGCGGACCGTCACGTTGCGACAGTTGACGAAAACGAAGGTGTGCGGCCCGCGCATCTTCTCCTCGCCGGTGGGATCGAAGACCTTGTTGCCGTCGATGATGCCGGCGCCGGCGATCTCGATATCCTGGGCGCCATCGGCCAGGATCAGGGCCCGGTGCCATTTGCCCCACCTGGCCTCGGGCAGGAAGGCGGGCAGCGTGGGATGCTGATAGAGGTTCGGGTCCGTGGCGCCGATCAGCCGGGCCCCGGCCTCCAGGTAGAGGGTGACCCGGCTCTTGAGGTGCACGGTCGCCGAGAGGTACCGGCCCGGCGGGAAGCGCACCTGCCCGCCCCCGGCTTGGACGCAGGCCTCGATCGCCTTGTTGATGGCCGCGGTATCGAGCGTCTGGCCGTCGCCGACCGCCCCGAAGTCACGGATGTCGAACACGCCGCGCTCGGCGCTTTTGACGTCTTCGGCGCCCGCCAGAAACGCGCTCGTCAAGATCAGCCAGGCCGCCACCGCCAACGTCCGACGTCGAAGGGCAATCCCTTTCCTGCTCAGCATCTTCCAATCTCCTGCAATTCCTGTCTTCTGGCCCAAGCCGCACCGCTCGCGCCTTGGGCTACCTGTTTAACCGAAGCGTGTTCCGCAGGCAAGAGGACTTCGGGGAATTGCGGGACCATCCGATGGGTGGCGGTGGTGCAGCCGGACCGTGCGCCGGATGCGCGCCTGCGCCGCACAGGCAGGTGCAATCGCCGAGAAACAGCATGTCTATGAGGCGTAGACATGGCACCCAGCTATCGAGACGATTCGTCAGAACTATCCGCTATGCTCGCGCAGGGCGCCCTGGACCGCGTCCAGGAGTTCCTGCCGCTCCTGCTGCTCCAGCGATTCACCCTGCTCGAGGAGGCGAATGCGGGTGTCGATTTCCGGGTCCTCTTCCCGCAATTGGGCGAGCGTCTCGTCCTGTTCCGCGGCCCGTTGATCCAGGTCGCGGAGATCGTAGTCCCAGCCGAAGATGCGGTTGAGGAGGGAAACGCCGGTCTTGATCGCCTGGGCGTCCTCGGAATCCGCCAGATAGAACGGCACCTCGACCCAGAGACTCACGCCGGGCAGGCGGCGGATCTTGGCCAACCACAGCAGATAGGTGCTCGTGTGCGGCGGCCCCTGCCACGCCAGCCCGGCCGGCACAAACCGCCGCAGCTCGCGCTGCAGGAGCGGATCGTTGGACACCAGGAACACCCGGCGCGTCGCCGTGTGAGGGATCATCGACGCGATGCCGTCGATCGTGTACAGTGCCTCGGCGCCGTTGTAGTGCTCCGCCAGATCGAGTACCCTGTTGAGGAACTCGTATTTGTGGGATTGCGGCTCATCGGACCGGAGGATCACCGTGTTGTTCCGCTCGTTGCAGAAGAGCCGGGACTGCGGAAACCGGGCCACGTCCGCGCGGACCGTCACTCCGCCCACGGGGAAGAAATGCACCGGCACAATGTGGCCGAAGCTGCGTGAACCCGGCGCCTCCGCCAGGAAGTCCACCACGCCCCGGCTGACGGCGCCGATATCCTTGGTCCACCCGAGGATCAGCGAGGGCCTCTCCACCTGAGGCCGTGCTGTCAAATGAAACATCTCACGATTCATTGCCGACCTCACCTCTGAACAACTCATCCAGATGATCCAACATCTCGTGCTTTTCCGCCTCTGTGATCGGTCCGAGGTCGACATGATGCGGATGCCGAAGGCTGTCCATTTCCTCCCGAACCCGTTCCGGCAGCTCTTCGGCGCCGGCCAGCGTTTCGAGGACCTGATCGATATTTGCCTCCACCCGGGCGGCCGAATCGTGCAGCCCGCTCAGGTCGAGGGGAACGCGCAGGAGACTGCCCAGGACTTCCAGCACGGCAATGGACGCTTTCGGATACGGCCAGGGCGCGCCCTGGAGATAATACGGCACCTCGCCCAGCAGGCAGACGGCCTCGAGATCCCGGTTCTGGGCCACGTCCAGCACCTCACCGGCCATCTCGTACGCCTTTTCGGGATCCTCCGGCTGCTGTTCGCCGATCACAAATACGAGGTCTCGATCCTGACGGCGATGGCTGAAGAACCGGGTCGTCGGGAAGCGCAGATCCTCGATCAGCCCGTTCGCAATCACCACCTGGGTCGGATCGAAATAGCCCAAAGGCTCGATCTGCCCGAATTCCTCGGCCCGCATCAGGCGACGCATCGTGTTGACCGCGGCCAGCCCGACATTGGCGATACCGGACCAGCCACAGAGCATGATAGGCCTTTTCAACTCAGGCTCTCGATACAGTTTCACGCTCATGGTTTCTTCTCAATATCCACCGGTCGTTGTCTCATGTTGCTCGTCCGTAGATTTATAATGGCCGAGCGGAAAAATAGTTCATGCCCCAAGAGGGCCGGCACGCACCTAGCGCCAATCGCCGTAGGCAAAACCCGTATCCCCCCATCTGAGAGGGTGTGTGAGAAGCCAGCATTCTCTGGGTGGCATCGTCAAGCGGAGCCTTCGGAGCTTGGCGATGGCGGATTGCCCGTGCACCGGGCCATCGCCAAGGCCTACCGGCCTTGACGATGCCACCCCTCTCACACGCCCTCTGAGGGAGAATGGTGCGCGGGCGCGGCAATATTTCCGCTCCGCCGGCGACTGCCGGTCCAAGGGAATGGCCGCGGACAAGACGTCCCGGTGGTTGCCCAGTGAAGAGCCGAATATGGGAGAAATAGAGATGGGAAAGACATTGCTGCACCTGATGTTGTATCGCGCCGTCCTCCAACCCCAGGTCGCCGACCCGACGGGACATGACCCTTCGATTGGCAGGTACATCCAGTCGTCCGGCAGCAGAAGCAAACGCCTGTCGATTTTATTGTGGAGCTTTTCGAGAAGTACGACCTCATCGTGCGGTGCGAGCGATTCCACCCGGAAGTCACTCAGTACGACCTGATCCACGCGCGGGCGGCCGACCCTCGCTTCCAGCAGCAGGCCGGACATATCTTCATGGAGAACGGCACCCGCACTTTGCGGCCTCTCGTCGAGTCGTTCCTGATCGACGACACGTTGACCGAGTCACAGGCGCAGGAACAGCTCCGGCGCATCTTCCGGGACTTCGACTGGGGCGGATCGTCGAGTCGAATCAACGTGTACGAGTTCTTCCAGAAGGTCCATCGCCTCAACCGGTCTCTGCCGAAAGACCGCAGAGTGCACCTGTATCCCTCCGACCTGGACTTCGACTGGTCCCAGGCAACGCCGGAATCCCATAGCGCGCTGCGCCGGCAGTTGGGCCGGCGGGACCAGATCATGGCCGACAACATCGTGGCGACGTTCAACGAAATACGCACGTCCGCCACTCGGAACAAGGCCCTGGTCGTCATGAACTACCGCCACGCCTTTCCCCACCTCCACGTCGAGCGCGGCGGCAAGAGCCGGACGTTCGAGAACACCGCAGGTTTTCTCATGGCCGCGTACCCCGGCAGAGTCGCCAACGTCATGATGAACAACGCCCGCGTGCTGCCCGGCTCCTCGGACAACCACGCCGTCATTTCCGCGATCCAGGACGGCAAATGGGATGCAGCGTTCGCCGCGTTGGGCCATCCGAGCGTCGGATTCGACTTCCAGGAATCGCCGTTCGGTGCGGATGAGTTCGACTACTTCGCGGTGCCCTTCTCCATCGGCAAGAAATACGAGGACGTCTTCACCGGATACATGTTCTTCCAACCGCTCGATGCCCATCGCATGGCCTTCAGTATTCCGGGTTTGCTCGATCCGTCCTTTGTCGACGAGATGCTCCGGCGCGGCCGGATCATGGGCCGCAACCGCTCCCCCGAGGACATGGCCAAGGAGATCGAACAGTCGCAGACCACGCGCACGTTCGGCTACGAGAACAGGGAACTCTTCCCCAAATCCGATTACGCCCAGAAGATCCAGCAATGGCTGGCTGCCAAACGCTGAACGTGCGCGTCCAAGCTTCCGGCCACCCTATCCTACATCCGTCGTCAGCCGAAGGCGACTGACCTACAGGTCCCGGCGAACTCGGGGGTCATTCTCCCGCTGCCGGCTGCGGCCGCGGTGCCGCAGAATCCGCCACTGTATGCCGGCCGCACCCGCCGGGTCCGGCCTGGTTTTTGGCCTTGAAGAGCCGAGATCCGGTCGTATAATGCGGCGCGTATGCGTGATTTCCGCAAGACAAAACGGGTCGTCATCAAGATCGGCACCAATACCCTGGCCCAGGACGGGGGGATCGACACCGCGTACTTCGGCGGTGTGGCCGCTCAGGTCAGAGCCCTTCTCGAGGGCGGCCGGCACGTCGTCGTCGTCACGTCGGGCGCCATCGGCATGGGGGCGGGCCAGCTCCGGCTGGCCGAGAAACCCCGGGAGATGAAGATGCGGCAGGCCTGTGCCGCTATCGGCCAGCCCCTGCTGATGCAGGAGTACCGCAAGGCCTTCGGGCACGAGGGGATCCAGGTCGCCCAGGTCCTGCTGACGGCCGAGGTCCTGAGCAACCGCAAGACCTATCTGAACCTCCGCAACGCCATCGAGACCCTGCTCGGCCTGGGGGTCGTGCCGGTCCTCAATGAGAACGACAGCGTCAGCACCGCCGAGATCGGCACCGCCTTCGGTGACAACGACCGGCTCAGCGCGCTGGTCGCCAGCAAGATCGATGCCGATCTGCTCATCCTGCTCACGGATATCGACGCGCTCTACGACAAGAACCCGCGGAACCATCCGGACGCCAAACCGGTCCCGGTGGTCTTCGAGATCACCGACGAGATCGTTCGCAGCGCCGGCGGCCAGGGCAGCGTCCATTCCACCGGCGGCATGAAGACGAAAATCGAGGCGGCCCGGATCGCCGCCAACGCCGGCTGCCGGATCGTCCTGGCCCACGGCCGGGAAAAGAACGTCATCGCCCGCATCATGGCGGGCGAGCCGATCGGCACCATCTTCCTGCCCCGGCGCAAGCTCAGCAACCGGGCCCGCTGGATTCTCAACAGCCGGCCTGTGGGCACCATCCGGATCGACGACGGCGCGCTGAAGGCCCTGCGCAACCACAAAAGCCTGCTGCCCAGCGGCGTCACGGGCGTGGAAGGCAGCTTCAACGCCGGCGACGTCGTCCTGCTCAACGCGTCCGCCAAGGCCGTCACCAGTCTCGGCAGCGCCCAACTGAAGACCTTGGCCGGCAAACACAGCACCGAGATCAAGAAACTCCTCGGCCCCCAACACCGCGACGTCGTGGCCCTTCCGGAGGACATCGTCTTCCTGGACTACTGAAGGCCTTGGCCATGACCGCAAACACTATAAATCGTGAATCCCCCCATCGATGGTATCGAGCTTACCTCATTCACACTATTTCACTGGACTATTGGGTGACAAGGCTGCATAATGGCCGTGTCATTGGGTGGGCCGGGTGAGCCACCGCGCCGAGGGTAGATCGGACAGCTATGCTTATGAAACCCCAACGATCGACAAGAATGTTCTCCTGCAAAACCCTTCTCTGGATGCTGGCGTTTGCATCAACGGCCTTGGGAACGCAGACGGCCCCCGAAGGCAGGCAGCTTCTGGCTCAGATGCTCGAAGACTGCGACGAGATTGTCTTTGCGTGCCGGCAGGAGGGTCTGGATGGACACTGGTATGCCAACTTCGGCTACTATGCCGAGGGTCCCCAGCGCAAGGCTTACCGCGCGCGGGGCCGGTTGTGCAAACTCCGGGTCAAGACGGGGGACGTGGTCACGCTCCTGGATGATCTGGAGGGCACCATCCGCGACCCGCAGGTCCACTACGAAGGCCGCAAGATCCTGTTCTCGTACCGCAAAGGCGGCACGGAACACTTCCACCTGTATGAAATGAGCACGGATGGCAGCGACTTGCGGCAACTGACTAATGGGCCCTTCAACGATATCGAACCCACCTATCTGCCGGATGGCGGGATCGTGTTCTGCTCGGATCGCGGCCATCGCTGGGTAAACTGTTGGCTGACGCAGGTGGCCGTGCTGTACCGCTGTGATGCCAATGGCGCCAATATCCGTCAGCTCTCCAGCAACAACGAGCACGACAACACCCCCTGGCCGTTGGCCGACGGCCGGGTGCTCTATCAGCGCTGGGAGTACGTGGATCGCAGCCAGGTGCACTATCACCATCTCTGGACGATGAATCCGGATGGGACCGGGCAGATGGTCTTCTACGGCAACCTGCGGCCGGGCATCGTGATGATCGACGCCAAGCCGATCCCGGGCACGGACACGGTGGTGGCGATCTTCTCGCCGGGCCACGGCCGACGCGAGCACGCCGGGGCGGTGACGCTCGTCACCGCGGCTCTGGGGCCGGATGAGCCATCCGCGGCCCGCCGCCTCAGCAAGACCGAGGACTACCGCGACCCATACCCTCTTTCGAAGGAGTACTTTCTCGCGGCCCAGACCGACCGCCTGGTGCTGATGAACAGCCAGGGGCAGATTTGGCCGGTCTACCGGCTGCCGACGGCACTGGCCCGGGAAGGCGTCACCTGCCACGAGCCGCGGCCCGTGCGGCCGCGCCGCCGGGAGAATGTGATTCCGCCGCGTGTGGCCCTGGAGGAGACCACCGGCAGGCTCGTGTTGAGCAACATCTATGACGGCAGACAGATGCAGGGCGTCCGGCCGGGCGAGATCAAGCAACTGCTCGTGCTCGAGAGTCTGCCGATGCCCATTCATTACACGGGCGGCATGGACCCCATCAGTTACGGCGGCACCTTCACGCTGGAACGGATCGTGGGCACCGTGGCCGTGGAGTCGGACGGATCGGCCTATATGGAGTTGCCGGCCGTGCGCAGCTTCTTCTTTGTGGCCCTGGATGAACAGGAGAATTCCGTCAAGCGCATGCAGAGCTTCCTGACGGTCATGCCGGGCGAGGTCACCGGCTGTGTGGGCTGCCACGAACACCGGACACAGGCCCCCGTGCACCGCAGCGAACGGGGCCCGCTCGCGCTGCAGCGCGGCCCGGACCGACCCGTCCCCATCGCCGGCGTCCCGGAGGTATTCGACTTTCCCCGGGACATCCAGCCGATTCTGGACAAGCACTGCCTCAGTTGTCACGACTACGACAAACGCGAGGGCGGCGTGGTCCTGACGGGGGACCGGGGCCCGATGTTCTCGCACAGCTACTACACGCTGACGTATCGCCGCCAATTTGTCGACGGGCGTAATGACCCCAAGAGCAATCTGCCGCCGCGGGCCATCGGCGCCACCGCCAGTCCCCTGATGCAGAAGATCGCCGGGGAGCATCACGAGGTCCGGCTTGCGCCGCCGGAGACGCGGATGATTCGTTACTGGATCGAATGCGGCGCGCCCTACCCCGGCACGTATGCCGCCCTGGGCAGCGGGATGATCGGGGAATACTATGAAAACAAGCAGGTGGGTACGGACGACCAGTGGCCGGCCGCGCAGGAGGCCGGGGCGGCGATCCGCCGCCGGTGCGGCTCCTGCCATACCGGCAACACGGTGTTGCCCGCCAGCCTGTCCGACGAGCGGGACGTGTCCTTCTGGAGGCCGGACCCCGACGACCCGCGTCTGCGTTTGAGCCGCCATCTCGTGTTCAATCTGACCCATCCGGAGAAGTCGCTGATGCTGCTGGCGCCTCTGGCGGCCAAGGCGGGCGGCTATGGCATCTGCCGGGAGGGCAGCGTGGGCCCTGGAGCCCCCTCCGGACAATCCGTGTTCGCCGATACCGCGGACCCGGATTATCAGGCCATTCTGGCGCTGTGCCGACAGGGAAAGGCGCATCTGGAGCAGATCAAGCGTTTCGACATGCCCGGCTTCGTGCCCCCGGCCGCTTACGTCCGGGAAATGAAACGGTATGGCGTCCTGCCGCAGGAGATGCCCGAAGGGACGGCCATCGATGTCTATCAGACCGACCGCCGCTACTGGAGGTCTTTGTGGTATGACCCTCCAAAATGAGGATATCTCCCCGCGGGCGAATCTGGCATAATGGGGCCGCTCGCCTCTCAGACGCAAAGCATCCTGGCGACGGGACGGCGGACGGGGAGTTGATAGGCATGAAAAACTGGTTGTATGAGATTTTCGTCCACCGCATGACGCACGAATGCTATCGCAGCGCTCTCCATCACATCTGCGGCGGCAGCCGGGTCCTGGATGTGGGCATCGGCAACGGCATCATGATGGAGACCTTTTATCCGCTCATCAAGTCCAAGGGCCTCCGGATCATCGGAATCGATATTGACCCGGCCTATCTGGCCCATTGCCGGGAGTTGATCGGCCGGTATCGGCTCGAGGACCACGTGAGCGTCTGTCACGGATTCGCGGAGAGCTACATCCCCCCCGAGCCGGGCGGTTTCGATGTCGTTCTGTTCGGCATGAGCTTCATGGTGCTGCGCGATCCGCGGACCGTCCTGGAGCGGGCGCGGGGCTGGCTCAGGCCCGGCGGCGAGATCGTCTTCGTCCAGACCATGTTCTGCAAACGGTCCCGTCTGCTGGACCTCGTCAAACCCAAGCTCAAGTACTTCACCACGATCGACTTCGGCACCGCGGTCTATGAAAAGGACTTCTTCACCCTGCTGCACGAGAGCGGACTGTCCATCCGAGAAGACCGGGTGCTCAAAGGGGCCTGGCTCAACAACCAGAGCCGGATGATCGTGGCGAGCTTCCAGAACCGCCCCGGCGACTCCAAGACACCGGGCACCGACCCGCCAGTCCGTATCCACGCGCACAGCCCGCGACGGTCTCGTCAGGAACAGACGCGCAGCCGCCCGAGGTAGCGGGCCGTACCATCGCTCAACGCCACTCTCATTTGACGACTGGCGCCAGAACGATGTTGCGGTACTTGACGCCGGTGTGGTCGCCCTGGAGATAGAGGGGACCGGGCTTGAACTCGTCGGACCACAACGCTCCGCCCGTGCACCCGAGCAGCGGCTCGTTGTCGATGATCGTCTTGCCGTTCAGGACCACCGTCGCGTGCCGATCCACCAGCGTAATATCCATCGTCTGCCACTCGCCCGGGGGCTTTTCCGCATTCACGGTCGGGGTGATCCGGCTGTAAATCGCGCCCATATTGTGCGAGTCGAGCTTCTTGCCGTAGGAGTCGCTGACCTGCACCTCGTAGATGCCGCGGAGGTAGATGCCGCTGTTTTCGCCCTTGGAGACGTTCGCCTCCAGCTTCAGGTTGAAGTCCTCGAATTCGGCGACGGTCCGCAGGTTGCCGTAGGAGACCCGGCGTCCCTCTGGCGGTTGCACCGGTTTGTTGACCAGGACACCGTCCTCGACGGACCAGCCGTTCCGCTGGTTGGGATTGGTCAGGGTCCACGCCTCCAGGCTCGTGCCGTCGAACAGCACGACGGGCCGGCCGAACTTGACCTTGGTCAGGTCCGGCTTGCCCGGCAGCGGCGGAATCCGCCGGCCGGTGAACGAGGCCGGCTGGGTCTCCGTGCCATCGGGACGTTTGGTAGTCGTCGTAAGCTTCAGGTCACGACCGTCGAGGGTCGCGGTGATCGTCTCGGTGGAGATCGTCTTGGTGTCCCGCTGGCGCGACTCGTGGATACGCGTGATCACCAGCGTGCTCCCTTCCAGCGTGACGGCCTGCACGGGCACCACACTGCCGCCGCCCCAGAGGATGCTGGCGGCCAACTTGCCGTCCTGCTGCGTCACACCCAACCAGCCGGCGCCGCCGCCCGGAATGGTCAACGCCCAGCGGCCCAGAAACCGATTGCTCCTTTGGGCGCCGAGTGCGGGGGTGCACAGAAGAAACAGACCGATGAGAGCCAGTGTGTGACGCGTGCCTTTGCTCATGAGACTCACCCTTTCAGATGTATGCCAGTGACTCCAACAGCCCATAGCATACCGCCGCCCCCGGGCCCGTCCAACAAATTTTCCGACGGCGGGCTCGTGCCCAGCCCCCAGGCGAGATTCCAATCACCGTCGAAGCCGGGGGCCTCGGCCTGCGATCCTCCTACCCGGAGAAAGAACTCCCACTGGTTTGTCAAGGCAGCGCAGAGCGTGGCAAAAACCGTCCGCAGATCGAACTCCTCCGTGAGCCGTCCGTTGGTCTTGAAGGTGAGATCGGCTTCGGCCTGACTGTATTCGACGGACAGACCAAAAGGGGTTCCGTGCAGCACGGCGGTGGACGGCCCTACCGGCGCCCCTCCGAAGGCAGACCGGCCCACCAGAAAGACAGCAAGCACCATTACCGTTCGTCGCAGGACTTATGCGGTACTGTACGTCTCACCGAAGGTATAGCAGGTAGGCCACGTAGCCGACATAGCCCCCGAGCATCAGCGCGGCCTCCCAGCGGTCCAGTCGATGCCGCCGGCCCGTGAACATGACGAGAAAAAGGAACAGGGTCGCGGCGATCAGAATGTACATGTCGCCGTTGAAGATCGGGGGGTACTGCACCGGACGAATGACGGCGCTGAGACCGAGAACCGCCAGGATGTTGAAAATGGAGGAGCCGACAATATTGCCGACGGCGATATCGGAGCGGCGTCGGTAGGCCGCCACGGCGGAGGTGGCCAGTTCCGGCAGCGAGGTCCCGATGGCGAGGATCGTGGAACTGAT
>Ga0194125_10007037_pt1 | contig 16371 bp, 9 predicted proteins | sample TA2KigC250mmetaG_FD_148626 | JGI IMG/M metagenome (GOLD analysis project Ga0194125, IMG submission 148626) | Freshwater microbial communities from Lake Tanganyika, Tanzania - TA2015034 Kigoma Deep Cast 250m | ecosystem: Environmental > Aquatic > Freshwater > Lake | place: Tanzania: Lake... | reverse complement strand
GCGATATGAACCTCTAAAGTAGCTTAGGAAGCCTGCGACAAGGTCCTTGTGAGCCAGTGCCAGCGCCGCAACCTCGGTGTGGGTCAATGGCGGCGCCATAAGGAGGAAGTCCTCCAAGCCCAGTTTCTCAAGGCGGCCCTGCGGATCGTTGGCGACGAAAGAGTAGAGGTTGCCATGCGGTCGTTCGCCCAGCGGATCCCGGCTCAGCCACCGGCCGAGGGTGGGGGAGTAGACGCGGTACTCGTAGTGGACGAGGTCGGTGGTGAGGTCGGTGCGTTTGGTCGAGAAACGAAACGGGTGATCGTAGGCGATCGGCTGGCCGCTCACCCGGAGCGGTCCGCCGAAGGGGTCGTAGTCGTACCGGGCGCTGATCTGGCCGGTGCTGTCGACCAGTCCGACCACGTTCCCGTTGCCGTCGTAGGCGCAGAAGTGCACGCCGTGGGCCGGACTGTGCACCGCGATCAGCCCCCCCACACCGCCCGCTCCGTCGGCCGCGCCCCCACCCCAACCCGCCATGTCCACCCCCCACAGGTAGGACCGCGCCAGGGTCGGCGCCGCAGGGTTGGTCGTGGCGTCCAGTTCCGCTACGCATTGCCAGCCGTTGTAAGCGAACCGGGTGCGCGCTGCACCCGCCTCTTCCCGTTGAATCAGTCGGCCGCGGTAATCGTAGGTGAACGCGATGGACCGGGCCGAGTGCGCCGGCGCGTTCGGCAGACTCTCGATCTTGAGCAGGCGGTTCTCGCCGTCCCAGGTGTAACGCCACCGTCCGTCCTGCGTCGGGTTCCCGTCGTTGTCGTACGTGAAGGATTCCGGATTGGGCGCCAACCACAAACGCCCTTCCCGCGCCGGCGCGCCCGGCACGCCGATCTGGACCCGCTCGACATACTGCGCCAGGCGCAAGCCCGCGCCCGCCGTGTCGCCTCCCGCCTGCGTGAAGACCCGGTTGCCCATGTGATCGAATTCGTACGCGAACTGTTGTCCGGCCACGAGCTGCCCGCCAATCCAGAAGCGGTGGGCGAGTTGCAACTGGCCCAGGGCGTCATAGTCGTACCCCAGATAGGCGCCGTCGGCAAGATCCGTTCGCCGCCGTTCGCCAACGGCGTGGTGGGCGTAGCGGAAGATGAGCTGCGGTTGGCCCAACTCGGCCTCGGGCGTGGTGACCGTTGTCATCGGATTGGCCTCAGCACTTCTTCGCGATCGGCTGCCGTTTCGTCGTTCCTATGTCTAACATCGCTCTTGAAACCTCCATACCTGAAGGTGTCTTGAGGATGGTGGATGTAGAGCACCAGTACATTCACATCACAGTCACTGCGCATGCCCTTCGGTTCGCGCCTTGCGCATGCTGAACTCAGAGCTCCACCGACTGACGGGTCAGCACGAACGTGGTGCGCCAGGCTCGCGCGAGCGGCGTGTGCATCACGCAGTAGTGCTTCGTGCTATTGTTCGTTGTCTTTTGAGTCACCGTAGAGAATGCCATTGCGACGGGTCCTCTTCGATCGGAATCGAACTACAAAGGCTGCGAGGTCTCCAAGGACTCCAATCGTAAGAACGAGTAACTGGCCTAGTAGCAGGCTGCACAACACAGATGGAACGAGAGTCCATCCCAAGCAGAGGTAAAGGACGGGAAACACAACAAGCGCAGGCACGAACAACCCGAGCAACACACAGGAGATCAGAATGTGGTAGCGTTGCATTCTCGTGTTACTGTCCAGTGAGGAGCTGCCTCAGACCGACGACTGCGACAGCCCACGTGCGAACTGCCCCGTACATCTCGGCGGTCTGAGGCAGCTCCTCACTGGCGTGAAGACTCGGTTGCGCATGTAATCGAATTCGTACGCGCCCTGTTGTCCGGCCACGACTTGCCCGCCGGTCCAGAAGCGGCGGGCGAGTTGGAGCTGGCCCAGGGCGTCATAGTCGTACTCCAAATTGGAACCGTCGGCAAGATCCGTCAGGCAGCACACCGGGGTTCGGTGGCCACGCTCAGGGTCTCCCACTGCGGCAGCACGTCCCCATCGAACAGCGCCCACGCAAGGTGCCCATTTCGTGTTCGTCCCGGCTCGCCGATTCTTAAAAAGGCAGTGCCAACCGCCTAGAAGTGTGCTGTTGCGCTACCGATGCGCGGCGGAATGCTCTCGTGTGCGGGGCAGCCTGGAATCTATCTCCAGGGCCGCACTGGCTACTTTGCGCCGCGAATGATTTCCGGCAATCGCACGGGAGCATTGGTGCGGATGTACTCCTCAAGGAGCCTCTGACAGATGTCGGATGTCCGAAGACACGGTTCGTATTGCTCAGCAGTGGTCAGATGGTTCCACATATAGCCCGTCAGGCTACCGCGAAAGTGAATGTCCTCCGGATCGAGAAGCGCAACTCGGTCGGTTGGGGCGGCGAGCTTTCGAGCCCTAAGCTCTCGCCGCCCCAACCGGTCGAGTGCGAATAAGTCCGCGGAGGACGTAGTCAAGCGACCGCCAACAGGAGCAGCGCTCACGGCCGCCGTGGACATTGTGCCACAGAGCCTAGATTCCTATTCACCCTTTGGCGGGATAGCCGACGCCATGCGTGTCGTCCTTCCGACCAATCGCCCGGCAATGTATCCAGCAATTGCCCACTGGGCATTTCCGACAAGTAAACACCAGAAAACAACTTCTTCAGTCTTTTCGACCAGCAACGCTGCCGGCCAACTCAGATAAAAAAACGCCTCTCCTCCCCAACCGTGCCCTGCACCTCCAAAAACAAAAACCAAACACAGTCCGGCGATTGAATAGCCAATAGGAAGCCAGAATGTCAGTTTCATTTCTTCGCCTACCTCGGATCGACGCCGATGATTCCCCGTTTTCGGTCGATCTCTTCTCGATTGATCTGACGCCGAGCAGGGCCACCGGAGGCTTCGAGAAAATCCGTAAGCTGTTGCCCCATCGGGGAAATAAAGAGGATCCTGCCGTTCAGTTTGTCGTTGTAGCACTGGCAGCGGCAGGTTTTGACCCAGGCGTGGAGGGTATCCCATGTGGCTGCTGCCATCTGCGCTGACTTTGCATAATCATGGGCTGTTTTGTCTGCGCTGTGAATTCTTCGCGCGTGGCCATATACATCGCTTTCAAATCCCCGATGACTAAAGGTGTCTTGGACGTGATGCAGGTAGATTCCCAGCGCGTTCAGATCGCAGTTGCGACGCATTTGCAGCGGTGGGTCGCTTGACGAGTAACGCCTCTGCCCAACAATGGGACGCTCGGTTGCATCTCCCCAAAGCTCGCCCAGATAATTCTGCCCGTCACCTGGTGGGTGCAGTGCGTGGTATTTCCGGTTCTGTTGTCTTTGTTTTTCAGTTGACCCGAGGCCAGGCGCGGTACCTGGATTCTCGTCAGTCCCTTGGTCGGCGTTGGCTATTTGCTTTGCTTCAGCATTGCTGAAGCAAGGAATCTTGGAGGCTAGCCAGTAAGTGAGATAGTAATGCACGTCAATTTCATAGAGCCCGAGCGTATCTACGAATCCCATCGGGTTGTTGCCGACGAAGCCACACAGATTTACTCCTCCGTTCTCGCCGTACGGATCCCGGCTCAGCCACCGGCCGAGGGTGGGGGAGTAGACGCGGTACTCGTAGTGGACGAGGTCGGTGGTAGGGTCGGTGCGTTTGGTCGAGAAACGAAACGGGTTATCGTAGGCGATCGGCTGGCCGCTCACCCGGAGCGGTCCGCCGAAGGGGTCGTAGTCGTACCGGGCGCTGATCTCGCCGGTGCTGTCGACGAGTCCGACCACATTCCCGTTGCCGTCGTAGGCGCAGAAGTGCACGCCGTGGGCCGGACTGTGCACGGCGATCAGGCCTCCCACACCGCCCGCTCCGTCGGCCGCTCCCCCACCCCAACCCGCCATGTCCAACCCCCAGAGGTAGGACCGCGCCAGGGTCGGCGCCGCAGGGTTGGTCGTGGCGTCCAACTCCGCCACACATTGCCAGCCGTTGTAGGCGAAACGGGTGCGCGCAGCGCCCGCCTCTTCCCGTTGAACCAGGCGGCCGCGGTAATCGTAGGTGAATGCGATGGACCGTGCCGAGTGCGCCGGTGCGTTGGGCAGACTCTCGATCTTGAGCAGGCGGTTCTCGCCGTCCCAGGTGTAACGCCACCGGCCGTCCTGCGTCAGGTTGCCGTCGTTGTCGTACGTGAAGGATTCCGGATTGGGCGCCAACCACAAACGCCCTTCCCGCGCCGGCGCGCCCGGCACGCCGATCTGGACCCGCTCGTACAGCGCCTCGTCACGCGCGCCGAAGTTCAGTTCGGCGCGATAGTACTCGCCCTGGCGCGTCACGGTCGGGTCCAGGGCCACTGGATCCAAGCCCTTGACGGTCACGGTCACCGGCGCCTGGGCGGCGCCTTGGACCTCGAGGTAGCGGGGCACGGTGCGGTACTCGTACTGGTTGAGGCTCTGGGTAGGTGCGCCGCGCGGGACATACTGCGCCAGGCGCAGGCCCGCGCCTGCCGTGTCGCCTCCCGCCTGCGTGAACACCCGGTTGCCCATGTGATCGAATTCGTACGCGAACTGTTGTCCGGCCACGAGCTGCCCGCCGGTCCAGAATCGGCGGGCGAGTTCGAGCTGGCCCAGGGCGTCATAGTCGTACTCCCAATAGGAGCCGTCGGCAAGATCCAATCGGCGGCGTTCGCCAGCGGTATGGTGGGCGTAGCGGAAGCTGAGCTGGGGTTGGCCCGCGAGACTGGGCTGGTCGGTCACCGTTTTGATGCGGCCCAGGCGGTCGTACTCGCGCTCGACGGTCAATCGGGTCACCAGGGTCGCCCCGCTCAGCAGGCCTTGGCGCAGGGCTTGGACCCAGGGCACGTTGGGCAGGTAGGTGTAGTCGGCGCCGAAACTGGCGCTGCCGCTTTGACTCGACACGCGGTGGAGCCGGGAGGCATCCGTGTAGAGGTAGCTGACGGTGACCGCTTGCGGTCGGGTGTTGAGGGCGAAGGACTGCCGGCGCAGGTGCTGGTCGTACTGGGTGGTGGCAGCGAGGCCGTCCAACGGTCCGCCGCGATAGCTCTCGGCCATCAACTGCCCGGCGTGGTTGTATTCGAGTGAGGTCTGGGTTTCCCCGGCGCCAGCCAGGTCTTGGCGTCGGACCTGTCGCACGCGGCCGAGGCGATCGTAGGCGGCGAAGGTAATCGCTGGAGTGACCGGATCGTTGTACTCGATGCGCTTGAGATCGGCAAAGGGGCCTCGGAGATCGGCTGGTAGGGCGGGGTCGAAGTCGTAGCGGTAGGTGGTGGTGAGCAACTGCCCGCTCGAGGTGAGGCGGGACCACTCGCGCTTCCGGAGCCGGCCCCCGGAGGTGTAGTGGTAGTTGGGGCCTTTGCCATCGGCGTAGCGCTTGCCGGTCAGCCAACCTCGGGCGCGATCGTAAATCCAAGTGGTGACCGACGCCTGTTGTGGAGCGGCCGGGTTGTCGAAGGCCTGCGGCCCGGGAAAGCTCCGCCAGGTCGCCAGGGTCTCGAGGCGGCCTTGGGCGTCGTAGGCGTATCCGGCCGGGTAAGTGCGGCTGCCGTAGGTGAGCTTCAGCAGGCCGTTGGGATAATAGCTGTTCATCTGCATCGTCTGATCCGGGTATTGGATCCGGGTCAACCGCTGCTCGCGATCGAAGGACGCCAGGGTCGTTTGGGGCGGTTGCCCCGGCTCGGCCGCGGGCATGGTGACCGTGGTAAGTTGATCGGCGGCATCGTAGCCGTAGGTCGTGGTCTGGCCGCGACCGTCGGTGACCGCCTGGAGGCGCCGGAACGGGTCTGCGTAGCTATAGCTGGTGCTGTCGAGGACGGCACCGCTCGCGGTCCGCAGGATCGTACCGTAGAGATCGCCGTAGTAATAGACCTGCTCGGTCGCACTGCCGTCCGGGGCCCAAGCGGTGACCAGTCGGCCGCGGGGCGCGGGATAGGCGGTGACAGTCTTGGTGGTGACGGCCGCGGCGCCTTGGGCACTGGGATCGCGATAGAGGGTGTGCCAGTTGGTCAGGCCGGTGCGGTCGGTCTCTTGCACGCTCACCACGACTTCGCCGGCGTCGGTTCCCGCCCGCACCGTGGTTCGGCGCACGGGAATCAGGGCGGTGGTTTGCTGAATCGACTCGGGTCGGTAGCCTAGCGCGGTGACGGTCCGCCGGTAACGATCTGTGTTCCGGTCGATATAGCCGTAGTCCGGTTCGTTGCCGGTGGCTGTGGCCCGGGGGTCAGTGGCGACCGCGTGACACTCGAGCTCGCCCGCGGGACTGTAACCGAAGAGGGTGGTCACGCCGTCGGCATCGATCTGTTTCCATAACTGCCCTTTCGCGTTGTAGAAGAACCGGCGGTTGGGCGGCGCGTCGGGAGAGTCAAGACCCGGCCGCGGGGAGAAGACTTCCCGGATGAGCCGGTTTGCGCCATCGAAGTAGTTGATCGTCCATTCATCGGTCGGTGTGCCGGCACGGGTCAGTTTGGTTTGCCGCTCGAAGGCGCGCCAGGCCATGAGGCCGTCTTCCGAGAGTTGAGCGACGCCGCGGTCGAAGCGGACCGGGGCGGCGGCGGTCCCGGTGACCTGTTCGAGGTGGCCGTCGCGGTAGTAGGTTTCGATGCGTTGGCCGCCTTCTGGCAGGGTGGTGGTGAGGCGGCGTTTGCCCACCAGGGTGGTGTCGGCATAGGTGGTGGTGCCTTGGACGGCATTGACCTGCGCGGTCAGCCGGCCGCTGCAATCGTAGAAGTACTGGTTGAGCGTGGTGCGCGTCTGGCCGTCCGTGCCCACCCGTTCTTCGCGCAGCACTCGGCCGTCGATGTCCAGTATGCGCTCGAGGCGGACTCCGGCGCCGGTGAGCGCGTCGGACACGGTGGTCCAGCGGGTTGGGCGTTTCCAGTCGTCATAACCGTAGATGGTCGTGGTCTGCTCCTTATCGATGGTCAGGTGCAACCCGCAACAGTCGTACTCGACCCACGCCGACGCGCCGTCGAGGGTTTCCACCCGGTAAGACCACCGGAGCGGGTCCGGCGCACCGCCCTGGCGGGTGGGGTAGTAACGCTCTCGGGCTAAGACCTTCTCGCCGGTCAATCCACCCGAGGTGTCCCGCTCGAGCCGCAGTTGCAGCTCGCCCATGAGCCCCGTTCGGCTCTCGGTTTCGCTCAGCGCGTGGAACCCGCCGTAGGCATCGACATATCCCCGCCGCTCGATTACCGCCAGGGCCGCGTCTTGCCAACGCCAACCGTTCCCCGCCGCGTCGTGAAGCGGGTCCGACTCATAGGGGTAGTCTACCCCGGCGTAGGCGGCCGGATCGCCAGGATCCAGGGCCCCATCCCGAATCGAGTGCGTATGCGCGTACCAGACCGCCGTTCCGTCCGGATTCGCCATCGAGTGGAGCACGGGCGGGAAGTGCGGCCAAGGCCCCACCCGGTGTCGCACCACGGATTTGAGCACCAGCCGGTCCGCGCTGCTTTGATAAGCCTCGAGCGCGGTCGTCTCCGGCTGAGGACAGACGTAACGTTCCTGGACCTGGACCGTTACACCTCCGACCGTGTCCAGATAGCAGGCCTGATAGACCCGGCCAACCTCCCGAGTCTGCACCTTGCGAACGATCGTCCGCGGGCGGGCGATCTCGAGGCGGTCCGGTTCGTCCCACGGGAACGCGCGCGCGTAATCGTATTCTTCGCTGCGGCAGTTGGCCTCGTTGGGTGCGCCGGCGTCGGGAAGTGCCGCGTCATGGAGCGGTGTGAGTTTCTTGGTCAACCGGCGCAGGGCATCGTAATCCGCATAGTAGGCCCAGCGGCCGTCAGGGTAGAGCACGCTCTTGAGTTGGCCGTACTTGGGTGAGCCGACGGGTGTGGCATCGTCCAGTCCATAGTACCGGTACAAGGTCTCTTCGGATCCGACCCGGTCCTTGATGCGGCGCCAGGCGTTGTTGATTTTCTTGCGCTCGATGAAGCGGTCGGAGAGGCAGACTTGCTGGCCCGGACCCGTGATGCGCCAACTGCTGCGGCGCATGATCCGAAGACTCTCGGTGAGGGTCTCGCTCTGTTCGACGATTTCGTCGCTGCCTTCGACCGAGAGTTGCCATTTGCCCGATTGGTAGTGGTAACGATAGGTGCGGGCTGTGCTGCCGCGGGTCTCGCGCACCCAAAGATCGTCGAAGGCCGCGTTGCCATCCGGGTTGATGAGGCGGATCGAGCTCAGGGGGCTGGCGCCGGGATAGGGCGCGACGGAGGCGCCGCGGGGGGCGTCGCTGTTGTACTGGCTGTTGTCGTAACAGTTGACCTCGATCTGATCCAAGGCAACGTTGCGCTGGGCGTCCAGCACATCGTCAATGACGATCAGACCCGACGGGACCCGGACTTTAAGGATGCGCCCGTACTTGTCATGGAAGACTTCGGAGTTAGGCAGGCCGGTGGCCGCGTCTTTGAGGCGGAGGTCGTCGATCAGGCAGCGAAAGGCAGCGCGCTGGGTCAACCGGTGTTTGAGTGGGCCTTCGATCTGGATCTCGGGGTCGATGGGGCGTTCCCCGGGCAATTTGTCCGCCGGGCCCTTGGACTCGTCTAAGTACAGGTAACCTGCGTCATGAAGGTAACGGTCCAGGCCGAGGTGAATTTTCACCAAGGCACTGCCCAAGTCGGTGGTTAGGGTGGCAAACCGCAGGCATTCATCGCACTGGCGGCGTTCGGCTTCGAGAGCTAACTGCCCGGCGTAGACGCACCCACGCCGATCCCGCGCCACCACGTCGAGCAGGCCGCCGCGGCCGGCAGGTGTGATGAGGGCGAACGAGCCACCCCCTGGGCCTTGCGCTGCGCCCAGTGGCAGCAAACTGCATCCCAGGCTGTCCCCGACCAGCGCCCAACAAGTGACATCGTCCGTGCAAGCCACATGCGCGAGGATCTGCGTGGTGTCGTCGGCGGCCAGGGCGCCGCGCGGGCCGGAGGCGCACCCGGCCAACGTGTCGCCCTCGATCGTTTGGCTGTGAAACGTCACGGCACAACCCGACTTATTCACGACCACATAGCTGCAGGTGGTGGCCGAGTGAGTCAGTTCGCCACAAGGCCCGCCCAAGCACTTGAGTTCGAGGCAATCGCGGTACTCCTCAGGCAGTGTGGCGGAGAACAACAGGACCCAGGCGTTGGGCGCGTCCAGTTCGTTGGCGTCGAGCAGACTGCCCCGGACCACGAATTCTTTGCCCACGTCCACGAGCAGGGTGCCTTGCCGATAGGGGTGTTCAGCCGTTTCCCAGGTGTAGGCAACGTCCTGGACGCTCGAAAGACCAGGAGGGGCAACCTCGATCGGGTGTTCCAGGCGATTGAAGCTGTACTCCAACCGGAGCGTGTAGGTGCTCGGTGGCGCGGGTCCCCACATTCTGGATTGGGTCAGGTTCGGCGCGGCGTGAAAGCGGAACTGTACGGGCACCCTGGGGTCGCAATCGGCTCCGCGCAGGCTGGCGGTCGTCAAACTCATCAAGCCGGCGAGCGTCAGTGCCGCAACCATCCCATGCCGCGACAAGGTAGGGCGCGCCACTCCGTGCGCGCCGTCGGTAGAGTCGTGGGCAGCTTCCACCCGCTTTGGCGCGCGCATCGGGGCCATGAACCTGTAGGGCCGGTTTTCCAACCGGCATCGGGCCGACTGGGAAGTCGGCGGTACGGCTGGTTCGTGGGCAGCGCACGGCGCGCACGGAGTGGCGCGCCCTACCGCAACCGGAACGGCGGCGGATGGCGCGCCGTGTTCGATGCGCCGTATCAGGGGCCCCGCTGAGGCTGTGACTTGCGACGCTGGCGGGAGTGGGAGTGGCTCAGTTGACATAGGCGTGTCTCTCGGGAAGGTGAGGGCTGGGCGAGTAGCCCTCGAGTGGTCGGTGATCAGTGGAGGAGGGTGAAGACTTCAAGAGCCCCTGCGGACCCCAGACCGTTGGGGGAATCGTAGGTCTGCCAACCGGTTTCACCCGCGTCCGGCGGCCCGCCATTCCCGTTGGCGTCCTCGAGATAGTCCGGCACGCCGTCGCCGTCGGTGTCGACCGGCGAACCGTTGGCGGTCGCCACGTAATGGAGCCCGATGTCCACTGGGGTGGGACCTTCCTTGCCCGGGCCAGCGTGGACTGTGTAGTGGTAGAGACCCGCGGCGGCGGCACTACGACTGCCGCGATCGAGCAGGGGACCGTTGGGCGCCTGGTAGTAGGAGCCGAGTGGTCCCGGCCAATAGACCCAAGGCGACCCTGGCGGCGCGGGCAGAACGACGTTGGCGGCGCCCGCCGGCGATAATTGCCAGGGGCAATCGAGATAGCCGTTGTGCGAGTTGGGGACTCCGCCGTAGTACTGCCACAGGTAGGTGTTCTCGAAGAGGTTGTCGCGCCAGGCCCAGCCATTGACCGCGGGAGCGTTCAGGCTCAGGCTGCAAGAGCGAAACAGGCTGTTGTAGACATGGACGGCCCATGGACTGCCGCCTTGGCCAAAGGAGGCTGTCACTCGCTCGAAGAGGCAGTTGTTCAGGAGGACTGCCGCAGCCGAGTCGGGGCTGCCGCCGCTGCTGAAGGTCCCACCGTACCATTGACAGTCGCGAAACCGGTATTGGCCGGCCCGATTTCCGCCCAGCAACAGGGCCGTCGTTCGGTCGGGCGCCCGCAGCTCCGTAAACCGGAACTCGAGTTGCGGCGCAGGCGGCGCAGAAGCCGACTCCCGAATCAACGCTCCTGTCACTCCCGCAGAGCCGGCTGGGTTGGGCCCTTCCTGCACCAGCTCCGGTCGGATCAGCCGGTTCGGTCGTTGAGGCGAGCCGTCGCTCACCCACTGGGCCCCGCGGCCCAACACGACGCCTTGGGCGTCCGCAATGCCCAGGACCAACCCGCCCTTCACCCGGAACCGGCCCTCCGACAGGGCCAGGCCAGCCACCAGGTAATCCATCGGTTCATAGTGATAGCCGAGGTCGGGCGTCGCTCCACCACGAGCCACGGATACCTCGAGGGCCAGATCGCCCCGAACTGCCCCGAGCAGCTCTTGCGGTGGCGCCGTGGTTCGGTGCCGCAGTTCCGCCGGCAACTCGCCGCTCAGGTCCGGACGGCCCGCCCGACGGCAGGGACTCTCGGGCCGCATGTAATGGTGACCGCCTCCCACCCGGACAAAGGTCTCGACGGCGAGCGGGCTGAGGTTGTGGCTACCGCCGTAGGCGACTCCCGGATTCCTGAGCCCCACCAAGACACTGTTGTAAAGGTTGAGTGCGCCTGCGCCAACGAGATGGCTGGCGCCATCCACAGTCCAGTGCTGACCTTCGAGCGTGGACCCGTTCCCGTAGATGACCGGGCCGCCGATCTGGTGGAAGAGCCCATTGAGCACGGCGGCTTGGGTGGCGAGGAAATAGAGCGGCAGATGACAATTCAGAAACTGGCTGTGCCGCACCGCGTGGCCCGATCCGCCCAGAACCACCACCCCATACCCCGCATGCGCCACGCGCAGATACTCCAGCCGCACGGGCGCGCCCGGGTAGGTGAACCGCAGCGCCGTATAGGCGTACCAGCCCGTCGGCGTCCCGCTGCTGCCCGGGAGCGCGGTTCCGACCGAGTTATCGTCCAGCGCCGTGAAGATCGCCGGCCGATACGGTCCGGTGCGGCACTGGACCGGGCCGCCCACGTAGAGAGCCGCATAGGTTCCTTTGGCGAACTTCACCACGGTCGGCCCCTCGAACGTCGTCGTGCCGCTGAGGTTCACCGCACCGGTGACCAAATAGGTCTGGTACTCGCGGAAGGTGAAATCCGCCTCGACGGCCCGCAGCGTGTAGTCGAGCACCACCCCAGGGCCGCTCGCGCCGGCGCCACTCCCCATGGGACCGGGCGCACCGGTGGGCCGTGCGGCGAACTGGGCCGCGCCGGGCACTGTCTCGTCCGCGGATTCGAGCTGTGCATAGCGCGCCCCTCGGGCGGCAGGCAGTTGGCGCAGCCCAGCGCCTCGAGGGCGACCTTCGACCGTCGCCCCTTGGGGCAACTCCTGGACCAACGCCTCGAGGTCAGGCCATTGGACCGACTCGATCAGGAACCGGCGTCCTTCGAGCAGTTCCCAACTCTTGCCCACCGGCACACTCGCCGGGAATCCGCCGCGCCCCACCGGGGCCGAGCCTGCGGCCGGCGCGCTGGCGCTGATCGAGGCCGGTTGCCCCTCGAGGCGGAAGGCTTGGCCGGCCCCGATGCGCATCGATCCAAAGTCCAACTCCTCATCCACCAATGGGAAACGCGCTTCGGGATTGGGCACGCGGCCTGGCGGTCCACCGGAGCGCTCGACCCGCTGCGGCGCAACCGCCGGGCTGGTCAGGTCCCGCACCCGCTTGGTCGGCGCCGGCGCATCGAAGAACTCCGTCAACACCTGCAGACGCGTTGTGGCCGGATCGAACCCGGGCGGCAAGCTCGGTTGCTCGCGGAGGATGACGTCCGCTTCGAAACCGCCACGGTCCAACCGCAGGCGAACGTCGGCGCGCAACCCGTGGAACGCGTCGCAGTAGAGCAGTTCGCTCTCGCTGGGTGGCTCGGCCTTGCAGTCCTGTAGCTCGGCCAGCAACACGTTGTCGCCGGTGGCCAAGTCGATCAACGCCAGTCCAAGGGGAGTCGAGCGCAACCGTTGGCCGTCAGGCGTGAGCAGGTCCACCGCGGCGTGGGTGTTGAGGTTGGGCGCCACAATCAGTTGGTGCGCGGTCTGGCGCGCCACGAAGTGCCCGCCTGGCGTCCGTTCGAACTGAGCGCGCGTCTCGCGCCAGGCGCCGGCGCGCTCATCCCACCGATGCAGACCGCTGGCCAGCTCCGTGTAGACGTGGCGCACTGCGATCGGTGCGTTCGCCCCCTCGGCCTCCACCGTCACGCACTCCCATACCCGATGATGCGGCCCCCGCTCGAGGATGGTCCAGGGCCGCGCCTGCAGCGGTGCGGAAGCCGGTGGACGCAGCGGTCGGGAGACCGGACTAAGCCCGGCCGGCGGCGGTTGAGGTTGAGCGGGGGTTGGGGTTTTGGGGGCGGCGACGCCGCGCTCGGCGCCGTGGCTTGGGCCGCTCGACGTCAGCCACAACCCCAGCGCTAACCCGGCAGGGACGATGCTCATCCAGCCGCGTGTGCGCACGCCAAATCCACAGGGACGTTTCATCAGCTTCTCCTCCGTGTCCCCGCTCGCTCAAGCGCAGCCCTCGATCGACGGCGCACCAGGCTGAACAGGGATCGATCTGTTCCTTGACTAGCGAGACAGATAGGCCTCGGACCGCAGTTCGTCAAGGGATGTTCTGGCCAACTACGCCATTCGGCGTAGGACAACCCGCCCGATCATGACACTCCGACCGCGAACCGCGGGGGCGCGGTGTGCCGAGCGTCGCAACCCGCCAACGCCTCGAGTGAACTGGGCTTTGCGCCTTGAAATTGCGCTGGGTGCAGAATCAACTAGCCCCGTGCAGCCCCGGCGGCAAGTGCCGCAGCCGCACTCACGCTATGACCAACCAATTCATGTCCAGCGCCCTGGCCCTGAGCTTCGCCCTGAGCAACGTGTCCCACGCTTTGGCCCAAGCGGCAGCCGCGCCCCCGGCGCAAGGCCCAGTCGTCTTCACCACCCGGCAGGATCATCAGAACATGCTGGATCGACTGGGGATCGCCAAACTGCGCCCGGGCCGAAGCGCCAGCGCCGACTCGCCGAATGCGGCCAATTATGACGAGGCGAAGGCCAATCCTCACCCGGACCTGCCCGAGCTTCTGCGGAGCGCGGACGGCGCTGCAATTCAGACACCCGAACAGTGGCGCGACAAGCGGCGTCCGGAAATCGTCGCGTTGCTAGAAAATGAAGTCTACGGGCGAATTCCGGACAACGTTCCGAGTGTGACGTGGGAAGTACGCCAAACGCGCGAGGTCGAGTCCGGAGGCCAGACTGCGATTCAAAAGGAAATTGTCGGTGTCGTTGATAACTCGGTCTGCCCAGAAATCCAGGTCAACATCTCGATGTCGCTGGTCTTGCCCAAGGACGCCCAAGGACCCGTGCCCGTCCTCATGAGCTTTGGCTGGACACCGTTCGAGATGGAACGGTTCAACTTCGGCGGTCTTGGACGGCGAGGCGACGGGCCGCGCCCCCCCTCGAAGCAGGACAAGCTCATCGCCGCCGGCTGGGCCTGTGCGACCTTGAGTCCTTCAACGGTCCAGGACGATGCGGGCGGATGGCAGCCACGACGCTTCGGCCCCGCCGCAACCACGAACGCAGAGGCCACCGGAGCGGGGCTGACGCGCGGCATCATCGGCCTGGCCAATCGCGGCCAGCCGCGCCAGCCGGATCAGTGGGGCGCGCTCCGCGCCTGGGGTTGGGGAGCGTCACGCGCACTCGACTATCTCGAGACCGTGCCCAAGGTTGACTCTCGGCGAGTCGGCATCGCCGGCGTCTCGCGCTACGGGAAAGCGGCGTTGGTCGCCATGGCGTTTGACCAGCGGTTTGCCATGGGCCTGATCGCGTCCTCGGGTGCGGGCGGGACGGCGCTCTATCGCCGCGATTTTGGCGAGAGCCTCGAGAACCTGGCCAGCTCGGGCGCCTACCATTGGATGGCCGGCAACTACCTCAAATACGCCGCCGAGGAGTCGTCGTTCGGACGTCGCACTGCGGCGGACCTGCCGGTCGATTCGCACATGACCCTCGCGCTCTGCGCGCCTCGGCTCACCTTCATCAGTCACGGCATTCCCGAGCGGGGCGACGCCCATTGGCTGGATCATCAAGGCAGCTTCATGGCTGCCATCGCCGCCCAACCCGTTTTTCGGTTGCTCGGGGCGCGCGATCTCGGCCGCAGCGACGATTACCTCGAGGAACGGATGCCCGCGGTCAACGTGGACCTGCTCGAGGGCGCGCTGGCCTGGCGTCAGCACGATGGCGGTCACACCGACGAGCCCAACGTCGAGCACTTCATCCGGTGGGCGCAGGCTCGATGGGCGGGGAGACAGGATCAGGGTGCCCCACCCACTCCGGCGCGCGACGCTCGGTCGTTGAAGGAGGCAGTTGGCGGCCGCTTCAAGCTCGGGGTCGGGGTCGGCCATCACGTGCTAGGGAATCCGGCTGACGCCGCGTTGATCCGGCAGCACTTCCAAATCCTCACGCCCGAGAATTGCATGAAACCCCAGGCGATTCATCCCGCCGAAGACCGCTGGGACTTCGAGGCGACCGATCGATTCGCCGACTTTGCCCGCGCCCACCAACTCGAGATGGTCGGCCACTGTTTGGTGTGGGCGAAGGACGACCGCACCGACGCCTGGATGATGCAGGCAGACGGCAAGCCCGTCTCCCGGGACACCCTCCTGCGCCGCCTCGAAACCCACATCCATACCGTCGTGGAACGGTATGCCGACGTCGTGACCATGTGGGACGTGGTGAATGAGGCGGTCGCCGATGGCGGCGACGAGCTGCTGCGCGATTCGGTCTACTCGCGCGCGGCCGGGATCGACTTTATCGTCACGGCCTTTCGGGCCGCGCGGGCCAAAGCTCCGGATGCGATGCTGATCTACAACGACTACAACGACCATCTGCCGCGCAAGCGCGAGAAGGTGATCGCCCTGCTCACCCAACTGAAGGAGAAGGGCGCGCCCGTGGATGCCTATGGCATGCAAGGCCACTTCGAGCTGGGCGACGATGCCATTCCGCAACTGCGACAAACCTTCGACGCGTTGCGGAAGCTAGGCCTGAAGGTCGTGGTTTCCGAACTGGACATCGATACGGTCACGCGCGGTCGTTGGTGGGCTGAAGGTGGGAAGTACCGCGACGAATTGGCTTCGTACGATCCGTACAAGGACGGCCTGCCGGACGCGATCGAGCGGCAGCAGACCCAGCAGTACGCGGCGCTGTTCAAGCTGTTTGTCGAATACAGCGACATGATCGAGCGCGTCTCTTTCTGGAACTTGCACGACGGCCAGAGTTGGCTCAACTACTTCCCTTGGCGCCGCACCAACTACCCCTTGTTGTTCGATCGCCAACGCAAACCCAAACCTGCCTTCGACGCGGTTTACACCGCGCTCCAGGCTTCACGACAACCAGCGCCTCGGAATGCTGGCCGATGGCAAGCGGATTCGCTTCCTCAACCTTAACCATCGGTTGGCCGACGCCACCGGGCGCCTGCTGCCCGGGATGTCCTCCGACGGCCTCCATCTTGAAGCACTAGCCTACGAGGATGGTGAGTCAGCGAGCTGGACTACAAGTTGGCGGTAGGGCGCGCAGTCCTCTGCGCGCCGCGGCGCCCTTTCGCCAAACCCGTGGGCGGCGCGCAACGGAGTGCGCGCCCTACCGCGGCCTTGTACCCGAATTCTTAGGGCGCGTCAATAAATAACCTTTACAAGTGCTTGCTATTATGCTAGACTCACGCCCGTATGGTTGCTTTGCGGGCGCTCAAGGCGAAACTGCGGCAAGTCTGGCCGCATCTCAACGAACGCTC
>Ga0194125_10007036_pt1 | contig 16372 bp, 12 predicted proteins | sample TA2KigC250mmetaG_FD_148626 | JGI IMG/M metagenome (GOLD analysis project Ga0194125, IMG submission 148626) | Freshwater microbial communities from Lake Tanganyika, Tanzania - TA2015034 Kigoma Deep Cast 250m | ecosystem: Environmental > Aquatic > Freshwater > Lake | place: Tanzania: Lake... | reverse complement strand
AAGGTCAAGGGGCTTCAGGACCTGGAAACCGGCCTGAGGAAGGAGAGCCAGGAGTCCCGGGTGGTCCTGGACCGGGAGCGGGCCGCGGCCTTCGGCCTGTCCGTCAAGGAAATCGGCGAGACGCTCAAATACGCCATTCAGGGGGAGGTGCCCACCCAGTTCCGCCAGGCGGACAAGGACATCGACATCCGGGTGCAGTTGAGCGGCGCGAGAAAGCAAAGCCTGCCGGACCTGGAAAAATTATTCATCTACTCCAAGGTGCTCCGGGCTGACATCCCCTTGCAGGAAGTGGCCCGCATCGACACCGGGCCGGGGCTGGTGGAGGTGCACCGCCGGGACCAGGAGCGGCTGGTGGCGGTGCGGGGGAACGTCGCCGGCCGGAGCCTGGGGGAGGTGCAAGGGGACATTGCAACAGAACTGGCCACCTTGAACCTGCCTCCCGGCTACACCCTGACCCAGGGCGGGGAAGCCGCGGAGATGGGGCGATCTTTCAGCGCGCTGTTCTGGGCGCTGTTGTTGTCGGTGCTCCTGGTCTATATGATCCTGGCGGGGCAGTTCGAGTCCTTGCTACACCCCTTCATCATTCTTCTGGCGGTGCCCTTTTCCCTCACGGGGGTGGCCCTGGCGCTGGGGCTGACGGGGTGGGGGATCAGCCTGGGGGTCTATTTCGGGGCCATCATGCTGGGGGGCATCGTGGTGAACAATTCCATCCTGCTCATCGACTACACCAACACCATGCGTCGCCGGGGATACGGGCTGGAGGAGGCGGTGGTGATGGGCAGCCGGGCGCGGCTAAGGCCCATCATCATGACCACCCTCACTACCTGCCTGGGGCTGGTGCCGTTGGTGCTGGCCCGGGGGGAGGGGGCGGAGCTGCGGGCGCCGCTGGCCCTGACGGTGCTGGGGGGGTTGATTGCTTCCACCTTTTTAACCCTGATCCTGGTGCCGTTGCTGTATTACTGGATTGAGGAAAAGTTGGGCCGGCGGCGGATATCTGATTGACATGATTATCCCAGAATAAAAGATTTTGCCACCCCCACCCTAACCCTCCCCCCTCAAGGGGGAGGGAGTAAAATGATGGAAATGCTGTCTTCTCTGATTAATAACCAAACATGGCCCGCGATGCGCACTCTACATTTTGGCGCCTGGGAGTCTTGCGTTAGAAATCTAATCTCACGCAAAGGCCAAAGACGCCAAGCCAGCAAAAAATTATTACTGAAACCTGAAACCTGAAACCTGAAACCTGGCAACTGACAACTGGCAACTGATGATAGATAAAGCCCTTCACCGCCCCGTCAGCGTGGGAATGTTTTTTGCGGCCCTGGTGCTGCTGGGGGGGATTTCGCTCTATCTCCTGCCCCTGGATTTGATGCCCGAAGTTTCCTACCCGGTGCTCACCGTCACCACCCGCCTGGGGGGGTACAGCCCCCCGGAAATCGAGCAGACCCTGACCAAACCCATGGAGTCGGCCCTGGCCTCCCTCAACAACCTGGTGCGCCTGAGGTCCTTTTCCCGGGAAGGGGAATCGGAGTTCCGCCTGGCCTTCGAGGTGGGCACGGACATGGACTTCGTCATGCAGGAGGTCAGGGAGCGCCTGCACCAGCTCCGGCCCCAGTTTCCCCCGGACACCCGCACCCCCCAGTTGACCAAGTACGACCCGGCGTCGGCCCCGGTGATGGTGGTGAGCCTGTTCGGGGCCCAGGACCCCATTGCCCTGCGCCTGGCGGGCGAGGACATCGTCAAGAAGACCCTGGCCCGGGTGCCGGGGGTGGGCAATATCGAGGTCCACGGGGGCCGGCGCCCGGAGGTACTCATTGAGCCGCACCTGGACCGCCTTAGGGCCTTGGGGTTGAGCATCCTGGAACTCACGGAAATGCTCAAGCAGAGCAACGTAGAGCTGGCCGTGGGCCACTTGACCCAAGGCGGAGCGCGGCTCCCCTTACGTTCTTTGGGAAGCTTCCGGGACTTGGTGGAGATCGGCCAACTGCCGGTGCGTCGCACCTCATCGGGGTCTCTGGTGCTGCTGAACCAGGTGGCTCGCATCAGTTATGTGGCCCAGGAAGAAGAGGTCATCAGCCGCTACCAGGGTGAACCCCGGGTCATGGTCACGGTGCACCGGGAATACGGGGCGCATCTGGTGGACCTGAGCGCCGCCTTGCGGCAGTCGCTGGGGGGCCTCCAGCGGGCCTTGCCCTATGGGTTGCGCACCGAGGTCATCTATGACCAGGGGGAATTCATCGTGGGCGCGGTGGCCCGCCTCCGGGACGCGGCCCTCTTGGGGGCCTTGTTCGCGGTGGCGGTGGTATGGATTTTCCTGCGCCATGGGGCCTCAACCCTTCTCATCTTGCTCTCCATCCCCATCTCGGTCATCGCCACCTTCGGGTTTATGTATCTTACCGGCATCAGCCTCAACCTGGTGTCCCTGGCGGGCCTCACTTTGGGAATCGGCATGCTGGTGGACAACGCCATCGTAGTGGTGGAAAATATCTACCGCCGCCGGCGAAGCGGGCTGCCGGGGTTTGAGGCCGCGGCGGTGGGGACCCGGGAGGTCCTCCAGGCCATTACCGGCGCGACCCTGGTGCACCTGGCGGTCTTTTTTCCCATTTTTTTCTTCCAGAAAAAGGTGCGCCTCTTTTACCAGGACCTGTGTTACACCGTGTCCGTGTCCCTGCTCTTGAGCCTGCTGGCCGCGGTGATTTTGGTGCCGATGCTGGCCGCCCGCTTCCCCGCGCCCAAGAGGGAGGCGGCCTTTCTGCCCAGGCTGGCCCGGCTGCACCGGCGGCTGCTGATCCGGGTCCTCCGGCGCCGCTGGCTGTGGCTGGGTGGAAGCGCGCTGCTGCTTCTTCCCAGCCTGTTTCTCTTAGGCCACCTGGGGTTCGAATCCACCACGCGCCTGGATAGAGGGGAATTCACCCTCATCCTCCAGACGCCGCCGGGCGCGGTATCCGCCATCACCGACCGCCTGGGGCGGCAGGCCGAGCAGATTATCCTCAAGCACCCCGAAATCAAAGACGTGTCCACGGAAATCAGGGAGAATCTGGCCCGGCTGCGGGTGCGCCTGAAGCCCGCCACGGAGCGGAGCCTCACCACTTCGGAGCTGGTGGAAAATATCCGGCCGGCCATCGGCCAGCTGCCCCTGGCCCATGTCCACTTTCAACTGGAGCGCCGGGGGGACAGCGACAACGCGGTGACCCTGGAGGTGAGCGGCCCCCACCAGGAGACCCTCATCGGATTGGCCCTGGAGGTGCGCCGGCGACTCAAGCTCCTGCCCCAGTTGCGGGACGTGGTCATCCACCTGAAAGATCCCTCCCCGGAACTGGAAATCCTGGTGGACCACGAACGGGCCGGGTATCTGGGGCTTACCGCCCAGGAAGTGGCCCAGGCGGTGCGGGCCGCGCTCACCGGGCCTTTGGCCCACCGCTTCCGGGAGCCGGAGCGGGAAGTGGAGATGCGCACCCGTCTGGCCCCGGAGGATAGGGACACCGTCCAGGTGCTGCAGCAGCTCACCGTGCCCAAATGGGTGGACGGGAGGCAGGCCCATCCGGTGCAGGTGCCGCTGTGGCCCGCGGTGCAGCTCCGCCGGGTCATGGGGTCCACAGAAATCCACCGCTTCAACCAACGCCGGGGCTTGGAGTTGAGCGCCGAGACCAAAGACCTGGACCTTTTTCGGACCGCGGTCCTGATTCAGGCCGAACTGGACCGCATCCCCGCCCCTCCGGGGTATGAAGTGCGCCTGGGGCAGAGCTTCGCGGAACTGGAGGCCTCCCGCCGGGAAATTTTCTTCGCCCTGATCCTGGCCCTGACCCTCATCTACATGATCATGGCGGCGCTGTTCGAGTCCTTTCGCACCCCCTTCATCGTCATGTGCGCTGTGCCCCTGGCGGGGGTGGGCATCGCCGCAACCCTGTGGCTCACCGGCTACGCGGTGAGCGTCGCGGTGTACGTGGGGGCCCTGGCCTTGGCGGGGATCGTGGTAAACAACGCCATAGTGCTGGTGGACCACATTAATCAACTCCGGGACCGGGGTCTGGAGTACTGGCGGGCGGTGCTCCAGGGGACCCAGGACCGGCTGCGGCCCATCCTCATCACTTCCGCCACCGCCATCCTGGGGCTGCTGCCCCTGGCCCTGGAACGCCAGGAAGGCGCGTCCCTGTGGAGCCCCCTGGCCTGGACCATTATTGGCGGTTTAGTTAGTTCAACTTTCTTGACTCTTTTCCTAATTCCGGCTATTTACACAGTAATAAATGTGAATGCGGAAAATCCTGAGACAGGAGGGGGAAAGTAAAGATATTCAGCTTAACGCCGTTGGTTCGATTAAGGTATAGCTTGCGCTTAGAGCCTATCAGTGGTGAAAAGAAAGGCCGCTTGTGGCACCAAATGCTTGCGGTAATATTACTCGGAGCGGAAAAGAAGTTCCATTCTCCCCCACCCCAACCCTCCCCCCTCAAGGGGAAGGGGGTTAAAGGAAGGAATTACTTTCATGCTCTGAGTAATAAGTGCATGAAGATATTTTTCAGCACGGTCTCCTACCCGAAACCTTACAGATGCGAAATGATGACAAGGAGGGAGAGGGCATGGCTTTAAAGAAGGGTTTTTGGTGGCTGTTATTGGTGATGGCGATGGTAGGGGGGATCAGCCTCTTGGGATGCACTCCTTCACCCCCGAAAGGGGAGAAAGAAAAGGAGAAAAAGGAAGCCAAGCCGCCCCTGTCGCCCCAGGCCATGGAGCATTTCCGCCAGGCTCATAGATTTCTGTCGGAAAATAAACTGGATGAGGCCTTAAAAGAATTCCAGGAGACCGTGCGCCTGGCCCCGGACGCGCCTCTGGCTCACTTCTGGCTGGGCCGGGCTTACTTTTTCAAACAAGACAAGGAGAACTGCGAAAAAGAACTGAAAAAGGTCCTGGAGCTGGACCCCAAAAACTACCATGCCTTGGCTCTGCTTGGCCGGCTTTACTCCTTTGACCGGACCAAACTGGAGCAGGCCCAGAAGCATCTCACCGATGCCCTGGACCTGTCCCCGGATCACCTGGAGGCCCACTTTGACCTGGGCCGGGTCTATGCCATGGTGGGCGAGCGGGAGCGGGCCTTGCGGGAGTTTGCCTTCACCTTTTCCAAGGAAGGAGATTTCGCCCTGTACCACTTTGAGATGGGGCGGATCCTGGAGGCCTGGAACGAACGGAACGCCGCCCTCTCCCATTATAAGCGGGCCTTGGTGCTGAATCCTCAGTTCAACGCGGCCAACCAGGCGGTGAAGCGGGTGGAGGAGGCCATCAAGACGGCGCCCAAGCCCGAGGCGCCCAAATCCGGACCGCCGGCAGCTCCTCCCGGCCCGCCCCCCGCGCCCAAAGGCGGGAAGAAGTAGCCTCACGCCCAGGCATGAAGGTGCAAAAAATGCAGGGGCACGGCGTGACGCGCCCCTGCAAGCTTAAGGGAAACAAACCGGCTTCTATTGACGGAACCTCCGTAAGGGCGAGCCGGCGGCTCGCCCCCCAATTCCCTGGCCCGACTTGCGGCCAGACAGACAGTAGTTACCTAAAACCTAAAACCTAAAACCTGTTCCCTGAAACCTGTTCCCATGCCCACTCTCATCTACAACCTCTTCCCCCTTTTAATCGGCCCTATCCCCCGGTGGGAAGACCACCTGGACCGCATCGCGGCCCTGGGTTTCACCTGGATCTATCTCAACCCCATCCACACCCCCGGCCTCTCCGGCAGCCTGTACGCGGTGAAAGACTACTTCGGGATTAATCCTCTTTTTTATCCTGAGGATGGCAGCGACCCCGAGGCGGCTCTGGAGCATTTCCTGAAAGAGGCTGCCCGCCGGGGTATCCGGGTGATGATGGACCTGGTCATCAACCACACCGCCATTGACTCGCCCTTAACCCGGGAACACCCGGAATGGTATGAAAAGGATGAGCAGGGCCGCATCAAGAACCCTGGGGCCATTGACCCCGCGGACGCCCGCCATGTCACGGTCTGGGGCGACCTGGCGGAACTGGCCTACTGGCCGCCCCCGGACCCCGAGGGCTTGCTTCACTATTGGGACGCGGTGATCTCCAAATATCTGCGCCTGGGATTTATGGGATTCCGGGCCGACGCGGCCTACAAAATCCCCGGCGACTTCTGGGACCGTCTCATCTCCGAAGCCCGCCGCCTGGAGCCTGAGGCGCAATTCTTCGCCGAAACTTTGGGCTGCCGCCTGGAGGAGTGCGGCCAGCTTTCGTCCGCGGGTTTCGATTTTCTCTATAACAGCTCCAAATGGTGGGACTTCCAGGCGGACTGGTGCCTGGAGCAATCCAACCGTTTCCGACATTTGGCCCCCTCGGTGAGCTTCCCCGAAACCCACGATACCGACCGGCTGGCCGCGGAAACCGGGGGGAACGCGGAAGCCGCCCGGCAACGCTACCTTTTCGCGGCTTTCTTCTCCACCGCCCTGATGATCCCCGTGGGCTTTGAATACGGTTTTAAGAAAAAGCTCCACGTGGTGAAGACCCGGCCGGAAGATTGGGAACCGCCGTCCTACGACCTCACCGAGTTCATCGCCGCGGTGAACCGGATGAAGCAAAACTGCCCGGTGCTCCTGGAGGAAGGGCCCATCGCGCGGCTTAATTCCATAGGAGAGCCGATGGTGTTTCTGCTCAAGTCCGGAGTGAGCCGGGGCCGGGTGCTGGCGGTGATCAATGCCACCCTGGAGCCGCAAATGGCAAAAGCGCCGGAAGATGCCGCGATACTTGGGGGGCCAATGGCCTCCTGGCAGGATATCACGCCGGAAATTCTTCCGGTGAAACTCCAGTTGGGACAACCCCTGGCCCTAGCGCCTTCGGGTATGAGGATTTTTTTTAACCCTGAAGCTCCGGCTTTGTAGGGTAAAATTAATCTTCCGGGTTGGGAGGGGGGTGCGGGGGGAGGGCAGGGGCTAACCACAGGCTGGAAAGCCTGTGCCACTGGCCCTGGCCCTCCCCCCACATTCCAAACCAGGACAAACTATGACCCAAGCCCTGGCGGCCTTTAACCTCCACGGCCTCATCCTGGCCACGGACAGCCTGGCCACCCGGTTCACCGCGTCCGGGGAGTCCGAGTTTTTCAATGTGGAAAAGCTCTTTCCCCTGGGAACCCACGGCGCCATTTTAAGCGGCGGCGCCGGAGTGAGCGTGCCTCTGTCCCGGGCCCTGGCCCAGGAAATTAACCGCCGCCGGGGTCTGGATGATCTGGATGAAATGGTGGACTTGGCGCTGACCTTCCTCTCCCAGGGCTATGCTCATTATCTCCAAGAGCACGGCCACGAACCCGAAGGATGCCGCCGCATATATTTCATTCTGGCGGGATACTCGCCGGAAAAGCCGCCTCCGGGATATGCCTTGACCCTCCTGGGGAGCGAAGAGAATGAGCCTTTAAAAATCATCCCCGTCACCAACCAGGTGGTCATGCCCCGGAATATGGGGATGGAAATGCGCCTTTTTCAGGCCCTGGCCCGGGGCGCGGACTTGACCGAATTGCTACAAATGAGTAAAGATTTTCTGGAAAAGCAGGCGGCGGCCAAGGAAGAAGTGGGCCCGCCGTTTTACTTCGCTACCATCACCCCAGCGGGTTACTCGCCGGTATCGGTATAAGAGTGAAAATGAATAAAAGATTTAACACCAAGACACAAAGACACAAAGGTTCAAGGAGATTTTGTTTTGTGTCTTTTAAGACACAAAACAAAATTATTTTCTTGGTGTCTCTTAGTGTCTTTGTGTCTTAGTGGTAAAATACTCAGGAGGCATCATGCCGAAAGCCATGCTCGTGGTCATGGACGGTCTGGGCGACCGGCCCATCAAGGAATTGGGGAACCTGACGCCGTTGGAAGCGGCCCGCACGCCCAATCTGGACGCGTTGGCGGCCCGGGGCATCACCGGCATCATGAACGCCATCGGGGTGGGGATGCGCCCGGGGAGCGACACCAGCCACCTGGCTATTCTGGGGTATGACATTAATAAATACTATACTGGACGTGGGACTATCGAGGTGGCGGGCTTAGGTATGGACCTCCAGGCCGGGGACGTGGCCCTCCGGGGCAACCTGGGGACGGTGGATGACAACCTCATGGTCACGGACCGCCGGGCCGGGCGCATCACCGACACCGGCCCCTTTGTCAAGGACCTGGAAGGGCTTACCTATGAGGGCGTCACTCTCAAGGTGCGCCCCGGCACCGGCCACCGGGCCGGCGTTATCCTCCGGGGGCCGGGTCTGAGCAGCCGCATTTCCGACAATGACCCCCATGAAGTGGGAGTCAAGGTCCATGAAGTCCATCCCCTGGACGACTCCCCGGAAGCCGCGTTCACCGCCAAAGTCCTCAACCACTTCCTCATCGAGGCCCACCGCATCTTGAAAAACCATCCCCTGAATCAGGAACGGCTGGCCCAGGGGAAGCCGGCCGCCAACTACCTCCTGGGCCGGGGCGCCGGCTATTACAAGCAGATCGAGAAGTTCCAGGAGCGCTATGGCCTCAAGGCCTGCACCATCGCCGGAGGCGGGCTTTACAAAGGCATCGGCGCGTTCACCGGTATGGACCTAATCAAGGTTCCCGGAGCCACGGGGCTGCCCAACACCGACGTGGCGGCCAAGTTCCGGGCGGCCTTGGAGGCCTTGGAAGGTCCTTACGACTTTGCCTTTGTCCACATCAAGGCCGCGGACACCTTCGGCGAAGACGGCGACTTCCAAGGGAAAAAGGCGTTCATTGAAAAGGTGGACATAGCCGCCCAAGTCCTCCTGGATGCCCCCCATCTCATCGCGGCCACCGCGGACCACACCACCCCCTGCGCCCTGAAGAGGCATTCCGGCGACCCGGTGCCCCTCATGATGGTGGGGGAGGGCATGGTGCGGCCGGATTTGGTGACCCAGTTCGGCGAACGCGCTTGCGCCCGGGGCGACCTGGGCAGGCTCACGGGCTTGCAAGTGATGCCGGAGATTATCAACCTGCTGGGTTTGGCCAAGTTGATCGGGGATTAAGAGAAACGGGATATGGTTGAGGGGAGGACCGGATAACCCTACCACATTTTTTAAGCATCCAGGGAGGATTTAGTCGAATGAAATCGGACAAGGGCTATCGGGAGCTCTCCCTGAAGATCCACGGGATGATTTGCGCCAAGTGCGGCAGGGAATTCACCCATAAAAACCGGCAATTGCTAACAATCCACCACAAAGATGGGAACCCCCGGAATAATCCGCCGGATGGCTCCAACTGGGAGAACCTCTGCGTTTACTGCCACGAGGACGAGCACAGCCGCCAACTTCTCGGTGACTATCTTCGCGGTGAATGATGGCGCTTCATTTCCATTGGCATTATATTTGGCCGCGTCATTGAACCAAGGGCGGGATAATTTGCGGGGTTGGGGGAATTTTCTTGACATTAGGCAATTCCTGATTATAATAACCCAAGTTTAGCATGTCAGACTGAGAGCAGGGCCACGAGTCCTGGATAAAAATCGGACGGGGTGCTAATGCCCTGCCGATTTTTTTTTGCCTGACTGCTGTGCGTCCTGCTTTTTGGGTGGGAAAATCATGGTATCATCAATGGAGTAAAACGATGAAGGAAGTTGGCAGAGTAAAGTGGTTTAATGATTCCAAAGGCTTTGGCTTTATCTCCCGGGACAGCGGCCCCGATGTGTTCGTGCATCACAGCGCCATCCGGGGCGAAGGTTTTCGCAGCCTGGCAGAAGACCAAGAAGTGGAGTTTGAGGTGGTCCAGGGTCCCAAGGGTGCCCAGGCCCAGAACGTAGTAAAACTTTAAGCCGTAAAGCCTGAATGCCGGAACTTCGGCGGTCTCCGGACCCCCGGAGTTCTGGCGGTTTACGTTTAAGAGAGGTGAAAACTTGGCCCGAAACCGCTATGGCTGGGAAAAGCGCGCCAAAGAGATAGCCCGAAAACAGAAGAATGACGAAAAGATGAAACGCCGACAGAACAAAATCCCCACGCCGCCAGGAAAAGAAGCCGGCGAACAGGCTCAAGACTGACAGGAGAAGATATGAGCATGAAATTGTATGTGGGCAATCTGCCCCACCAGATGAGCGAAGATCAACTGCAAACCTTGTTTTCCGAGGCCGGCCATGTGGCCTCGGCCAAAATCATCACCGACCGGCAAACCGGCCAGCCCCGAGGCTTCGGGTTCGTGGAGATGGAAACCAAAGTGGAAGGCCAGAAGGCCATTTCCATGCTCAACGGGCGGACGGTGGACGGGCGACCCCTGGCAGTCAACGAAGCCAGGCCGCAGCAAAAAGGCTCCTTTGGGGGCCGCGGCCGCCGTTATTAACCGAGGGTTTGCGGGTATCCCACCCCCGCCCCTAGCGGCAATCAAAACAGGCGGCCTCCGGGCCGCCTTGGTTAGTGCTCCACAATACGGACGCGGACAAAAAAGACATCCTGCCTTTAGCCGCATTTTTTAAGACGGCCGCCAACACCTCCGCCAAAAGTCAGGTTCATCAAAAATATCGTTTGAAATGTAGCCACAGGCTTTAGCGTGAAAAACTTCTGTGGGTGCGAGGAATGCAAGCCGCACCTTGCCGGGAACGGTCTGCAAGCGCTGCCATTCCCGCTGATACGCCTCCATGGCCGCCACGATCTGGTCATCCAGCTCCGCCAACTGCTCTTATACGGTTTTCGGTCTTCGGTTTTCGGTAAAGATAATTACGGATTATCAATAAGTTACAGATTAAGTTTGTTGCACTTGAAAGAGAAAATGGTATTACAACCATTTGATATGATTGCTCAAGCGCTGCCAAAGGAATCGATGCCGATCATTCACCTCGCCCTCCAGGGCCAGCTGCGAATGGGGCTGGACGTCTGGTCCCGCTAGAATTGTCCTGGAGGTATATTCTTACGGGAAATGGCGGCTCTAGGAAGGAGAAAAGTCAATCATTCGTCCCGCAGGCGATACCCCACCCCGGGCTCGGTGATGAGATATTGGGGCCGGGTGGGGTCCTCTTCCAGTTTGCGGCGGAGGTTAAGGATGAAGATGCGCAAATAGTGCTGCTGGTTCACATGGGACGCCCCCCAGACCTCCTTGAGGAGTTGACGGTGGGTCACCACCTTGCCCCGGTGGCGGATGAGGGCCAGGAGCAGTTTATATTCCATGGGGGTGAGATGGATTTCCTCCTGGCCTCGGAACACCCGGCGTTTTTCAAAATCCACCGTGACCCGGTCCAACTGGAAGGTCTGCTCCTGGCCCTCCTCGCCGGGGGCGGCCCGGCGCAGCAGCGCCCGGATTCGAGCCAGCAGTTCCCCCATCCCGAAGGGCTTAGTGAGGTAATCGTCGGCTCCTGCGTCCAGGTTGACCACTTTTTCCCGCTCCTGGCCCCGGGCGGAGAGAATGATGATGGGGACTTGGGACCATTCCCGCAAGTTGCGGATAACCTCGATGCCCTCCATGTCCGGCAGACCCAGGTCCAGGAGGATGGCATCCGGGACTTGCGAGGCGGCCAGGGCCAGACCCTCCCGGCCCGTGTCCGTTTCCAGCAGGTCATATCCCTGGCTGGTGAGGCCGGCTCTCAAAAACCGGCGAATGTGAGGGTCATCTTCAATGAGAAGAATTCTCACCTTCATGGGGGGAGATTAACATTTCCGGCGACGGTTTGTCCAGGGCGGGGGGCTGGTCCCCCAGGGGCAAGGTGAAGCGGAACACCGCGCCGCCCTCCGGCCGGTTGGCGGCCCAGATCCGCCCCCCGTGGCTTTCGATGATATTGCGGCAGATGGTCAGTCCCAGGCCGGTGCCCCGGACTCGTCCCGGCGCGACGCGATGGAACTTCTCGAAAATCCTGGCCTCTTCTCCCGGAGGGAGACCCGGGCCCCGGTCGGCAATCTCCACCAGCAGTTCCTGGTCCTGCACCCGGCTGGTTACCTCGATGAGGCTGCCCGGAGGACTGTATTTAATGGAATTTTCCAGCAGATTGACCAGGACCCGCTCCAGCAGCAGCCCATCTACCTTGATGAGGGGCAGATCCGGAGGCAGCTTGATGATGAGGGGATGATCTTTGAGCAGGAGATCAAGCTGGACCAGGGCGGTGCCCAGCACTTCTTCCAGCAGGTGCCATTCCCGGTTAAGGACAGCTTCCCCGGCCTGCAGGCGGCTCATGTCCAGCAAATTGTGGACCAGTCGGTCGAGGCGCCGGGCTTCGTCATAGATGGATTGGACCAATTCGCGTTTAGTGCGGTCATCCAAATTTTCCTCCCCTTCCACCAATGTGCTGGCGGAGCCGGCAATAACCGTCAAGGGTGTTCGGAGGTCGTGGGATACGGAACTGAGAAGGATATTGCGCATCCTTTCCGAATCCCTTTGGACCTGGGCCGTTTGGGCCTGCCGCAGCAGATTCTCCCGCTCGATGGCCAGGGCCGCCTGGCCGCCCAGGGCTTCCAGAAAGCGCAGAGATTCAGGGTCCAGAATCCTCTGGGGCTCCCCTGTTTCCAGCCGCATAACCCCGATGTTTTTCTCGGAAGTGCGCAGGGGCAGGTACAGCCCTTTGATCTCCGCCAGCAGTTCGCTGGCAGCCCCAGCCACGCCGCCCCGCTGGAACACCCATTGGGCCGCCAGGGCTTCCCGTTCATCATCGGGAGAAAGTTCATCTCCTTGCCGGAGCACCAATACGCCCCGGTCGTCGGGGAGCATGATGGAGACCCGGCATTCAAAGATCCGGGCAATTTGCTTAACTACCACCTGCAGTAAATCCTCCAGGCTGAGGGCGGCAGTGAGGCTGCGGCTCATTTCGTAGAGCGCCGCGGTCTGACGCTCCTGGTGTCGGGCGCTCTCAGCCTGGCGGTGGACCCGGGCTGTCAAAGTGCTGATCATGGCGCCTACCAACAACATCACCATCAGGGTTACGGCATAATCGGTATTTTCCACCACAAAAGTCAAATACGGCGGTACAAAAAAGAAGTCAAAGGCCGCCACGCTCAGGCACGACGCCAGGATGGAGGGCCCCCGGCCCAGAAGGGAGGCCGCGGCCACCACTCCTAAAAAATAAATCATCACCAGGTTGGTAAGATGGAAATATGGAAACAAGACCCAGGCCAGTACAGTGCAAGCCCCCACAATTCCTGCGGCCCAAAGATAATTGCTTTCCATCGGTCTGACCGGCTTCCTGCGGCGATGAGTAGGGACGGCGGCTTCGCCCTCGCCGGAAATCACGTAAACATCGATGTCCCCGCAATTCCAGATCAACTGGTCCGCCACGGACCCCAACAGTACCTCTCTAAGACGGCGGCGCAAGGGTTTTCCCACCACGATTTTGGTGATGTCATGCTCCCGGGCGAACTCCATGATCTCATCCCGGACATGGGTCCCGGTAATTCTGACACTCTGCGCCCCCCACTGGGCGGCCAACCGCAGCGTCTCCGACAACCTCTCTTGTTCCGCGGAAGAAAGGTGGGCCTGAGAAGGGGTCTCCACATGGACCGCATACCATTCGGCCTTCAGGCCGTCGGCCATGCGCCGGGCCGCCCGGACCAGGCGAATGGAAAAGGGGCTGGGGCTTACCCCCACCAGGATTCTTTCTCGCCCCCCCTCTTTTACCGCGGCGTCTTGATGACTATCACTGTCTGACATTGCCGGTTTCTCTCAGCATCTTTAATAATTAGTAAGATAAACACATTCCCCGGGGTTTGTCATGATCTCGAGACCTCTGCGAAATACCTAATTGACTGGCTATCCCTTAAAATCCCCTCCCCCTTGAGGGGTTTAGGGTTAGGGACAATACGGTTCACTTAAGCGATTCTAAGGAATTGGTGGGCAGTGCCCACTCTACATTTTATTGTCTTCTTGTCATGCTGAGCGAAGCGAAGCATCTCGTATTTAGAGATTCTTCGGTCGCCTTCGGCTCCCTCAGAATGACAAGAGAAATGAAATCGCTTCATCTCTGGTGCTTAAGTGAACAGCATTGGGGTTAGGGAGGGGGTGGCAAAATCTTTAACTGATTTAAGTATCTTAATCAATTTAGCCCCCCTCCCCCCAACCCCCTCCCACCGAAGGGAGGGGGGGATCAAGGCCAAGTTTTTCCGCCTTTTAAGCTGTTTCGCAGAGGTCTCAAGTTGTTTCAAACCTCGGAAGTCTCCTGTCCCGGATAATCAATGGAGAATTTAAAGCGGGGGAAAAGGCGCGGCAGGCGCATTATATTGAACACCATGACCCCGATGGCCAGCCGGTCCATCCATGACGACATGGGCCAGCCCAGGTGCACCTTAATAGACCGGTCTCCCAACTCATAGTCCACCACCTTGAGAAGGGCCAGAATGCGCTGGTACAGCCCCATCAGGACCTGGGGGAAGCGAAAATGGTTGGGGGCCACCTTGGGGGGAATCCCCTGGCGGGGAGAGAAGAAGGTGACATAGACCTCATTGTCCTTTACTGCGTCCAACGCCAACTCCCGGGGGCGTTTGAAGTAGATGTGTAGGTCTTTAGCGGGAGATTGGGCCAGGTACAGGATCATCTCCATTTCTTTGTCAGTCTGGGCAATCTCCCGGTGCTCCGGGGCGCGTTTCCGGGCCATGAGAAGTCCCCCGGCCAGCACCAAAGCGGTGATCACGGCCCACAGCAGGGTGCCGTGGGGCTTCTCTATGGCCAGGAACACAAAGCAGCTTACCAGAATCACCCAGATGACTAAGGTGCCCAGCCGGCTGGTGTAATAATGGATCACTTCCTTGGTGCCCATGAAATAGCGGTAAATAATCAGGGCGCCGCAATTAATGCAGAAGCTGGCCAAGATTCCGATGGCGTACATGTCCGCCAGGATGGCCTGGCTGCCGTGGGTCAGGAAGATGATCCCCGAGAAGAACGTGGCGTTAAGGAGGTGAATGCGATACAGGGAATTTTTGCGATTGGTGGCCACCAGCCAGAGAAATCCGTAGCGGTGCGCCACCCGCTCCATAAGTTCGCTGGAGGCCACAAACGCGGTATTCACCGCCATGGACAGAGTGAAGCTGGCCAGGGCAGCCACCAGGATCCCAAAAGGCACGCCGTTGATCATAGTGGCGTAAAAAGTAATCAGGTCCCCCTCATGTTCTTTGAAATCTATGGGCGCGCTTAACGCCAGGGCCACAATGATGGGGGTCACGATGCCCACGGTGAAGGCCAGAAACAGGTAGGCCTTGCGAATTTCCCGCCAACTTCGCACCAGGCCAGCGGTCTGCAGCACCGATTCCACCCCGGAATAAGCCAAAATGCAAAAAGCCATTTGAGAAATGAATTTGCCGTAACCACTGAGCCAGGACTCGTTTTTAAAGATATTTAATCCCTGGGTGAAGGAAGCCTGCAAGGTCTGAAAGGAATTCGCGTCAAAACTGAAAAACCCGGAGAGAATGAGATTCAGTAATACAAAAGCCGCGATGATGAAAATCATGAAGGTGAACCGGGCATTCTCCCGGATGCCCAGGATGTTCAGCCCCGCCACGGCCCAGATGATGCCCAGGATCAATCCTAACTTGATGGGAGCCGATTGGGCCAGGGCCGGGAAGAAGGACAGGGAGTTCAACACCACGCTCACCGCGGAGATGCAGGCGGTGAGGATGTAGTCCACCATGATGGAGGCCACCGCCACAAAGGACACCGTAGGGCCCAGGACCAGATAGGAGAAAGAATAGACTCCCCCGCCGATTAAGCCGTGGTGTTCCAGGATTTCGGCAATCTCCACCAGGCGGGTGCTGAAAAAACGGATGAACAACGAGGTGATGGCAATGAAAAATATGGCAGTTAGGCCGATAAAACGGTAGGCCTCGGCGGGCACGTAAAAAATTGAGGTCAGCTCATCCTGGAGGGTGATTACCGCAATGGCCAGCCAGGTCAACCACAAACGTCCTTGATAGCTGTAAGTCAGCAGCTCCCGCTTCTTGCACAAGACAATAAAAAAGACCGCCAGAACCAGGTTGAGAATCAGTAAAGCCAAGTATTTTGCGGGCACACACTTATCCTCTTAAACAAAAATAACTTTGCGCGGAGAAGCAACAGGCTGAGCCTGGAGCGTCTCTCTCCGCCGCTTAAAGGAGAAGATACTGCCGGGGGAATTAAGATGGGGTTAATAACCGGGAAGGGGCTGTTAAATTTTCATTAAGAGGAAGCTTGGAAGGGAATTAGGAGGCCCAAGGAAAATCTTTCGGGGGTTCGCCTCCCGAGGAAATGAACCGGAAAAGCTCTTTGTCGGGGAATTATTTAAATGACAGCCTTAACTCCGGGAGTGAGCTTGGAGAAATTTGATACCCCTTGCAGAAATGGAAAACAAATACAATGGTATTAGTGCACAGGCTTCCAGCCTGGGGGGAGGTTTATGGACCTGCAAGGCTTGGTCACAGGCCAGAGGCCTGTGCCACTAAAATTTTTTCTGGTTTGGGTATATATTAATACTGTTCATTTAA
>Ga0194125_10007031_pt1 | contig 16384 bp, 18 predicted proteins | sample TA2KigC250mmetaG_FD_148626 | JGI IMG/M metagenome (GOLD analysis project Ga0194125, IMG submission 148626) | Freshwater microbial communities from Lake Tanganyika, Tanzania - TA2015034 Kigoma Deep Cast 250m | ecosystem: Environmental > Aquatic > Freshwater > Lake | place: Tanzania: Lake... | reverse complement strand
TACAAAACAGATTTTTTGTCAAGCATTTTTTAAACATAAAATTCTTGAACCATGAGGCCGATGGCCACATTTAAGCAAGAAAAGAGCTTCATCAGAAAACCCCGTCAATTTTTTCACACCTTCTGAGTCTAACAGGGCGCCCAGTTCCTTCATGAGCAGGAACGAGAGATAGGAGAAAGGACCGATAATGACCAGCAGGATCACCGAAAGGGTGAGAAAAGAGGCCACGGACCGACTTCTGACGTATTTCAGGACAAAAGCATAAACAGGATAGAACAGTACGGAAAGGACCATGGCCCATGCGATGGGGATCAGGAATGGCTCCAGGATCCGGTAGTTCAAATAACCCAGTATGAAAACAATGCCGATCAAAGCCATCAAGTAAAATCGATTAACGGCCATGGATACGAGTGTTCCTCCCTGAATCTAAGAAGAGAGCATTCTCATTTTCCTTTTGACTTTTCCACATGATGGACCAACTCAGCGCCAACCAGGAAGATACTGGATGAATAGAAAAGCCACATCATGAATGTGACAATCGCTGTAAGAGAACCATAAATGGCCCCGAGCCGGGATATCTTGAACGTCATATAGAACGTAAATACATGTTTAGCCGCCTCAAGGAACACGGCCGTAAAAACACCACCCCAAAGGGCGTGGCGAAGAAAGACTCTCTTCCGGGGCAAGATCAGGTAGAGTGCCGTCGTAAATAGAAAGATAAGGAAAGCGGGGATGACGAAGCGCGTAAGAAAACGGGCGGCCATTCCTATCTTCAAGCTGGGAAAGATTTCATGGATTGGCTCCAACAAGGAAATGATCCATGTGGCCATGAAGGAGACGATCGTGAAGGCTACCAGCAGGGTAATCGCAAGAAAGGACAGCAAGATGGAGAGCACCAGTGACCTCTTGGCTTCGATCTTGAAAATATGGTAGACTGCTGTTTCAAGAGAGACGTAAAGCTGATAAGAGAAAAGAGCATAGACGGCCAGTGTCAGAATACCAATCTCCCTGAAACGGATGATGGATGCCAGTTCGTTCGTGATTTGATGGGTTGCCCGTGGGAAAAGACTGGTCCCCTGGGAGAGAAGAAAAAGATACAGTTCGTTGTCCTGGCCGAGGAAATAGCCAAAGATGGAAACGAGGAGCAGCAAAAAGGGAACCATGGCCAGCATGAAGAAACACGAGATCGCCCCGGCAAACATCGGCCCATCGTCCTTATAGAAATCAACAAAACTCTTTACCAGGATGCTCATCATAATCTGCACGGACATTCCTCCACGTGAAATGGCCTCTCTTCCGAGCTTTGCAGCGAAGCGTTCATCGTTACCGGCGCATCTGTTTTGGAAGGAAATGGGACTGACAACCTACGAGTTGGCAGTCCTTTTCCGAAGGATCTTCAAGAGTCCCTCGGGTGTCTCCTTCGACAATATCGCCCTGAATTGGCTGCGATAGTTCTGAACTAAGCTCACCCCTTCGATCACGACATCATAGATCTTCCACTGATCTTTTTGAAGAATCAGCCTGTAACGAATAGAGATCGGTTGCGTCGATGTCTCGATCTCGCTTTCAACCTCTGTTGTATTTTCTGAGAGTCTGGTTTCTTTGCCAAAAACTACCTTCTCATTTGTATGGGCCAGAATTCTACCCATGTACACATTCCTTAACAGCCTCCCGAAGAGGTGTATGAATTCCTTTCGTTGTTCAGGAGTAAAGGATTCCCAATGGAATGCGAGGGCTCTCTTCGAGAGCTCAGTGTAATCAAAGATTTCGTCCACAAAGGCTTGTATTTTCTTCTCTTTCACCGCCTTGTGAGATTTGCCTTGGAGAGCCGGGTCGTTAAGTACCTCAATGATCCTCCTGACCCGGGTTTCCACGGACTGAAGCGCCTGCTCTGCCCACACAAGAACAGGGACGGTCATCAGGACGACAAGGAACAATCCGAATCCCGCCCATCGTCTTCTCATTTCCCCACCTCTCCGAAGGCAAATTTCTTGACCAAATCCTCGATATCCACGGGCGACTCGGTCTCCGTGATGATTCCCCCGGGCTTCAAGATTTCACCGGCTCCTCCCGGGTCGACGCTCACATATCTGTCGCCAATCAAACCGGCGGTTTTGACGGAAGCCGTCGCATCGTCAAAAATGTTGATCCCTTTCTTGATCCTCAAGGTCACGACAGCCACCTGGTTTTTCTGATCGATTTCCAAGCCTTCTACTTGTCCTATCTCTATCCCGAGCATCTCGACAGGGTTGCCCGCCCTCAAACCTGAGACAGACGCGAACCGGGCGGAGAGGGTGTAAGAATCCTTGCCAAAAAGACGGACATTTCCCAGATGAACCACCAGATACCCGACGCATAGCAGCCCGATCAGTACGAAAAGGCCGGCAGCTGTCTCATAATGATATTTTTTCATTCCGTTCTACCTCCGTTCGCCACATTGGACTCGGGCGACCACCCTTTGATTTTTGACAGCCAGGTCGATGATACAATCGATTTCTTTAGCCCCGAATTCACTTTCGGCAAGCCCGGCGAGGATGGCAAACTCGAAACAAACCTCCCGATGAATGCGGGCCTCTGTTTGGATGATACGCAACCCCTCTTCCTGAAGATCCATAGAGAAATCCCTGAGAATCTGCTCCGCCTCAGGAAGGTCTGAGAAAGGGAGGACGACCGAAAATTGACTTCTGCTTTGACGTGCAGAAAACCCTCCGACGGCTCCAAAGTGTTTATTGATGTATTTCCCCAGCGCCTCAAGAACCTTCTGGCCGGTGGTATGCCCAAGGTATTCGCAAAGCCCTTCAAAATTCTCAAGCGTGAAGAGTCCTACAACAAAGCTTTCTTGAGGTCTCTTCCGGCTTAAGATATTCTGATACCGGACTTTAAAATGTCGCTTTGAATAAATACCGGTGAGATGTTCCTGGAATTCCTCAAGGCTTTCGACAAACTCGTCCTGAAAGGGGTGTTGAAACTCCTCAAACGCCTCGGGGGTTCCCTGAAAGATGATCTTCCCTTCACTGAGAGCAAGAATGCGGCTCGAGATGAAAAAGACATCCGGAAGATCATGGCTGACCAGAATCGCTGTGAATCCGAATCGTCTCTGGTATTCCGCAATCATGCTCAGAATGGCATTTCTCCGGATCATGTCCTGACCGGTGGTGGGTTCATCAAAAAGAACAATCTTAGGATCCGTCACCAGGGCACGGCTCAAGGCCACTCGCTTCTGCATCCCTCCTGAGAGCTCCGAGGGATATTTCATTTCCACTTCGTCGAGTTCCATCTGTTCCAATCTCATCCTTACCCTTTCTTCAATCGCCTTCCGGTCCAGATTGGTCGCTTGCCGGAGGGGTAGGGCAATATTCTCGAGGACGGTCATCGAATCAAAGAGGGCATTGTTTTGGAACATGTAACTCACCTGGCTGATATACCGGCTCCATTCCTTTTTCCCCATTTGATGAATGGGCTGATCTCCAAATAGGATCGAACCTTCGTCCGGCTGGAGGAGACCGACCATGTGTTTCAGCAATACGCTCTTGCCGCTCCCGCTCTTTCCGATGATGGTGGCCACTTCACCCTCGTAAATCTCGAGATCAACCCGATCGAGCACGGTGTGGTTGTTAAAACGCTTCATGACTCCTTTGAACTCGATCAGTGGCTTTTTCATCGATGCAGCCTCCTACATGAGAAGAGAGGTGACGACATAGTCTCCAACCAGAATCAGCACACATGACAGGACGACCGCCGTTGTGGTGGAAAGGCCCACGGCCTTGGCACCATAGCTGTTCTTCTGCATGTGAGTAAAATAGCCCTGAAAACAGCAGACTGTTGAAACGATCACGGCAAACACAACGGCCTTGACAAAACCACCCGTGATATCCTCCATCTCCACGCTCGACCGGACCCGGTAGAAGTAGGCACCGGAATTGACCCCTAAGAGCACGACGCCAGTGATGTATCCACCGATAATACCAATGATGTCAAACAGGGCCGTCAGCAGAGGAAAGCTGATCATTGAGGCGGCGATTCTTGGACTGACCAGATATCGAAGGGGATCAATGCGCATGGTTACCAGAGCATCGATCTGTTCGGAGATCCTTTGACTGCCAATTTCTGCAGCCATCGCAGACCCTGCCCGGGCCGTCACCATAATCGCCGTCAACACAGGACCAAGTTCCCGGACGAGAGAAAGAGCAACGGCAGAGCCTAAGACACCTGCTGAACCAAATTTGACCAGCGTGTGAAAGAGTTGCAGCCCCAGGACCATACCGGTGAAAAGTCCTACCAGTACGACAATCATTGAAGAGCGAGCACCAATGAAATATACCTGTTCAATGATGAGAGGGAATTGTCTGGGCTGAAAAATCATGAGAAAAGACTTCACCAGAAAAATGAAAAGTCCGCCCAGATGGTTGGTCAGAGTGATCATGGCTCTGCCCAAAGGGCTGATCAGAGGAAGCTGGTTTCTTTCCATCGCTTTCATTTTTGAGTCGCCTCACTGACTGAAATAAGGAAAATTCTCTATCATTCTTGCGCCGCCTTCAGGTTAGCGAAAATAGGCCTTCAGCACATACTCCTGCATCATTCGATGGGTGTTGAAAAATGAACCATTGAGAGCAATCGAGTGTCTCATCACGTCCACAAAACGGTCCCGGTCCCGGTAGAAGAGAGGAAGAATAATATGCTCCAATTTGTCATAAAGAGATGAAGCATCTTTTGACCGATTGCTGCTTTCTTCGGTGTCTCACATTTGTTCACCGATGGCCCATCCGGTCACTCCCTCGATATGCCCTTCTATCCACCATCCATCGAGAACACTGAGACTGGGAACACCGTTGAGGGCCGCCTTCATCCCGCTCGTCCCTGACGCCTCCAGCGGCGGCTTGGGAGTGTTTAACCACAGATCCACTCCTGCAGTTATCATTTTACCGAGTTCGATGTCGTAATTCTCAAGATAGGCTACCTGGATATTGGGTTTTAACAGATCCCTGGCCTGGAAAATTCGTTTGATGAGCTCTTTACCGCCTTGATCCTGAGGGTGGGCTTTTCCTGCATAAACGACCTGGAACTTCTCCGTCTTCGATGAAATATTTCTAAGCCGCTGGAGATCGTAAAAGAATAGATCACCTCTTTTGTAAGTCGTGGCACGGCGGGCAAAAGCGATCGTAAAGATGTTCTCCTCCATTTCTATGTGGCTTTCTTGGTTTACATTCTGAATCAACCGCCTCTTCGCCTGTTGATGGGCCTCCCAAACCTCTTGTCTTGGAATATTGAGTGCATAGCGAAAACTGAAATTGTCCTGTCTCCAACCAGGAATATATCTGTCGTAGAGTTCCTGGAAGGATTTTCCCACCCAGGTTGCTGCATGGACTCCATTCGTAATCGCATCAATGCTATACCCGCCAAACATCAGCCTTGAAACCTCTCCGTGTTTCTTAGCAACGCCATTGATATAGTGGCTTAGATTGAGAGCCAGGTAGGTCATGTTCAAAAGGCCCTCGCAACAGAAGACATCTCTCATTTCAAGAATGGCCTCGGAATGTTCAAGAACACGGTTCACCAGATCGAGGGGAAATTGATCGTGTCCCGCAGGAACAGGGGTATGGGTGGTGAAGACGCATTTTTCTCTGACCTTTTCAACATCCTCAAGGTGAATCCGTCTTCTACCCGCTTTCTTTGCTTCTTCATTCAGAAGCTCCAGGGTGAGAAGGCTTGAGTGCCCTTCGTTCATATGGAATCGTCCGATACGGTCGTATCCAAGAGCCCGAAGCATTCTTACACCGCCGATTCCGAGGATCACTTCTTGGCAAAGCCGGTAACGCTGACCGCCCCTGTAAAGGAAATGGGTCAGAGTTCTGTCCAATTCGGAATTTTCTGGTAGATCCGCATCCAGAAAATAGACGGGGACCTTGTAACCACTCACACCCTGGACCTGGTATTGCCAGGCACGTATATGCACTTTCCGCTCTTCAATGGTCACGGAAGCTCTCGGCAGCATCTCTTTGAGGAAATTCTCAACAACCCATTCCACAGGCTCTTCTCTCTGCCATCCGCTTCCATCGAGTCTTTGATGGAAATACCCTTTGCGGTGAAGAAGTGTCACCGCCACCATAGGCACCTGGAGATCCGCCGCAGAGCGAATCGTATCTCCCGCAAGAACGCCGAGACCTCCGCTATAAGTGGGGATGGCCGGGTCAATCCCTATTTCCATGGAGAAATAAGCAATTGTCCGATCTCCGTTCATAACCTCAATCCTCCATCCGATGAACGTCGTAAACTTTTGATATGATCTTCCACGCCTCCTCGGCCGTTTCCACATATCTAAAGAGCCCGATATCCTCCGGAGAGATCGTGCCCTCCTCAACCAGGGCATCAAAGTTTAAGATGCGCTCCCAGAACTCTCTTCCGAAGATGAGGACCGGCATGGGTTTGATCTTCTTCGTCTGAATCAGAGTCAATGTTTCAAAGAGCTCATCAAGGGTGCCATACCCACCCGGAAAGACAACCAATGCCTTTGCTCGCATAAGGAAATGCATCTTTCGAATGGCAAAGTAGTGAAACTGAAAGCAAAGCTCAGGGGTGATATACTCATTAGGCTTTTGCTCAAAAGGGAGCACAATATTGAGACCAATGCTTTCAGCACCTACCTCATATGCACCACGATTTGCCGCCTCCATGATTCCCGGACCACCCCCTGTCACAACCACAAGATTTGAGCTGCCTGAAATCTCTTGGGTCTTTGAAATCAGGGAAGCGAGCCTTCGTGCCTCTTCGTAATATTTCGATTTTTCAGCAATACTGCGTGCTATTCTTACCTTGCGAACAAGTAACTCATTCGTTGGATTTTTCCCTCCAGCCGCCTCTGCCTCTGCCAACTGCTCACGTGCAACTTTTGACTCTGGGATCCGGGTGCCTCCGAAGATCACGATGGTGCTTTCAATTTGATGCTCTTTCAGGATGAGTTCCGGCTTCAGCAATTCAAGTTCCAGGCGGACAGGACGTAGTTCGTCTTTGAGCAGAAAATCGTGATCCATGTAGGCTAATCGATAGGAAGGGGAAAGGGTCTGGGGAGAAGGGATGGATAATTCCGCGGCCCTTCCATCTTCCAAGGCCGAAGGAAAAGTCTTGTCCTTCCTCTTATTTCTCATAAACTACCCCTCCTTTTTGACGGCACAAAACTGCTTTACGGACAATACCCCGGAGGAGCCTTCCGAGAATATCAGCCCCCGTAATGCCTCAGACGACCCAGACCGCACAATCTTCGGCCTCGGTAGCGATTCGCCAGGCTACGGATCCTAACCGGAATTCTCTTGCGCCCGTGGCCCCTTTTCGCCCTATGACCAGGGTCCCGTGCTTCCCTTCCCGCACTTCCTTAAGAATCCTTTGAGAAACATTTTTGGGAGAAGTGGATTCGCCTTTGAAGACTTCATATTCCACCCTTTTTCTACTGAATCCCAATTCTTCGAGGACTCTTTGAGCCTCGCCGAAGAAGTGGAACATTTGGTCCCTTTCCTTTTCTGCCGCGCGCTTTTCGAATTCTTCCACCTTTCTTCTTTCTTCGGTTGTTAGGCTCTCGATAAACGGGGCGAAATAGTGATAAAAATGAATTTTAACGTCTTCTAATCCCTGAAGCATTTGACCCACATATCTGGCAAGCTGAACGATCTGGGTGGTATGGTCCATAGCAATGAGAACCTTCCGGCTATCCCATTCTTTACCACTGACGAGCCAGATGGGATGATTTTCTGAAATTTCCAATAGCTTGCTGGTAATGCTGCCAAGGAACATATCGTCGAACCACCCCATGCCTTTCTTCCCTATGACGCAGGCATCATAATGCCCGGCATCGGCCTCCCGAAGGATGTCACGGGCAACTCCAACGATCTGGTGGGCATGCTTGGCCTTGATCTGGCTTCTCTTCAACCCCCCTCCCTGGAGAATTTCTGCGCATTCTTCGATATACTTTTGGCCTTCCCTCTCTTTTTTCTTTTTCCAGGCTACATATACTTTCCGAATCTGAGGATCATGGCGTTCCTCGCGATAGATGGGAGGGACAGGGGGAGAGATGTGGAGAACGGCGATTTCCACATCCGATGTCCCTTTGTAGGGGTCGGCAAGATACTTAGATGCCCCCAGAGCGTGTTCCGATCCATCCGTTGCGAGCAATATTCGCTTCATCTTATTCTCCTTTTAGAAGGGTCGAGTGTCTCACGGCGTCTTCTAAGACGTTGAATCTTCAAGGCCTCTTCAACCGGTAGATCGTTTCAAAGGAGTTGAAGAGATCGAGATATTGTTCCAGGTAACGGGTCAGGAGAAAATGCGTTCGAACCTTCTCCCTTGCATTCTTACCAAGACGCTCCCGCAGTTTTTTGTTCTTCACCACCTGAACGATCCTTTCCGCCGCTTCCTCAACGGAAGAAACGAGAAAGCCATTCTTCCCATTGTCGATCTGGTGACGGATGCCGCCCACATTTCCTCCAATGACGGGCGTCCCTTTCCACATGGCCTCAGAAACGGTTAGACCGAATCCCTCCCGGATCGATTTCTGCAAAACAACCGCTGCCTTTCGCTGAAGTGCATTGACCAATGCGGTATCCTGATGGCTTAGAATGATAATCCGCTCCTCCTTGCAATCCAGGAGAGATTCATATACTTCAGGACCCTCGGGATCATCCGTCGCTACATTACCGAGAAGAACAAGGGTGCAGTTTACTTCCCTTCTCGCTATGTTGAATGCCTTGATGACACCCTCTGGATCTTTCCACCGGTCAAACCTGGAGACCTGGACCACGAGGGGAAGGTCGGTAGGAATGTGATAATGATCCAGCCGCTCGTGAATCTCCTTTTCACTCATCTCCCGGTTAAGGATGGCGAAAGGATCGATAGCGGGCATGAAGAAAAGCTGCGGTGTCTTAAGTTTCTGTTTGTAATCCTTGATGCTCAGGATGACGGCATCATATTTTTTTATGAATGGAACCAGGTAATTCCACAGTCGCTTGTTGGGATTCGAAAGGTCAATATGACAGCGCCAGATCCAGGGACCATTCTTCTTATAATGGTTGACCATGGGAAGGGGCTGGGGATCATGGATGATGACCGTGTTATGGTTGTCCAGATGGTTCCGGATGGAATTTTCATAAATAACGTCCTCGTAAATTTCCATCTTTCGTTTGCTCAGATTGATTTTCCCGCTCTGAAGGGCATTGTGCATCTTCTTGGTGATGCTGAAAAAATCGGGAGCCCCCTGGATCACCCTCCATCCGGTTTTGATTCCCACATCGTTCATTAAAAGCGTTAACGAGGTCAGCAGTTCCGCTACGCCTCCTCCATAATAGGTAGAATTGACATTGGCCACATGAAGGTGCTGAAGGCGCCTGGCCTTCTTCTGAATACGCTCGACCGTCTCCGCTCCAACCAATGGTTTATAGTCTTCGATCTGGGTGATCCTCTGCTTTTTCATGGTCTCGCTCCTGTGTTCGATTTCTTCTTCTCCGTTCTGGCGACTCGTCTTTTCACTTCGAGAATGCTATCAGGATTAAGGGAGATCGAATCGATTCCCTCTTGGACGAGAAAGGCGGCGAAGTCAGGATAGTCACTGGGGGCCTGCCCACAAATACCAACTTTGCAGCGAGACTTTTGGGCTGATTTAATGAGGTCCCGTATCATCTTTTTTACCGCCTCATTTCGTTCATCAAAAAGGTTAGAGAGCTCTCCTGAATCGCGGTCCACTCCCAGGACAAGCTGTGTCAGGTCATTGGAGCCGATGGAAAAGCCATCAAAACGTTTTGCAAACTCCTTAGCGAGAATGATATTGGATGGGATCTCGCACATGACATAGATTTGAAGCCCATCTTTTCCCCGCTGGAGGCCATTTTCCTTCAATACATCGAGAATTCGGTCCGCTTCCTGCAATGTTCGGCAAAAGGGGATCATGATAACCACGTTCTTCAATCCGATCTGCTCGCGAACCTTTCTGATCGCACGGCATTCAAGAGTGAAACCCTCGCGGTATCGATCGCTATAATACCGGGAGGCACCCCGAAAGCCGAGCATAGGGTTTTCCTCTTTGGGCTCAAAAGCCTTTCCTCCAATCAGGTTGGCATATTCGTTCGTCTTGAAATCGCTCATCTGCACAATGACAGGTTCGGGATATTGAGAGGCCGCAATTTTTGCAATCCCCTGGGCCAAGCGATCTACAAAATAGTCCGCCTTATCCTCATAGCCTCGAGTCAACTCCTGGATCTGCCTGCGCGCCTCCTTATCCTCCAATTCATTGAAACGGACAAGGGCCATCGGGTGGATCTTGATGATGTTGTTGATGATGAACTCCATTCTTGCCAAACCAATCCCTTCACAAGGTAACCTCTACCACCGAAATGCAGCCGCTGGGCTTGCGATATTCATCATGATGCGCGTCTTCGTCCGGGGAACTTTTTTCAGGTCGATCTCTCTCTCCTCAAACTTCAGGATTCCTTCATAAACGTAGCCCTGATCGCCCTCGGCGCAGGAGATCGTTATCTCCTGACCATCGGTCAGGACTTCTGTCGCCTCGCCGGTTCCAACGATGGCTGGAATCCCCAGCTCCCGACTCACAATGGCCGCATGACAGGTTCGACCACCATAGTCGGTCACAATCCCTCTTGCCCTTTTCATAATAGGGACCCAGTCAGGATCGGTCATTTCGGTAACCAGAATGGAGCCTTCTTCGAATTGACCTATATTTTCGGCACGCCTCCAGAAGTTCTTCTTCACCACTCATATTGAGAAAGCTCTCCTGCTGGCCTGCAAAACTTGCCTCGGGAAGGTCTTCCGCCGTAGCGCTGCTTCTTACTGCAACGTCTAACTCATCCGTGTTATGTCGTTTACATAGTTCGTAGTATGCATTTCGAATTGCCTCGGCAATCTTCTCTGGAAAGTGACCTTTGAGGAATAGATCCCGTATCGATTTCCCCGTTTTCTCCAGAGGCTTTTTTCCACTCTCCATGTCCTCGAGACTGGATTTTATCTTCCCTTTAAGATCGTTGGCTTCTAAGAATTCCCAATAGGCTGCTGAGGTGGTTGCAAAACCATCTGGGACACGAATGTCCGCATCTTTTAATGCCCGGATCATCTCTCCCAGAGAGGCATTCTTCCCTCCTACAACGGGGACATCCTTCGCGTTCAAATTCTCAAACCATCGAATGTATTGGTTCTCGTTTGTCATGATTCCTCCCTTCCGTCGCCTCGGAAAAAGTTCACGGTCTTCGGTTAGGGTAACGAAGCCCGCCATATTAAACCATAAACGTTGAACAATCTACGATGAACAATAAAGGATCTTTTCTGTTCACTGTTCATCGTCCATCGGTCATTGTCTTTTTCCCGCGTGAAACCGGTTTCGTCCCCGTAACCGAGACCTAAGAATTCCAAGAGGCCTCTAACTCGCGCTCAAAACAGCGGGAATCAGTAACGAAACAGAGCAGTCACAGGTGTCTCCTCGGGCATCTCCTCTGGCTTCAAGGCATAAACCGTTCCTCCGTTCAAAAAGACATGAGCAGCCGCAAAATCGAGCAGGTCTTCGTCTCCAGGTATGGGTTCTGCATGGAGATCAACTGCATGATTATCCGGATCAAAGACACCCCATCGCTGGACATCCACAGCCACAAACAGGGTCTCGATTCGCCCCTCGTAGGCCGCCGAAACAATTCCCTCAACGTGGTTTGAGGCCCTATTTGTCCCTGCCAGTTGCTTATACTGGACAATGGCTTCCTCCCGTGTTTTGAGAAAATGAGGCTCCAAAATCTCCCATGCCTGCTCGTGCAGTTCTTCTCCTTTCAAGCCCTCAGGGTTTCCGGTAATCCCCTGGTCTGTCAAATCGGGGTAACTGTTGGCCTCCCTGTAAATCGGATGGAGGTAATCCACGCCTGCCAGGACAAGAGGAGCCCGCTCTTGGCTGAGCAGGGGACGCAATCCATCATCGATCTGATGAAAGAATCGGAGGATATTGTCCTTCGCGTCATCCGTTCCCACTCCGTGGCCATGAAACATGGCGGCCCGTTCCCCGCCCACTGTGGGTGTCCGGGTATGGAACTGGAGCTGCTTCTCGGGATCATCATATTTAAGGGCCTCACTCAGACTTCGAGGAAAATCTTCCAGTTCAACTTCTTTCACGCTGTACCGGGTGCACTGAAAAAATCTCACTTCATTTTGACTGAGAGCCAGAATGTAAAACCTTCCTTCATGGCTGAAAAGAGGCAGCAGGGGCTTAATGTGAAACCGATCAGTGACAACCAATAATTCATCGAACTTGAGGGGTAGGCGATGATGATAAAATAAGTCTGAAGAGATGAATGTTGCCAATCCATCAGCCTGATACTGCCAGAAAAGGCCATCTTTGATCAGGGTCCTGGCCGGCTTCAACAATTTCTTTGCCTCCGGAGAACGAAGACCGGCTTGCTTCAGGCGTTCCTCCGCCTCTCGCAGAAGATTCTTAAATCGAATCGGGTCCTGCTTCGTTTCTGGAAACATCCGGTGGGTCGGCATATAAATGGAGAGACATGGTCCTTGACCTCTCCGTATCAACCTCTTCAACTCGTCTTTTTCAAGCAAGTCCATATCATTTCACTCCTTTTCCAAAGGACAACGCAAAAATTTGGGAAGGGGGCTTTAGTCTTATTCAACCTTAACCTTGATCTCTTTCTTCTTCGCCTCTTCCGATTTTGGCAGAATGATGTGTAGAACCCCATCCTTCATGGCGTTTCCTCCAACTCTTTGGCCGGAGGCAATTTCTTCAGCCTTTCCTCCATCCCTGCGCCGGCCAGCTCCTCTGCCGTCAGCCAGTAGCCTCCTCTCCTGAAGAAAGAAAATATCTTGAGGAGGTTCTCGCTAAGGGGTTTTTGAGTTTCATGAAATCTTGACTCCCATACCATCTTCCCATACCTGCATCGAAAGAGATGAAGATCGAAACCCACCGAGGCAGGTCTCTTAACTCCCCAGGGAGATCCGATCCTCTCCTCAAAGCGAAATAGAAAGCCGGCGAAAACAAAATCGGCATTCAACTCCTTTCCTAAACGTAAGGATGAAGCAACGGGGCTTGTTTCAAGCTCTCCCCTTTCGATACGGGTCAGAGCCTCTGCCATCTTTTCCGATGAAATGACTTTAAACGTCTGCTTTGCGTCCATCTTCTCATAGAGGAATCGTGTTAAGATACTCTCCGATCCAGGAGGCACGTCCCCTCGTTTGGCGACTTTCTTACAGAACGGATAGATCGATCCCCTTCCGGTCTCCTCCCCTTTTTCAACAAAAAATGGGAGAAGAGCTACGGTGGGTTTCTCTGAGGCTCCGGCTTCAACTTTCCCGCTGACAAGAAGAATCCCTAAGAGAAGAATGGGAACGAGAATTGATCCTTTATGCCAATTTCTCAATCCATCCATTTCTTGGCTCCGATCTTCTTTGCTTTTTCTAAGAATTGGGCAATCCCTCTATCAGTCAACGGGTGTCTTCTGACCAGTTGATCGAATTCACCATTCAGGTTTAACCAAGGCCACTGCCCAGGCGACATCAAACCCTTCCTTCTTGAGATGCTGGATGATTGCTTTGGGGTGGCTCGTATTCAGCCGAAGCGCAACCATCCAACCAGCCTTTTTCCGCCGGGGTACGACAAGCATACTCAAGATCGGGATTCGATGCCTATTGACGATCGAGATAATCTTCTCAAGTTGCCCCAATTTCTTCTCCAGTCCTATAATCGTAATCCTTGAACCTTCCTTGCCAATCCCCAGGGAATTGATCAGGAATCTAACGACATCCGATTCGGTAATAATCCCCACCAATTTCCCGTTCTCCACAACAGGGAATGCCCCAATCTTCTTCTCCTGTCCGATCCTTAAGGCATCCTCAAAGGGAGTATTAGGAGAAACCGTCACCACATGTCTTCTCATCACATCCCTCACCTTCATTTTTGAGAGAATGTAGTGCAATTGCTGGGCACCCATCGGATTCATCCGTGAAGGTGTGCTCTCGAAGAGGTCACGCTCAGTGACGATTCCTACCAATTTACCCTTATCCAGCACCGGAAGCCTTCGGATATTCTTTTCTATCATGGTTTTTTGGGCGTCTAAAAGCCGTGTCTCAGGACTCACTGTAATTACATTTTTGGTCATGAATTCTTCGACTCTCATTTTTTCCCTCCTTGCGTTGGTAATCGTATATGCGCAACATTTTTCCAGACATCTTCCATCCCTAAATCAGTCTCGCCACGCTCGCACCTTCAAAGGTGGCGTTGATGATCCGGCGGGGTTCCTTCGCATCGCCAATGACATAAACTTCACCTTTTTTCACCCAACGTTGCTCTTCGTTATTTTTTCAGGAGATCCCGGATTTTCTCCTTCAGTTCGGTTAGGTCCGCTGACTTCAATAAATACGCATCCGCTGCCCAGCTCATGAAATCTTCCTGATAACCCGGATGGGAGGTGTGAAGGATGACAGGAATGTTCCTATCTTTCCCAATGATGCGACCAAGGGCTTCCATCCCATCCATTTTGGGCATGACTATATCGAGAACCATTATGTCAGGGTTCTCTTCCCCAAATTGCTGGAGCGCCTCTTTCCCATTTTTTGCCGTGAGAACTTCATACCCTTCATCTTTCAGCTCTTCTTTGTAAAGATCCCTCAGCCCCTCGTCATCATCGACAAGCAAGATCTTCTTTTTCATGAAAGTCCACTCCATTAAGAAGGCATCTCGATGACCATGGATTAAAAAAGGTCGTGAGCCTTTTGCTTTATCAATTTTTTTCTTCCATAGATAGTCTCTTCTTTATCTTTGAACCTCGCGGAGTACAGTATGATCTTAAGTTATCCACCGTGGTCAGAAATTGTCGCGATTTGTCTTCTGTCTCCAGAACCACCATCCTGTCTCCCACCCACTTCACCAGACAGTCCTCTTCGAATAAACTCATCCTAACCCTCTCTCCCTCTTTAATTGCCATTTAAGATCACCTCCTCTCTGGGCCCTTGTTTCTCTTACTTCGCAACCTCCGAAATGAATCCTGTTTTCCAAAATCACTTTATCAACAATCTCGCTGCAAAAGAGACATTTCCATCCCCAGAAAGTTCCTTGCTGGTGGAAAAACCTTTCATAATACATCCTGTTTCCACATCGAAAGCATTTCATGAAGTATCTATATAGCAATATAGCAATAATAATACCAGGTTCATTGGTTTGGGTTTTATGAATATTAATAATAGGTTAGCGGAAGTTACTCGAAATGAAAAAGTGGAAGAGTTGGGGCAAACTGCCCCTATCGTTGCATCATTCCCCATTTGTTTCGGACTTATCGAATAGCAGGTAAACAGTCGGAACGAGAACCAGGGTAATCAAGGTTGAACTGATCAGCCCTCCGATGACTGCTCTGGCCAAAGGGGCTTGGACCTCTCCTCCCTCACCATACCCGAGGGCTAAAGGGATCATGGCCAGGATGGTTGTCATCGCTGTCATCAGAATCGGACGAAGCCTTCTGCGCCCCGCCTCCTCAATGGCTTCCCGCAATGGCATTCCATCTCGGCGGCGAAGCAGGTTGATGTGATCGACCAGCAGAATGGCATTGTTAACTACGACCCCTCCAAGCATGATACACCCGATAAACGATTGCACGTTGAAAGTCGTATGCGTCAGGAAGAGCATGACAACGACGCCGATGGCCGCAAAGGGCACGGTGAACATCACCACGAACGGATAGCGAAGCGATTCGTACAGGCAAGCCATAACCATGTAAACCAGTACGAGAGCGAGCAACAGGCTCAACAGCAGCTCGCGAAAGGCTTTCTGCTGTTCTTCATACTCTCCTCCGAAGCCGATGCTGAAATCCCTGGGCACGGGGATCGAATGAAGCCGCTCGCGGATATCCGTTAGGATGGACCCCATGTCCCGTTCACTGATGTTGGCTGAAACTGTAATGATACGTTCCTGTTCTTTTCGTTGGATAAGAACGGGGCCGCGTTTCGGGAGAACCTGCACCACGTTTCTCAGGATAATCGGTTCGCCTTCTGCGTTGACCAGGGTCAGGTCCAGTATATCGCGGGGATTCATCTGCTCCGCATCCTTGATCTTGACGCGAATGCCGTACTCTTTTCCTGCCCCCCGATAGTAGCTGGCTCGCGTTCCGGACAGGACAGTCTGGAGCATATTGGCAATCTGGGAGACGCTGAGCTTCATGTCCGCTGCCTTCTGGCGGTCAACCAGGATGATTTCCTCCGGGCTGCCTGATTCAAGGCTCACCAACGCGTCCGTGACGCCGTCCACATCTTCGACCGCCTTCTTGACCTGTTCGGCGAGCGCATCGGCGGTCTCCAGATCATATCCCCGTATCTCGACCTGGACCCTTTCCGTATCTCCGGTCCACATGCGCAGCAGAAA